>Ga0172362_10004776_pt1 | contig 11762 bp, 9 predicted proteins | sample LakKivs1_kivu2a2_FD_114534 | JGI IMG/M metagenome (GOLD analysis project Ga0172362, IMG submission 114534) | Sediment microbial communities from Lake Kivu, Rwanda - Sediment s1_kivu2a2 | ecosystem: Environmental > Aquatic > Freshwater > Lake > Sediment | place: Rwanda: Western Province, Lake...
AATCCAAATCTTGCTTCACTTTCTTCCTCTTTTAATCCAATTGCTTTGAACACTCTTTTTTGAATTTCAGGATTGTGGATTCTTATACTTCCTCCGCCAAGCTCGTTTCCGTTCAATACAAGGTCGTATGCAATAGCCCTTACGCTATTTTTGTCAGTCTCAAGCTTGTCTAAATCCTCCGGTTTCGGCATTGTGAACGGGTGATGCTCAGCTTCATAGCGTTGCTCTTCATCATTATACACAAAGAACGGAAAGTCAACTACCCATAAGAAATTCCATTTGTTCTCTGGGATAAGATTGTACTTTTGTGCAAGAAAAGTTCTAATCCTCCCAACAATGTCAAATCCTGTCTTTTTATCTACTATGAAAACAAGCGCAAGGTCTCCTTCTTTGCCTCGGGATATTAAGGACTTCTTTTCTTTCTCGCTCAAATATTTTGAGAAAGATGAGGTAGTTTCTCTATTTGAAATTTTGAAGTCTAAAAATCCACTTGCACCGAATTCTTTTGTCTTTTCTCTTAAGTCATCGATTTCTTTTCTCGAAAGTTTTACCCCATTTTCAAGAAAGAGAACGAGTATTTTTTTATCAGAAATTGGAGAATCCTTCATGATCTTAATTTCTGAATCCTTAAATGAATCAGTCAAATCCTCAATTTCCATTCCAAATCTTGTATCCGGTTTGTCTGAGCCAAACCTCTGTTTTGCTTCAATATAAGATATGCGCGGAAAAGGTGCTTGAACATTAACGCCGAGTATCTCTTTGAACAAATTTGCGAACATATCTTCAACGAGGTTAACGACATCCTCCTGGTCTATGAATGCCATTTCGATATCGATCTGAGTGAATTCAGGTTGCCTATCGAGCCTCAGGTCTTCGTCTCTAAAGCAGCGGGCAAATTGAAAATATTTTTCGAATCCTCCGATCATCAATAGCTGTTTGAAAAGCTGGGGTGACTGAGGAAGAGCATAGAATTTACCTCTGTTTAATCTTGAAGGAACAAGAAAATCTCTTGCGCCTTCAGGAGTGCTTTTAGTTAGAATAGGTGTTTCAACTTCAATAAAACTTTTATTAATAAGGAAATTTCTTACGAAATGGATTATTTTCTGTCGTTTTTCAAATATGTTTCGAACTTCAGGCTTTCTTAAGTCAATATATCTGTACCGCAGGCGCACGGTTTCGTCAACTTCCTGCCCTGAAAATGGACTGAAAGGAAGATCATCTGCATCTGAAAAAACTTCAGCTTCTTTTGCAAGTATTTCGATCTTCCCAGTAGGCATCTTCGGATTTTCTGTGATTCTTTTTCTTACCGTTCCTTTTACTCCAATCACAGATTCGAGTTTTGTTGATTCCATCTTCTTAAATCCTTCCGGACTCATATCTTTTGGATCAAAAACTATTTGAACAATGCCAGATCTATCTCTTAAGTCAACAAAAAGTATTCCTCCAAGGTTTCTTTTCCTGTGAATCCAGCCATTAACTATAACGATGCTTTTACTATCGTTCTCGCAAATTTCACCGCAGTTTTTCGTTCTTTTAAGCATTTCCCCACTCCTTTATTGTTTTTGTAAGCTCTGTTATATTGGTTTCTTTTTGCTCTTTAGAATTCATGTTTTTAACCTGCAGGGTCCCCCTTTTGATTTCATCTTCACCTATAATTACCGCAAAATCTGAATTCTTTTTTACACTTCTCTCAAGCTGTCCTTTCAAGTTACCGCCTTTCTGATCTAGCAATGTGATGAATCCATTTTCTCTAAGCAAAGATGAAATTTCAAGTGCTTTATTCAATGTTTCTTCGAAGTAAATAATGTAAACAATAGTTTTCTTTGTTGTTTTGTAACTCTGTCCTTTCAGGACCTCAAGAAGCCTTTCTATTCCCATTGCAAAGCCTACTGCTGGTGTTGGGCGTCCCCCGAGCTGCTCGACAAGGTAATCATATCGGCCTCCTCCTATTAATGCATTTTGCGCACCTAAATCATCAGAAACTACTTCAAACACTGCTCGTGTGTAATAATCAAGGCCTCTAACCAGCGTATTATCGATTACGTAAGGGATTTTCAGGTCTTGAAGAATTCTCAGAGTTTTGCTAAGGTGATTTCTGCATTTATCGCATAAGAAGTCAATGTTTTTGGGAAGCGAATCTTTCAGTTCTTTAGCTTCTCTCTTACAATCCAGTATTCTCAGAGGATTTGTATTTAACCTTCTTTTGCAATCATTACAGAGATCTTCGTAGTGTGGCTCAAGGGCTTTAATAAGCGCATTTCTGTAGTTCGATCTGCACTCTTTGCAGCCAATGCTGTTTATCTTTACTCTTGTATTTCTAATTTCAAGCTTTTTGAGTATTTCGAAAGCAATTTGGATAACTTCAACATCCAGGATGGGAGACTCGTCCCCAAATGCCTCTACTCCAAATTGATAGAATTCTCTGAACCTTCCTTTTTGAGGTTTTTCGTACCTGAAACATTGCCCAAAGTAGTACACCTTAAAAGGTGAGGGTCTTGTTTCGAAGTGGTTTTCTATGAAGCTTCTTGCAACAGAAGCTGTTATTTCTGGCCTTAGAGTTATACTGCGACCTCCTTTATCTTCAAAAGTATACATTTCTTTCTCTACGATGTCGGTTTCTTCTCCTACCGATCTATTGAAGAGTTCAGAGTATTCTGCTGTAGGCAATATGATATAATGGTAGCCAAAAGATTTGGCTATTTGAGATACAAGAGTTTCTATTTCTTTAAAAATTGCTGCATCTTCGTCAAAAATGTCTTTGAAGCCCTTAATGCTTTTAATCATATCACTCTCCTATGAGTGGATTATAGCAATTTTTAGGGAAAAAATAAATACTTAAACCTTATCAAAGTGAGCATTTCTTTTTGCTAAAATTGCCGAATCTGTTATTATATTGAAAATTGCATAAAGGAGCGATTAATGATAAGGATAAGAAAGTACCCCAGAATTCTTGTTAGTTTATTCACGGTTGGCTATATTTTTGCACTTTATGCGCTTGTTTACCCAAAAATGCGTCAATATGGCATATTAATCCTTATTATTTCTGCCATTCTTAACGTATTTTATGTTTTGTCGGATGAATATAAGGCATCGCATCTACTTCTGAGCGCAAAGAAATGTCTCGAGAAAGGTTTTTTTGAAAAGGCAGCAAGCCAAATTATCAATGCATCAAAAATTCAGGCAAACGAGGAAGTTCTTTTACAGGTACATGCATCACCAAAGAAAAATCCTGAAGTTTACAGGCGTACTGCGGATTTATTGAGCAAGTACTTAAAGGAAAATGATTCGCCTTTTTTGAGGTTTGCCATCGCAAGTTTTTACTATACCGCTGGCAATAAGAAAAAGGTTAAAGAACTGCTTTTTGAAATTCCCGAAGAGAAGCGGACAATTAAGATGGTTAGATTGCTCGGCTCATCGTTGTATGAACTTAGAGAGTATGACAACGCCATAGAAGTATTCAATGAATACGACCCTACTGACCTTCCTGCGAATAACGATGAAATGGCAGTTGTTTTTGGCAAGGGAGTCAGTCTTCTTGCAAAAGGGGAAAAAGAAAAGGCAGCTGAGACTCTTTCGCGCGTTGAGATGCGCAACGCAAAGTATGGAAATGTCTCTAAAATACTTAACGATTTAAGCACTGAGGAAGAAACTGATCAAAAATCAGAAGATAAATAAATTTTTTTACGTTTTTATTGAAACCATTTTCTAAAAATTCGATGCTTTTATAGAGGTACTGATAAAGATGTTGGAAAACATGAAAAGGATGGAAAGGGAAAGAAAATGAATGATACCACAAAAATGTTAGATAGAGAAAGCATTGGCTCTCTACTGATGAAGCTTTCAATCCCTGCTGCAGTAGGAATGATAGTTCAGTCTCTTTATAACATAGTGGATGCAATATTTGTAGGAAGAGGAGTTGGCTCTTTAGGTATTGCTGGAATAACAGTTTCATTCCCAATCCAGATTATCATAATGGCACTTGCTCAGATGATAGGAATAGGAAGTGCTTCAATTATCTCCAGAAGCCTAGGAGCGAAGGATTTGGATCGGGCTGAAAGGTCGCTTGGAAATGCGTTTTCTTTATCTTTAATAATAGGTTTTTCAGTGCTTGCATCAGGACTTGTTTTTATTAATCCTCTCCTTCAAGTTTTTGGAGCAACAAAAACAATCCTTCCTTATGCTAAACAATATATGAGTGTAATACTTCTTGGTTCTGTTTTTACCACTTTCGGAATGGCCTTGAATAGTGTAGTAAGAGCTGAAGGAAATGCAAAAATCGCAATGTTTACTATGCTTATTGGTGCTATCTCAAATATCATTCTTGACCCGATTTTCATTTTTGTTTTTAAGATGGGAATTAGGGGTGCTGCAATTGCAACAGTAATCTCTCAATTTATCACTTTTATCTGGCTTCTTATTTATTATTTAAATGGTAAGAGTGTTATGACTTTGCGCCTTAAGAACTTCGCCTTTGACTTTCGTATTGCAAAAGAGACTTTTGCTATTGGAGTCTCCTCTTTTATAAGGCAGGTTACAGCGAGCCTTATGATTGCAATTCTGAACCACACGCTCGCCTTTTATGGGGGAGATATTGCCATAACTATCTATGGCTTGCTTAACAGGCTTTCTTCTTTTGCCATTTTACCAGCATTTGGAGTTGCTCAGGGTTTTCAGCCAATAGCAGGGTTCAGTTACGGGGCGAAAAAGTACGATAGGACCAAAAGAAGTATATATTTGGCTTCAGTTTTTGCAACTGCAGTTACTGTTACAGGTTTCCTTATCATGATGTTGTTTCCCTATCAGCTTATTGGTCTCTTCACTACTGATCAGTTATTAATTAATATGGCAGCAACTCCTTTGAGGTATGTAGTATTAATGTTTCCTTTCGTTGGTTTTATTGCGATTGTTGCAACACTTTTTCAGGCAATTGGCAAAGCTTTTCAGTCTTTCATTCTCTCAATGGCGAGACAGATAATTTTTCTAATTCCGCTTGTTTTAACTCTACCTCGCTTTCTCGGGCTTCCGGGAGTATGGTATTCATTCCCGATTGCTGATTTTCTTACTGCAATTATGAGTTTTGGTTATCTTGTGCCAGAGCTGAAGAAGCTTAGCTTGAAGATTGCAGAAATACCTCACCAGGAATTATCAGGAAAGACTTTTGAAGAAGCTGAAACTAAGCTTTAATTCATTTTCTTTTAAAGCCTTTCTTTTATTTACTAATATTTGTTAAATGCGTCAAATGTGATAGAATTTTTTGGCTTATTAATTTTTAACGGAGGATAAGATGGAAAATTTAACCGTATTTGGCCTTGGTTTTGTTGGTCTTCCTTTGTCTCTAACATATGCAATGTACGGTGTAAGAGTGTATGGCGTTGATGTTAATAAAGAATACATTGATAGGTTAAGGAATTTTGAAACTCATGTTTTTGAAAGCTATGAAGGCAGATCAATTAACGAGATCTTAAAAGAGAGCGTAGAAAAGAATTTGTTTATCCCCACAACTTCCGCAGAGGAGGCCATCAGGAACTCTTCTTCTATTATTGTGACTGTTGGTATTCCTATTGAAGAAAATAGTGTAAGAGTTGAGGTATTTGAAGACGTAGTGAGAACTGTCGGAAAGTATTTAATGAAAGGCCAACTTGTACTTATCCGCTCAACAGTCCCTCCTGCAACAACAAGAGAAATAGCTCTTCCTCTTATTGAAAAAGAAAGCAATTTGAAATGTGGAAAAGATTTCTATCTTGCCTATTCATCTGAAAGGATTGCAGAGGGATTTGCCTTCGAAGAGTTTCAGACAATGCCTGTCGCAGTAGCAGGCATTGATGGTGAAAGCACCAGGAGAGGTAAAGAGCTTTTGCAGATCATAAATAAGGATGTTTTTTCTGCATCCAGCCCTGAAATTGTTGAGATTTCCAAGCTGATTGAAAACAGCTCAAGGGATGTAAATATTGCACTTGTTCATGAACTTGCCCAGCTTACTGAAAAGATGGGAGTTGATACATTTGAAGTAATAAAAGTGGCAAACACTCACAAACGAGTTAAACTGCTTAATCCGGGTATAGGAGTTGGTGGCCATTGCGTTCCTTATGCCTCAAAATATATTTTTTATAAGTCTGATGCACTTGGGCTTGAGATGCAACTTCTTCGGGCAGCGCGTAGGATAAATGACGAAAGGCCTTTAAGAGTTTTTGAGTTTATATCTGACAAGCTTCATGAACTTGGCAAAGAAATATCTTCTTCCAAATTTTGCTTTCTCGGTATTGCAATGAAGGATAATTCATCTGATGCTTCAGAAAGCCCCGCAGTCCAGTTGATGGAGATCGTTTTAAAGAATGGAGGCAAACCGGCTTGGTTTGATCCTTATGTCAATTTAGTTCTGGCTGGAAAAGAATTAGTAATGGAAAGCGCTCTAAAGGATGCAGATGTTGTTGTGCTGCCTGTTATTCAGGAGGATCTGGATCTTGATCTTGCTAGAATAAAGGAGTATGTAAAAGACAAATGTATTATTTTTGATGGAAGGCGGGTCCTGGAAAGCAAAAAGGTCGAAAACCTAGGCATGATCTACCTGACCATATGATGAGATTGGAAATATTAGGAATTCCTTTTGATAACATAAGCAGAACAGAGGCACTTGCGCGAGTTAAGAAGTTTATTGAGGCCAGCAGCCCTCGTTATGCAGTAGCTATTAACCCTGAAAAGATTATGAAAGCCCTTGATGACTCAGAGCTTAAGGAGATTCTGTTGAAAGGTGACCTTAATTTTGTTGACGGGGTTGGTGTTGCATGGGCTTCGAGGTTATATCTAAAAGAGAAAGTTGAAGAAAGAATCGCAGGCATAGATTTATTTGACGACATCATTAAGTATCTTGAGGAATCAGGTTTAGGTGTCTTTTTGCTTGGCTCCAAAGATTCCACGATCAGGGAGGCTGTCAGAAATATTAAACTGAAATACCCGAAGTTGATAATCAAGGGATTTAACAACGGATATTTTGGAGATGAAAACAAAGTTGTAGAGGAAATTTCAAGAAGCAATGCAGAAGCGCTTTTTGTTGGTATGGGCTCTCCAAAACAGGAGAAATTTATTCATAGAAATATCTCAAAGTTCAATGTGAAATTTGCAATGGGAATCGGAGGCACATTTAATGTTTATGCAGGTGAGTTCAAGAGAGCACCGAGAGTAATCCAGAAATTTGGCCTTGAGTGGCTTTACAGATTTATTCTTGATCCTAAAAGGCTTCCAAGAATTCTTACTCTCCCAAAATTCATTTTATTGGCACGAAAGAAGCCTATCATAGAAAAACAGGATGTAAATTTTTTAGGCATAAAGATATCCAACAGAAATCTTTCTGAAAACCTCAAAATTCTTGAAAACTGTATTAGGGGGAAGGGGTTCCATCTTGTTGTGACTTTGAACGGGGAAATGGCTTCAAGAGCTATTTCAGATAAGGAATTTCTGGATATTTTGAAGGATAGCTCACTGGTGATACCTGATGGTGTTGGAGTAATTTGGGGTGCAAGGAGATTTGGTGAAAGAATCAAGTACAGAATCCCAGGAATAGAATTTGCATGGGAAGTGATGAGGTTGTCTCAGGTAAAAGGTTATTCTGTTTATTTTCTCGGTGCCAGTGAAGATGTATTAAGCAAGGCAGTTGACAAGGTAAAACAGAATTTCCCTGATTTGAAAATAGCGGGATTTCATAACGGATACTTTATGGAGGACTCAGAGATTTTAACGAAATTAAGAGCTTTGAAACCTGACATCCTTTTTATCGGAATGGGCGGAATCAAGCAGGAAAAGTGGATTTATAAGCATAAGGATGTTAATATTCCCGTCTGCATTGGAGTTGGGGGTTCTTTTGATATCTGGAGTGGAAGACAGAAAAGAGCGCCTTATTTTATTAGAAGGCTTGGATTGGAATGGTTATACAGGACAATAACCCAGCCAACGAGGATTCTCAGGGTAAAAAGTCTTTTTGTGTTTGCTTTTAAAATTCTTTTTAAAAGGGTGCAGGAATGAGAATACTCCTTTCAGGATTTTTTGGCTTTGGAAATGCAGGGGACGAGATGATTTACTCTGTGCTGGAAAGGAACCTTATTGATGAAGGATTTGAAGTACTTTCTCTTGTGAAAAGTCCTTCTCAGCCGAAAGAGATAAAACGGGATAATTTTGCAGAAATATTTTCAGCAATTAGATTTTCAGATGTTGTAATAAGTGGAGGAGGAGGATTGTTACAGGACGTAACCAGCTCAAAAAGCCTTTATTATTATCTCTTAATTATCAAATGGGGAATTATTCTTGGTAAGAAGACAGTTGTCTTTGCGCAGGGAGTAGGCCCAATTGATAAATGTTTTAACAAATTTTTTGTAAAGAGTATTTTAGGTAAGGTTGATTTAATTACCGTAAGGGACAGCTTTTCCAGGGAACTTCTTAGCAAAATAGGTATCAAGAAAGAGGTTTTTGTGACAGGAGACCTTGCTCTTCTTTTTGATGATAAAAAGGAAACAAAGGTTATAGAAAATGAGGATTACATCATTCTTTCCCTTGCAGGAAGCAGAGGAATGCCTTCAATTGAAAAACTGGTAGAGATAGCACACAGAATTAGAGAAGTGAGTTCAAGGAAAATTTATATTTTACCACTTTTTGCAGCTAAAGATATGGCAATTTGCAGAGAAGTTGCAGATAAAGCTTCTCTGAAAGTTCTAACAGAATTAACTCCAGAAGAGATGTCTTATATTATCTCTAAGGCTGAGTTTCTCATCGGAGTTAGGTATCATTCTATCCTTATGTCTGCTATGAACTTTGTGCCTTTTATTTCTTTATCCTATGACCCAAAAGTAAATACTCTAACGCAGGAATTGGGTATGACATCTTTTTCTTACAAAGACCTGACAATCGAAGATTTTACAAATGCATTTAAGTATTGCTTTACTGAAAGAAGCAAGCTAAAGGATAAACTGAAATCCCGGATTCCTGTTATGAAAGAAAATGCAAAAGGAAATTTTGAAATTCTCTTCAACTTTCTTTCCCGTTAGGGATTTCCTTCAAGAACTATTTTTTCCTTCATACTGCTGTAATTGCGGTAAGCACACAGAGCAGAAGTACATATGTGATGAATGCCTTGGCAAAATAAATTTCCTTGAGTATCCATTAATAGATCATAACAGTCGCTTTTACTTTTATGCTGTTGCACGCTTCGAAGGGGTCATGGAAAGGGCAGTCAAAGAACTGAAATTCAATATGCTTAAGGCAATGAAGCACGATTTTTCTAATATACTTATGGAATTTCTTACAAAACATAGTATTGAGTTTGAATGCATTTCTTATGTACCTATGACGAGAAGGGAACTTTTTCAGAGAGGATTTAACCAGACTAAGCTAATTGCAAATGAGATTTCAAGAATCACCAAGAAACCTGTTTTTAATAGCATTAAGAAAGTAAAAAATACAAAAAAACAGGTTCATTTAAGCAGAGAAGAAAGAGAAAACAATCTTAAGGGAGCCTTTTTTGTTGATGAAGCTCCTTCTGGAGACATACTCATTATTGATGATGTATATACAACAGGGAGCACAGCAAAAGAGATAGCAAGGGCTTTCAGGAACAAAGGGGACTCGAAGGTAATTTTCGTTTCCCTGTCACGAAAGATGGATTGATGCGATACCTAAAAAAGATAGAAGAACGCAGAATCTTTTGGGTATCGAGATTGTTCGGATGGCTTTTAATATTAATGAAATGCAGTACAATATCTTGAAAGGTAAATAGTTAGAATGTTTTGATTTTTATAGAAACTTTATTAAACTCTTTAGGGAGGTTTTTATGAGAATTATTGACGTGGACAGTGAAGTTGCTCAGGCAATGCAAATGGAACTTGAAAGGCAACGTAATAGACTTGAATTGATCGCTTCAGAGAATTTCGTCCAGGACCCAATCCTTGAAGCTCAGGGCTCTGTACTTACGAATAAATATGCAGAAGGGTATCCTGGGAGAAGGTATTATGGTGGCTGCGAATTCATCGATATCGTAGAATCACTTGCAATTCAAAGGGCAAAGGAGCTTTTTGGAGCGGAAGGAGCAAATGTCCAAGCTCACTCAGGAACTCAAGCAAACTTCGCAGTGTATTTTGCAACAATGAAACCTGGAGAGACCCTTCTGGGAATGGATTTAAATGCTGGTGGACATCTAAGCCATGGAAGCCCGGTGAGCATTACTGGAAAATACTACAACGCAGTTCATTATGGAGTTGAAAAAGACACGGAAATTATTGATTACAACCAGGTCGAGGACCTTGCAAAAGAACATAAACCAAAAGTTATAATTGCAGGTGCCAGTGCTTATCCCAGATTTATTGATTTTGAAAAATTCAGTTACATTGCAAAATCTGTCGGAGCATTTTTACTTGTTGACATTGCTCATATTGCAGGGCTGATTGCTGCAAAAATACATCCTACCCCTATTCCTTATGGGGATTTTGTAACCTCTACAACGCATAAAACACTCAGGGGGCCAAGGGGAGGGCTCATACTATTTAAAAAGGAACATGAAAAAATCCTGAATAGGTCTGTTTTCCCAGGTATCCAGGGAGGCCCTTTCGAGCATATTATTGCTGCAAAGGCGGTTGCCTTTAAACTCGCCATGACAGATGAATTTATTGGATATCAGAAACAGATAGTCTCGAATGCCAAAGCACTTGCAGACGCACTCACAAGAAGAGGTTTCAGGCTTGTTACGGGTGGCACAGATAACCATCTTCTTTCAGTTGACCTTCGGACTAAATCAATTACAGGGAAAGAAGCTGAAATATTGCTTGATTTAGTTAATATTACGACAAACAAAGAAGCGATCCCATTCGACACACTCCCTCCTACTGAAACAAGCGGCCTGAGGCTCGGTACGCCAGCACTGACTACAAGAGGAATGAAAGAAGCAGAAATGGAAATTGTTGCAGAGCTTATCGATAAAGCAATTTCAAATAGAAGCGACGAGAATAAGCTTAACGAAGTCAGAGAAGAAGTCCATAATTTAACAAAGAGGTTCCCGCTGTATGAGAACATATCTTACATTTGAAAGGAGATGGCATGGAAGAAAAAGATAATGTAATAATAATTGATCACCCACTCATTCAACACAAACTTACTTACCTTAGGAAAAAGGAGACAAACCCTAAGGAGTTCCGAGAGCTTGTAAAGGAACTCTCGGGTATAATGGTATATGAAATGTTCAGAAATGTGAAAGTAAAAGAAATAGAAATTGAAACTCCAATTGGAAAAACCGTAGGACGAGTAATAGATGAGGATATCGCAGTATTGCCGATTTTAAGGGCGGGTATCCTCATGGAAGAAGGTATACTTGACATAATCCCTACAGCTCGCGTTGGACATATTGGCATCTACAGGGACCCGGATACTCTACAGCCTGTTGAGTACTATTGCAAGCTTCCGTCTAATATATCTAATTCTAACGTCTTTATTGTTGACCCCATGCTTGCTACGGGGGGCTCTGCAGTTAAGGCGATTGATTTAGTGAAGGAAACAGGAGCAACAAAAATAAGCTTTATCTCACTTATATCTGCTCCTCCCGGCATCGATAAGATTGTTTCTGCCCATAAGGATGTCTTAATTTACACTCTTGCAGTTGACCCTGTCTTAAATTCTCATGGTTACATTGTCCCCGGCCTGGGCGATGCAGGTGATAGGATTTTTGGCACAAAATGAATGCTTTCTACAGGTTTGTTGCTAATAATGTTGCTGAGATAAGACTTTTCTTC
>Ga0172362_10004781_pt1 | contig 11755 bp, 11 predicted proteins | sample LakKivs1_kivu2a2_FD_114534 | JGI IMG/M metagenome (GOLD analysis project Ga0172362, IMG submission 114534) | Sediment microbial communities from Lake Kivu, Rwanda - Sediment s1_kivu2a2 | ecosystem: Environmental > Aquatic > Freshwater > Lake > Sediment | place: Rwanda: Western Province, Lake...
CTGGACCTCAGAAACCAACTACTTATGATCCAAATGATCTTCCCAGAACAACCATCAAGGAGCAGAATATCGACAACAATCATCAGGGTTACTTTCAGAATACTGGGCCTCAGAAACCAACTACTTATGATCCAAATGATCTTCCCAGAACAACCATCAAAGAGCAGAATATCGACAACAATCATCAGGGTTACTTTCAGAACACTGGACCACAAAAGCCAACGACTTATGATCCAAATGACGTCTTGCGTACAACTATCAAGGAGCAGAATATTGACAACAATCATCAGGGTTATTTTCAGAATACTGGGCCTCAGAAGCCAATGACTTATGATCCCAATGATTTACCTAGAACAACCATCAAGGAGCAGACGATTGATAATAGTTGGATTGGTGGTCTTGTAGGGAAAATTAAGGGGATGGTTTATGATCCTAGCGATAAGCCTAAATATACAATTAAATCGGATACAATGGTCCAAAATAGTATGGGTCATATGCAGAATCAGAGATCAGGTGGTGGTTATAAGAATGTTAATATGAAGGCGAAGGGGACGAATAGAATTACAACGAGTGTGCATTATGTTGGAGATGCGAAGGGACCGAGCCAGGGTGGTTACCAGACGACAGGTGTTAAGGCGAAGAATACGGCCAGACAGTTTCAGTCGGATAATGAGATCAAGGGTAATGCGGGACCTGCATCAGTTAAGGCACCGAAATCATATACAGATGCTTATAACACGACAATTAAGAGTATTAGGGAACAGGTGGCTGTTGGAAGAAAACCGGCGAATTCAGGACCAATACAGATTGTTTCAAAGGATGATATTAATATGAAGACGACGCGTCATGGAGATATTGATAATGTGAGAATAGAAGATCGCGGAGTAATGAGCACAAAGGTTTATAACAGTATGCCACAGGCGAATTTATTTGGAGAAACACATCAGAAGGATACACTTCCAAATAATCCTATCGGAGTGGACAGAATTAATCCGGATCTTTTGAATGCATTCAGGAAGAATCCTTACACACAATCTTTACATAGTTATGCATTTAATTAGTATGAAAAAGTATAAAATATTATTTTAGGGATTTCATAAAATAATATATTCTTATTATATAATGTCTTCAGCTGAACCAGGCCCATATATTCCTCTGTGTGGAGCAGTAGGAAAAGAAAATTTTAATGTTTGTAGTCAATATCCAGTAAGGAAACTGATTGTTGTAGGTGATAAAGTAGTTCCAATTTTTCTTTATAAGAGTCCTCCAAATGCACCTCCACCTACATCTTAAACAAATAGAATTGAAAAGATAAGGGAGATTAGGAAAAGAATCCATGAAGTAATTTTTAATCCACGGGGAAGAGATGATTGTGAAATATTCGAGGAAAAAGAGGAGATAGAATTATTTGAAATGTAGGAGTTGTTGGATGGAGGAATTATTTCTGGGGAAATATCTTTATTTTGAGAAATATTGTTAAAAATACCATTCTTATTCATTCTACAAGATATTTAGAAAATATTTATAAAAAATAAGTATTATTTTTTATTAAATTTTATTTTTTATTACAATGGAAGAAAACAATAATTTCATAGATGCCAAATCAATGTACACCAAACAATTGATTAGCTTAATATTTCAGCCTATATATGAAGGTTTTATGAGTCTTTATGAAGAGGCAAAAGCCTTTAAAGAAGATACGAAAGATCCCGGATATGATGACTATAGTGAGATTCAGGTTTTTCAAGACTACTTACGAAAGATCCCTAAATGGAACCAAGACATTATTGATAGCGAGACCAAACGAATTGTCCAAAAAACAAGATATAGTGTAGAAGAATACGAACTTCTTTTGGAGGCAGTTTTTGTCAGCAATTACAAAATTTTATCATCAGTCCGAATCAAAAATCCTAAAACTAATAAAATTAATTTAGATATTCCAAAACTAGAGAGATTTATTCACACTTGTTACAAAGAATCTAGTCGAGAAATATATCAGAATGCCCTCCTCTTTGACAATGAAGATGTCACCTCAATTGAGAAGCAGAGAAACACCAGAGAAGTTGTGAAAATTATTAAGGAAGGAATTGAGGAAGCCATCAGAAAATTATTGCCTATGGACAAGATTATCACTGCTTATATGGGTAAAGTGAAAGATACTGAGATCACCGAAACAACTGAGAATACAATTGTTGAAGGAGAAGAACGTGATTTTGAGAAAAAATTGTTCCAGAATTTTACTCGGGACACTCTTATGATGAATACAAATGATCAGGAAAGTACTTCTAGAAGTGAAGAGGAAACTACTGCTGTATCAAATGTAGAAAAACCTGAGGCGGTTGTTCCAGAAGAGGAGAGTGAATCAAATGAATCTGAAGAAGTTAATATTGTAAATCCAGAGGAACATGTATCGGAAAGCACTCCTTCAGTTCTAGATCAAATGCTTTCTGTTCCGGTAGAAGAACAAAGTGGAGGAGAAGTTATTCAGAATTTGGAAGATGTTCCACAGAGGAATGTAGAAGAAAATAAGCAGGCTGATAATATACCAGCGGATAATAATTTGCAGGCTGAAGAAAATTTAACTGTTGAAGAAAGTGTTCCGGAGACACATTTTCAGCCTGTACAAACTGAAATAGTTAAAGACATTATGGAGAAGAAATTCAGATCTATTGAGTCAACGGAAACGTCAGCAACAACGCAGGAAAATGATAAGCGGATTAGAGTTGAGGGACGAATGATGAGACATAAGGAAAGACGTCGAATGGAAGAAGAAATGAGAAAAAGAGCAGAGGAAAAAAGGATGAAACAGATGGAAGAATTGGAGAGGAAATTAAAGGAAACTCAGAGAACTCAACAATCACAACGTGGATCATCTGATAGTGATTCTCATGAAAACACGGTGAATAATATTGCTCAAGAGGCATTTGGTTCGGATTCATATAGAAAACCATTTAGGTTTTATGATGATGCGGAAACATATCATGAGGAGACAACCGAGCTTTAGCATAAAATATTCGTTATAATCTTAAATTTTTTATCAGTAAAAAATTTAATGGCACTGGGTGATTTTATTAAGACTCCTATTGGATTTGGAGTGTTGTCTGGAATAGTGATGTGTGTACTTCTTTTTATTCATGATAAGTTGCTAGTTAAGGGAAATGAAGAGAAGAGTGGTTTTGGAAATTATTTTAAGATATTTTTAGCTGGATTTATAACTACTGCTCCTCTTGTGTATTTGTTTTTTAACAAATCTCTTGAAATTAGTAATCCTCTTGGAGGAAGTGGTATTAAGCCTCAAGAGGGAATATCCTCTGATGACGTTTCATCAACATCTATACCTCCATCTTTAAAAAAGGTAATTAAAAAAGTACATAACGATGTACCTGATTGGTAAATTATTCAACAAAATTACTGATAATTGCTTTAAATGATTCAAGGTAATCATTGTTAGTATCGCTTTTTAAAAAATTTTCGTTTGGTGTATTTTGAAGAAAAAGGGTTGAAAATCCAAAATAATCTATTTCGGATTCGCATATTATATAAAAGTGGCTTGAAACATCCAAAAATACTTCAATGTTTCTTTTTCCATAGCAATTTGTTGAAATAAAAACCCCCAGTTTATTTTCAGTTACTCGGAATTCACAACTTAATTTTCCTTTTCGAAGAAGTTCTTCAATATATGGTTTGAACAAAAGCGCAATATCTTCATGATATCCAATGAATTGGTTAAATTTTGTGTTCAATCTAAGTAAAAATTCAGCTAAATTGTAGTATAGAAATTGATTTTCGTCTTTTTTAATAATTATTAAATTTTCGTTGGTTTTAACAAAAAATTCGAAATCTTGATACATAAAATTTTGGAAGTAGGGAAAAAATATAGTATTTGCCACTGGTTTGAAACTTTTGTAAAATGGATTATTTTTTTTACTTCTTGTTGGGGGAGTTTCAGGGTCTACTTCCATTAATTTTTGGAATAGATATTATAATTACAGAAAAATTCAATTTTTTACTGGGATGCCTAAAACATAGCCTTACAAATCATACACTTGAACCCAAAATTCTTGTAACAATCATAGCAATAATTCGATGTTGAACAGCCGTTTGTTGGACATTTGCTCATCTTAAGGAATGTGGTTTTTTGTTCAAAGCAGGCGCCACATTCCCTTTCGTCACATTCGATATTTTCATAGTGATCCGGGAAGAGATCGGGGAAAAAGATATTTTGGAAAAGATTTTCTCCATCAATTATTTTCACCAATTTTCGGTCTTGTCCAATTGGAATATAGAACAAAATTGCATCTAATCCATAATTAGTAATTATGGGTTTCATGTAAATGAGACCACTGATCAGGGAATGAAGGAATTTATCTTCAATTGTCTCTTGTCCAATCGAAAAGCTGAATATTAATTGTCGAATTGAGTTTCGGAAATGGTCTTCCTCTGAAATACCCCGATTATCAATGCAGAAACTTTTGTAGGCTTGGTACCATCCAAGAATTTCCATCATAAAATCGACTTCGTAGCCAGAAACGGAAATTTTTTGGAGATATGGAAGGATGTTGAAGAGGCAGTTAGTAATACTATATTCTTTCTCAACTCCATTTGAAAGAACAACATTCAGGGAATCATTACCTGATACAATCGTAAGGCCATTGGCGAGTGTAAGCACTTCTTTGTAGTGATGTGTCCATGGATGGAATCTGTCAAAAAAAGAGAAACTTTTGTTGAGCAAATCGATAACGAAAAAAATTTTGAAAACTTGTTCGTGACACCTGAAAAAAATACTCAAACTGTAGAAAGATTCATTCACATGATCTAGGGAAAAAACGAGACCATTCTCAAGGTAGTTATTCAATTCAGAACGATTCAGATTAGTGTCATTACGTTGGGAAAGATCCATAAGGATTCGAGAAACTTCATGTGAAGTATCCATATTTTCCGCCTGATTTTTCCATTCGTTCGTCTTGATAGATGGATTCTCAGAAATAAACTTGCATTGTGCAAGAACGACTCCGACAAATTTGTGTTGTTGTGTTGAAATTTCTTCAAGAAAATTGAAGAAATTTATTTTTACAACGAAACCATCTTCGTAATGAATATTGAAATCCTTTTGGAAGTTTTCGAATGAGGTAATTCTAGTGTTTGCCATTTTGTATCCATATATATATCTTGTGTTGGAAGAGTTCACTATCAATTTTTTGTATTATTTAGAAGTTGTGAAATATGGAGTTTTTTCCAAATCTAATATATGGATACTGAAAATGATTTTGTGGAAATTGATAAAAATGGAGAAGAAATAATAGTTGTTCCAAAAAGAGATGGTTATCAATTAGGTTTAAGTCATTTACCAAAAACAGTGAGTAAAATGGAAGAAAATACTCAGCCAAGCTATTACGGAACTTACGAAAACGATTATTCCAAACTAAAGAAAAATGAGATCTGGTGGAGTTTTCGTCTTAAAAGAATTTGTTGCTGTTTGTAGTATTTTCTAAGTTTTTATACAACAATAATAATAATCATCAATAAAAATAATTTTATTTTTTATTGAACGACTCATAGTGCACGCTGGTATTTTTTCAGATTCCGCTACTTTTGCTATTGTTTCATAATTTGCGATAATATCAACATCTTTTCAGTTTCATCAAAGTACTGAATAGTGGTTCGTATATTTGTAATATTCAAAATTTCAGCAATATTTGATGCACAAAATAAGGGATTGTCGTGAGTTCCATTTATTTTTATTGGAATATGAAAATTATTACACGTGAAATCTCTAACTTATTCCATAGGCTGTATTATAATATAATACAGCCTTTTATTTACATTGATTTATTTTAATTTTTTTAGTAAAGGCACTTACTATAAGTTATACCTTTTATATTTATTAATTTCATCAATAAAGAAAGTGTGTAGGACTTAAGACCCCCTTTTTTGCATATTTTAATCAATACTTATTGATGATGAATTTTTAGAGAAAAAATCATATTTTTCTCTTTGTTAAAAAAAATTATGAAATCTTCCATAATTTTATGAGAATACATCCCTTACCACAACCTCTAATAATTCATTTTCCCTTATCACAAACGCACTTTTTTTAAAAATTGTACAATAAATTGGGTTAATTTTTATTGAACATTTAGGATAAATTGTGAAAATAAAATCTATGTATTACATAAATGAATCTAAAATTAAGGAAATTCGATATGGCATCAATTAAAGATGATAAAGTTGTTGTTTTCATTGGAAAACGTGAAACAGGTAAATCTTTCTTGGTGAAAGATTTGTTATGGCATCATCGTGATCTTCCAGTTGGTACAGTAATTAGTGGTACTGAGGGTGCTAACCAGTTCTATTCTAAAACGGTCCCTCCTATTTTCATTCATGATGAATATACTCCCGAGATCATAAATAATTTTGTGAAGCGACAAAAAAAGTTAGTGAATAAGCAGGTAAAAGGTGAGCCGGGATACACGAACATTGACACCCGTGCATTCCTAATTCTCGATGATTGTTTGTATGATAACTCTTGGGTAAAAGATAAAAATATACGCGCTCTTTTTATGAATGGAAGGCACTATAAGGCATTTTTTATCATTACAATGCAATATGCGCTTGGTATACCTCCAAATTTACGCACAAATGTCGATTACGTTTTTATTTTACGTGAACCTTATCACAGCAATCGTAAAAAACTTTTTGAGCAGTACTGTGGAATGTTTCCAAATTATGAATTTTTATGCAATGTGATGGATCAATGTACAGAAAATTTCGAGTGTTTGGTGATCAATAATAATGCGAAGAGTAATAAGTTGGAGGATCAGGTTTTCTGGTATAAGGCGGAGCCACATCCAGATTTTAGGTTGGGAGCGGAAATATTGTGGAAACAGGCACAAGCGATGAGCTCACACGATGATGATAGTGATGATGAAAATAATGCAGACTTTATGTCAAAATATAATAATAGTAAGAAGAAGAAGGGAATGTCATTTGAGGTTAAAAAAACAAGTAACCGATAAATTTTTTTATCTCTTATATTTTTAATGAAAGAGAAGAATAAAAAATTAAAAAAAGGAGGAAGGATTGAAAACAGTAATAATAATATGAATCAGGGTAATAATAATAATGGTGTTGGTATCCCTGTCACTAAAATTATTGATGAAAGAAAAAAATATAGTGCTCAAGAAACAAGACTTAAGAATATGAAGTGGGGGATGGGTCTTGAACATGAAGCTCAATACTTTTATATCCCTTCTACAAGTACGAGTCGGTACAAATTAGATAGCATCGTCATTTTCAATTCTTTAGATCCTTTGACAGAATTACTTGATGATACTAAATATAATTTAACGGAATATGATCGTAATATTTTATTGAGTATTCAGTATGAAAAAACTGGTAGGAAATGTCATGGAAAAATGGTACTTGAAAAAACTCCGGTAACTATGCCTGAATTTATTACTGACAATCCTTTTTCAAGTCTTCAGAATCCAAAAAAAATTTATAATTATTTTCTTCAATTGCTTGAAAGAGAAAGACGTTTTTATGAACTAATGCACATGCATAAAGGAGTTAGTGATTTTTTAGTGAAAAATGAACTGGATATAGGTCAATATCCTTTTGGTATGTGTTCAAAGATTCAGGTGCGAAATGATTATGATGGAGATTCCTGGATATTAGATAAAAAAGAATATGTTGATTATTGTGGTAGTTTTCATTACACAATAACTCTCCCATATCCCGATAAAGAAAAATACACTGAAGAGGATGAAAAAATTTTTGTTGATCGTCATTATAATTTCGGTGCGATGCTTCAATGGATAGAACCATTATTACTATCTGCTTATTTTTCATGTGATCAAGAAGCAGTGGGAACATTGGAGAAGAAGATTAGGGGAAGTTTCCGAGTGGCAAGAGTTGGTTGGGGAAATTTTGCGGGAAGTGATATGAGAAAGAAGGGAGAAGGTGTTGGAAGATATGCAGATGTTTGGCCATATTGGAGAGAAGATTTTCGATTTTATGAGAGCGATGTTACTAAAAGTTGTTTTCCTCCAAATCCAAAGTTAAAGGAACCTCAGGCTGTATCTGCATTTAGCTCAAATATTAGAACATTTGGTCCAAACCCGGAAAATCCAAAAGAACGATTTTCGGGTGCACCTATGAAAATTCCAAATGGCGTTGAAATAAGAATATTTGATCATTTTGAAACTCTCAGTTTATACTCTCTATTACAAATAATTATACTAATCGCCGCGAATAGCACTACAACAATTGTAAAGGATTACGTTTATGAAGATAAAGATTGGATTGATACATTACAGAAAATAATGTTAGAAGGATGGAAGGCAGAAATAAGTCCAGTATTTTTGCAGAAATTGGAGGATGTATTCCAAATAAGTATTCAAGATCTTAAATCATATAAATCTTATGATATTTTGGTTGGAATAGTTAAGGAATTATATAAAAAGAATAGGGAGAATGACATTGTATTTTTGATGTATGGAAAAAATAAAGAACCAAAAATACCACAAATTAATAGATTTAGTTGGGAATTAGCATTTATGTTAAAAATAGTAAATGACAAAAAAGTATATGAAAAATATATAAAATTTTTGACTGAAATTTTAAAGAAAAATGAAGTAACTGATTTCTTAGAATTAGTAACAAAAATTTTTGGAAAAGAATGGAAAAATAATCGTGAAGATATTTTATATTTTATGCTTGGAAAATCATTGATTGAATTAGATGATAGTGGTAAAAAATACAAAGTAAATGCAGAATATATTGAACAATTTCATACATTAAAAGAAATTGAACAAGAAATAAGAATACAATTTAACTTAAACAAAAATTTTCAGGATTTATTTACTAAAAATAAAAAGAAATCTTTTTTTAGTTACGAAGCAATTTCTAATCGTTATAAAGATTTTTTCCATAATGATATATTAATACCCACATTTGTTAGAAAAAAAGTGTAAAATGAATTAAAAAAAATTGTATTTATATTCTAATGGTAGAATATAAATGTAAAAAGTGTAATAAAGTTTTCCATCATTACGGAAATTATAATTATCATGTTATGCGTATATTTCCATGCGATGTCAAGAAAGAATTAGTGAATTACAATAAGAAAACCAAAAAAGAAATTATAGCTGAAGAAAGTATTTATAATAATGATGATTCAATTATTGAAGAAATCACAGCAAATACTGATGAAAATGAAGAAGTTAGTGAATTAATTTGTATGTATTGTAAAAAAACTTTTTCAAGAAAGGATGTTTGTAAAAGACATGAAAAATATAATTGTAAAAATAAGAAAATATTTGAAAAAGAAAGGGAGAATAAAAAACTAATCAATGAGCTAAAGAAAACTAAGCAAACTATAATTAATAATTTTCAGACAGTAAATAATTATCAGCAAAATATACAAAATAATATTCAGCAAAATTTTAATGGATTCACTAGTGAAATACCAATTAATCCTTTTGGAAAAGAAGATATAAGTTTTTTAACTCATGGTATCATGAAAAATATTTTGAAAAATCCTGATATTGGGATTGCTCAATTGATTAGATTAATACATTTTAATCCAGAAATACCTCAAAATCAAAATGTGAGATTAAAAAATAAGAAAGAACCTTATTTGAATGTTTTTAATGGTAAAAATTGGGAATTACGTGACAAAGATGATACAATTCAAGATCTTATTATATCTAAAAAAGAAATCGCAGATGATTACTTTGAAAATTTGCTTACTCAACAGGATGTATCAATTATCCAAAAACAGGATAATATTATTAATGCTTTAACTCAAAAGAAATACGAAACATATACTGAGGCCATTGATGATTATTTGAATACAATTATATTGGATGAGGATTCATCAAAGAAAATAATAATGAATAAATATAAAAGATTATATGATAAATTATATAAGCAAATAAATTTGATTCTTCTAAATAATACCCAATTAGCAAATCATATTGAGGCTAATAAAAAAAATGCCCAGTTATTAAATGAAGAATGACGTTCCAGAGTCAATTGGTGAGTTCCAGAATTTATTAAATCCATATTTTCCTAAAATTTCGAAGACTTTTTGTGGTTCTTCCGAATTCCAGAACTTAAATCTATCACGTGTCATTACATAAAGACCAAAATTATTTAATAAATCAAAAGTTCCAAAAAGAATTAATGGTGCGCAAATAATAATAGTGTTTTGATCTCTGGATATATAAATAATCCAATAGTTACCTTCGAAATTACAATTATCAAATTTTACACTTCTACATATCGGAATCAATTCATTTCTTGCAAAACTGACCCCTTCTAATTCTACCTCTTGAAAAAAAGAATTTATAGCCTTGTTTATTACCCGAACAGAACCATCTTTTTGTAAAATATAACTTGAATTAACTGAACTATAAAATACCCCCGACCCTAAAATATTTGTTGATAAAGAAGTTAATACCTGTTCCCATCTTCCTGCAAAAATTTTTTTGTCATATCTTGACATAATACTTAATACCTCATCTTTACCAACAAAATTCATGTAATTATCTACTATTTTCTTATCTCTACTGTTTTTAAAATATTTTTGGATACTTTCCATATTATCTACATGATATATTTTTTTTTATAATTTTATGAAGATAGTTAAAATATCTTTTATATCGAACCTCACTTTTTTAATGATAAAAAAAAATAAAAGTCGTAAAAATATTTTTTTACATAATAAAAATATTTCGGAATGGTCAATAAAGTCGTAGAAATAAATTTAGGTGCATTTTTTTATTCATCAATAACAATTATTACCATAAATTTTTCGATAAAGCATATTTTGATTTATAGTTTGGTGAAAAATTACCTTATTTTGGTAATATCGAGAAACCCCTATTTTTCGTATGATAACACGACTTTTTTAAATATGGTAATCATTACCATCATACTTTTTTTGGTCATTGGTAACTTTTTACCATACATTTTAAGCTTCGAGCTTAGCTTCAGGTAACTATTACCATAAATTGAGTTTTGTTTTTGACTTTTTTATGGTAAGTTGATTACCATTTTTGGTTGTTAACGGGATCTTCCGGAAGTGAACCATGGTTCTTCACGCCTGGACCCCCCCTTTTTTACCTATAAAAAAAAGTCCATTTTCACGCAGAAAATGCGGAATTACGCTTATAAAAAAACCGATTTTTGTTAATTTTTTCATTTTATTACCACTCGTCATAACACAAAACGTCCTTTTTCGATTTTACTATATTTTTTATGGTAACGTAAGAACCACGGAAGTCATTTTGGTATGTATCGATTTAGTGAGTTTATTTAATTTTTTTTATTTTTAATTAGTACTAAATAACGGCCGAAATACCAAAATCCCATGTTACATCCTATAAAAAATAGGTTTAAAAAAATTAAACGCACATTACCAAAAAATGGTAATTGCGTTGTAAATCCGATATTTCAATTTTGACCATGTTGGGTTACCACTCAAAAATTGTGCGGCGGGGGGGAAATTTTTTTTTTCAATAGAAAAAATATATAGACATGCATGGAATTTTTTTTTTCACTTCCTTAAAAGTTTTACCCTTTCAGAAAAAAAATTTGCATCTTTTTAGTCAAGAATTATTTTATCAATCATGTATTTTTATTATTTTTATATTTTTATATTATTGTTATCTTTATCAATAAAATATAAAAATAAATAATGAAATTAATAAAAAATAAAAAAAACTGAAGGGATGAAATGCTTACAAAA
>Ga0172362_10004782_pt1 | contig 11755 bp, 14 predicted proteins | sample LakKivs1_kivu2a2_FD_114534 | JGI IMG/M metagenome (GOLD analysis project Ga0172362, IMG submission 114534) | Sediment microbial communities from Lake Kivu, Rwanda - Sediment s1_kivu2a2 | ecosystem: Environmental > Aquatic > Freshwater > Lake > Sediment | place: Rwanda: Western Province, Lake...
CAGCTGAAAGCAGAAATAAGGCCCAGGGGGCATGCGGAACGCAAATTCCCGGCCAGTTACACCGTCAAGCCCGGCGACACGCTGCAGTCCATTGCACAGGAATTCTATGGCAACAGTCAGCTCTGGAATAAAATTTTCCAGTATAACCAGGACAAGATAAAACGCGGACTGCCTGTTCCGGGAACCACTATTATAATACCTTAACGGCCATGGCATACGAAGAAGCAAATAAATGGGCTGATGAAAAAGCCCTGGAAATTGAGAGTAAGCTTAAAGAGCTGAAGGAACAGCAGGAAGAACTTTCCGCCAAAAAGACCCTGGCAATGGAAAGACAGATCTGGGAAAAAACCCTGTCAGACCTGAAATCTAGACTGGCCGAAAAGGAAGGCCAGCTGACAGAACTTATGCAGATAAGGGACCTGGCAGAAAAAAAAGACATTTCTGAAATCGAAAAACTTGCAAACGAACGCGTAACGACACTTCAAAACATTCTAAGCCAGGAATTGAATCTCACAAGGGAACTTCTCAACGCAGAAATGAAAAAAGAAGATAACCTCCGGCAGGAACTGAAGCAGAAAACAGCAGAAAATGAAAAACTGAATTTTGAACTCGAAAGACAGTCCAGGCAGATAAACCGTCTTGCCTCGGAACTCGACGATCTCAGGAAAACCGCCTCCCTTCCGTTCAAAGAACTGCTGCAGGAAAGGCAGAAATATGAAACCATTGAACAGCAGAAGTTTAATGAACTGGAACAGATCAAGACAGACCTTACAGGCGAAAAGGCTGAACTGCAGGAAAAAATCAGGAGGTCGGAAATCCTGAGGGAAGAACTTTCAAAAAAAGCAGAGCAGGTCCGCCAGCTGGAAAAAGAAAGAGATAACCTCAAAGCTCTGGTGGCAAAAAGACAGCGGGATATGAGAAAAAAGACAGAAGATGAATATACTTTCCTTGAAGAGGTTGCCTTTGGTATAGCCCACCAGCTGAGGAATCCTCTCGGAATTATCCGGTCCAACTCGGAGTTCTGTCTTGCAAATCTCAAGCCAAAGGAAAAAATGCGTTTGCATGTAGAGGCAATAATGAGACAGATAGAAAATATGCGCAGCAAGCTCGACCAGCTGCTTGATTTTTCAAAGCCTATACAGCTTTCGCTTCAGTCTGTTTCTCTGCCGGACGTAATCAATGCCACGCTTTACGGTCTTGAAGAAAGAATGAAGCGGCAGAATGTCACGGTGACCAAATCCTGGGCGGAAAAAATGCCTGCCATGAAAATTGATTCTGCCAAATTAACAGAGGCATTCTTGTGCATTGCGGTCAATGCCCTTGAAGCCATGCCAAAGGGCGGAGAACTGACAATCAAGGTGGAAATCAGGAAAGATGTCTATGTTTCGTTCATTGACACCGGCGCAGGCATAAGGTTTGAACATCTGCCTGTGGTTCTGGCGCCTTTTTTCACGACAAAGCAGGATTCTTTCGGGCTTGGATTGTCTCTGGCAAACAGAATTGTCAAGGCGCACGGCGGGGCAATCGAAATAGAAAGCGAACTCGGGAAGGGCGCTCTGATAAGGGTTCATCTGCCGTTTTTATCAGAAGAAGGAGGATAAATTTTGGCCGGAATTTTGATTATTGACGACGAAGAAGACATGTGCTGGATTCTTTCCAAGATTCTGGAAAGCGAGGGATACGAAACTTTCAGTGTTCAGGACGGTTCCTCTGCACTGGCTCTTCTTGGAAAACAGGCAATCGATCTGGTGCTTCTGGATATCCGCCTGCCGCATATGGACGGTATGCAGATTCTGGAAACAATAAAGAAAAGAAATCCTGATCTTCCTGTAATCATGATAACAGGATACGGCAGTCCTGAACTTGCAGCAGAGTCAATAAAAAAGGGCGCTTTTGAATATCTGCCCAAGCCATTTGCAAACCAGCAGGTGATAGACATTGTCCGCAGAGCCCTTGAGGTGTCGAAGCTGAAAAAGGAAAAAGGCATCATCCACAGAAGTCTGCTCAGGAAACTTCTCCTTATCGGGGAAACTTCTCCGGAAACGGAAATTGTTATTCCAAAACCCAGACACATCCCGTTAAGTTTCAAAATAATGAGTTTGTCTCTTGCTTTGATCGTTGCGGTCGGCTGTATCTGGATGGTATATCAGAATTATTTCGGGTGGCAGGAAAAAACATACCCCGTTTCCTACACTCATATTTCAGGTATTGCATTCGACGGTGAATTTGTCTGGACTTCCGACTGGTTTTCGCAGGATATTTACCAGCACCGGATAAATCCGGATTTCCCGCCCGTGAAAATTTTCCACATGCCGGGCACGCACCTGAGCGGGATAACCTGCAGGGACGGAAAACTTTTTACCTGTAATGCCTGGGATAAGAAAATTTTCCGCCACAACCTGGACAACAAACTTACCATTCTTGGAGAATATTCTTCTCCCGGACCAAATCCCTCCGGACTTTTCTGGGACGGAAAACATCTCTGGTCATGCGATGCCGATACCTGTATGATTTACCGCCACAACCCGGAAGATCTGGCTGTCAACGCTTCCTTTCCGAGCCCGGGCCCTTCGCCTGTAGGGCTTTTTCGGCAGGGAAACTATCTGTGGTCGGCAGACTCCGGGACAATGCGGCTGTACAAACATTCCTTAAAGGATAATGGAAAGGTCGTTGCGGCTTATCCCCTGAGCGATAAGGAGTTCGCTGCTTTTACAATGTCAGGAAAAACCGCATGGATTGCTGTTGAAGGGCAGGACCACATTTACTCGTACAACATCAGAAAATTTCCGGAACTGACAAACTTCTAAGCCTCTCCGTTTAAAAGTTCTCTGTCAATATTGTCCTTGAAATCAATCAGGAGCTCGTAATTTAATTCATCCACTGTCTCCTCTGATATTTCTTCCGATATTTCCTCCGACGGTACACGTAGCTCAGCCCTGGATTTTCCGGATGGACGCGAAAAATAGACAAATAATCCGATACATATTGCCAGGACAACCGCCGTTGGGATTGCCCGGTAGAATTTAAACCCGGATTTCTTCCCTAAAGATGCGTTTATTTTTGCATTAAACCGTGTCCAGTAAAAATCGTCGACTGTCATCCTTGGCGCCCTGCTCATGAGGGAAATTGTCTTTTTGACCGACTCATAATACGACCGGCACTCAGGACAATCTGCCAGATGATGTTCCAGCCGGCTTTTCTCCTCCGGATTCAGTTCTCCGTAGCAATATAAAACCATTTCTTTTTTTGCTTCCCTGCATTTTTTCATTTATGTCTCCCTGTCCTGCAGTTCTTTTCGCATTTTTTCAACTGCTCGGAAAAGATGGCTTTTCACTGTTCCGGTCCTGCATTTCATTATCCGGGCAATTTCATCCAGGGCCATGCCCTGGAAATTCTTCAATTCAAAAACAGCCCTCTGTTTCGCAGAAAGCCTCTCGAGAACATTCTGAACCACACGGTTGAATTCACCTGCTTTTAATTCCAGCGCAGGATTCCTCGGCTCCACCGGCTCTCTTATTTTCATAAGCGGAATATAACTTCTCAGTTTCTTCCGTCTCTGGTAATCAACCGCCAGGTTCACCACAATCCTGTAAAACCAGGTCGAAAATTTCGATTCTTCCCTGAAATTTTTCAAAGATCTGTAAATCTTTATAAACGATTCCTGGGAAATATCCTCTGCCACCTGCTCATCTCCCGTAATTCCCCAGGCAATATGTACCGCTTTTTCCCTGTAATTCCTCACAAGTTCGGCAAAAGCCGATTCACTGCCGGCTTTTGCACGGCCGACCAGAATTTCATCCCCGTTTTTATCCACGGTAATGATTTTACCATATTCTGAGTCCGCGCTGTATCACATTTTACCTGAACTTCACCGAAGTCCGGCAGCTTCAAGTTTCCGGCGGTGGCTTTTCACCAGTTTTTCAAAGAGCAGCGGATGTTTTTTCATGAAATCGGCTATTAACTGTTTTTCCTCTGCGGTCAGGCTGGATGCTTCCAGATATTTTCTTATCCTGATCTTCCGGACCGGCGGCATAGCCGCAACAGTATCTCTGTGTTTTTTCAGCCACAGGAGGACTTCCTGTCTTTTCGCCGCCTGCCGCATCAACCTTAAGGTCGCCAGTTCTCCGGATTGGCGCATGGTACGGATCCAGTTTGCCTGTTCCCTCATTTTCTCCAGCGTTTTCCTGTAAAGATAAAATCTTTTGCCCGGTGCCCGGGGTTTGCACGGCGGCTGTCCCGGCTTAACCTGGACCATCTGCTCTTTATTGACATCAATTGCTCCGCCTGACACCCGGCTGCCTACAGACACTGTCCCGTCGGCAACTGCAACTTCGTCGCCTTCTTCTCCTGTTTCAACCAAGAACTCCGTTCCCTTCACAGCTGCAATCGCATTGAGTGTTTCAACCCTGAATTGCGGGATGTTTTTCACATCTTTTTCAATTACAGCCAGAAGCCGTCCAAGTAACAATTTTGCCGTATTGGTATCAGTGCTGAGTCCAAGAATAACCAGCCTGGAATTCTCTTCCAGGTGCAGAACTTCCCTGTCGGACAGCAGAATTTCAACGCTTCCGTCTTTGCCTGTTATAACTTCGTCTCTCTCTCCCAGTTCCTGGTCAATTTCAGGAATTTCTATTTCTGCTGAACCAGCCTTTTTCACATGAACCTGTCCGTCAAAATCATTTATTATTGCCAGCGGCGTACCTGATTCCGAGCCGTCGGATGCACCTGCCAGGCCGACGCCGAGCATCAATAAAACCGCTATGCAGGAATTAATCTTCATCAAGGAAAAGTTCATCCAGCTGCTCCTCCGGTATGTCAATTTCCTGACCAGGACGTTCCGGACGGTTCAAATTCATTGGAGAACCAGACGGTTTCTGTCTCTGCCATGGCCCTGGCGCAGGATTTTCTATCTGTCCCGGATTTCCGGGCCTCCCATAAGTCCCTTTACCGGGTTTATGCGCTATTTTTTGTGAAACCATCACCACAAATTTAGCACGCTGTTCAACAGTCAGGACATTCTTCATGTCTTCCTTTAATTTGTCCATCCTGGCCCTGTTTTCTTTGCTTTCTTTATCCATTGCATCCAGAGTTTCCTTAAGAGCTTTTTCATTCGGCTTCTTTTTTTGAAGCATTTCCCTGATTGCTTTTGCTTTTTCCTGTGTTCTGGTTATCATTTCCCGTTTGTTTTTTGCCATCTGGTTATAGAGGGCATAAATTTTTATCGACTGTTCCTCTGTCAGGTCAAGGGTTTTAATCAATCTCATGATTGCCAGCATCTGTGTCATTTCCCTGCCCGGCCTCATCTGGCGGTCTGGCTCTGGCTGGCTCTGTGATTGTCGCATCTCTGAGTGCTGCCCCATCGGACATGGACCGCCCGGATGCATTCCCGGCTTTTCCGGTCCCGGAGCCGGTTCGTTTCCTGGCTGTGCTGCTGCCATTGCACAGGAAAATACGGCTGCAATTAAAAACGCAATTGTCTTTTTCATAAAAACAACACCTCCCTTTTTTACTAATATTAGACGTATAACTGATGTAAAGGTTTACAGCGCTTTTGTTTCCTTATGGTCATCTTTTTTTTGTTGACTTTTGTTCAATATTTTGTATAATATCTGTATAATTCGACAGGAATGGTTATGAGGCAAAAAATATTAATAGCTGATGATGAATCTTTTATAAGGGAATGTCTGCAAATTCTCTTTGAAGACGACTACGCGGTGGTGCAGGTTGAAAACGGTCAGAAAGCAGTTGAAATGCTGGGCAGAGAACATTTTGATCTGGTATTGCTGGACATTGAAATGCCCGGTATGTCAGGACTGGAAGTGTTAGGGTGGATAAGGAAAAATAAACTCGGAAGCAGGGTCATAGTTCTGTCAGGATGCGGCCAGGAAGCTTTGCAGAAGGCAAAAAGTCTTGGTGCAGATGCTGCCCTTCAAAAACCCATTGATGTAAACCTGCTGAAGCTTGCTATTTCGCGGTGTCTGGACGTATAACCCGGTATTACTCTCTGCCGAATATCTCCTTCAATACCAGGATTGCTTTTTTTCGCTGTTCCGGTGATAATCTTTCAATCAGAGAATGCAGTTCTTTTGCCAGCAGAATGTTCTTCTGCAATGGCTTTCCTTCTCCCCAGAGCGCCCCGGAATCAATGTGCAGCACCCTGCATAAGCGAAAAAGCGTCTCCACGCTTGCTTTTTTTGTACCGCGTTCTATCTGTCCGTAAAAATTCAAGCTTATGCCTGCCCGTTCGGATACAGATTCCTGCGTCAGATCCAGTTCGTTTCTGGAGGATTTCAGCCGTTCTCCGATTATTTTATATACATCTTTTTCCACGATAAATCACCTTTCCAGCTCCAATGCTGCGGTCATTTTAAAACCAGAAGTGATATTTTTCCAGTATCCAAAGGTATGTCTCTATTTGTTGTCTTATGGTCACCCCGCATTGAGGGCGGCTGGATTATGCAATATTGAAGAATTTTCTGGCGTTAATGCTGGTATTTAAGGCAACTTCTTCAAAAGATATGTTTTTTATTTCAGCCAGTTTTCTGCATGTCTTGGCCAGGCTGGCGGGCTCATTCCTCTGCCCTGGAACCGGAGCCAGAACAGGCGAGTCGCTTTCAAGCATCAGCCGGTCAAGGGGGAGAGCAGAGGCTAATTTTACCTTTTGTCTGGACCGTAAAATAGTTGCCGGAATGGAAAAATATATATTTGCTTTCTGCAGAGCTCTCACCGCCAGTTTGTAATTTCCGTCGAATGCATGCATTAAAACCCCGGGTACTTTTTCCTGAATCAGCTGCTCCAGGACGTACTGTCCTGCGCTCCTGGAATGCACCACCAGCGGCAGATCCAGTTCTCTGGAAAGTTCTATGAATTTCTGGAAGAAGCTCTTCTGATTTTCCCTGGATTGCGATTGCTGAGGGAAGTAATCCAGCCCTGTTTCACCAACGGCAACAAGGAGCGCCCGGTTTGCTCTTATGAATTCAATCAGTGCTGCGGTTTCAGCTTCATCCGCGTCGCCCGGCTGTGCTCCGGCGCTCAAAAAAAGAAAACCGGGATTGCTTTTTACCAGCTCAAGCGCTCTCCGGCTCTCCGATAAACGCGAAACGCATACAACTATTGCCGCTAAACCGGCGTCTTTCGCCCTTTTTATTACCTCAGGCAGATCATTGCTGAAGGAAGGATCGGCCAGGTGCGCATGGACATCTATTAATTCCATTTAAGGAAAGGAAAAAACCTGCTAAATTTTCATAATCAGCGGGCCGTTGGGAGTATCATCAACCGCATATCCCATCTTTGATATTTCTGTCCTGAGTCTGTCCGCTGCTTTCCAATCCTGGTTTTTTCTTGCCTGCTCCCGTTCCTGAACAAGCTCTCTGACTTCGTAGGGTATATCCGTTCCTTTCACCGGCATCAATCCGAGCACATCCATTATTTTTTCAAATTCCTGTTTTGCCTGCTGGATTGCGGCAAAAGTTTCGTTGTCGATGGTTCTCCCCAGAGATAACTTGATTTCGTTAGCCAGGTCAAACAGGCAGCCAAGAGCAACAGCAGTATTGAAATCATCGTCCATTGCCGCCCTGAATTTCTCCTCAACCATCTGGACTCTTCTGCTGATTCTCTTCCCGGGAGTAATAATGTCGTCTTCTCTCTGTCCCCCTGCGTTTGCCTGCGACAGATTAGCGAGACGGTCGATGGTATGATGCAGTTCTTTCAGCCCCTGCTCCGCCTGTTCAAGACTTTTGTCTGTGAAATCCAGCGGACTTCTGTAATGCGCACTTAAAAGGAAAAACCTGACTGCCGCGGCAGAATGAATTTTCAAAAGGTCTCTTATAAGGACAATGTTTCCGAGGGATTTCGACATCTTTTCTCCGGCGATGTTCAGGTACCCGTTGTGAATCCAGTAATTCGCAAACGGTTTACCGGTCCTTGTTTCGCTCTGGGCAATCTCGTTCTCGTGATGCGGAAAAATCAGGTCGCTCCCTCAGCCGTGAATGTCTAAAGTATCTCCCAAGTATTTCGTCGACATTGTCGAACATTCAATATGCCAGCCGGGCCTGCCTTCTCCCCACGGGCTCTGCCACGACGGCTCTCCCGGTTTTGCCTTTTTCCAGAGCGCAAAATCAGCAGGACTTTTCTTGTTCTGGTCCACCTCAACCCTGATTCCGATTATCAGATCTTCAAGCCGCTGTTTTGAAAGCTTGCCGTAATCCTGGCTTTTGAGGATGTTGAAATAAACTCCTTCGGAAGTGCGGTAAGCAGCTCCTTTTTTGATTAGGTCCTGGATAAAAGCAATCATGTCAGGAATATGTTCTGTTGCCTTAGGATGAACATCCGCCCTGAGAATGCCCAGAGCGTCCGCATCCTCGAAATATACTTTCGTATATTTCTCTGCTATTGCCTGCGGTGTTGTATTTTCCTCCTGCGCCCGCTGGATGATTTTATCGTCGACATCCGTAAGATTCTGGACAAACTTAACCTTGTATCCCGAAAGCCTGAGATAGCGGCGGATGACGTCAAAGATGACAAAATTCCTGGCGTTGCCTATGTGAAAATAGTCGTAGGTCGTCGGTCCGCAATTGTAGATTTTGACCTCGCCCGGCGTATCCGGCTGAAACAATTCCTTTTGCCTGTTTAACGTATTGTAGATTTTCAAAGCCATTGTTTTTCCCTGCCCTTTAACTTGCTGCTTCTGCTTTTCCCTTTGCCGCCCAGACCATTCCCCTTAAAATCATCTCCAGGGCTTCGGGACAGTCCAGATCCTTTGCCACATGGCCGAGCGAGCAATAAAATACTCTGCCGCGACCATACATCTTCATCCATGCAACAGGCATAGCCACATTTCTGTAGTCCTTGAAACGCGTTATTGCCAGAACTTTGTTTCCCGGATCAACATGCATGTAATACTGTTCCGAATTTATTGAAAATTCCGGATTTATTCCTTTCGTTATTTCATGGTCCCGGTTAATAATTTCAACGTCGTAGTCAACCAGTCCGCCTGGATGTGCAACCCATTGTCCGCCCACCATGAACTGGTATTCTGTTTCTAACCTGAAAGAATCAGCCATACCGCCGTGTACTCCTGCAATGCCTGTGCCTGTCCTGACTGCTTCCAGCAAAGGGTTTAACTGTTCAGGTGTAATGCTTCCCATTGTCCATTCAGGCACAATTAAATCCGCTGATTTCAGTTTTGCCGGGTCTTTAAAAGAATCCAGAGTGTCGGAAACATCCACTTCAAAACCTCTTTTTGCCAGACTATCTGCAAAAATAGCCGCTACCTTCTGCGGTTCATGTCCTTCCCAGCCGCCCCACACTATCAATGCTTTCATAGATTCTCTTTTCCGCAAATCCTGCGCCTGCTTTCTATGATTTTTTCTCGTCTTCGTTTATGCTTACAACAGCATAAACTTCTATTGCCAGACAATTTCCTGTTTCTCCGAGTCCCTGGGTAGTGCTGGTCTTTATATTAACCCTTTCAGGTGAAATTTCCAGAATTTCAGCCAGGTTTTTTCTCATTTCAACGGTGTGTTCCGACAGTTTCGGGCGCTCGGCAACAATTGTTGCGTCCATATTATTCACGGAATATCCGGCACGCCTGATGAGTTCCATGGTTCTTTTAAGAAGAACCAGGCTGGAGATGTTTTTTGTCTCCTGCCTGTCAACTCCAAAAATTTTTCCTATATCTCCAAGCCCTGCCGCACCCAGCAGTCCGTCAATAACAGCATGCGTCAGCACATCCGCGTCGGAATGTCCGTCCGGCCCGAGGTTATACGGGATTGTTTTTCCTCCGAGAACAAGAGGCCTTCCCTCTGCAAGGCGGTGGATGTCATAACCTATTCCGAATCTCATCTGTTTTTCCTCATTATTGCCTCCGCTATAACCAGGTCGTCCGGCTGCGATATTTTCATGTTTACCCTGTCAGGAATCACAATGCCGACACGGCCTCCTGTTCTTTCAACCAGCATTGAATCGTCGGTGCCGTAAAATCCGTCTTTAAAAGCCTTTTCACAGGCTTTCCTGATAAGTTCAACCCTGAAGGTCTGCGGCGTCTGCGCGCCCCATATTCTGCTTCTATCAAGAGTTGCCTCGATCATCTTTGACTTTACACGCTTTATCGTGTCAGTCACAGGAACCACCGTAATCGCGGCTCCGAATTTTCGCGCCAGGGAAAGTGTCCCTGAAATCATCTTCTCTGAAAGGAAAGGTCTGCATGCATCCTGAATAACGACATATTCGCAGTCGGGATTTAACGCTGCAATTCCTTTCATCACGGAATCCTGCCGCTTTTTTCCGCCGTCGACAATCCGCTTTATTTTCTTAAAGCCGAATTTTTTCATCAGTGCATGCCCTTTCAGCCGGTCTTCAGAGGCAATCACCAGAATAATTTCCCCTATCAATCTGCTTTTTTCAAGAACAGAAAGCACATGCGCCAGGACAGGTCTGCCGTTCAAAATAAGATACGGCTTGTGAACCGCATTACCCATCCTATGGCTCTGCCCTGCTGCCACTACCACCGCAGATGCTTTCATCGTACCTGTTTCTCAAATTTGAATCTGCCGAAAATCATTCTTCCGGCTGTGGTCTGCAGAGAGGCGGTCACTTCAATATCTATTGTTCTGCCTATATATGACTTGCCATTATCCACAACAATCATTGTGCCGTCTTCCAGATAACCGATTCCCTGTCCCGGTTCCTTTCCTTCCTTTATTATTTTAACGGACATGGTTTCGCCGGCAAGGACAACCGGTTTCACGGCATTCGACAGGTCGTTGATGTTGAGGACGCTTACATCCTGAAGACGGGCTATTTTGTTCAGGTTGAAATCGTTTGTCAGGATTTTTGTCCCTGTTGCCTTTGCCAGCCGGATGAGTTTCTCGTCGACTTCCTTAACAGCCGGGAAGTCGTCATTCGAAACCGTAACCGCCACAGAAGACGACTGAATTCTGCTGAGTATTTCCAGCCCCCTGCGTCCTCTCTGCCTTTTCAACTGGTCTGCTGAATCGGCAACCTTCTGTAATTCCTGCAGAACAAACCCCGCAACTATCAGCGGACCTTCGATAAAACCTGCATCAATTATATCCGCTATCCTGCCATCTATAATAACACTGGTGTCGAGGATTTTTCCGGTTCCATGTGTTCCCGGAACCAGTTTGTTCAGAAAGGACAGCTCTTTTCCCTTCCTCACCATCAATATTACCCCCAGGTAACCGAGGGCAAGATATAAAAGCAGCGGCAGTAAACTCCGCACTTGTTCCTCCAGGTTCAGGATATTGTAAAGCGCATATGTCGTAAGCGCTGCCAAAACCCAGCCGGCTATCAATCCCATTACTCCGGCTATTATGTCCTGTATTGAAATTTTCTTCATTGAAATATCAATCAGGACGACCACTATGGAACAGATAACTCCTGCCATCACCCCTGCCAGGGGGCCAACCTTGAAATTATCCGCCAGAACCAGACCCAGGATGGAACAGATAAGAACGAAAAGAATCCGCATTACAATGACTGCCAATTTAATCCCTCCTTCTTATTATCGATTATAAATTATATAAATATACGATATTTCCTCCTTATATCTCCTTTCTTTCGAAAGTATATTATATAACAATAATTAAGGTGACACAATACCTAATTCGGGTTGGTGTTGTATAAGAGAGTGTGTAAATTGCCTTTTTTAAAAAAATGGGTATACTCCAAATAGCGCAGTCAAAACAAACCGGAGACATAACTCCGGGAAGGAGGATACCCATGAGAGACCTGA
>Ga0172362_10004788_pt1 | contig 11746 bp, 11 predicted proteins | sample LakKivs1_kivu2a2_FD_114534 | JGI IMG/M metagenome (GOLD analysis project Ga0172362, IMG submission 114534) | Sediment microbial communities from Lake Kivu, Rwanda - Sediment s1_kivu2a2 | ecosystem: Environmental > Aquatic > Freshwater > Lake > Sediment | place: Rwanda: Western Province, Lake...
AGGTTTACTGTCACCGTGGTCTTTCCTGTCCCACCCTTACCGGAAGCCAACGTATAGACCCTTACCATCTATATCCTCACAGGTGTTGCTTAATGTAAATTTATATGCTGGTTATTAAATCCTCTCCCTAAACGGGCATTCAGATCCACCACTGGAGAATTTTCCTGGTGTCATTTTCGATATCCCGGAGGGTCATGTTGTGAACAGGATCATCAGAACGGAGTATCCCGATAACCGGGGATCCCTTGTGTTCAATCTCGAAAAGGTACACTCCTTTTTCCGGGTTTTCCTCTCTTGTTTTCCAGAGTTCGCTGAAACGGGCTGCACTTTCCCTGCCGTGATCCTGGGTTGAGGTGATCACCAGTCCATCATGGGTGGCAAGAGTAACCTCAGATAGCCTGTATTTCTCAGCCAGGGATGAAACATTCCCCTGTATTGTACCTTTGTTGGTTAATTCCGGCAACTCCGCAGGTATTGCTGCGGCGGGAGGTGATGCAGAGCTGGCAGCAGGTCCGGGGCTTACCCTTTTTTTCTGGACATGGCTCTTTTTTTTGGGTGAAGCACGGCTGAACTGGTAATATTTCAGGCTTAAAAGAATCAGGATTATCGCGATTACTGCAATAATGAGGACGAGTACAGGTAACGATATTACCTGGTCAGAAATTGTCGGTTGCATTGAATCATCCTGTCCATTTTACTTATTCATATGATTATTAATGATCATCCAAATTTTTGAGAAGGTATTCCAGGTCAAGACTTTTTACCGTCACCTTGCACGTTTCACGGATCTTTTTCGTCATTTCACCGATGTTCATCTGGTCGAGTGCCTCAAGATCCCGATCGAAATTTGAAGTTGCCTCAGCGTTGGTACCTTCATCGGGGGCCTCGTTTTTTCCACGGGACGCATCCGGGACCGCAACCCTGCCTGTTGCTGCCCCCGGTGTTGGGCTGATGCTCTTCCTGTGTGGGGTAAGGGTCTCCGGTTCCCGCGTTTCCGTTGGTTTAACCGGGACCGAACTGCCAATACCGGTTTTTACGTGCCGTGTGGGAGATCTCCTCAACATACCTGGTAGTGTTGAGTGGGGATTGAATTCCCTGACGAGCTGCAACTGCATCGCATCCAGCGACGTAAGGCCTGCATCAACCTTCGTGTCGATAAAACCCTGTAATTTGTGCCAGGCCTGCTCTCCTTCATGCTTGTTGAACTCCGCGAGTATGAAGGCCCCGGAACTCAGGACAAGCGTGCTGGTGACCTCGGGAGAGCTGATGGAACAATAACCGGTGAACTTGCCTTTCTCCATTTCATCGAGGAGGACCCGCAGGATAACCCCCTTGCGTATGGAATGGAATGTACCCCTCGGCAGCTGCATCTGTATGACATACTCCTTTCGAGACCTAATAACCTTTTATGGGGCACAATCCGGAATTTTCGGGTCCGGGGTCGTACCCCATGGATAACAACCGAATGGACCCCTTCCCGGTCGGTTGAACAAATAGCAAACATATTTAATATTATATAAGAGAAGTTCAATCTACAGAGAAAAGGGTATACCCGAGGAGATATGTAATGCTCAAACAGATTCTGGGTGAGTTCCTTAAAGTGGAAGGTGTTTCTGCCGCCGTCGTGGTGGGAAGAGACGGTTTTGTTATTGAAAGTGCCGTTTCAGGAAAAGTGGATATCGATGCCCTTGGCGCAATGGCTTCGACCGGCATGGGAACTTCGGAAGCGATGGGGAACGAGCTTGGAAAAGGCAGCCTCGATCAGATGCTTGTGGAACTGGAGAAGGGGCCGATTATCCTGTCCCCGCTTTCCGCCGATGAATTAATTGCAATTGTTGCCGACTCTGCTGCGAATGTTGGAAGAATCCGGTATGAGTTAAAGAAAAACAAAGAACGGCTGATTGCAGCATTATGAAGATATGAATTTTCCAATAGGGACCCCCCTGGGTTATATTAATAACCCGCTTCAGGACAGCGATGTCCAGAAAATCATCGAGCTTGTCGGGATAATCAGGATCGCGACAAAACAGGGTGAGGGTATAATCCTGATCGATCGTGGCAAGTTACTGGCCGCATCCTTTACTGCTGGCGATAAAGTCTACTCCGGCAATGCCGCGCTGGAGATCATCAACGCGACAACACCCGGAAAGATGGCACTCCACGCATATAGTGAAACGGAGTTTTCAGAGGCCGTGGAATCCTGCAGGAACGAACACCTCCTGCTCGAAAGTGATCAGAATCTCCCCACAATCCCGGACCTCCTTGACGTGAGCATCCTTGGAAAGGTTCTCGAACAACCCGGTGTGATCGCAGTCTCTGCTTTTTCCGAGGGGTTCGCAGTCCAGTCCCTCGGGGAAGCAGATTTCGACCAGGTGGCGGCGATGTCCGAGGACCTTTTAAGGGCGGGGATTAAAATTGCCGAGGATATGAAGATTGGCCTGATTGACCAGATTATCCTTGAAACGGGGTCCGGAAAGATCATAATTGCACCATACGGGGACTTGTTTCTCTGTGTCTTTACGGGTCCTGACACCAACCTTGGCCTTATCAGGATGGTCTTGAAAAGCATCCAGCATGAAATGAGTTAATTGCAGTATTGTAACCAACCAGGGGGAAATTATTTGAAGGTGTGGCAGGAAGATCCTTTTAATATTAAAGCCCTACGAATATCATCAATGCTACGCACCAATGAATGACGATGACATTGAGGAACAACAAGGATTCCTGAAAAAAATCCTTGCGGCAAAAAAAGGGGATGAGAAACCGGCGGAAGTTCCTGCGAAGGCGGCCGAACCTGCGCTGGAAGGTACTACTGATATCGATAAACTGATGAAACGCATCGGTGTTCAAAGTGAGAAGGCTGCCGGGAAAGTCCCCACGCCTCCCACGATATCCGATGAACCTGCCGCCAGGCCGGCTGTTTCTCCCCCGGAGACGACAGATGCAGCCCCCCCCAATATTCCACCCCCGGTTCTTTACCCGGAGGGTCAGGGGGGCACTCCGAAACCAGTGATCCCCAGGAATACAGAAAGAAACGCGGCTGCTTCCCCTTTACCTGCTCCTCCTGTATCACCACCCTCGCAGGAAATCCTGTCCAGGGCATGGAAACCATCCAGAACCACCTGGACCGATGATATAACCGATCAGGGTGAAAAGATTGTCAGTATTGATCAGATACAGGGGCTAAACGGGCTCATACTCCCTAAAGGAGCGACATTTGAACTGGACGAGGTCCAGTTGAAAAGCCATACCCCGCATTTCACCAGGGCTGATGGCAGTACTCCTGAAGAGATTGACAAGAGCTGGCAGGAGGGTCTTCCTTCCGGAGGGGTGTCAGGTATCTCCTTCGGGCAGGATGGCGATACCGCCACGATACCGGAGAAGGGTGGCGTCCTTGGAAAATTCAACCTTTTCAAGATAATCCACCACGAAACCGAAGAATATAATCCCAAGGTCCATGGCCCCCTCGTAGACCTCACGTTGAAACCCAGACCCGGGGTTGAGGAGATCGAATTCTACCCGGTAAACGAGCCCTACGCATATGTCCGGATCCTGTATGACAACAGCACCCATGAGTATACGTACACCGTGCTCGAACCTACCCTCTCTCCTGCGGAGATGGACCTTTTTACCGAGTTAAAAGAACGTATATTCGAACGGCTCGACATCAATTCACGTGATATTGTACCAGAATTTGCGAAAATGACCTTGAAAAAGGTCACCGATGAAATTATCGCGGATTATAGGCTTAACCTAAACCCGATCCAGAGGGAAAAGATCCTGTATAACATGGGGAAGGAGTTCCTCGGCCAGAGCCTTATCGATCCCATCATGCATGACAAGTACATCGAGGATATCTCCTGCGATGGGGTCAACTCATCCATTTTTGTGTACCATGCACGGTTTGAGTCGATGAAGACGAACCTGATGTTCACAAATGCTGAAGATCTCGATTCCTTTGTCACGAAGCTCGCCCAGCGGGCTGGTAAATATATCTCCATTGCAGAACCGATGCTCGATGCGACCATGAGTGACGGTTCCCGTATCCAGATGACGCTCGGCCAGGAGGTTACTGCCCATGGTTCCACGTTCACGGTGCGTAAGTTCAGGGAGGAGCCCATCACTCCGACGGACCTGATCGAATGGCACACGTTCTCCCCGCTTTCCATTGCGTTTCTATGGCTTGCGGTAGAGACCGGGAAATCCCTTATTCTTGCAGGGGGGACCGCGTCCGGTAAAACCACCGCGTTGAACGCCATTGCACTGTTTATCCCACCCCTGGCCAAGATTGTCAGCCTTGAAGATACCCGTGAGCTGAAACTGCCCCACCCGAACTGGATCCCAAGCATTACGCGTGCCTCGTTTGATTCGGCGGGGAAAGGGGAGATCGATATGTACGAACTGCTCCGTGCCGCTCTCCGTCAGCGCCCTGAGTATATCCTTGTCGGCGAGGTCCGTGGGAAAGAAGCCCAGACGCTGTTCCAGGCGATGAGCACGGGTCACGTCACGTATTCCACGATCCACGCGGATTCGGTTGCAAGTGTCGTGCACAGGATTGAAAATCCTCCACTCGATGTTCCCAGGAACATGCTGTCGGCCCTTGACCTTGTCTGCGTGCAGGTCCAGGCAAGGGTAGGGGGGCAGAGGATACGGCGGAACAAGCAGATCATCGAGATCCTTGACATTGACCCCCGGACAAACGAGCTGATTACGAATGAAGTATTCAAATGGCGGCAGGCCAACGACGAGATAAGCTATTCGGGCAAATCGTTCATCCTTGAAGAGATCATGGAAGAGCGTGGATGGACCGAGGAACGGATCCGGGAAGAGTTGAAGCGGCGCCAGGAAGTCCTGGAATGGATGCGCATAAAGAAAATACGCCATTTCAGGGACGTTTCCAACATCCTCGTCTCGTACTTCAGGGATCCGGAGGCGGTCATGCAAAAGGTAAGGGCCGAATTATATGAATAGTTACGAGAGGTTCTGCTTCAACCTCCTTGGCAACCGTGTCAAGGCGCGGCGGGAAAAGTATTCCGAGCTTCGGAAAGACCTCCTCTCCGCGAGGTTGGCCATCCCGTTTGAAGTGTACCTGTCGACTGCGTTTGTGACTTCAATCATCGTAGGTCTTCTTGCGGCCGTCGTGATTGGCACGATTACATTCCTGTTTCAGCTGACGAAACTGATCACGTACCGGGGTGCGGTTCCTGAAGCCATTGTACCCATTGCAAACTATAGCCTGCTGCTTGGAACCATTGCAGTGACGGTTATCTCTCTCCTCGTCTTTGGCGGACTTACCTACCTCATCTACAACCTGTACCCGTCAATGATCGCCGGTAACCGGCGGCGGAATATTGATGTGACACTCCCGTATGCAATCAACTACATTACGGCAATGTCTACCGCGGGGATCCCCCCTGCGGAGATCTTCCGGCAGCTTGCAGATAGTACCATCTATGGTGAAAGCTCCGTGGAAGCCCGGTATATCGTGCGTGAGATCGATATGTTTGGCAAGGATCTTATCGATGCCCTGAGGATAACCTCGGTATCCACTCCCAGTCTCCGGATGAAGGAATTCATCCAGGGGGCGATGGGGAGTATCTCCAGCGGCAGCGACCTGACGGTGTATTTCAGGACAAAGGCAGAACAGTATGCCATCGAGAACCGCCAGACCCAGAAATTATTCCTTGATACACTCGGCCTGATAGCCGAGTCCTATGTCACGGCCATGGTGGCAGGCCCCCTGTTCCTGATCATCCTGCAGTCGATCATGTCGGTCATTGGTAACCAGGCAAACCCGATCTTTTTGTATGTGATTATTTACATGATGATTCCATTCGGGAGCATCATGTTCGTCATCATGATCAGCTCGATGACACCGGAGGCATGAGATGGGACTAAAAGACAAGATTCCCGGGTTTGGAGCAAAAAAAGAGGTCTCCAAGCAGATTCCGGGGAAGAAAGTCGCATACGGGGATTCGGCGGAACGTGAAATCGAGGAGAAACTCGATTATGACCGTGCCCACCGCGTGGGATTCGGCAGGATTGTCAGGCACCCGGTAAAAGTGCTCACTGAAAAACCCATCAATATCCTAATCGTCTGTGTCCCGGTGTCCCTGATCTTCTTCCTGATCGGCACGGCGACAATGATCCGGCAGTATGGCCTGTCGGTATTATTTACTACCACTATCGTCGACGATATCGCGGTAATCTCGATCCTGATTGCAATCGGGCCCCTTGCAATACTGGACATCCGGGAGACCCGGAGGGTTAAGAATCTTGAAGAGGCCCTTCCAAACTTCTTCAGGGATCTCGCAGGCATGAATGACAGCGGTATGACACTTCCGAATGCAGTCCACCTCGTTTCGGCCGGTGAGTACAGCACGCTCACGCCGTTCATTCGCAAGATGGACAGCGAGATGTCATGGAATGTACCCTTCGTCCAGGCGATGTACCGTTTCGGCCAGCGGCTCCGGACCCCGCTTGCGGACAGGAGCGTGGACCTTATCGCCAAGGCAAGCAGGGCCGGTGGGGATGCAAGCGAAGTGCTTCGTGCGGCTGCAAATGATACCTATGAGTTTGTGAAACTGAAAACAGAACGGCGGAACAACATGATGATCTACGTGATCATCGTTCTCGTGTCATTCTTTGTATTCCTGTTTGTCATATTCGTGCTCGTTACCACGTTCCTTACCACCATGGCGACAGCAGCCCAGGCATCCACGGGTGCCCAGTCCGGTGCGCAATTCATCAAGAACCTCAACATTTTCTTCTATAAACGGCTGTTTGCCCATGCCGCCATGATCCAGGGCATCTTCTCCGGGCTTGTTGCGGGCCAGATGGGAGAAGGAAGCGTCGTGGCAGGACTGAAATATTCAGCAATCATGCTGATCATCGCCTGGATCGCGTTCCGGTTCTTCGTCTGAAGTACCAATTTTTTTGGCTCGAATTTACGCGAGGATGCGAGCCCGTCCGATATACCTGCGCTGACCCTCACAGCCGCAAGAGGGATCCACGGCTAGAGGATCCCCATCTCTGAAAGCCTGGCGGGCAGGTATTCTTTTGTCACAAAATCAAGTCCGCGGGCAGCAAATGCCTGTTGCTCAGATTTAAGCCCCAGTTTCAGCTGCAGGTTAATCTGCTCATGCCAGTAATCCGAGGCAAACCTCGGGTCTGAGAGCTCGCTGTTCAATGCCGCGATATCCCGTTCATTCAGGTGATCGGAAGGGAGGTTATAATCCCGGATATCACTTGGCTGCACCCCCACGAAACGTGCCTGGGGTGTTGCGAGGAGCTCAGACATGTGGGCACTTTTAATCGCCCCGTAGGCCACGCTTGCAAAAATCCTGTATGACCAGGGGTCACCATCGGTAAACACCACTACCGGGAGCTTGAACTGGTCATTGATACGGTTTAACACGCGGCGTGTAGACCGCGCGGGTTGCCCCTTTAAGTGGACAAGGATTGCCTTGTAATCCTCGTCGAACCCGTTTTCGATAAGCCGGGCATACATACCCCCCGTTTCAATCGCGACAACAAACCGGGCATCGTGCCCGATGAAATCAATCGTGTCCACGTTAGTGGGAATCTGGTACCCTGCCTCACCGACATCATCCCGGCAGTGGATCTTCCGCTCACCGCGCCGGGTGGCTTCTTTTAATTCCAGCGGGCCGAATACCGTGGCCCCGTCCTCCTCAGGGAGAAGATGGAATGCTTCCCGCTGCATATCCGTGAGGATTTCAAGGTCCTCAATCAGGAAATTACTCTCGTCCTGGGCACCAAACTTCGCTTTTTTCCACCCCTCCGAGATATAATACAACTCTCTTAACGTAGATGAACGGTCTTCGCCAATCTGTTTTTTAAGGAACCAGATCACGTACGCCATTTTGAGAATATGGAGGGCGCTTTTGGCTGAACCCGCCGACCGGGTGCTCTCTTTGTCTCCGTACTTCCAGACTTCGCTCTCGTCATCATACGCGATGTTATGCTTTGTCCTGGTTGGAAGGTTGATGGATGGAACGAGCCCGTTTTTCAGCTGGTCATACCAGGCCTGTGCAATTTTCTGGAGGTTTTCGATGGCGCTCCGGTTCATATCGGCCTTACTCATTCAGATCCACCACCACGAGTTTTTTTGAATCGATCCCCCTCACGTCCAGGGTTCCTCCCCCCGAACCATTCCAGGAGACTTTCCAGGTATCTCCCGGTCCGAGAGTCACCTGCCAGACTTTCGTAAACTCGGTATCAAGCGAGGTGACGAAATCTGCCCTTGGTTCTGCATCATCAGCCGGGTCCGGGGAGGTCTCGTACAGGGAGACCGATCCCTTGAAATCGGTGTAATTATTCAGTTCGACCACGATTTTTCCCCCGGAAGTCCTCCGCTTGACGACCATCCTCTTCATGATCCTCCCCTCGATCGGGCTGATATCGGGTACCGGCATTTCGACGATCTCGGACACTTTCTCGGCGATTTCGGGGATGATTGCACACACCGCGCGGGCACGGTCTTCCGCAAGACGGTTCCTGTCCCGCTTCGAGAGGAATAATTTCAGGTCCCGCCCGAGTTCCTGCAGGGCAAGGGTAATCTCCCTCTCTATCTCCGGGATCGATGCAACCGCGTCCTTGCTTTCGCTGGTAAAAGGGACGTTCGTCGACGCAATATGGACAAGGACGAGGAGGGGCCCGACAGGGAGCCCCTGCTGCGAGACCGAGTAGTTTTTCCAGTTGATTTCCGTGATGCAGCCGGTTATTGCGCAGGCTCCCTGCTGGTACATGAGCGGGACCCTGTTTGCAAACCTGAGGATCTGTGCGTTTCCTTCCGCAGGAAGTTTGCCCCCGTACCCGATTGCCGCTTCGACCATGAACGGATGCCCTGAAAACACGGAACTGGGCCGGGTCCTCGCCCTGACAAAATCCATCTGGAACTCCTTGGACAACCCCCGGATGATCAGTGCTTCTCCGATAGGGGACAGGCAGACCGAGGCCGGGGGAGCCGGGACATTCACCTGCTGCATCGCGGCAATCAGGCGCTTCTGCTCCTCTTTTGAGATGGTCTCTGCAGGTTTATCCGGGGAGATTCCCGCGGCATTGCACATTTCGAGCGCGGTTTTTTTCCCTACCCGGGAGAACGCCGAAACCAGGAACTGTTCAAGGGGACCTTTGGCCGCCCCCAGCATTCGTGAGAGCTGGCCGATCTCTATACCATGCGGGTGGGGCTGAATGGCCTTGGGACATGTAATGATTTCAGCACTGACCCGCTCAAAGATCTCGGTCTCTTCATCGAGCTCGACGCGGATCCGGGCATGGGGATTCACGACCGCGGTATACCGCAGGTATTCGAGCAGCCGTTTTTTTGCCGCAAGGCTGCTTTTAAACTCGATCTGGACACGGGTCCCGTGGGTCCTGTCCCATTCGATCTCCTCCTCGCTGATGATATCGGGTTCATTGGTCTCGATCCTGATTTGGAGGAGAACCTGATATGCGGGGGTTTTTGCACTGGTCCTCGATATCACGAGCGTAGGTGTGCCGGTGGTGAGCTGGGCATAGAGAACCGCCGCGCTGATCCCGATACCCTGCTGGCCACGGCTCTGCTTGATCTGGTGAAACCGGGAACCGTACAGGAGTTTGCCGAAAACAAACGGGATTTGTGCCGGCACAATTCCGGGACCGTTGTCTTCGACAATGATGCGGAATACATCCCCGGAGATCCGCTTGATCCCCACGTAAATATCAGGAAGTACTTCGGCCTCCTCGCAGGCATCAAGGGAGTTATCCACGGCCTCTTTGACCGTGGTGATAATCCCCCGGGTGGGTGAATCAAAGCCAAGGAGGTGCTTGTTCTTCTCGAAAAACTCTGCGACGCTGATGCTTCTCTGGGCCTTCGCAAGTTCATCCGCAAGGACCACGTTCTGTAACCTCCCGGACTGCCTCTTCCAGGCCAAGCTCCGTCTGTTCCCCGCTTTTTAAGTTCTTTAAGGTAACAGAGCCGGAATCCTGCTCGCGCTTACCGATAATCGCGACATACTGGGCACTCTTGGAGGCATGCGTGATCTGGGCTCCCATCGCCCGGCCCATGATATCGGTTTCAGTGCGTATCCCTGCATCCCGGAATGCACGTGCAACCCGGTGGGCATGCTCCCGGCCGTCCGCGGTATATACCACGGCAACCACGCGTTCGGTGGTCTCATTTTGTTCACCGCGGGCAACCATCACCCGATCGAACCCGATGGCAAATCCCGACGAGGGGATATCATCTCCCCCGAAGAGATGGGCGAGCCGGTACGCACCACCCCCGAGGATCTGGTTCTCGGCGCCCAGGTTCTCTGCAAATGCCTCGAATACCATGCCCGTATAGTAATCAAGGCCGCGGGCAATCCCGGCATTTAGCGTGTAGTGTTCACCCTCCGCGTCGAGAATATCAAGGGTCTCCTGGATCCGCTCGTACTCGGGTATCTTACCACACACTTCGGAGATATCATCAAGGGACCTGCATTCCAGGAGGGAAGAGAGGGTTGAATACAATTCGGGCCGCTCGCCTGCTTCAAGATATTGTTTAAGCCCATCGAGATCCTTTTTGTCAAGATAACGGCGGATCTTGCGCTGCTCTTCGGGGTCCATCCCCGAGAGTATCGCGTTCATGAACCCGAGGTGCCCGATGTTCATGGAGAATGAGACCCCGGTAGAGCGGAGGAGATCGCAGGCGAGCATGATCACTTCTGCGTCGGATGACGGGGTATCGGCCCCGATCAGCTCCACCCCGAACTGCCAGAACTGCCGGTACCTGCCTTTCTGGGGCCGTTCGTACCGGAAACAATCGGCAAAGTAACACCAGCGGATGGGTTTAGGCCAGACACGGGCCTCGTTGATAAACATCCTCTGGACTGCCGCGGTAATCTCAGGCCGGAGCGCCATCCTGCGCCCCCCCTTGTCCTCGAACACATACATCTCCTCGATGATCCCTTCGCCGGACCGTGCGGTAAATAGTTCGAGTTCTTCGAATTCAGGAGTGCATATCTCGCGATATCCATACCGGCGTGCAACTTCCCTCAGGCCGCGTTCTACTCTCCTGCGCTGTTCCATCTCCTGGGGAAGGAAATCCCTGGTCCCCCGTGGTTTTTGTATCATCCTGATGTCTCCGTGTAACTGGACGTTCTACCTGTCCTTTTTCCTCGCAGAGCCAAGAAGTTTCTCAAACGCGCTTTCATTGCTCCATATCTTCTCCCGCTCTCCTCTTTCCTGGAGGAACAGTGCAAGCATGATGATACCAATCCCGACTACCTCAAGGGTGGGTGTATTCAATGCAAGGAGAAAACCAAAAAGAGTTACGGCACTCCATATCACGCCCTGGTATGCAGCTTTCCGGTAACCCGGAAGACCAGTCCGGTAAAAGATCCGGGCATCCCGCAACCATAAAAAGAACACCGCTGCAGCCCCGAATAACGCCACGTATAAAAGATAACTCATATGATGAACGTATACTTATACTCCTGACCATATCTTTATTATCAAACCATGCAACCGAATCACATGCTCAGAACAGTCCTTGAGAAGCTGAAACTGGGGGAAATATCCCTCGACACTGCAGCAAAGGAAATTGAGGGCCTTCGCATTGATGCAGTAGGGGATTTTGCGAGGATTGACCTGGGAAGGATGGTACGGTGCGGGACTCCTGAAGTAATCCTTGCCGAGGGAAAAACACCGGGCCAGCTTGCAAAAATTGCGTTACACCATGTGAAAGGTGCAGGCAGGTGTA
>Ga0172362_10004789_pt1 | contig 11746 bp, 11 predicted proteins | sample LakKivs1_kivu2a2_FD_114534 | JGI IMG/M metagenome (GOLD analysis project Ga0172362, IMG submission 114534) | Sediment microbial communities from Lake Kivu, Rwanda - Sediment s1_kivu2a2 | ecosystem: Environmental > Aquatic > Freshwater > Lake > Sediment | place: Rwanda: Western Province, Lake...
AAAGAATTCAAGAGTATGGCGTGAGGATCTCATCTTTTGATCTTTTTCAACTCAACAGCTCAACAATTGAAATTTTCATCCTCACCTGGTGCTGCGAAGCAGCATGATCATCTATCCTGAAAACACGGTGGCGTGTGATTATAAAAAGACTCAATCTTCGCCTTTTAGATGAGCTCTCCTTTTATCTAAAAAGATAGGTTCGGCTCTATTTATTTCAAGAGACAATAGCTCAACAAACCGGCATACTCATGAATAATCTGAGCAATGGCATAAAAAGCCTGGAGGGAAGGAAGGAAATCTACGAATGACAGGGGGGCTCGATCATAGGGAGGATGGGCACTGACCGGAATGATGACCGTATCGGGGAGAAAAAAGCGAAAACTGAGTATCGATCGTTTTAAGTGAGTTTCTGAAGTGACCAGATAAAAGGACCTCCAATTTTTTTCTTTCAATATGTCAGCACACCGCTCAGCGTTTTCCCAGGTGGTACGTGATTGATCTTCTTGAATGATGTCTTCCGGTGGGACTCCCCAACTGAGAAGTATCTTCGCCATCAGTTCGGCCTCGGTTTTACTTTCTCTCCCCCAAACATGTCCTCCGCTCACCAAAACCGGTAGCTTTTCCTTCTGCCAAAGAAGAAAGCCTTGGTAGAGTCTCAAGAGGGAATAGGGACCAATTGTGGATTGATTCTGATACCGATCAGTAATAGTTCCTCCACCGAGAACGATAATTAATTGGGGAGGAGCTGATGGTGCAGAAGGAACAGGGTATGATGGAATGGGGAAAAGTTGTAAACCGGCACCAGTGGAAAAAATATAGAGGATAACCGTCATGGCGATAATAACAGAGACGTTTTCCTTTCTTCGCCAGGAGAAGAAACAAAACACTATTCCCAATAAGATAAGTATTCCTGGCGGTTCAATAAAAGAAGAAATGACTTTTTGGAGAAAGAATAACATATCTCTTTTACCATGGTTTTTCCTGTGTTATGCTAACTATAGCAAATTTATGGGAGGATTCCAATGAAAAAACTTGGGGCAGGAATAGCATTGGTCATATTATTGGCCTTTCTTATAGAATTTCCCGCATTCGCCAAATCTTATTATCATCCCGCCATCTCTCAAGCTTTTCTCCTTCTGGAAAATGGTGATGTAGAGGTCACCGATACCAGATATTTTGCCTTTTCCGGTTCTTTTTCCTGGGCACGGCTCAACCTTTTTCTCAAGGGGGTAAAGGATATTCAATTTCTTGGTGTATGGGATGTAAAGAGCGGTACCCCACTTCGCTATGAAGTTGAAAAGCAATCCAACGCTCGAGCCATCAAGTGGTATTACCAAGCTCAGGATGAAACCCTGGGATTCCAAATCAAATACCTTCTCAAGGGTCCGGTGAATCGTTATCAAGATGTAGCTGAATTTTACTGGAAAGCCATTGAGGATGAGCATGCCTCCATACGAAAGCTCAATGTGACCTTGGAGATTCCTACCTCAAGTCCCAATCTATTTAAGCTTTTTGTCCATACCCAGGCTCAACCTGGTCAGATGAATTTTTCTCCTGATCGCCGAACGGTCGATTTCCAGATAGAAAATGTACCAGCCAACACTTATGTTGAAACCCGCTTGTTAACCAACCCCGATGTCTTTCCCTTCGCGGCCCAAAGGAATTCTCAACGTTATGAGGCTATTTTGGAAGAAGAGAGAGTAGCCGCCACCCGAGAGTTGCAGGGATATGGAACCGCCCGGGTAACCAACCGTTGGCTGGGAATAATCTTATACCTCCTGTTTGTTGCTATCGGAATCATCTATATTATTCTCTTTTTTGTGTATTATACGAAATACGGGAGAGAACCAAAAATTGACTATGAACGGCAGTATGAGCAAGAACCCCCGCGTGATATCCCTCCGGCATTTTTGGGAATAATCATGAATCAAAAAACTATCAATCGCACTGACATGGGAAGGGCGTTTACCGCCACCTTGCTGGATCTTGCCCGGCGGGGGTATATGACCATCGAAGAGGAAGAAAAAAGAATCTTATTTATCAAAAAAGAGTATTTGGTTTTTACTTTTACTGATAAAATTAAAAAACCAGAGGCTCAATCCGACCTCCTTCCTTTTGAAAAGGATGTCTACGATCTGCTTCAACATATTTCGATTGACGGTCGAACGGTAACCACGGTCGATGTTGAAAAATGGGGGAAGGAAATTCCAAATGATAAAAGCAATTTTTTAATCTTTATTGAAAATTGGGGAAAAACAGTCAAAAATTGGTGGGAGACCCATTTTTTTTCCACGTATGACCCTGTCGCGGAGAACAAAAAAGAGCAGTATCTTATTTTTAGTATTGCCTATTTTATTGGTGGAATCTTTTTTTTCATTTTTTCATCTATTAATCTTTCTTTTAGTGTCGATAGGGGATATATTGGTTTAGGGATCCTCTTTTTACCCTTTATCATTGTGTTTGGTTTGATTGCCCGGAAATCGTTAGGACGATGGAGTAAAGAAGGTTTGACCGAATACCGCCGTTGGATGGCATTTAAGCGGTTTATTAGTGATTATTCGCTGATGAAAGAAGCTCCACCGGTTTTACTTCAGATTTGGGATCGATATTTAGTGTATGCGGTAGCACTGGGAGTTGCAGAGAAACTTCTCCGCAACTTAAAAATCTATGTACGTGAAACCGGGTCCGAACTCTATGCGCCGGGATGGTATCATGTTCCTTATGGTACAGCTTTTACCTTAGCATCACTTGATACCTTAAGCCGTTTAGAGGCAATTTCAAGAAATATGGAAAATATGGCGAATCTCACCCGTGCTCTCCAGTCTTCGACTTCGGTGGGTGGAGGATTTTCCAGTGGTGGAGGCGGTGGAGGAGGTGGAGGTGGCTCGAGTGCCGGTTAATCACTGATAATTGGCAGAAATCGGGTTCAATTGAAATTGAGGAAATGAAATATTAAAGGAGGTGTTTGCTTTGGGTTGGCTGATAGGGTTTATTATTCTCATTGTAGTCATTTATTTGATTTCACTCTATAACCGCTTGGTTGTCCTCAAGAATAAAGTGGATAACAGCTGGGCTCAGGTGGATGTTCAGTTAAAACGACGTTACGATCTCATTCCCAACCTGGTGGAAACCGTTAAAGGCTATGCGGCTCACGAAAAAGAAGTTTTCGAGAATGTTGCCCGGGCTCGGCAGGTTGCGATCTCGGCTCAAGGACCGGTTGAGAAGGGGCAGGCGGAAAATCAGCTGACTCAGGCTCTGCGCCAATTGTTTGCAGTTGCCGAGGCTTACCCTGTCTTGCGTGCCAGCGAAAACTTTACCCAACTGCAAACCGAGTTGAGCGAAACTGAAAATAAAATTGCCTATTCCCGGCAATTTTATAACGACACGGTATTCATGTACAATTCATCAATAGAAAAATTCCCAGCCAACATTTTTGCTGGAATATTCGGTTATCACAGGCGGGAGTATTTCGAAACCCAGGGAGAAGAAAGGGAACCGGTGAAAGTGAAGTTTTGATTTAATCTTACGCCGTAGGCGCGTGGGAAGGTTCCCCCCCACGTTTTCTTTTTCGTTTTTTTCTCTTTTGATCCTACGTCGTAGACTGTCGATCCCACAATGACAGATACTTTTAACAATTTACATTTCACTGCATTTTAATAATAAAGGAGGGAATCAAACATGACCGTTGAAATTGTGAATGGAGCGCTCTGTATTTTTATTCTTTTTTTGGGATATTGGGGATATCGAGAGAAAAAGAGTTTAATCAGCTTGTTAATCGGAGTTGCTTTTGCTATTTTTGGATTTTCCCATTTTGTAACGCTGTTTGTGAATGTCGACAGTGCCGTAAACTTTTTAGTTGTGGTTCGAGTTTTTGGATATTTATTTATTGCTTTTGCTCTCTATCAAGAAATGGTTAAAAAATAATTCAACATCCATAGCGGATAAGTACCTTAGTACCAGGAGAGGATGAAAATATTTAATGTAAAGATGTTGAGTCGTTGAGGTGTTGAGTCGTTGAGTTGGAATAAAATCAAAAAATGAGATCCTCACGTCGCAAAAAACGCTCCTCAGGAAGACAACTTTGTTGTCGGATGAGATTGCCACGCCTCCAGCCTTGGATGCTTTTTGCAAGGCTAATCTTTTATATTTGTGTTGTTCTGTCTTACGCCGTAGGCACGTGGGGACGTTCCCCCCCACGTTTTCTCTTTTGATCCTATGTCGTAGACTGTCGATCCCGCAATGACAGATTTTTTTGATTTTTTTTACGATTCACGACTCACTACTCACGATTCACGGTATTTTTAATACGGTTGAGGTGATCGCCATTGAAAAAGACTGTTATTCTTGCCCGATCATTTGCCCGGGCAGCCAAGGATCCGTTGCGCCGGTTAGAAGATGCCGGAATCATGGTTGAAGTCAAGAAAAATCTCGATCCAGAAAATGAAATGGTTGTTTCCGATTTGATTGGTGATGCCGAAGGGGTGTTGGTCGGGATGGATCGGGTGGGTGAGGTCGTACTTTCCCGCTGTCCAAATTTAAGAGTGGTATCTAAACACGGAGTTGGGGTCGATAACATTGACCTTAAGGCAGCACAAAAGTATGGGGTAGTGGTTGCGAATGCACCTGGAACCAACTCGGTTTCAGTTGCCGAAATGGCTTTTACTTTAATCTTTTCCCTGGCTCGAAAGCTTCCCCATTTTTTTGAACAGGTCAAGAATAAAGAATGGGGGGCAACCAGTTTCGGATTGGAGTTGGAAGGAAAGACTATCGGTATCGTGGGTTTCGGGCGGATCGGGAAGACCGTTGGTCAATTCGCCAATGCTTTTGGGATGAAGGTTTTATTTTTCGATCCCTTCATTCCTGCCGATGTTTCTCCCTATCAAAAAGCGACTCTCGAGCAGCTCTTCCGCGAGGCTGATTTCATTACCCTTCATGCTCCCCTGTCAGATGAAACCCGGGAGATGGTAAATGACGAACTCCTCGCCCTGATGAAAAAAGAAGCCTACCTGGTGAATACCGCCCGGGGGGAGCTCATTAACGAAGATGCCCTTTATCGCTCTTTAAAAGAGAATCGCATTGCCGGGGCTGCTTTGGATGTTTTTACCCATGAACCTCCCTTTGAAAGCCCCTTATTATCACTTCCCAATGTGATTGCCACTCCGCACATTTCTTCTCATACCCGGGAGGCAAACCTTAAAATGGGAAATATTGCCGCGGAAAACATCATTCGAGTTTTCGCCGGACAAGAGCCGCTGTATCGGGTGGTGTAAGTGAAGAAAGTCCAAAAGAATTCCTGGTCATACCTGCTGGCGATCCTGATCGTCATTTTCATGTATAATTTTTACCAGCGGGGATCGGATCAATATATCGTCACCCGGGTGATTGATGGGGATACCATTGAACTCAGGAATGGAGAAAAAGTACGGTATATTGGTATCGACACCCCGGAACTGCATCATCCACGGAAGGACGTTGAATATTTCGCTCAAGAAGCCTATAAGGCAAATCGGCAAATGGTAGAAAACAAAAAAGTTAAGTTAGAATTCGATGTCCAGCAAAAAGATCGCTATGGTCGTTTACTTGCCTATGTCTATACTGAAGATGGCATCATGATCAATGAATGGTTGGTTGCTAACGGGTATGCCCGAGTGGCTACCTTTCCCCCGAATGTTCGTTACGTCGATCGTTTTTTACGGTTAGAACAAGAAGCCCGTGAGCAAAATATTGGGTTGTGGAGTAAGTAGAGATGGTATGGCAATGAGTGACAAGTTTTAACGATATGAATTTTGTTTTTCGTAGGAGCAGCAGGATGCTGCTCCTACGAGTGTAAATAAATTATTCAGGAAATGATGCTGAATTTAAGAAAAATTTTAATACCCTTCCAGCTGAGCAACATACTCCATAGCAATGGAGGTCAGTTCATCCCACTTGTTATCTTTGATAAGGGTGGCATCCACTAACTTTCCTCCGACTCCCAAACAGGATGCACCAGCCTTGATAAAAGCCTTCATGTTATCCAGACTGATTCCTCCGGTCGGGCAGATTTTAATTTGCGGAAAAGGTCCTTTGATGGCTTTGATGTATTCCGGTCCTACACTAAAAGCAGGAAAAACTTTCACACATTCGGCACCGTTTTCCCAGGCTGTCAGAATTTCAGTGGGAGTGAAAGCACCTGGAATAATCGGGATATCATAGCGATGGGCCAGGCGGATAACGTCGAGGTTGAGGGAGGGAGTCACAATAAACTGAGCACCGCTGAGTATTGCCAACCGTGCGGTTTCCGGGTCGAGGACGGTACCGGCTCCGAATAGGACGTCGTCGATTTCAGAGCGGACTTCTTTTAGGGTTTGTAATGCCCCGGGGGTGGTCATGGTTACTTCAATGCACTCAATTCCACCTTTTTTTAAGGCTCTTACTGCTTCCAATAGCAAACCGCCTTCCTTAGCACGAATTATGGCGACGATTTTTTTACTTTCAATAAAGTGAGTCACTTCAAAACGGTCTTTGAAGATCATTTCAATACCTCCATTTTTTAATATAGGTAATTACCTTTTAAAAGAGGGAATTCCAATAAAAAATATATTTTGAAAAATAACCACAAATATCAAGAATGGCTAAAATACCTTTTATAATTATATTATTCGAAAGATAAGATGGAAAGAGCCGGAATAAAAAAGATTAAACCCTACTTGACAAGAGATGGTTTCTTCGAGAAAATAATAACAACTTATTAAATTCATAATTATCTTTCGTCGAAATCGATTTGCCTATGAAGAGAATACAAACATACTTCTTAGGGGGTTCGATTCAATTTTATGTCTGATATCAAGGTGCCTCTTTATGTGAAGATTAGCAATCAACTCACCGAGGACATTTTGAAAGGTACTTACCGTACTGGCGAATTGTTGCCAACCGAAGATGAATTAGAAAAGCAATTTCAAACCAGCCGAACAACAGTCCGAAATGCCATTGGTATATTAGAGCGGGAAGGATTGGTATACCGTAAACAGGGAAAGGGAACGGTAGTACAAGAGCCCAAAACCGCTCAGAATCTTAATTATATTACCTCTTTTACCGAAACTCTCAAAGAAAAAAATATTAAAGTTGAAACCGGCAGCTTGTCCGTCGAATTGATCAACCCCCCTCCCAAAATTGCCTCACTCTTGAACCCAAAAAAAGGGGAAAAGGTTTATCTTATCCAACGAATGCGAATCGCCGATGGTCTTCCGGTGGCATTTATGAGTAATTATATTTTAGCCCGCTATACACCAGATCTGGTTGACAAAAAGGGATTACTCCGCGAGATGGGTCTTTACCAGATTCTCGAAAAAGAATACGACCTTAAGCTAAATCGAGCCGTGGAAACCATTGAAGCCTATAGCAGCGGTCCGCTTGAAGTCGATCTCCTGCAAATTCAGGAAAAGACGGCATTGTTCCACACCGTTCGGGTTACCTACCTTGAGGATGGAACACCATTTGAAGTGGTTATCTCCGTCATTCGTGCTGATAAATATGAGTACCGAGTTTACCTGAAAGGCCGGCCACCACTTTCACGGAAAAGTTCAACAAGATAATTCATGATATATTTTAATAACATTGAAAAATGCGATACCGATAAGGGGGTTATTTCGTGGCGATATTAAAAAGAAGAAATTTGTTGGAAGCTGAACTGGAAGAAGGGAAAAATACTTTTGCCGACATGCTGCAAAAAGTTGGGAGCAATGTTGTTCGCGATACCATTATGCTTTTATTGGGCAATGAGACGGAATCCGGACGTATCAATGTCGGCTATACCACGGTTTATCCTCAATGTAGCACCCGCGGTCATGAACATGCACCCATGGAGGAAGTGTATTTTATTACCTCTGGGAAAGGCATTATGGAAATCGATGGTGAAAGATTTGAAGCCACGACCGGTGATGTTGTTTATATCCCATTTGCGAAATTTCACCGGACCGAAAACCCATATCATCTTCCCCTTTCCTATGTTTGGATGACGGTCAAAAAGGAAGGTTAATGGCATCATGAAAGCATGTGTGCTGGTAGTTGATGTCGGAACCGAAAGCGTGCGTGCAGCCTTGGTCGACCGAACGGGGAGAATTATCGGCCTCGAGGCTCGCCTTACAGATTTTTTTTCTCCCATTGCCGGATGGGCGGAGCAAATGCCAGATGAGTGGTGGGATCTCACCCTTGAGTGTATTCGAAATCTTTGTTTACTCCACCCCGACACTGAAGTTCTGGCGATGGGAATCAGCGCCCAGATGCATGCGGTGGTACCGATTGATGCCAGCGGTCGTCTTCTGATGGATAAAGTTCCAATCTGGTGCGATAAACGATCGGCCGGGGTTTGTGATCAACTCCAATACGAGATTCCGCCACAAGAACAGATTCGCCTGGCAGCCAACCTGCTTATTCCCAGTTGGACGGGTCCGAAGATGAAGTGGATCAAAGAAACGCTCCCGGATGTGTATCGAAATACCTCTGTTTTTTTGACCGCAAAAGATTACCTCAACTACCGCCTCACTGGAGAAAGATATACCGATTATTCCGAAGCTTCGGGAAGCTTTTTATTTTCATGGAAAACACAACAATGGGATTCAGGGCTTATTAACCTATTTGGAATTGATAGGAAGAAACTTCCCGAGGTGGTTTCTTCGAGAACGGTGATTGGGAAGATTAAACCCGAAGTAGCACAAAATATCGGTTTTTCTTCTTCAATACCGGTTGTGTGCGGAGCTGGCGATATGCTCTGTCTGCTCATGGGAGGCGGGATGATCGAGGAAGGCAGGTCGTGCGATGTAACCGGAACCGCTGCTGATGTATCGGTTTTCAGCTCGGAACCACTTTTAACTGAACATCTGATGAATCTTCATCATGCGATTGATGGGTGGATCAGCTTTGGTATTCTCGATAGCGGAGGTGGAAGCCTGAAGTGGCTTCGGGAAGCCTTTTATAACGGAGAAAAGAACGAAAAAATCTTGTATGCCCAGATCGATGATGATGCCCGTAGTGTTCCAGCAGGAGCAGAAGGCTTGTTATTTTTCCCCTATTTAATGGGAGAAAGACTTTTGGGGTCTCCATCTGCACGGGGAAGTTTTTTTGGGCTACGACCTCATCATCGGCGGAGTCATTGTGCGCGTGCGGTCATGGAGGGAGTTTGTTTTGATCTCAAAATGAGTTTGGATGAAATTGAACGATTCTATCCGGGTCATATTGATAGTATGTCAGTTATCGGTGGAGGTGCTCGGAGTCGCTTCTGGTGTCAGTTAAAAGCCGATATCTACCGGAAAAAAGTGGTTACTCTCACCGAGTCAGAAGGGGGAATTATCGGGGCCGCCTTGCTTGCCGATTCAGCAGTAAGTGGTGAGAATATTCGCAACTTGGGAGAGAAGTGGTTAAAAGTGAAAGATACCTATATCCCCGATGAGTCGCGTTTTGAAATATATGAGAGACAATACCGGAACTTTCGAGCTTTTCACGATCTGTTTCAAGAGGCTTACCGTCAGTTTGAAAAGGAGGCTTAGGAGTGCAGCACTATCAATTGTTTATGAACGGAAAATGGGAAGAAGGTGAGGGGCACTTTCATGTCACCAATCCTTCCAATGGGGAAGTTATAGCGACCGTTGCAAAAGTTACCTTGCCCCAAATGAAAGCCGCCATTGAAGGTGCTCATGCTGCTTTTAAAGTCTGGTCAAAGAAGCTCGCCGTCGAGCGTAGTCGTCTACTGTTTAGGGCGGCGGAAAAAGTCCGGGAGAGAGCAGCTGAAATGGGGATGCTATTAGCTAAAGAACAGGGAAAAGCAGTTAAGGATGCCGAGCGGGAAATCCTGGGTGCAGCCGATTGTCTCGAATACTATGCCTGTTTAGGGGTCAATATTTTGGGAGAAGTTCCTCCCCATAATGCCGTGAACTTGCGAAGTATTGCCATCCGACAACCGGTGGGAGTGGTATTTGCCGTAGCTGCCTGGAACTATCCGGTTAGCCTCATATCCTGGAAAGTTGCTCCAGCCCTGGCTTCAGGGTGCACAGTCATTGTAAAGCCCTCTCGGGAAACCCCACTTTCCACCATCGAGTTTGTACGAGCCTGTAATGATGCTGGGTTACCGGCAGGGGTATTGAATGTGGTAAGCGGTGATAATGCGCTCATCAGCGGTGAAATTTTTGCCAATCCTTTGGTGAAATTAGTGGCACTTACTGGCTCGACTGAGACTGGGAAAGAGTTCATAAAAGCTTCTGCCCAGACGGTCAAACGCCTTATGTTAGAGTTGGGGGGTCATTCACCATTTATCGTTTTTGCCGATGCCGATCTGACTCGGGCTGTGAAAGACGGAGTCAAGCGAGCTTTCCGTAATACTGGCCAGATTTGCAATTCGGTGAACCGGATTTTTGTTGAAAAAAGGATTTATGATCAATATGTGGAAAATTTCGTCGAAGGAACCAGAAAACTTCGTATTGGTGATCCCTTTGATGACCCGGCACCGGACTGTGGTCCGATGGTCAATGAGGCTGGGGTCAAGCGTATGGAAGAATTTGTTCAGGATGCGGTTACCAAAGGCGGACGGGTTCACTGCGGTGGAAAACGTCCAGACGATCCGAAATTCCAAAAAGGATGCTATTTTGAACCGACGGTGGTGACGAATGTTACCCCTGATATGAAGGTTATGGTTGATGAACCCTTTGGGCCAATAGTGGCGATTGATAGTTTTACCAGTGCTGAGGAAGCGATTGCCAAGGCCAACAACACCTGTTATGGTCTGGTCGCCTATGTCTACACCTCCAATATGAAAACCGCAGCCATGGTTGCGGAAAACCTGGAATGGGGGAATGTCGCCATTAACAACATTAGTCCCGACAGTCTCTACGCGCCCTATCCAGGATGGAAGGAAAGCGGAATCGGACTTGAGCTCGGGCATTACGGACTTGATCAGTATTTAGAGTGGAAACATATCAAAATTGAAGTGTAGTGATTGAGAATAGTATGAATAAAACCAGGAGGGTTATCGTGCTTAGCAGAGATGAAATCTTTCAGCTCGACGGAAAAGTAGCCATTATAACCGGTGCTGGAAAGGGTTTGGGAAAAGTCATGGCAAATGCACTGGCACTTTTTGGATCCCAGGTGGTCATCGCCGATATCGATTCGAACCTGGCTGATGCGACCGCCCGGGAGATCTCCCAAAAAAGAGGAGTTACAACTTTGGCGTTTTCAGTCGATGTCACAAAAAAAAGCAGCGTCGAAGCGATGGTGCAGGAAACGATGAGAGAGTTTGGCCGAATCGATATTTTGGTAAATAGTGCCGGTATCACTCGTCGAGGAAATGCTCAAAATATGCCCGAAGCTGATTGGGATGATGTTATTGCCGTGAATTTAAAAGGAACGTTTCTGTCCTGTCAGGCGGTTGGCCGTGAAATGATCGAACAACGCTACGGGAAAATCATTAACATCGCATCGGTGGTCGGCCAAAGGGGTCTTTTCCATCCTCTTGATTATGCCACATCTTACTGTGCCAGTAAGGGGGGCGTGATCCAGCTCACTCGCACCTTGGCTGCCGAATGGGCCCAATATAACATATTGGTGAATGCTATTGCTCCGACCTATTTTTTGACTGACATGACCCGACCGTTATTGGAAAATAAAGAATTTTCTGAATACCTGAAATGGAAAATTCCACTGGGACGTCCGGGAAACACTGATGAACTGGTCGGTCCGGTAGTCTTTTTAGCATCTGATGCTTCCAGCATGATCACTG
>Ga0172362_10004790_pt1 | contig 11746 bp, 6 predicted proteins | sample LakKivs1_kivu2a2_FD_114534 | JGI IMG/M metagenome (GOLD analysis project Ga0172362, IMG submission 114534) | Sediment microbial communities from Lake Kivu, Rwanda - Sediment s1_kivu2a2 | ecosystem: Environmental > Aquatic > Freshwater > Lake > Sediment | place: Rwanda: Western Province, Lake...
CAGTCCGGCGGCGAAGACCAGGGTGGCGACGAGGATCGGGAGAAGATGGCGCGTCATGCGAGCCTCCTTGGATGCGTTCGGAAGAGGCCAAAATAGCAGAATCGGCGGGGGGAATCAAACCCTTGCATCGACGGAGCAGGGGGTGTATAAGGGGGGCGGTGCCGCCATGATGAGCGAGCGAGCCCGGACCGGCCTGCGGATCGCCATTCTCGTCCTCTTCGTGGCCATCACCCTGGGCATCAACTTCGCTCACACCGAGAAATGCGTGGGCGGCGGCAAGGATTGCCCCGCCTGCCATTTCCTCACCTCGTCTCTGTCGGCCGGCCCCGGCGTCGTCTTCCTTGTACCGGCCCTTCTCTGCCAAGGGATGCTTCCGGCCGCCGAACCCTGCCGGGCGATCGAGGTCATCCTCCTTTCCGCGACCTCGCGGGCTCCTCCGCAGGCCTGATCCCTCTCCGCAGCCGATCGACCGTCCGCTTGCCGGACGGAGGCCCCCCTGTGCATCAAGGAGGAGACATGGTGAAATGGATCTGCGCGGCGGCCGCCATGCTGGCGATCTGCCCCGCCGGTTTCGCGGCCGCCGAACCGCCGGCCGCGCTGACATTGAAGCAGTGCGTCGATACCTCGCTTTCTCAGAATCCGCTCTGGCTCTCCGCCGCGGATGATTACCGGGCCTCTTTGGCCCGCGTCCGGCAGGCGAAGGAGATCCCGCAGCCGTTCCTGGCGTTCGATTCGGACCTCCAGCCGAAGCCCTTCAATTTCCGGGAGTCCGGGGAGTCTTACTTCGGCATCGGCCAGACCCTTGAGTTCCCCGGCCGCCGGTCCGCGCGCGGCCGGATCGCCGCTTCGGAATCCCGGGAGGTCCTGGCCGACAAGGACCTCCTGAGACTGGAGATCGTCTTTCAGGTCAAAGAGGCCTTCTACAGCGTCCTCCTGGCGGAGGAGAGGACCAAATACGCCCTCCAGGACCTCGATCTGGCCCGGGATTTCGAAGAGAAGGCCCAAGCCAAGTACGAGGCCGGTGACGTCGCCAAGCTCGAGGCCGTCCGGGCCGGCGTCGAGGCGTCCAAGGCAGGCATGGCGGCCAAACTGGCCGAGAACGAGGTCCTCCTGGCCAAAGCCCGGTTGAACTATCTGCTGGGACGGTCCAAGCTCGATCCGCTCGAGATCCGCGGCGAGCTCGTCCGCGCCCCCGTGCCGATCGACAGGGAGGCGCTCGTCGCTCGGGCGGTCCGGTCCCGTCCGGAGGTCGCCCGCGTCCGGGCCGGGGTCGACAAGGAGCAGGGAAGGAAGTCGGCGGCCGTCCTGAGCTTTTTCCCCGATCTCGATCTCGGCTTCTCGCGGCATCGGCTCGGGGGAGAGGCGTCGACCTGGGACTTCACGATGTCGTTCCCCGTCCCTCTGTTCTTCTGGCAGCCTTCCCGCGGCGCGATCGCCGAGGCCCGGGCCAATATCCGGGCCCTTGAAAAGCGGTCCGAAGACCTCTTCAACCGCATCAGCCTTGAGGTCGACGAAGCGTCCTTCAACGCGCGGACGACCGCGGGCGAGATCGCCGTGTTCGAGAAAGAGATCCTGGGGCAGGCCGAAGACGTCTATGAGCTCGTCCTGTTCAGCTTTCAAGAGGGCGAGGTGAGCGGCATCGAACTCATCGACGCCAGACGCAGCCTGCTCGAGGCGCGGAGGGCCTACGCCGACGCTCTCTACGATCACAGCCTGGCCATCGCCGTTCTCGAGAAGGCCGTCGGTGGGCCCCTCGAGATCGAAGGAGTCGATCATGATTAGATCCAGATCTCTCGTCGCTATTATGCTCGCCGCTGCCCTGGCGGCCGGCGGCCAAGCCTGCTCGCACCGGAAGGACCGTCATCCCGGGGACGCCGGCGTCCCGGCGTCCCCGGCCGGTTCCCCTGGAGGGGGCCGCGGTCCTGGCCGCGGCGATGGACTCGGGCCCCGCGACGGCCGGGGTCGGGCCCTCGGAGGAGGCGCACGCGCCTGGGACGCGGCGACGGTGCTGCGCCTCACCGAGAGCGAGACCCGGGCCGTCGATCTCGTCGCGGTCGAGGCATCCTACAAGCCCATGTCCTCCCAGCTCAAGGCTACCGGCAAGGTCCTCGCCAATCCCTTCAAGAAGGCCATTGTCAGTTATCCGTTCCCGGCCCGCGTCGCCGGCATCCACGTCCGGCCGGGCGATTGGGTCCGGGCCGGACAGGAGCTGGTGACGCTCCAGAGCGAGGCGGTCGGCGAGGCCAAGTCCGCGTATTTCAAGGCCCTGGCCGACGGCGAGCTCGCCCGCAGCAGCTACGAGCGGGAGAAGCGCCTCTTCGACCGCGGCGCGGGAGCCGGCAAGAACCTCCAGGCCGCCGAGGCCGAGCGCAAGGTCGCCGAGGCCAACCTCGAGGCTGCCGAGAAGAAGCTCCATGTCCTGGGCTTCACGGAGGAGCAGGTCAGGGCCGCGGCCGCGACCCACGAGATCAACGCCACGATCACCCTGTTCGCCCCGCTCGCGGGGCGCATCGTCGACAACGATATCGCCCTGGGGACCATGGTCGACCAAGCGACGGAGATCCTGACCATCCTCGACCCCGGCGTGCTCATCGTCGACGCCGACATCTACGAGCGCGACATCGCGGCCATCTGCAAGGGCCAGGAGGTCGGCGTGACCGTTCCCGCCTACCCGGACCTCGTCTTCAAGGGCCGCGTCCGTTACATCGGCGACACGATCAAGGAGGAGACCCGGACGGTCACTGTCCGGACCGAGGTCGAGAACCGGGACGACAGGCTCAAACCGGGCATGTTCGCCTCGCTCCTCATCCTCCTCGACCGGCAGGCCCGGGCCCTGACAGTGCCCCTGGAGGCCGTCCTCGACGACCGCGACCGGAAGATCGCCTTCGTCGTCCGTGAGGACGGCTACCAGCCCCGCGTGGTGATCACGGGCTCGAGGACGGACGGGTCGATCGAGATCGTGAGCGGCCTCGTGGCCGGGGAGCGCGTCGTCACCAAGGGCAACTACCAGTTGAAATCCAAGCTCTATGACGAGGTCCTCAAAGGGGCCCACGTCCACTGAGGACGGACTGCCATGATTGACAAGATCATCGATTTCGCCCTGTCCCACCGCCTGCTCGCGGTGTTGCTGATCGCCCTCGTCTGCCTTTGGGGCGTCGTCGTCTACGTCCGGATGCCCAAGGACATCTATCCGGACCTCAACGCGCCCCTGGTCAACGTCATCACCGAGAACCCGGGCATGGCCTCGGAGGACGTCGAACGGCTCATCACTTTCCCCCTCGAGAGCCTGATGTCCGGCGCGCCCGGCGTCACCCGCGTGCGGTCCGAATCGACGATCGGAAGCTCAGTCGTCACGGTGGAGTTCGCCTGGGGCACGGACATCTACCACGCCCGCCAGATCGTCTCCAGCAAGCTCGAGCTCGTCGTCGGCCGGCTTCCCCTGGGCTCGTCAGCGCCGATCCTCGGCCCCGTCTCGTCACGGATGGGGGAGGTCTTCGAGTTCGCCGTCGTCGGCGGGGAGGGGACCGACCCGATGGAACTGCGCTCCGTCGCCGACTGGACCATCCGCTACCGAATCCAGGGCGTCCCGGGCGTTTCCTTCATCATCAACCTCGGCGGCTTTGTTCGCCAGTTCCAGGTCCTTCTCAAGCCCGAGATGCTCAAGAACTACGGCATCGCCATCGCCGAGGTCAAAGAGGCGATCGAGGCCAGCAACCGGAATTTCAGCGGCGGCATCATCCCCAGCGGCGCGCAGGAGATCCTCATCAAGGGGGAGGGCCGGATCGAGACGCTCGACCACCTCCGGGAGACGGTCATCGCCACGAGGGCCAACGTCCCCGTCTACGTCAAGGACGTCGCCGACGTCCGGATCGGGCCCAAGTTCCGCCGCGAGGACGCCAGCCACGACGGCCGTGAGGCGGTCAACGTCACGCTCGAGAAGCAGTACGGCGGCGACACCCTGACCACCATCCGGAACGTCAAGGCCGCCCTGGCCCGCATCGCCCGCGACCTGCCCGCCGGCATCGGGATCAAGCAGTTCTACGATCAATCCGTCCTGATCCTGAAATCCATCCGGCACGTCGAGCTGACCATTCTCGAAGGGATCGTCCTCATCGTCCTGATCATGATGTTCTTCATGTGGAACGTCCGCAGCTCGCTCATCGCCTCGCTGACGATCCCGTTCTCGATCCTCATCGCCCTCGTCGTCATGAGCCTTTTCGGGGTCAAGCTCACGGTCATGTCGATCGGCGGCCTGGCCATCGGCATCGGCAAGATGGCCAACGGGTCGATCATCATGGTCGAGAACATCTACCGCGTCCTCGCGGAGAAGAGCGGCCGGGCCTCGCCCCAGGAGCTCGTCGCCGAGGCCGCCAAGGACGTCGGGCGCTATCTCTTCTCGGCCAGCCTCATCATCATCCTCGTCTTTCTGCCCCTCCTGACCCTCCAGGGCCTCGAAGGCGCGATGTTCCGGCCCACGGCCTTCGCCGTGGCCGCCGCCCTGTTCGGCGCCATGCTCCTCAACATCACCCTGCAGCCCATCCTGGCCGCGACCTTCCTCGTGCGCGGCCGCAAGACTTCGAAGAGGGACCCCGTCACGGAGTTCCTGACCTCCAAGTACAAGGCCGTATTGGGCAAGGCCCTCGCCCGGAAGCCGCTGATGCTGACCCTCTTCGCGGCGCTCGTCGTGCTCGCCGGCGTGGCCTTCACGTTCCTGGGCAAGGAGTTCGTCCCGCCGCTCGACGAGGGGGCCATCCTGGCCTCGACGGTCATGCTGCCCGAGACGTCCCTCGAGGAATCCGTCAAGATGGGGATGCGCGTCGAGGGATTGCTGCTGTCCGTCCCGGAGGTTGTCTCGGTCACCCGCACGACTGGCTCAGCCGAGGCCTCGGAGCATGTCCATCCCGTCTGCCACAGCCACTACAATATCGAGCTCCTGCCGCGCGAGGAACGGAAACGCGGATTCGACGAGATCACCCAGGACATGCGAGAGAAGCTCGACGCGATCCCCGGCCTGGCCGTCATCTTCGAGCAGCCCATCGCCAACAAGCTGGCCGAGATGCTGACCGGCTCGGAGGGCGAGCTCTCGGTCAAACTCTTCGGGCCGGACCTCCGCGTCCTGAACGACAAGGTCGAGGAGATCCACGGCGTTCTCGGCCGTGTCCGCGGCGTCGCCGATCTCCAGGTCGAGCAGACCTCGGGCATCCCGCAGCTGGTCATCCGGCTCGACCGGAGCCGGATGGCGCTCCACGGCATCAAGGTGGGGGAGGTCGCCGACCTCATCGAGACCGCGCTCAACGGCATCGAGGCCACGGACGTCTACGAGCCCGACCGGGTGACGTCCGTCCTGATCAGGCTGCCCGAGAGCTACCGGGGCGACGAGGAGTCGGTCCGCAACCTGCTTGTCGACGCGCCGGGCGGTCAACGCATCCCCCTTTCGGACCTGGCCGACATCCGCCGGGACGAGGGGCCGCAGACGATCTTCCGGGAGAACCTCCAGCGCCGCAAGACCATCCTCTGCAACATCAAGGGGCGCGACCTCGGCGGCTTCGTCGAGGAGGCCCGGGGCCTCATCGGCTCCCGGGTGGACCTGCCGCCGGGCTATTATGTGACGTTCGGCGGGCAGTTCGAGAGCCAGCAGCGCGCCCTCCGACACCTCACCCTGCTCATGGCCCTCGTCATCCTGATCGTGTTCGTCATCCTCTTCTCCTCCTTTGGCTCGATCCGCCAGGCCCTGCTGATCATCATGAACATCCCCTCGGCGCTCATCGGAGGCATTGTGGCCCTGATCGTCGTCGGCGAAACGCTCAACGTCTCCTCGACGATCGGGCTCATCGCCCTCTTCGGGATCTGCGCCCAGAACGACATCATCCTCGTCGCCAAGATCAACGACCTGCGGCGGCGCGGCGCCTCGCTGCGGGACGCGGTCGTCGAAGGGGCCATGGTCAAGTTCCGCCCCATCTTCATGACCGACATGGTCATGATCGTCGGGCTGCTTCCCATGGCGCTGATCACAACGACGGGCTCGGAGCTCCACCGGCCGCTCGCCGTCGTCTACATCGGCGGCTTCTTCTTCGCCATCTTTCTCCGCCTGATCATGGTGCCCGTCCTCTACGAGACCCTCATGGGCGGGACGCGGCGGGCGGGGGGAGGCGCCGGGCCTTTGACTTGGCCTCGGTCTCGAACATAGAATAGCTATCGATGTCATCGATCAAGGAGGAGCCCATGAAACCGTCCCGCCGCCTCGCCGTATCCGTTCTGTTCGCCCTCGCCTTTGCCGGAGCAGGCCTGCTCGCCCAGCCGGGCCGCCAGGCCGTGACGCCCCAGACCGACGAGGCCAAGATCCTCGAGGCCATGCACCTCATCCAGAGCCAGCCGCTCTACAACGATGTCGCCGAGCTCACCTCGGAGAAGTATGGCGGCCGGCTGACCGGCACCAAGGAGTTCGAGGCCTGCGTCGGCTGGGTCGAGTCCCTGCTCAAGAGCTGGGGCGTCGAGCCCGGCGGCGAGAACGGGACCTACCGCCAGCTCTTCCCGAACCCCTATACGACGGTCTTCCCGGGCGGCGTTTGCGAGATGTCCCTGCCCGTCGGCAAGGGCGGCGTCGTCAAGAAGTCCTACCAATACGAGACCGAGTTCATCCCCGGCGGGACGACGGGCACGGGCACGGTCACGGCCGAGGTCATCTACGCCGGCTACGGCATCACCGCGCCCGAGCTCGGCTATGACGATTACAAGGGCGTCGACGTCAAGGACAAGATCGTGCTCGTCGAGCCCGAAGTGCCGGTCGCGCCGATGGGAAAGACCCTGGAGCTCTTCAAGTCGTGGCGGCCCTACTCCTTCCACCAATACAAGCTCAAGAACGCGGCCGCCCACGGGGCCAAGGGCATGATCTACAACTACGGGCCGATCGGCAACCCGAACAACGCCTATGTCGAAGGGTTCGTCTATCATCACGTCGGCGCGGCCGTCGTGGCCGACGTCTTCGCCGGCACCGGGAAAGGCCACGACGATGCGGTCGGCCTCATCCGCAAGGAGCTCAAGCCCCAGTCCTTCGCCACCGGCAAGACGATGACGATCAGCAACAAGTCCGAGCATCATCCCGACGGCGTGGGCATCAATCTACTCGGCAAGATCACGGGCTCCGATCCGGCCCTGAAGGACGAGGTCATCATCATCGGCGGCCATCTCGACCACCTCGGCCGCCTGTGGAAGCTCATGCCCGGCGCGAATGACAACGCCACGGCCGCGGCGGTCACCCTGGGCGTGGCGGAGGCGATGGCCAAGTGCGCCGTCAAGCCCAAGCGCACGGTCGTGTTCTTCTTCTTCGGCAGCGAAGAGCAGAGCGAGGACCAGGGGACCCAGGGCTCACACTATTACACGGAGCACCCGATCTACCCGCTCGACAAGACCGTCGTGTTCATGAACATGGAGGGCCCGGGTGAGGGGGATAAGATCTCGGCCTCGGGCGGGACGACCTATCCCAAGTTCTGGCAGTTCGTGGAGAAAGCCAACGCGGGCTACATCCACCGCGTGCTGACGACGGGTCCGGCCAGCTATCCGGCCCGGCCGCGCCAGGATTCGGCCTGGTTCTTCTGGAAGGGCGTGCCCTCGCTGACGTTCGGGTCCTACGGCGGGCCGCCATCGCCCTATCCCACCTATCACAACACGCGGGACTCGATCGAGCTCGTGACCCCGGAGATCATGGAAGACATCGCCCAGCTCCTGTTCATGACGATCATGGACATCAGCGACGAGCCGGCCCTGAACTTCCGGAACTAGATGTGGAGCTCGACGACGTCCTCGTCGGCGAGGACGTGGTCGCGATTGACGCGCAGGCCGTCCAGGCCCGAGGCGTTCCAGACCCGGGCGTATTGGAGCTTGTCCGAGAAGTCCTTGTGGACGGCCTTGGCCATGTCCATGACCGTGCTGCCGACCCGGAGGGCAAAAGGGGAGTCCTTCTCGGCTTTCTTGCCGGGGATCTTGCTGTAGACCCGGACGACGTGGAGCAGGCCGAAAACGGCCCGGCGCAGGGCCTCGAGGCCGCGTCCGCTCGCGGCCGACACGGCCAGGCGCTCGTAGGGCCCGTCGAGAAGGACGCCGAGCTCGTCGAAGACCCGAACCGATCCTTCACCGTCGATCTTGTTCGCGGCGAGAACGGTCCTCTTCCGGAAGGGGAAATACGGCGGCGGGATGTCTGTGTCGGCCCGGACGAGCTCGACCTTGCGCTCCCGGAGCCGTTCCACGATGCCGTCGAGGACGGCCGGCGCGTCGGGGTCCGTCAGATCGGCCACAAGCAGCACGGCATCGGCCATCTTGACCATCTCGGGGAACCAGGTCTCCATGAGCTCGCCGGTGACCGGCGGCGTGTCGATGAGCTGGACCTTGATGTTCTCGAACGGCATCATGTAAGGCGCGGGGGAGCGCGTGGTGAAGGGGTAATCGGCGATCTCCAGGTCGGCCCCGGTGAGGGCCTTGACCAGGCTCGATTTCCCGGCGTTCGGCGGCCCGGCGAGCACGACCTGGCCGGTCCCGGACCGCTCGACCTTGCAGGTCGGGGCGTGCTTGGCCGTGGCCTGCCGGTGCTCCCCCTCCTCACGGGCCTTGGCGATCTTCTGCCGGTACATGGCGATGAGCTTGTCGGTGCCCTTGTGGTGGGGGATGACGGCGATCAGCCGCTCGTAGATGTCGATCTTCTCTTCCGGCGTCCTGGCCGTCCGCAGCTCGGCCTCGATGCGATGATATTCGGGCGGGAGATTGGCGGGCACGAGACGATTATAGCAAACGGACCGGCCCCCGGGAATGGGGACAAGACAGGGTCAAACCTCCACTTTTACTGTCTTTGACAAGATGGGACCTGGTTTACACAACGGCCGGTCGTCCCCGGGAGCCGTTGGGTGAACCAGGTCCCTTCTGAACCGCCCTCATGGCCCTAAAAAACTGTAAAAGTGGAGGTTTGACCCCGTCTTGCCCCCTGCTAACTGTGAGAAAAAATGGCCCCGCCGGGCGTCCTTTTTAATGTCTCAGAAGCGGCTGGCGGACCTTTCCCCGCTTTAAGGCCATAAAACGTTGATATATAATGCTTTAAAATTCATTAAAAACATAGAAACCGCTTGCCTTGGAGAGGCTTTTTTTGATAAAATAACTTCTGGAAAAAATGGCCACCGGATCCCGTGAGGCCGCCGCCCCGGGAACCGGCATTTTTTTATAAGTTATAAGTGAACGGACATGACCCAAGAAAAATACACCGCCGAGAGCATCAAGGTCCTCAAGGGCCTGGAGGCCGTCCGCAAGCGCCCGGCCATGTACATCGGCAGCACCGGGACGGAGGGCCTCCACCACCTCGTCTACGAGGTCGTCGACAACAGCGTCGACGAGGCCCTGGCCGGCTTCTGTGCCGAGATCAACGTCTTCGTCCACGTCGACAACTCCATCACGGTCATCGACAACGGCCGCGGCATCCCCGTCGGCATGCATAAGAAGGAAGGCAAGTCGGCCGCCGAGGTCGTCATGACCATCCTCCACGCCGGCGGCAAGTTCGATCAGAAGAGCTACAAGGTCTCCGGCGGCCTCCACGGCGTCGGCGTCTCCGTCGTCAACGCCCTCTCGAAGCGCCTCGACCTCGAGATCAAGCGCGAGGGCGGCATCTTCACCCAGAGCTACGAGCGCGGCAACCCGGTCGGCAAGCTCAAGCAGATCGGCAAGACCAAGAAGACCGGGACGAAGATCACTTTCTGGCCGGACGAGGACATCTTCGAGACGACCGAGTACAACTTCGAGATCCTGGCCCAGCGCCTGCGCGAACTTTCCTTCCTCAACAAGGGCCTCAAGATCACCATCGCCGACGAGCGGACCAACAAGTCCCACGAGTTCCAGTACAAGGGCGGCATCCGCGAGTTCGTCGAATACCTCAACCAGAGCAAGCAGACGATCAATCCCAAGCCCATCATCTTCGAGGGCGAGCGCGAAGGCGTCGGCGTCGACCTCGCCATCCAGTACAACATGTCCTATGCCGAGACGATCTTCTCCTTCGTCAACAACATCAACACGACGGAGGGCGGCACCCACGTCATCGGCTTCAAGGCCGCCCTGACCCGCTCCCTCAATTCCTACGCCAGCTCCCACAACCTTCTCAAGGACCTCAGCGAGAACATCACCGGCGACGACTGCCGCGAGGGCCTGACGGCCATCCTCTCGATCAAGATCCACGATCCCCAGTTCGAAGGCCAGACGAAGACCAAGCTCGGCAACTCCGAGGTCAAGGGCATCGTCGAGTCCATCGTCAACGAGCAGCTCTCGGCCTACCTCGAGGAGAACCCGACGGTCGCCAAGAAGATCGTCATGAAGATCATCGACGCGGCCCGGGCCCGCGAGGCGGCCCGCAAGGCCCGCGAGCTGGCCCGCCGCAAGGGCGTCCTCGAGTCGACGTCCCTGCCGGGCAAGCTGGCCGACTGCCAGGACCGCGACCCGGCCACCTCCGAGATCTTCATCGTCGAGGGCGATTCGGCCGGCGGCTCGGCCAAGCAGGGCCGCGACCGCCGCTTCCAAGCCATCCTGCCCCTGCGCGGCAAGATCCTCAACGTCGAGAAGGCCCGCTTCGACAAGGTCATCAAGAACGAGGAGATCGGGGTCATGTTCGCCGCCCTCGGCATCGGCGTCGAGGAGAGCGAAGACAAGCTGGCCAAGCTCCGCTACCACAAGGTCATCATGATGACCGACGCCGACGTCGACGGCGCCCACATCCGGACGCTGCTCATGACCTTCTTCTACCGCCAGGCCATCCAGCTCATCGAGCAGGGCCACCTCTACATCGCCCAGGCGCCCCTCTACAAGGTCACCCGCGGCCGCGACATCCAGTACATCAAGGACGAGCGCGAGTTCGAGAAGTTCATGGTCCGCAAGATCTCCGAGGAGTTCAAGGTCAAGGCCGGCAACCGCAAGGAGATCCTCGAGGGCGAGAAGTTCCGCAGGTTCTTCCGCAACCTCATGGCCAAGAAGAGCTACGCCCAGTTCTTCGAGCGCAAGAACTACCCCCTCTTCCTCATCGACCTGCTCATCAAGAACGGCGTCGACGGCCAGGAGTTCCTGAGCCAGAAGAAGAACGTCGAGAAGGTCCTGAAGCTCGTCACGGAGAAGGGCTTCACGGCCAAGATGACCCGCGACGAAGAGTACGGCGTCTTCGAGATCGAGTTCGGCTACCAGCTCAACGGCCTCTCGGCGAACGGCAAGATCGGCATGGACCTCGTCACCTCGGCCGAGTACAAGAACCTCTACCGCATCACCCAGGAGCTCGAGGAGGTCAAGGGCCCCTACGGCGTCCTGACCAACGGCGACGGCGTGGAGAAGGACGTCCTCGAGAACGAGAACAAGCTCCTCGAATACCTCTTCGAGCGCGGCAAGAAGGGCATCAGCATCCAGCGCTACAAGGGCCTGGGCGAGATGACCCCGACCCAGCTCTGGGAGACGACCATGGACCCGGAGCGCCGGACCATGCTCAAGGTCTCCATCGTCGACGCCGCCGAGGCCGACCGCATCTTCAACGTGCTCATGGGGGACGAGGTCGACGAGCGCAAGAAGTTCATCGAGACCAACGCCCTGGAAGCCCTGAACCTCGATGTCTGACGCCCCCCGGACGAAGCCGTCCCGCCCAGGAGTTCCCATGGACAGCGAACCGAAAGACGCCAAAGAGCCGAAGGAGCCGCGGGAGCACTTCCCGGTCGCCGGCCTCGAGGAGGAGATGCGCCGGTCG
>Ga0172362_10004792_pt1 | contig 11743 bp, 9 predicted proteins | sample LakKivs1_kivu2a2_FD_114534 | JGI IMG/M metagenome (GOLD analysis project Ga0172362, IMG submission 114534) | Sediment microbial communities from Lake Kivu, Rwanda - Sediment s1_kivu2a2 | ecosystem: Environmental > Aquatic > Freshwater > Lake > Sediment | place: Rwanda: Western Province, Lake...
AAAAAAGAGGCCGAGCGGGTGGGAAAGTATATGCTCCGTCCGTTGCTCTCCCTGGAGCGGCTCTCCTTCTCTAAATTTCATCAATCACCTCAAGCTGACCTTTGTGGCCGAGAGACCGCCTCCGCCCCTTATCGCCTATCAGGAAGTCAGGATGGCCGCTGAACCCCGCGGCGACTATTTTTCGTGATTTTCTTATTCCCCAGCAGGAGAAGTCTCTACGATTTTCGGCGCCTTCGAGCCTCTCACCAGCTTTTTGACCGGCCAGAGATAACTTCCGCTTGTCCTTGACCTCAGCCGCGCCTCGCTTTATATTATCTCACGATGGTTGGATGGGAAAATGGGGACAAAGATGAGCCGGCACCCAGCTCAGCCGAAACCAAATTCCTATCTTACGAGGATGGCCAAAGGCATAAACGCTCACTTAGAGACCTGGCAGGGCGGCCCACCCCAAAACGAATTTCTTATTCTCCCCCCAGAGGGGCAAGGCAAGCTTAGGATTGGTGAAGATCATCACAAGATTACTGTGTGGTTCGTCTCAACTCGCAATGACATTTTTAAGTTGACATTTTATTGATATAATTTTAACTATATCACAATAAAATTTATGGAAGGGTGATAAACAGATATGCCGTACAAAAAACCTTTGGTCTACCCGTATATCCCCAATTCTGTGCCCGAGGTGAAGGCCGAGATGCTCAAAGCCGTTGGAGCACAGAGCGTGGAAGAATTATATGCCGAAATTCCTGAAAGCCTGCGCCTCAAAGGCCGCCTGAACCTGCCCGACCCCCTGCTCTCCGAAGCGGAACTCATTCGCCACGTGGACGGCCTGTTGAACAAGAACTGCTCCGGGCGCGAAACGCTTTCCTTCCTTGGCGCTGGCTGTTACCAGCACCAGGTGCCGGCCGTCTGTGATGAGATCAATTCACGCGGCGAATTCCTGACTGCCTACGCCGGCGCCCCCTACGAGGACCATGGCCGCTTTCAGGCGCTCTTCGAATACGAGAGCATGATGGGCGAACTGCTCAACATGGACGTAGTCAACGTCCCGACCTATGATGGCTTCCAGGCAGCCGCCACCGCCCTGCGCATGGCCTGCCGCATCACCGGTCGGAACCTTGTCCTGCTCCCGACAAATATGGGCGCGGACAAGTTCTCGTACGTGGAACTCTACCTGCGTCCCGACATCGCCATCCAGCGCATCCCCTTCGACCCGCAAACCGGCCTGCTCGATATAGCCGCGCTGGAAACTAACCTCGACGCACAGGTGGCGGCAGTTTATTTCGAAAACCCCACCTACCTCGGCCTCCTCGAAACTCAGGCCGACCAGATCAGCGCCGCGGCGCATGCCGCCGGGGCGCTGGCCGTCGTGGGGGTGAATCCCATCTCCCTGGGCGTGATCCGGCCGGCGGTCGAGTATGGAGCCGATATCGTCTGCGGCGACATCCAACCGCTGGGCATCCACATGTCTTACGGCGGCGGACACGGCGGCTTCATCGCCACCAACGATGACCCGAAATTCGTGATGGAGTTCCCCTCGCGGCTGTTCGGCATTGCCCCGACCGCGGTGGAAGGCGAATACGGCTTCGGCGACGTGGCCTACGAACGCACGTCCTTTGCACTGCGGGAGAAAGGCAAGGAATGGGTGGGGACGGCCGCGGCCCTGTGGGGCATCACGGCGGGCGTGTACCTGGCCCTGATGGGACCGCAGGGCATGGTCGAAATTGGTGAGGGCCTGATGCAGCGCTGCCGCTACCTGATGCAAAAACTGGCTGCCATCCCCGGCCTGCGCCTGCCGTTCTATGAGACGCCGCATTTCACCGAGTTCGTGGTCAACTTCGATGCCACCGGCAGGACTGCCGCGCAGGTCAACCAGGCCCTGCTGGAGCGCGATATTTTCGGCGGCAAAGACCTCTCGGCCGAATTCCCTTCCCTGGGGCAAAGCCTGCTGGTCTGCGTCAGCGAAGTCCACACCCAGGCCGATCTCGACCGGCTGGCCGATACCCTGCAGGAGGTGCTGCAATGAAGCCGATTGCCCCCAAACCCGGCCCGCGCCGTTTCCATCAGGCGCGCTGGGATGAACCGATCATCTTCGACTTGAGCCAGCCTGGCCAGCACGGCGTGCTGCTGCCTGCCGTCGAGGCGGGGATCGAGCAGCAGGTGGGCAATCCGGCCGGGGCGCTGCCCGAACCGCTCCGTCGGACAGTTCCCCCCGCCCTGCCGGAGATGTCCCAAATCCACGTCCTGCGCCATTACGCGCGTCTTTCCCAAGAAAACCTGGGTGTGGATTTGAACATCGACATCGGTCAGGGTACCTGTACGATGAAGTACAGCCCCAAGGTCAACGATCAGCTGGCGCGCTCGCCCAAGTTGACCGAACTGCACCCTCTGCAGGACGATGCGACTGTGCAGGGCATGCTGGAAATCACGTACCGCATGGAGCAGATTTTCAAAGAAATCTCCGGCCTGGAACGGGTGACGTTCCAACCCTCGGCCGGGTCGGCGGCCATCTTTGCCAACATCTGCATGCTGCGCGCCTATCACGAGAGCCGCGGCCAGGGCCGACAGCGCAATCAAGTGGTGACAACCATTTTCTCGCACCCGTCCAATGCTGCGGCGGCCAAAGTGGCCGGCTACGAGGTCATCACGCTCTATCCGGACGAGGACGGCTACATCCAGCCAGAGGCGCTCCGCGCAATTGTCTCCGAAAGGACGGCGGGACTGATCATCACCAACCCGGAGGATACCGGCATCTTCAACCCACGCATCGCCGAAATGGTGGACCTCGTCCATCAGACGGGCGGGTTATGTATCTACGACCAGGCCAACGCCAATGGTCTTCTGGGCATCACGCGCGCTCGCGAGGCCGGCTTCGACGCCTGTCAATTTAACCTGCACAAGACCTTCTCCACGCCGCACGGCTGCGGCGGGCCGGGCGGGGCGGCCTGCTGCGTGAACGCCAAGCTGGCGCCTTTCCTGCCTGTCCCCACAGTGGAGTTCGACGGCCAGAAATACTACCTGGACTTCGACCGTCCGCAGAGCATCGGCAAGGTGCGCCCCTTCTACGGCGTGGCGCAGAGCATCCTGCGCGCCTATGCCTGGATCATGAGTCTGGGCGCCGATGGTCTGCGCGAAGTGTCGGAAGTGGCCGTGCTGAACAACAACTACCTGCTGCAAAAAGTGCTGGAAATCCGCGGGGTGAGCGCCCCTTATGCTAAAGGCAAACGCCGCATCGAGCAGGTACGCTACAGCTGGGAACAGCTGACCCGCGAGACCGGCGTCACCTCGGAGGAAATCGAGACTCGTGTCGCCGACTTCGGCATGCACTACTGGACCAGTCACCACCCCTTCGTCGTCCCCGAGCCGATGACGCTGGAGCCAACCGAGTCCTATTCCAAAGCCGACCTGGATGAGTACGTAGCCGTCCTGCGGCAGATCGCCGACGAAGCCTACACCAACCCGCAAATCATCAAGACCGCTCCACACAACAGCACCATCCACCGCATCCAGCACGAACCCTTGGACAACCCGGCCGAGTGGGCAGTCACCTGGCGGGCGTATTTGCGCAAAACGGGCAAGAAAGCATAGGACAAGCCTTAATCTTGTCCGCCAAATTGCAAGAACCTGGAGGCAACATGCACGGACTGAAAAACAAACGTGTCTTGATCACCGGTGGGGCAGGTGGAATCGGATTCGAGATGGCACGCCGCTTCCTGGCTGAAGGCGCACGCGTGGCGATTCTCGACCGGGACCCGTTAGCCTGCCAGCGCGCTAAGGAGTCCCTCCCGGCTCTGAGCGGGATCCTGCTGGCAGATGTCTCCGACGAGACAGAGGTGGCTCGTGCCTTTGACGAACTGGACGCCCTCTTCGGCGGCCTGGATGTCCTCATCAACAACGCCGGCATCAGCATCCGCCACGCCTTTCTGGACATCACGGCTGACGAATGGCGCAGCGTCATCAACGTCAACTTGAACGGTGTGTTCTACGTTGCCCAGCAGGCCGCCCGGCGCATGTGGGCAGGGAGCGGAGGCGTAATCCTGAACATGGGCTCCACCAACGGACTGACCGGTTACCCCTACTACGCTGATTACAACGCCAGCAAGGCCGGCGTCATCGAGCTGACCCGCTCCATGGCGCTCGAACTCGGCCCCAAGGTGCGCGTCAATGCCGTCTGTCCCGGCTTCATCATGACTCCCATGCAGGAGGCCGAATACACGCCCGAAATGCGCCGCGCCTTCGAAGCCAAGGTGCCCTTACAGCGGCTGGGCAAGCCGGAGGACGTGGCTGCCCTGTTTGCCTTCTTAGCCTCGGACGAGGCGGCCTTCATCACCGGGCAGGCCTTCGTCATCGACGGCGGTGAAATTGCTGGCGGGCTGGCCAGCCAGGCCTGAAAGGAGATCGCATGGACACACTCAAAAACAAAGTCGCACTCATCACCGGCGGCGCTTCGGGCATCGGGCGCGCCACAGCCATCCTCTTCGCGCAGGAAGGCGCGGCGGTCGTGATTGCAGACATCGATGCAGAAGCCGGGCAGGCCGTGGTCAAAGAGATCGAAGCCGCTGGTGGGCGCGCGCTCTTCACCGCTTGCGACGTGACCAAAGCCCAAGACTGCCAGCAGGCGGTGGAAGCGGCGGTGGCCGCCTTTGGCGGGCTGGACATCCTGTTCAACAACGCCGGCATCATCCGCCGCGCCGACGTGCTCACCACCACCGAAGCAGAGTGGGATCGCGTGATGGACGTGAACGTCAAGTCCATTTTCCTGATGAGCAAATGCGCCATACCGCACATGGAAAGGCGCGGCGGCGGGGCCATCATCAACACCAGCTCAGGCTGGGGGCTGAAAGGCGGCAGGAATGCCGTTTCCTACTGCGCATCCAAAGGCGCGGTGACCAACATGACGCGCGCCATGGCCATCGACCACGGCCGGCAGAACATTCGCGTCAACGCCGTCTGCCCGGGTGATACGGATACGCCCACGCTGCGCAGTGAAGCCAAACAGCTCGGCCAACCGGAAAATGAGTTCCTGACTGAATCTGCCGCCCGTCCCTTAGGGCGATACGGCAGGCCGGAAGAGATCGCCGAGGCGGTGCTCTTCCTGGCCAGCGAGGCCGCCAGTTACATCACCGGCGCGGCGCTGGTCGTGGATGGCGGAGGACTGGCCTGAAACCAGTCCTTTTCTTTGACCTTTTACTTTTGGGGTCGGACCATGCTAACTTACTCAAAATAAATGAAATAGCCTGAATTTCGCACCTAAAAGACCCCCTTAGACGCAATTATTGGGTATCTAAAATCGCCTCTATGTTATAGTGTTATTTTACAATCAGGCAGGGAAGCCACTGAAACAGGTGCTGGAGGTGCCAGATGTTCTTCTTCCACCACCGCCTCCGCCACGAGCGCCTGTGCCCTCGAGACCACAGGAGATGTCGATGATAAGAGACTATTTTGATTATCTTGTTTTCGACAACAAAGTTTTCGTGGCCGATTCCACCAAAGGCCTGTCCATCTCGGTCTTTGATGAAACAGGAAATTTGCTTTATGAGATCCGCCATCCGGCTGAGAAAATAAGAGTCACCAGGGAAGACCGCGAATCGATTATCAAGAGCCTGACAGAAGAATTTCTTAAAGCCAATCGGCCGGTTTTTCCTGATTACTTTCCTTCCTTTGTGGCCCTTAAGATTGATGAAGGAAAAATCTATGTGGTGACTCCTGCCCGGAAAGACAACCTCAACGAGGTCATTATCATGGATCTGAAGGGCCAGATCCTCGAGAGAAGCTTTTGTTTCCTGAAGAAAATTGACTATTTTGTTCCGCACAGCTGGGCTCAAATTTTTGATGTTGAACAGGGGCGTTTCGTCTGGGTTGAATATAATGAAGCAGCCGCCCAGTATGAACTTCACATATATTAAGAAAAGAAAAAGGGGGACACGATACTTATTAAAAAAGTCGTTCATAAATCTTAAGAAGCCTTCGTAGAGTTCATCGCGGCTTAAATTGTTTGGTTCAAAAACAACATGCTGATAATCGTCGTTCGCCCAGTTGTCGTCAAAGATTCTAACCTCTTTTTTCATCTGGTCATATGAAGCCGTTCCCATCGCCAATCTCAATTCCAAATCGAATCGTCAAACACTCCAGATATGTAATCCTTCTAAGGCGAGAGGCTCGAGCATAGGAGCGGAGCGAGCGGATGCGGGAGGAGCTTCTCCTCTATGTCCCGCAAGGCCAGGCTGTCTTCACCATCCCCAAAATTCTCCGTGTCTTCTTCAAATTCAACCGCCGGTTGCTGGGCTCAATCTCCTGTCTGCTTAGAAAATAGGTATCGGCCGTCGTCTTATTCTAGCGGTTTATGCTATTTTAAATACAGTGCGCGGAGCAAATAATCCGCTTTTCTCATAAATTCATCAATATACGTCCTCAAATAGCTCTCCTCTCGCCCAGTACAGGCAATAATAAAATATACTCTGCCATCGGGGCCAACTCCATACAGAGTGGGAGCATAATTCGGTCTGTATCTTTTCCATCTTTTAAAACTCCTGACCGGGAATCTCGCTCCGGTAGTCTGCCTGATTTCCTCCAAGAATTTCAGCTCTTCATCGTGAATTATCCCCACAACCCGAACATTCTCGGTCGGCTGATTTAGATAATTTATTACTTGTTGCAAGCAGGGGGGACAATTCTTCCTTGAAAAAAATAAAAACAGATTCAGCCTGACTTCATTTTTAGATTCTTCTCCCTGTTCTTCAACTGGAAACCTGATTAATACTGGAGTGAGTCGCTCACGATAAATGACGCTTAGCAAATATAGAACAATAACCCCGACAAGGATATATACCAGTTTTCTCATGGTTCGATAGAATATTTGTAAATTACATATTTATATGTCGCTTCAGCGCTTAATATAGAAAGTAGATAAAGACAGCGCATTTCTTTTTGATAAAACAAGGGTATAGTCCTGTCCTCGGAAATAACTTCATGTAATTGCTGCTCATGCAAGAGTTTTCCTGAATGGTCATAGATCTGAACGTAAGGGACAAAATAAAGGTCGTTCCCGATTTTCTTCTCTCTGTTCACATACATTACTCCAATAAAATCCTTATCGGCAAATATGCCGCTGACATACGAGTACTTAGTTAAAAGCTCCTCAGTTATTTTCTTTCCGGTTTCAATCTGTAGCAGTTTGTTTCTTGTCCTCTTATTCATTACAAGAGGTCGGAAATTTTTTGTCTCTTTTCCCAGAAAATCTATCTTATTTGACTTTAGATTAATCTTAACTATCCTCAACCTCACATTGCTCACATAAAAAACAATATCTTTATAAATATCAAAGAAGGCTAAACCTGAAAGTCCTGAAACCTCTTCCGCAATCTTTTCATGTTCTGTTAATGATCTTGCTCCATAAGCATGCTCCAGGGGTAAAATATAACTTGTTTTCCGGCCATTGAAATCTCTCTTGAACAGAATATATTTTCTCCCCTTTGGCGAGACGATATAGCCGCAGATAAGAACTTCCTGTTCGTAGATCTTTATCTGGTTATTCATCTCCCAGGACAGAATTTCGCCTATCTTCTCGAACTCATAATCCTGAAGTTTTTCAAATACATGGATTCGATGTTTGCCTGCATCAGCAACAGCTATATACGGGCTTTTATACTCAAGAAAAGCCAGGCCACCAAATTCGTCAGGTCCTGGTCCCATCCTACCCCAGGCTCTTATGAGCTTGCCGTCTTGATTGAAGACCTTAAATTGACAATTTTTATCTCTAATATCTGTAAAAAGAAACTTCCCCTCTTCCAGGACCACAAAAGAACTTGAAACAAACAGCGCTCCCTCATCAATAGAAATCGTATTAACTAAGTTTACCTGCCAGGAAAAGCAGATGTTTGCCAGAGATAATATAGCAGCTATTAAGCTAATTTTTTTTCATTTTTTATACCCTCAGGAGGAGGAGAGCGTGTTTAATGTTTAATTCGCTAATAGACTATCACGCAGTTTCTTTCCTCCCAAACACAATACCAGTCGCCATACAGGTGCCTTCCGTTCAGCTCCCACCAAGAGGGTAATAGAAGCGATTCTCCATAAGTGTTGTTGTTCCCCATATAGCTGCTGGCGAAGCATAGGCCTTTGCAGTAAAGTTCAGGATGCTCATCACGATCCCCACAACAATGAAGATCATGATAAACAATGAGCAAATTTTTTTATTCATGATACACCCCCTTTTCTGTTTTTCTTTATCTCTCCTCCTCCTTTTTATAAAATAAAAAAAAAACAGCTTGTCAAGTTTCTTCAGGCTCACCATTGTGTAAAAACCAAAATAAAAAATTATTTTGTCCTTTATGGGTTTTTCCTTAGACTGAATGAAATTCTGATTAAGATTAGCCGCGAACAAATGTCGCTAGATCAAAGAGGGAGCCTTGTTAACCGATTTCAGCCAATTATAATTTTTCATGATCGCTTTTAGCCTTGACACCCCTTAGTTCCGAAGCTTCTTATGTTTGAATTCCAAACTTTAGTATATCTCGGATACAATAGACTCTTTCTTACCGGATTCTTTTTCCCTGGCCAGGTAAAGGTGCCCTCGCAAAACTCTTACCTGGAAGAATTAGGCAGCAAACCGAAAGCCCCGTTCGGACAGACTCTTACCCCCGGGGCACGGAAACCAAATCCTTCTCTAAAGAAGGGCGGCCGTGCACCCGACCTCGACCACCTGTTCCCTGCGGTTTCCTCTGCCCCAAAGCTCGGGCCGGGCTGACTGCCACACAAGAAACCTGACTGCTACCGCTGCTACCTTCCGGTCCTGACGGGGTTCGAAGCCGGCTCTTTGCGCAGGGCCCAAACCGTCATCGCCCGGAACAAAGGGCCTGCCAGAAAACAGGAAGCCTCAACCGGGAATTCAGCCCCACTGGAGCGGGTTGTGGGTACAGGGCACCGCTGGCTCCCCGCTTAGCACGGCCGCCTTAATAGATTATATCACTTCCCCTCGGGATAAAGCAGCCCATTGAGCAGGAACTTATAAGTCCCATGTGACTGGGCTCTATGCTGAGCTCTAACCCCCACGAGCACAATGTGTCCCTTTTTGTTTTTCATATCAACTACTGCTGCCTTTCTGGCGAGGTATTCATCACCGAGGAGCCAGCCGCTGAGCAGGATACCTTCTTCTGGATAATAGGCCACCACTTTTCTGTCCCATTCTGCGGGTGGAGTCCAGGTATCAAATGCCAGGCTGCGAGAAAAAACTGCTGGAATTTCCTCGGGTAAACCATAGCCAAGCGGCGAGGTGTTATCCACTTTAAGCTTCAAAATTGAAGTCGGGCAGAAAAACTTGTTGCGGTCAATTCCGCTCAGGGCATTTCTGGCTGGAGCTCCGAGTTCTTTGGTCGCCAGCTCGCTGGCTTCGTTCAGGGTTATCAGAATGCCGCCTTCTTCCACAAAAGCTTTTAAAGCATCAATTCCTTCTTTATCTATGCCACCTTCATATTCCGGGGGCATGGGCGTCATAAAGAATCGAGCATACTCAGGCATCTGGGAAGGACGACCGGATTTGATGATTTCAGGATTCTCACTGGCGAAAATGACGACATCGAAGTTAGACTTCAGATTAACCTTTTTCTCTTTAGTTCCCTTAAAGTCTTTATTGTGAAGGACGGTGTAGCTAAAACCGAAATCATCCAGCATATAGCGCGTCCAGCCTTCGTCCATGTTTCCGCGCCAGGACTGGTAGATGGCAATCCGCGGGAATTTAAGGTTGACTTTTTCAATCCCAGTAATATCCTGAAGTGCATTAACAGGCACCGGCCATTTCTCCAGGGCTTGCGCCAGAGCTTTTTTAGCCTCAGCCGAATTCTTTATCAGAAAAGCACCGGCTGGCAGTTGATTCTCACCGGCATTGATTGCTGCTGTGGCTCTCCACATTTCCATTTTATTTTTCAAAAGCCTAAAAGCCACCGCATAGGAAGCATTCAGCCTGGGGTCAAGTGCCAGGTAGGCTGAATCGGGCACTGCTGCCTTAGGATAATCCACTTTTTCCACTTTCTCCAGACCAACCTGGAATGGTTTATCAACTTGGTCGCACCTCACTCCCATCTGCAGCGGCAGTGTCCAGCCGGCATTATCATATGGCGGAATTGGAGGTCCGCCCGGATATTGCCTCAGGTCAGGATATTTCTGCTTTTCAAGAAGGGCCCAGACATAGGCTCTATAAGGCTGGGCTAACAGAACCACAAAAGACCCTGCTGGATAGAATTTATCGCCCGCAATGAAATCCTGCTTTGCCTGATGCACTTCGACCCCGCCAAATTGAATAAGCTCTATCATTTTTAAAGTTGTCAGATAATCGTGCTGATCCTTCGGAATTACAAAGGCATAGGGCTGATTGCGATCTTTCTGCTCGAGGCTGATTTTTGACATCAGGTAGGAGTTAAACAAGAAATCTTCTTTGTTAACATAAGCTGTTTTAACCAGGCTCTTTGATAGGATTAGCTCATAATCAACTATGTTACGGAGCCGCCACCAGCCACCCGGCCACGGATCCAGAAAGTCCATCCGTTTCTCGTAGTAATCCTTTGGGACTTCAGTCGGCTCAATATAAATCGGCGAAGCCACTCTGACTGAAGCTGCTTCACTCAGCAAGCCGACCGTGTTGTGGAGCCACGAGGTATCATCACAGGCTCCAATCCACCAGCCAGTAAAACTCCGGGCATTCTCTACCCCTTTATATCCATGCTTCTGAAGGTCAAAGGCCATATTCACACCACAGAGCCCAACACTTCTCCAGAGCAAAGGAAGTATGTTGGGAAGAGGCGGGTCCATAAATGGCGGAACAAAGAGGCGGGCACCGTTAGAACCCATTTGATGCTCATCGATGTGAATCTGCGGAAACCAGTCATGATAAAGGACTTTGGTCACGGCTCTGGTTTCAGCCAGGTTGAACATGAAGAAATCGCGGTTATTATCATGTCCGGCATAAGGATGATAAAGCCAGGGCATATTACCGCCTTCGTATTTGGTCCCGACATACTTGCGGTACCAGTCAACAACCATCTGCTGGCCATCAGGATTGATGGAAGGGCAGAGTAAAACAACAACGTCCTTTAAAGCCGCGTTGACATCAAAAAAAGCCTTGCCCGTGATAAGGTCATATGCCAGCTCCATGGCCATCTGAGAGGCAGCAATCTCAGTCGCATGGATGTTGCAGGTGATGAGCAAAATGGTCTTACCTTCCTTTGCCAGCTTTCGCGCCTCCTCGTCATTCAGACCCCGCGCATCCTTGAGTGTGCGCGCTATTTCCCGGTAGCGGTCAAGATTCTTCATATTCTCTTCGTCTGTGATGACAGCCATAATCATATCCTTGCCGAGTGTAGTTTTACCGATGTTAAGAAGCGTGAGCTTTGGGGATTCTTTATCAAGCAACTCAAAATAGGCTTTAATCTGACTGTAATCAGCCAGCTTCCGGTCTTCTCCGACTTTGTGACCGAGAAATTTTTCTGGCGGCGTCTGGGCTATCAGCCACGAAGAAAAAATAAAAAACGATAAGAGCAGACAAGCTAATTTTTTTGATTTGTTCACCCTTACACCTCCTTAAATTTTCACCGGAATAATTTCTTGTATCACTCTGATTTTTTGAAGTCAATACATCATAAAATATTTATTATTTCAGAAGGATGGGACACACAATAGCTCCTGATTAAAAAGAGCAAGACGCCTCTGAAGGGAAGTATAATTAACTTCAGCTGAACTATGGTCTTTAATTTAA
>Ga0172362_10004794_pt1 | contig 11741 bp, 7 predicted proteins | sample LakKivs1_kivu2a2_FD_114534 | JGI IMG/M metagenome (GOLD analysis project Ga0172362, IMG submission 114534) | Sediment microbial communities from Lake Kivu, Rwanda - Sediment s1_kivu2a2 | ecosystem: Environmental > Aquatic > Freshwater > Lake > Sediment | place: Rwanda: Western Province, Lake...
CGCCGTGACAGAACAGACGCGGGAGCATAGCCAGGCCTCCGCGCGCACGGCGAAAGCCGGTCTCACGGCTGCGGAGCGGCACCTGACCGCACTCCAAGCCAAGACGGCCGAGGCCCAGGTAGCCGTCGATGAGGCTCGTGTGCAGTTGTCCTACACGAGGATTCGCACGCCCACGACCGGTCATACTACGCAAAAGAACGTCGAGGTGGGAACCTACGTCAACGTCGGTCAGCCGCTGCTGGCGATTGTGCCCGACCGGATGTACGTCATCGCCAATTACAAGGAGACCCAGTTGACGCACATGCGCCCGGGTCAGCGGGCCACGATCCGGGTGGACGCCTATCCCGAAATCGTTCTGGACGCACGCGTCGACAGCATCCAGGCGGGCACGGGAGCGGCGTTCAGCCTGTTCCCCTCCGAGAATGCGACCGGCAACTTCGTGAAGATCGTCCAGCGGGTCCCGGTCAAAATCGTCTTCGACGAGCCGCCGGATCCTAATCACCGTCTGGTCCTCGGAATGTCCGTCACGGCCAAAGTGTGGATCAGAGATGTCGATGACGGATGATCGCTGAAGGAAGCGCTGTGGGCACAACCGTCGACGATCCTCCATCCGCCCCCGTCAATCCGATCAACCCCTGGCTGATCGCCGTGACGGTGATGCTGGCCACGTTCATGGAGGTGCTCGATACGAGCGTCGCCAACGTGGCTTTGCCGCACATCGCCGGGGGACTGGCGGTGGATGTGCAGGAAAGCACCTGGGTGCTCACGTCCTACCTGGTCTCAAACGCCATCGTGCTGCCTCTGAGCGGCTGGCTCTCCTCCCTGTTGGGCAGGAAGAACGTGTTCCTCGCGTGCGTGGCCCTGTTCTCGATGAGCTCTTTTCTGTGTGGCATCGCCCCCAGCTTGGGCCTGCTCATCCTGTTCCGTGTCTTTCAGGGCATGGGGGGCGGGGCCATGCAGCCGATCTCGCAGGCCGTCCTGTTGGAGAGTTTCCCGCCCGAGAAGCGCGGCTTGGCCATGGGGGTCTTCGGGATGGGCGTGGTGGTCGCACCCATCGTCGGTCCCACGTTGGGAGGATGGCTCAGCGACAATTTCAGTTGGCGATGGATCTTCTTCATCAACCTCCCCGTCGGAATGCTTTCGCTGTTCCTGACGAGCCTGTTCGTCTTCGATCCGCCGTACCTGGCGCGCGAGCGTCGGGGGCGCGTGCGGATCGACTACATCGGCCTGGGATTGATCTGCCTGGGGCTGGGTTGCCTGCAGGTCTTCCTGGACAAAGGGCAGATGAAGGACTGGTTTGCCTCGGACCTCATCGTGGCGACGGGGACCATTGCACTGCTGAGTCTGTCCGCGCTGATCGTGTGGGAACTTATCGCACCCGCGCCCGTCATCAACCTGCGGCTCCTGAAAGACAGGAACTTCGCGATGGGCGTCGTGGCGATGTTCACGCTCGGCTTCATTCTGTACGGCAGTCTGCTTCTGCTGCCGGTCTTTCTGCAGCAGCTCTTGGGCTACACGGCCATGCTGGCGGGCATGGTGCTCTCGCCCGGCGGCATCCTCACGCTAATCATGATGCCGATTGTGGGCGCGCTCGTCGCGCGGGTGCAGGCCCGGTATCTGATCATGGCCGGGTTGTTCATCGTCGCCTATTCCATGTTCTACATGGCCGGCTTCAATCTCCAGATTGACTTCTGGACGGCCGTCCAGGCCCGTTCGATCACGGGGGCGGGGCTGGCGTTTCTGTTCGTTCCCATCAATGCGGCCGCGTTCTACTACGTCGCCAAGGAGAAGACCGGCCAGGGAACCGCTATCATCAATTTGACAAGGAACATCGGCGGCAGTTTCGGGATCGCGTTTGTCACGACGCTGCTGGCCCGCCGGATGCAGATGCACCAGAATCTGCTCGTTCCCCGTCTGACATCCCTCAACCCGGTCTACAACCAGGCGGCGGCCCGCGTGCAGGCGGCTCTGATGCACCGGGGGATCAGCCCGTCGCAGGCAGCTACAGGGGCCCGGGAGGTCATCCAGGGCACGTTGACCCAGCAGTCCGCCATGCAGGCCTATACCGATGTGTTCCAGATCCTGGGCCTCATCTCTCTGGTCCTGGTGCCCTTCATGTTTCTCGTGAAAAGGACGAAGGCCGAGGCGGGAGGACCCGTGGGATTGCACGGACGGAGGAAGATATGAGACCGCTCGCAGGACAAATGGCGTTGGTTACGGGCGCCAGCTCCGGGATCGGGGAGGCAGTGGCGAGAGCTCTGGCCGCGGCCGGAGCCGGCGTCGGAGTGAACTACTTTCATCATGGCGAGCCGGCGGAGCGCCTGGTGTCGGAGATCAATCGGGACGGGGGCAAAGCCATCGCCCTGCCGGCGGACGTAAGCCGGGAGGACCATGTCACGGCCATGTTCGGAAAGCTCCTCCGGGAATGCGGCACCCTCGATATCCTGGTCAGCAATGCCGGGATGCAGATGGACGCCGCGTTCGTCGACATGACCCTGGACCAGTGGGAACGAGTGCTGAACGTGAATCTCACCGGCTCATTCCTTTGTGCCCGGGAAGCGGCACGAGAATTCCTCCGTCGCGGCGTCGTCCCGGAGCGATCGAAAGCCGCGGGCAAGATCATCTTCATGAGTTCCGTGCACGAGATCATTCCCTGGGCCGGCCATGCCAACTATGCCAGCTCCAAGGGAGGCATGATGATGCTGATGAAGACGATTGCCCAGGAGTTGGCCCCCCAGCACATTCGGGTCAACAGCATCGCGCCGGGGGCCATCAAGACCCCCATCAACGCGAAGGTGTGGCAGGACCCGCAGGGGGCCGCCGCGATGAAGAAGCTGATCCCCTACGGCAGGATCGGAGAGACCAAGGACATCGGGCCGCTGGCGGTATGGCTGGCTTCCGACGAGGCCGATTACATCACCGGCACTACGATCTTTGTCGATGGCGGCATGCTGTTGTATCCCGGCTTTCGGACGGGAGGATAAGGTGAGCGACGAGGATTATCCTCCGATTTCCGACTACGCATATATCGGCGATTGCCATTCCGCGGCACTGATCTCCCGGGCCGGCTCGATCGATTGGTGCTGCATGCCGCGGGTGGATTCAGGGAGTTGCTTCGGCCGGCTGCTGGGGTGGCGACAGGGTGGCTACTGTCAAATCGCGCCCTCGACGCCCTATCGTGTCTCTCGACGTTATGTGGACCGGACTCTGATTCTGGAGACCACGTTTCACACCGAGGCGGGGCAGGCCCGCCTGCTCGACTGCTTCACCATGCGACAGGGAGGGGAGCATGCGCCCCACTGGCAGATCCTGCGCATCGTCGAGGGCATCACGGGCGAAGTCCCGATTTCGGTGGACGTCGTCCCACGATTCGACTACGGCAGCATCCAGCCGTGGATCCGGCGGATTGACGATAACCGCTACCTGGCGCTGGGCGGCAGCGACGGCCTGCTGATCTCCGGCGACCTGCCCGTTGCCATGAAGCACCGGCATGATCTCGGGGGCCGCTGCACTCTCAAGGCAGGACAGAGGCTGCATCTCTCGATCCTGTGGCGACGGCCCGAGGATTTGGAGGATGGACGGGCCCAGGGGCCTGCCCTGCACGAGCTGGACGGACGCTTCGAGGAGACGGTGGAGTGGTGGCATGTATGGACGGGACGCTGCACGTACGAGGGCCCGTACGCCGAACACGTGCGGCACTCGGCCACCGTGCTCAAGGCCCTTACCCATGCCCCCACGGGCGCCATCGCCGCGGCGCCGACGACCTCTCTGCCGGAAGGGCCCGGTGGGATCCGCAACTGGGATTACCGGTTCTCCTGGGTCCGGGACTCCTCCTTTGCCGCGAGCGCTCTGGCCGATCTGGGTTACGTCAAGGAGGCAGATGGATACCGCCGCTTTGTGGAACGGAGCACGGCGGGCGAGGCCGAGCAGTTGCAGGTTCTCTACGGCGTCGGGGGAGAGCGCCGCCTGCCCGAACTGGAGATCGACAACCTGGAGGGATACCGCGGGGCCAAGCCGGTCCACCTCGGCAACGCGGCGGAGCATCAGATGCAGTTGGACGTGTTCGGAGAGACTCTTGACCTTGCCTGGCGCTGGCACTGTCGCGGGCACTCGCCCGACGACGATTACTGGGAGTTCCTGGTGGAAGTGGTCAACCGGACCTGCGAGTACTGGCGCAAACCCGACCGGGGCATCTGGGAGATGCGCGGAGCCCCCCGTCACTTTGTCCAGTCCAAGGTCATGTGCTGGGCGGCGCTGGATCGCGGCATCCGGCTCGCCACGGACCTGGAGCGCGACGGCCCTCTGGAGCGATGGCACAGGACGCGGGCGGAGATTCGTTCCGCCGTGGAACAGCAGGGATACGATTCGCGACGCGGGGTTTTCGTCCAGGCGTTCGATCATCCGGTGGCCGACGCCTCTCTCCTGCTGTTGCCGACGGTGGACTTCGTTGCCTACGATGACGAGCGCATGGTGCGCACGGCGGAGGCTATTCGCAGAGAGCTTGGCGAAGGCGGCTTTTTGCGTCGTTACCCATCCGGGGATGACGACCTTCCGGGAGAGGATGGCGCTTTCCTGGCATGCTCGTTCTGGCTGGTGAACTGTCTCGCGCGCCAAGGACGGTCAGCGGAGGCCCGCGAGTGGTTCGAGCGGACCCTTTCCGCCGGCAATGATCTGCTGCTGTTCTCGGAGGAGTACGATCCGGCGACCCGGCAGATGCTGGGCAACTTCCCGCAGGCGCTGACACACCTGTCTTTGATCACCGCCGCCATCGCTCTCACTCCGAATACGCCGATAAGGCGGTGACATCCCCATCACGCGGCGCCGTTGGATAATCCGGCGCCCGCCGCACCTGTGACAGAGAGGAAGTCGATGCAACCCGTATCCACGGCGGATGTCGATCAGGCCCATGTACCGAACGTGCCTGTCCGCTCCGGGCCCAAGGAGGCCCTGCTGGAGGTCTCCGTCTTCCTGTTCCTCGTCGCGCCGTCCATGGCGCTCTCGTTCTTCGTGACACGCACGGGAAAGGTGGATTTCGTCTTCGTCGCCGTCTCCACGATTCTGCGCGACCTCGCGCTGGTGTCTCTGATCCTGTTCTTCGCCTGGCGGAATGCCGAGCCGGTGCGCGTGCTGGGGTGGACCTACCGGAAGCTCGGGCGAAATGTTCTGCTGGGTGTACTGCTGTACCTTCCCCTCGTATACGTCCTCGGCCTGCTGGAGGGACTGTTGCGTGCGGCCGGACTGTCGCCCCCCCGTGTGCCGGGCCCTTCCTTCTTCGCCATTCAGGGACGTTGGGAGGTCGTGCTCGCGGTGGTCCTGGTGGCTGTCGTGGCCGTGTCCGAGGAGACGATCTTCCGCGGGTACCTGATTCTGCGCCTGCGCACGGTCACCAGGAGCACGACCGCCGCTGTGCTTCTCTCCTCCACGATCTTTGCCCTCGGGCACGGCTATGAAGGATCGCTGGGCGTGGCCACCATCGGCGCCATGGGATTCGCTTTCAGCCTGGTCTACCTGTGGCGAAAGAGTCTGGCCACGCCTATCACCCTGCATTTCCTCCAGGATTTCATCGCCATCGTCGTCGTTCATTACTTGCAGTGAGCCTGCGCTTGGTTGAGGGAAAGGACGGTCGCATGACGGAAACTGCGTCTGGAGAACGGATACATCACCAGGATCAGCGTGGGACCACCGGCGCTGAGGCCCAGCCCGCGACGGCTCCGCCTGAGAAGAACGAGGGCGGTTATCACCAGCCTGGTGTGCTGCGGGTCTTGCAGACCCGGGACGAAACACGGGCCTTCTATAACAAGATTGCCAAAGCGTACGATCTCCTGGCGGAACGCTCGGAAGAGCCTGTGCGCCGGGCGGGACTGGAAATGCTCCGCGCCCAGGCCGGGGAGAGGATGCTGGAGATCGGCTTTGGGACCGGCCGGTCTCTGATCGACCTGGCGCGGGCCGTGGGGCCCTCCGGCCAGGTGTTCGGCATCGATCTGTCGGAGGAGATGCTCCGTATCTCCCGGGAGCTCGTGCAAAAGGAGGGCATGGGCCGTCAGGTCGAACTCACGTGCGGCGATGCCCTGCGATTGCCGTATTCATCCGCATCGTTCGACGGCATCTTCATGAGCTTCACCCTCGAGTTGTTCGATACCCCGGAGATCCCGCAGGTGCTGGCTGAGTGCCGGCGCGTTCTCAAGGAGCGGGGGCGGTTGGCGGTTGTCGGCATGTCGCGCATTCAACCGGATGGCCTGATGACAACGATCTTCGAATGGACGCACCGCCACTTCCCGAACTATCTCGACTGCCGTCCCATTCTCGTCCGCCGGGCGGTCGAAGACGCGGGCTTTCGGATCGCGGATTACCAGGTCACCCGGATGTGGATCAATGTGGAAATCGTCGGTGGCGTCAAGCTGGCATCGAATTCCCCCTCGGCTCCGGCAGTCACTCCTCCGGCCTGAAGGGACTGTCGCCCCGCTATTTGGCGACGACTTCTTTGATCCCGCCCGAGGTGAGGGCGGCGACATTGGCCAGCACTCTCGGCAACGTGAGACCGCCGCGACACGCGAGGTACATGGGGGACCACCGGGGATCGAATTTCTCCTTGTATTGCCGAAGCCCCTGAAAGTTGTAGAAGTGCTCGCCGTGCCGAAAGAGCAGCGCGCCGGCCTTGGACCAGAAGGGAGCCAGAGCTCTATTCTCCAGCCCCGCGAGCGGCGCCATGCCGAAATTGAACCACTGGTAGCCCTCCTGGCGTCCCCACAGCATCAGTTCGATGAACAGGTAATCCATGAGGTCCGGCGGGCTGTCCGGCCGATAGCGCATCAGATCGATAGATAGTTCCTTCTTCTGTGCTCCCTGCCACAGGTTGGCAAATGCGATGATTCGCTGACCCTGATGTACGACGGCGACGGGGTTTCGGCTAAGGTAGGAAGGATCGAAGAAGCCCAGCGAGAACCTCTTCTCCGACGTGTGCTTCGCCGCGAGCCAAGCGTCGGAAATGCCCCGGAGAACATCGATCAGGCCGGCGATCTGTTCGGTCGGGATGACGGAAAACGTGCAGTTGGCCTTCTGCACCTTGTTGTATGAATGCCGCAGCCCTTTGCGGGAACCGCCCTCCAGAGAGAACGGCGGCAAATCGACCCGGGCCTCTTCCCCCAGCTTGAGAAACGACAGGCCCAACTCCGTGTACAGGTGGAGATGGTGCGCTCCAATCTGGTAGAAGACGGGCCGGCCGCCGTACGTATCGGACAACTCGACGTACCGCCACAGGAGGTCTTCCCAGCGATCTTCCGGCCCGACGGGATCTCCCATGGCAATCCAGCTTCGTCCTTCGATTCCATACATGATGAAGGCGGTCTTGTCCTCGCTGAGGACGAATTCCTTGTCCCCCAGCAGGGCCAAATGGGCATTGGTCCGGGTCGAACCTCGCACGATGGCCTCGATCGTTTCCCGCGTGGCGCCGGATACACCCGTCGGCTTGGGCCGGCCGGGCATCAACAGCATGGCCAATGCGTAGAGAAGAACCAGGATGGCGGCGCCGGCGGTGGCGCGAAGGAACCGCGGGGCGTCGCTATGGAAGGCAAAGCGCCACCACAGTTCGTGCGAATACTCGACGTGTTTGTAGGCAAACATCCCCAGCCATACGGCCGACACGAACGTGGCGAGGATCAGCACCGCCCAGCCGGGGGTGAAACGTCGCATGAGGAGCGACGCCTTGCGGTGAAACTGTTGCCGGCACGGCAGCAAAGCCAGCAGCATCACCGCCAGGATGACCGCCTCTTCATAGTCCAGACCTTTGAGCAGCGAAAACACGATGCCGGCTCCCAGAAGGATGAGGGTGAGATGATAGGCGGCGTCGAGGCGACGTTGCAGACCTCGGGCCAGCAGCAGAAGAGCGGCCCCGGTGAGACTGGCCAGAAAATGAGAGATCTCCACGGCAGGCAGGGGGAGCAAGTCGCGGAGCAGTCCCATCCGGCCGCGGACGGCGGGAAGGGCTCCGGAGAAGAGCAGGACGGCGCCGGCCGCGTAGACGCCCAGGGCAAACAGATGAGGCGCGACGGCCGCCCCCCATTTGCCCAGCGTCAGGCCGTAGCGCCTGACTCGCTCCCTGCCGACAAGCAGTTCGTGTCCGGCCAGAAGCATCGAGGCCGTCCCGAGCGGCAGCAGATAGTAGGTGAGCCGGTACAACAGAAGAGAGCCGACCACACTGGATGTGTCGATGACATCCGCCAGAAGGATCACAATGACCGTCTCGAAGACGCCCAATCCGCCGGGAACATAGCTCAGCAGCCCCGCCGCCTGCGCCAGCAGGAACGATTCCAGGAAGCGGGAGAACGTCAGGCCAGGGTCGGCGGGCAGGAGAACGTAGAGAACGCCTGCGGCCAGCATCCAGTCCAGAGAGGAGATCCCCAACTGGCCCAGAGACAGGTGCAGGGAAGGGAGCGGGAATTCCCAGCCGCGGGTGTGCAAGGGCGTCCTCTTCAACGCGGTGGCAAGAAGGTAGGAGCCCGCGATCGCCAGGAACACGGCTCCCACGGGCCGGATCGAGGAGATCGGGAGATGGAGGGCCTCCGGAATGTGCCGGGGCGCCAGCAGGAGGGCAACGCCACTGAGAGAGAAGAAGCCCAGCCAGAACGTGAGGCCGCAGACGACCACCACTCGTGCGACCTCGCCGGCCGAGAGTCCGAGGGACGAGTAGATGCGGTAGCGGGCGGCACTGCCCCCGACGATCGTCGTGTTGTGGCTGAAGGCGTAGCCGATGAATGAAGCGAGAGCCAGTCTGCGATAGGCGATGGGGCGTCCGATGTAACGCAACGCCAGTGAATCGGAGGCGGTGAGGACCAGGTAGTTCAGGATCGTCAGACCCATGGCCAGGAGCCAGGACGTCCAGGGCGTACTTCGGAACTCCGCCATCACATCGTGGTAACTGTACCCTTTCAACTCATGGCGGAGGATGAGGACGGCGGCCACAAACAGGCAGACGCCAAGGATCGAACCGAGGTTGCGAGCCAGCATTCTCATCTTGGACCTGCTCGGCCAGACCTTGCGACCGTTACGCCGGAGGCAAAGAGGGGCCTGTGCTGAGATGCCTCGTTGTCGCGGCGCCTGCACTTCATTCTCGTCAGGCACGAATCACCAACATTCTACGGTCGGGCGAGCAGCGAGTGCAACGGCCTGAGCATATCGCGGACCGGGCGAGCATCCGCGCGCGGTGCACCCTGCCCGCTGGATTCCGTCAGACATAGTTCAACTGGGGGGGTCTGTCATGGTTCAGCCGCGTACGCAAATGGTTGTCTCCCGTTGGTGGGCGCAGGTCGCCCTCCTCACATTCCTTGTGGGATTCACCGTGCTGGGCTGGATGGCCTACAGAGTTCACGCGGAGCATCCACCTGTGCCCGGGAAGGTCGTGAATGAAGACGGCGAAACGGTCTTCACGGGGCGCGACATCCTGTCGGGCCAGCACGTCTTTCGCAAATACGGCCTGATGCAGCACGGCACGATCTTCGGCCACGGCGCGTATCTCGGGCCTGACTTCACCGCCGAGTACCTCCATAGAGCGGCCGAAACGATGCTGGCGTTCTATGCGGGGACGCCGCAGAGGGAGCCCTCGCCCGCCGACCGGCAGAGGGTGGAGCAGGAAATGAAACGCAACACCTGGGACGCTGAAGCCGACACAGTCACGTACACTCCCGGGCAGGTGCATGCCTGGCGGACGATGGCGGACTATTACACCGCCTGGTTCGGTCCGCCCGACCGGCAAGAGGGGCTCAGACGGCCGTCCATTACCGATCCGCAGGAGATTCGGGATCTGACCTGTTATCTCTCGTGGGCCGCCTGGGCGTGTTCGACGTTGCGGCCGGGCACGAATTACTCGTATACGAACAACTGGCCCGAAGAGCCGCTGGTCGGCAACCGACCCACGGGACAGGTTCTCCTGTGGAGCGCCTTGAGCCTGGTGGCCCTGCTCTGCGGGACCGGAGCGGTGTTCTTCTTCTTCGGACGGTATAGCTGGCTGGGCTGGCATGGCGAACCGAGAGACCGCGAGCACAAGGTGACCTTCAGCAACCCGGGCGAGGTGAGCCTGACGGAGTCACAGAGAATGACGGCCTGGTACTTCCTGGTGGTGGCCGGGTTGTTCCTTGGCCAAGGAGTGCTGGGCGGTGCCAACGCCCACTATCATGCGGAAGCCGGTGGGATCTTCGGCCGGATCGTGGCCGACTGGCTGCCTTACAACCTGACGCGCACCTGGCACGTGCAACTGGCGCTGTTCTTCATCGTGGCCAGCTATCTCGCCATGGGCATCTTCATCGCGCCCATGATCGCGCGACGGGAGCCCAAACATCAGGGCCAGCTCGCGCTGATCATGTTCATCGCGCTGGTAGGCGTCGTCGTCGCCAGCTTGTTGGGCGAAGCAGCGAGCATCAAGGGCTACTTCGGTCTCAAGGGGCCCTGGTTCTGGATCGGAAACCAAGGGTGGGAATATCTCGACCTGGGCCGCTTATGGCAGATCCTGCTGGTGCTCGGCATGGTGCTGTGGCTGCTGATCGTCGTGCGGGGGATTGGGCCCAGCCTGCGCGGGGAGCACCCGGGCAACATGCCCTACCTGTTTCTCTACAGTTCGCTGTCGATACCGCTGTTCTACGCGATGGGCATGGTAGTCGGCAAGAACACGAACTTCGCCGTGGCCGATTTTTGGCGCTTCTGGGTCGTGCACCTGTGGGTCGAGGACTTTCTCGAGCTGTTCACGACCATCATGGTCGCGTACATCTTCGTCCTGCTCGGCGTCGTGCCTGTCGTCGTCGCCACGACCGTGGTCTATCTCGACATCATCCTGTACTCCGTGGGGGGAGTGGTCGGGACGTTGCACCACGCCTACTTCAGCGGCGCGCCGGCCATCCACATGTCCCTTGGCGCGTTCTTCTCCGCCATGGAGGTGATCCCGCTGGTGCTATTGACCTATGAAGCGTACCAGTTCATGCAGCTCGGTACGCCCGCGGAGGAGAAGACGATGCTGGGGACCAGCAGCCGCGCGTTCCCCCACAAGTGGGCGGTCATGTTCCTGATCGCCGTGGGGTTCTGGAACTTCCTGGGCGCCGGAGTCTTCGGCTTTCTGATCAACCTGCCGATCGTGAGCTACTACGAGATCGGAACGCAGTTTACCGCCAACCACGGCCACGCGGCTCTGATGGGCGTTTACGGCATGCTGGCGATCGGATTCTTCATGTTCGTCGCCCGGTACTTCATTCCGCAGGATCGAATGACGGACCGGATCATGGGACTTTCCTTCTGGAGCCTGAACCTCGGCTTGGCGGCCATGGTCTTCGTCAACCTGGTTCCGATAGGCTTTCTACAGCTTCAAGACAGTCTGCAGAATGGCTATTGGCACGCACGCGCCGCGGATTTCTACGCGCGGCCGCAGGTCCATCTCCTGGAATGGGCCCGATTGCCGGGGGACCTGCTGTTCATCGTGGGAGGGATCGGCCCGGTGGTGTACCTGGCCCTCCGCATGTTCCTTCGGCGCAATCGCAGGCCGGCGGAGGAAACGGGCGCGCGGGCCGGCGCATTCGTTCAAGCCCCGTCGTCCTGAACGTTCTGCAAGGGCCGCACCTCCACGGGGATTGTGATCCCCTGGGCATCAGGCCAGGTCCGCCGGTTTGCCGAGGATGTCCTGAACGTAGAGCATCTTGATCCAGACCACGACCACGGCCGTGAGGGGCGTGGCCACGAGCAGGCCGAGCAGGCCGAACAGCAGC
>Ga0172362_10004795_pt1 | contig 11741 bp, 6 predicted proteins | sample LakKivs1_kivu2a2_FD_114534 | JGI IMG/M metagenome (GOLD analysis project Ga0172362, IMG submission 114534) | Sediment microbial communities from Lake Kivu, Rwanda - Sediment s1_kivu2a2 | ecosystem: Environmental > Aquatic > Freshwater > Lake > Sediment | place: Rwanda: Western Province, Lake...
CCCTCCAGCCGCGTGCGCGTCGTTTCGCGACGTGATGTCATCCCGGCGGGCGGGGTCGATCGAGTTGGAGGTCGGTCCTGCGGCGCTGCCGGTGCAGTTGGTGGCTGTCCCCGTGGCGGACCACGCCGGCGGCCTTAGGGGCGCCAACCTCATCCTTCACGACACGACCGAGCGCCGCAGGCTCATCGAGGCGATCCGCCGCGCCGACCGCCTCGAGGCCGCCGCGACGACAGTCGCATCCATCGCGCACGAGATAAGAAACCCCCTCGCGGCGATTCGCGGCAGCGCCCAGGAATTGAAGAAGGTCCTTGAACTCTCCGACGCCGACAGGCGGCTTCTGGACCTGGTCCTGCGCGAATCCGACCGGCTCAACCGCATATTGACCGAGTTTTTGAACTTCAGCAGGATGCCCAAGCCGCAGATGAGCGACTTCGACGTGCGCGAACTTCTCGACGAGGTCGCCGCTCAGGTCGCCATGTCGTTTCCAGGTACCAAGCCCGAGATCGCCGTTTCCGGCCGGCGCGGCCTGGTGATGACCGGCGACAGCGAACAACTGCGGCAGGTGTTCTTCAACGTCGCCCTCAACGCAGTCGAGGCCACCGGCGGCCGCGGCCCCGCCCACGTCGACGTGGAGTACGTCGCCGACGGGGTCGTTGTCACGACGCGCGACGGCGGCCCGGGGGTGGACGATTCCATAAGGGACAGGATATTCGAACCCTTCTTCACGACGAAAACCACCGGCACCGGCCTCGGCCTGTCCATCGCCCGTCGCATCGTCGAGGACCACCGCGGCGCCATCGACCTGTCCAGAAGCGCCGACGGCTGGACGTGCGTAAAGGTTTTCCTCCCCCGTGCCGAAGGAAACGGGAAACCGTGCGCGAGGGGCGTCGCCCATGCGCCGGCCGCGTGAACTCGAGTAGGAGAGGCAAGTGACGAACCAGAAAAAAAACCCCGCGCCCAACGCCGGCAGCGTCCTCGTCGTGGACGACGAACCCGGCATGAGGGAGGTGCTCTCGTATATCCTCGGCCATGAGGGTTACGAGGTCGCGACCTGCGCGAGCGTCGCCGAGGCCCTGACGCTGCGCGAGGGCAAATCGTTCGACGTCACGATAACCGACCTCAGGATGCTTCCGGAGGACGGCATATCGCTCTTGCAGAAGATAAAGTCGAGCGACGCCAACGCCCTCGTCATCGTCATAACCGCTTTTTCCACGTGGGACAGCGCCGTCCAGGCGATGCGCCTCGGGGCGTTCGACTACATAAAGAAGCCCTTCGACAACGACGACATAAAGGCCGTCGTCGCCCGCGCGATGGAGGTGGCGCTGCAGATGAAGACCCGCGGGCCCGCCGACGTCCCCGCCTACGTCCGGAACATCATCGGCGCAAGCTCCGTCGTCCAGGAGATACACAACCTCATCCGCCGCGTCGCCCCCACCGATTCGACGATACTAATCCAGGGCGAGTCCGGCACCGGAAAAGAACTCGTCGCCCGCGCCATATACAACTGCTCCTCGCGAAGCGAAGAGGCCTTCATCGTCGTCAACTGCGGCGCGTTCACCGAGAGCCTGCTCGAAAGCGAACTCTTCGGCCACATCAGGGGCAGTTTCACGGGCGCCATAAGCGACAAGAAAGGCCTCCTCGAGATCGCGCACCGCGGGACGTTCTTCCTCGACGAAGTCGGCGATATGTCGAAGAAGACCCAGGTCAAGTTCCTCCGCGTGCTCGAAGAGCGAGAGTTCAAACCCGTCGGTTCGACCGACACGCGCCGCGCCGACGTGCGCTTCATCACCGCCACCAACCGCGACCTCGCCAAACTCGTCGAGCGCGGCGAATTCCGCGAGGACCTCTACTACCGCCTCAACGTCATCCCCATCACCATCCCGCCGCTTCGCGACAGGAAAGAGGACATACCGCTTCTCGCGGGGCATTTCTTGGCGCGCTACAGCGAGGAGATGGGCAAGAGCGTCACGCGCATTTCCCCAGAGGCGATGGATTTCATCATCAACTACGACTGGCCCGGCAACGTCCGCGAACTCGAAAACACCATCCAGCGCGCGGTCGCCCTTGCGCCCGAGCCGGAGATAACCACCGAGGACCTCGTGATAAAGATGCGCACGGGCACCCCCGCCGCTGCGCTTATCACCAAGGAAATGCCTCCCGAGGGCATCGACCTCGAGAGCCGCCTCGCCGATCTCGAGCGCACTTACATCCTCTCCGCCCTCGAACGCACCGGCTACAACGTCACCAGGGCCGCCAAACTCCTCAACACCTCGTTCCGGAGCCTGCGCTACCGCATATCCAAACTCGGCATCAAGGCCGGTGTGTGATTCCCATGCCCGCCGGACCAGGCTTCGGGGCGCTAATCGCATTTGTCAACCGCCCCTCCTTGTGGTAAAATCCAGCCGCTGTCAGACCAAGATCACGGGGATATACTGCAATGGACCGACCCGACCTTACCGTCATCGCCCCTATGTACAACGAGGAGGACAATGTCGCTTCGACCGTCGAGCGCATAAAGGATGCGATGAAGGAGTTCCCCGGCGCGTGGGAATTCGTCATGGTAAACGACGGCTCGACCGACGCCACGCTCGAGCGCGCCGAGGAAATCGCCGCCAAGGAGCCCAATATCCGCGTCGTCGGCTACGCGAAAAACGCCGGGCGGGGGAGGGCGCTTCGCACGGGATTCGCCGCAGCCCGCGGGGGAATCATCGCCACGACGGATTTCGACCTTTCGTACAGCCCCGACCACATCCTGCGCATGTACGAGCACCTCGCCGCCCATCCCGACTGCGACATCGTGCTCGCGAGCGTCTACATGTCCGGCGGCATGGTGAGGGGCGTACCGGCGGGAAGGTTCTTAATGAGTTGGGCGGGAAACGTCGTGCTCAGGTTCGCCCTCGGCGGCAAGTTCCACACGACGACCTGCGTCGTGCGCGCCTACCGCCGCGAGGTCCTGGACGCCTTGGACCTCGAATCGGACGGCAAGGAGATCCACCTCGAGATACTCTCCAAGGCCCTCGCGCTCGGACTTAGCGTAGACGAAATTCCTGCGACGCTTACCGGCCGCAGGAAGGGGCGTTCGAAGTTCAGATTCCGTAAGACGAGCTTCTCGCACCTTCTTTTCAGCGTAATCGAGAGGCCCATGATGCTCTTCGGTGCGGCGGGGCTCTTTCTCATTCTCGCGGGCCTCGTCGACGGCGTCTACATCGTCTACAAATGGCGCACTGCGACCCTGAACCCTTCGCGTCCCCTGATGACGCTCCTCGTGATTCTGATTCTGGGCGGTATTCAGGTTCTTGCCTTTGGTTTCCTCGCCGTAGAAATCGGCATGTTGCGCCGCATGATCACCCGCCTTTCGTCCAAGAGCCGCCTAATCGAAAAGGCTATCTCGGAGAACAAGAAGGAGAAGAAACGGTAGGGGTGCATAGAACGCTTGGCTTCTTGGCGGACGTCGCCTTCTTTCTTGTAGGGGCGCACGGCGTGCGCCCTCGCCTGTGTGTCGACAACAAAGAGGAGAAGCGACTGTAGGAGCGTATTGCACGCTTTCCTTACTGCTGAACGTTGCTATTGTCTTGTAACGACGCACGGCATACGCCCTTGTCTGTGTGTCAACTGTCTGACGCTACACCGAATGCAAATGCCCTTCTGAATTGGGGGGATTCAATGGCGGATGCGTCTCGTCCGTGTCGGCGGCACTCCCTGCGCCTGCGCGACCATTCGTACACTGCCGGCGCCTACTTCGTGACCATCTGCTCTTCTGGGAGGCAGTGCATCTTCGGCACAGTCGAGAACGGAGCCGTGTCCCTCACTCCGATCGGCCTCATTGTTCTGGAAGAGTGGACGCGATCTGCGTCTTTGCGAAAAGAACTCGAGCTTGACGCCTTTGTGATAATGCCGAATCACATACACGGCATACTGCCGATACATGGGCATGAACGAGAAACGGGCGCACGCCGTGTGCCCCTACAACTGAAACGTGAGAAACGGTCCCTTGGGTCCTTCGTTGCGGGCTTCAAGTCTGCCGTGACGGCCCGCGCCAGAAAAGACCTCGGCTGTGCCTGCGGGATATGGCAGCGGGACTTCTACGAGCACGTCATACGAAATGACAGGGATCTTGAGAATCTACGGCAATACGTAACGGCTAACCCCTCCCGCTGGGAAGAAGACGAAAACTGCCCGTCCAAGTAGGCAGCAGAGCAACGCTGCTCGGCCTTCGTGCAGGCGCGCGCTTTCCTCGCCGAAGGGGGCCAGCCAAACTCTGTCGCGTCCATACACCCGCCTTGTCTTGTAGGGGCGCACGCCGTGCGCCCGACTTGGCTATCGCCTCTTCGCCCCTTCGAACGTAAACCCCTTCCCGTCGTAATCCACCTTCACGTTATCCCCTTCGGCGAACTTGCCGGCGAGTATCTTGTGCGCTATTTCATTCTGTATCTCGAGTTGCAGCACACGCCTCAAGGGCCGCGCGCCGAAAACAGGGTCGTAGCCGAGCGACGCGATCTCGGACTTGGCCTTGTCCGTCACCTCGAGCGCAATCTCCCTCTCGGCAAGACGCTTCCTCAGGTCGGTCAACTGGATATCCACGATGGCCTTTATCTGGTCGCGCGAGAGCGAGTGGAACATTATCACTTCGTCGACGCGGTTCAAAAACTCCGGCCTGAACGTCCTCTTGAGCAACTCCATGATGTCCTTGCGAAGGCCCTCTTCGTCGACCGTGATGCGTTCCTGGATTATCTGGCTGCCGAGGTTCGAGGTCATGATGACGACCGTGTTTCTGAAGTCGACCGTCCGCCCCTGCGCGTCCGTGAGCCTGCCGTCGTCGAGCATCTGAAGGAGAATATTGAACACGTCCGGGTGCGCCTTCTCGATTTCGTCGAGGAGGACAACCGAATAGGGGCGGCGGCGGACCGCCTCGGTGAGTTTGCCGCCTTCCTCGTAGCCGACGTAGCCCGGAGGCGCGCCGACGAGCCTCGACACTGCGAAGCGCTCCATGAATTCGCTCATGTCGATGCGCACCATCGCGTCCTCGTCGTCGAAGAGGAATTCCGCGAGCGCCTTGGCGAGTTCGGTTTTGCCGACGCCGGTCGGCCCGAGGAAGATGAACGACCCTATCGGCCGCCTCGGGTCCTGGAGCCCCGCACGCGCGCGCCGCACCGCGTTTGAGATCGCCGTTATGGCCTCATCCTGCCCGACGATGCGGCGTCTCAGCCGTTCTTCCATGTGGAGGAGTTTGTCGCGCTCACCCTCGAGCATCCGCGCCACCGGAACGCCCGTCCACGAGGAGACGACCTCGGCGATATCCTCGCTGTCGACCTCCTCCTTGAGGAGTTTGCGCTCGGATTGGAGTTGCGCCAAGCGCGCGTTCGCCTTTTCGAGCGCGTCCCGTAGTTCGCGCCGCCTGCCGTAGCGGATTTCGGCGACCTTGGCGAGGTTGCCCGCGCGCTGCGCCTCCTGCTCCTCGACGTCGATTTTCTCGATGGTCTTCTTTGTCTCTTGGATTTCCTTGATGGCGGCCTTTTCGTTTTCCCAATGTGCCCTTAGGACGGAGCGCTCCTCGGAGAGGTCGGCTATCTCCGCCTCGATCTTGGCGAGGCGCTTCTTCGAGGCCTCATCGGTCTCTTTCTTGAGGGCCTCCTTTTCAATCTCGAGTTGCATGATGCGCCGCTCGATGGCGTCGAGTTCGGCGGGCATGCTGTCGATCTCCGTGCGCAGCCGGCTCCCGGCCTCGTCCACGAGGTCGATGGCCTTGTCCGGCAGGAACCTTCCCGATATGTACCTGTGCGACAGCGTCGCCGCCGCCACTATCGCCGAATCGGCTATCCGCACGCCGTGGTGCACCTCGTAACGGGGCTTGAGCCCCCGCAATATCGCTATCGTGTCCTCGACGGACGGCTCGCCCACGTAGACCGGCTGGAACCGCCGTTCGAGCGCGGCGTCCTTCTCGATGTGCTTGCGGTACTCGTCAAGCGTCGTCGCGCCCACGCACCTTAGTTCCCCGCGCGCAAGCGCGGGCTTCAAGAGATTCGACGCGTCGACCGCGCCCTCGGCCGCGCCCGCGCCCACGACCGTGTGCAGTTCGTCGATAAAGAGGATGACGGTCCCCTCGGCCTGCTCGATTTCCTTCAACACCGCCTTCAGGCGGTCCTCGAACTCGCCGCGGTACTTCGAACCCGCGATCAATGCCCCCATGTCGAGCGCCAGTACGCGCTTGTTCTTCAGCCCCTCCGGCACGTCTCCCGCAATGATGCGCTGGGCAAGGCCCTCGACGATCGCGGTCTTGCCGACACCGGGTTCACCGATGAGGACGGGGTTGTTCTTCGTGCGCCGCGACAGTACTTGCACGACGCGGCGTATCTCGTTGTCGCGCCCTATCACCGGGTCGAGTTTGCCGCGTTTGGCGAGGTCGATCAAATCCCTCGTATAGCGTTCGAGCGCCTGGTATTTCTCCTCGGGGTTCTCGTCGGTGATTCGCGTCGCCCCTCGTACGTCCTTCAATGCGGCAAGCACGGTCTCGCGCGAGACGCCGCCGTCGCGAAGTATCCGCCCAACCGGCGTCGCCCTCTCCTCTAAAAGCGCAAGGATGAAATGCTCTGTCGACGTGTATTCGTCGTGCAGCGCCCGCGCCTCGTCGTCGGCCTTTTTCATGACGGTGTCGAGCGCCGGGGCGAGGTACATCTGGCCGCCGCCCGAAACCTTCGGCAGTCTTCCAAGTTCCATCATCGCCTGGGCCTGTATCTGCCCGCTGTTTGCCCCTATGCGGGAGAGGAGCGGCCCCACGACGCCCTCCTTCTCCGCCAAGAGCGCGATAAGAAGGTGCAGCGGCTCGAGCGTCTGGTTCTGGTTCGAGCGCGCCAAGTCCTGCGCGCGCGCAAACGCCTCCCGGGCCTTCACAGTGAATTTCTCGGCGTTCATGTGCACCTCCTCCCGTCAGCCGGTGCGGCCAAGACGCCGCGCCGGGGGTCTTTCCGTTTATCGAGTTAAAAAAGGGCGCCTGGCCTTTGTGCTCGAGCGCCCCTTATCATGCCGCAAAACTGTTGTCACCCTGTCTCGGCCGGGCTATTTCACCTCGTAGTCGGCGTCGATGACGTCGTCGCCGCCCTGGCCGCCCTGTCCGCCGGTGGGCCCCGCCTCGGCGCCCGGGCCGGGACCGCCCTGCGGGCCGCCCGCCTGCGCGCCCGCGCCGGCCCCGGCGCTTGCGTGTTTGTACATCTCTTCGGCGACCTTGTGGCTGGCCTTAGTGACCGCGTCCATCGCGCGTCTTATCGCGCTCACGTCGTCGGAGTTCTTCACCTTCTCGAGGTTCTCGACCTCCGACATGATCGCCGACAGTTCGCTCGGAGGCACCTTGTCGCGGTTCTCCTCGAGCATCTTTCTCGTCTGGTACGCCATCTGGTCGGCGGCGTTCTTCGTCTCGACGAGTTCGCGTTTCTTCTGGTCCTCCTCCGCGTGGGTCTCCGCCTCCTTGCGCATCTTCTCGATTTCCTGCTCGGTGAGGCCGCTGGAGGACTTTATCTCTATCGACTGCTGCTTGCCGGTCGCGAGGTCCTTGGCCGACACGTGCAGTATCCCGTTCGCATCGATGTCGAAGGAGACCTCGATCTGCGGAATCCCGCGCGGGGCAGGGGGGATGCCCGCCAACTGGAACTTGCCCAGCGTCCTGTTGTCGGCCGACATCTGCCTCTCGCCCTGCAGCACGTGAATGTCCACCGAGGTCTGGCTGTCGGCGGCCGTCGTGAATATCTGCTTTTTCGAGGTCGGGATCGTCGTGTTCCTCTCGATGAGTTTCGTCATCACGTTGCCGAGCGTCTCTATCCCCAAAGACAGCGGCGTAACGTCGAGAAGCAGTACGTCCTTCACCTCGCCGCCCAAAACCCCGCCCTGGATCGCCGCGCCGACCGCGACGACCTCGTCGGGGTTCACGCCCTTGTGCGGTTCCTTCTTGAATATCTCCTTGCATATCGCCACGACCGACGGCATCCTCGTCATGCCGCCGACGAGCACCACCTCGTCGATCTGCGACGGGTCGACCTTTGCGTCTTTCAATGCCTGCACGACTGGCCCGCGCGTGCGTTCGGTGAGAGTTTTCGTGAGTTCCTCGAGTTTCGCCCGCGAAATCGACATCTGCAGGTGCTTCGGCCCGCTGGCGTCGGCCGTGATGAACGGCAGGTTCACGTCGGTCTGCACGAGGGTCGAGAGTTCGCACTTGGCCTTCTCGGCGGCCTCCTTGAGCCTCTGGAGGGCCATCTGGTCGTTGCGGACGTCGATGCCCGACTGCTTCCTGAATTCCTCGGCGATGTAATCCATCAGCACCTGGTCGTAGTTGTCGCCGCCGAGGTGCGTGTCGCCGTTGGTGCTTAATACCTCGAAGACGCCCTCGCCGACTTCGAGTATCGAAATGTCGAACGTGCCCCCGCCGAGGTCGAACACCGCGATCTTCTCGTTCTTCTTCCTCTCGAGCCCGTATGCAAGTGACGCTGCGGTCGGCTCGTTGATGATCCGCAGGACCTCGAGCCCCGCGATTGTCCCCGCGTCCTTCGTCGCCTGCCGCTGCGAGTCGTTGAAGTACGCCGGCACCGTGATAACGGCCTTTGCCACCGGCTCGCCGAGGTACTCCTCCGCGGCTTTCTTGAGGTACTGCAGTATCATTGCCGAGATCTCGGGCGGCGTGTACTTCTTGCCGCGCACGTCGACCTTCACCAACTCCTCCGTCGCCCCCACAACGGAGTAGGGGACCATCTTCTCCTCGACCGCCACTTCGCTGTGGCGCCGCCCCATGAACCTCTTTATGGAGTAAACGGTATTAGTCGGGTTGGTGATCGCCTGCCTCTTGGCCGCCGCGCCCACGAGGATCTCGCCCTTGTCCGTGAAGCCCACTACCGACGGGGTCGTCCGCGACCCGTCGGGGTTGGGGATGACCTTGGGCTGCCCGCCCTCCATGACGGCCACGCAGGAATTCGTCGTCCCGAGGTCGATTCCAACTATCCTTGACATTGATCTTGCTCCTTATGCGGTGAGTCGCTCAAGCTACAAAGTATCCCTCGCCAATACGGCAAGCAAACCTTGTGCCATATGCCCCCGACCTGGGGCCATGCCGTAAGTCACGTGGAAAACAGGATTTATGAATGCCGGACACGCGCGCCTGCCCCCGCGCCCCTGCCAATGTGGCAGTCGGCATCTGCCCCGCTGTCAGGGGCTACACCGCGACGCCGAAGTCAGCCCTGAGGATTTCGCGAAGCTCCTCGAAATCCCGGATCTCATAGTCGGGGGCAGATTGTAGAGTTGGAGCGCTGTACTTGCCACTTCTGCGGTTGAGGACTGTGATCATGCCGATCGACTTGGGAGGGTCGACGTCGCCGGAGGGCCTGTCGCCGACGTAGATTGCCTCGGTGGGCCTGACGCGGACGGCCTGGCAGGCCCTCAGGTAGAGTTTCGGGTTCGGCTTCGAGATGCCTATCTGGTCGCTTATGAAAATGGCGTTGGGGGTGAGGTATCGCGTTATGCGCAGGCGGACGATCTTCTCGGCCTGCTTGATGGCAAGCCCCGCAGTTATGATCCCGACGACGAGGTCGGTCTTCGAAAGGTCTTCGAGCAGTCTCACCGCGTCGTCGTAGGGCGCGAGTTCCCTGAACTTGGTCTCGTGGTAGGCCACGACCGCAGACGCGACGAGTATGGCGGGGTTGAACCCCTCGACGGCCTCCCTGGGCAGGCGAAGGAGCAGTTTGTCGAAGTGGTTGCCGTAATTGGAGGAGAACTCCGCTATGACCTCGTCGAGTTCCGAGAGAAGCGTCTCGCGGTCCGTCCGGAGCCCGGCCGCGATCATCGCGTCGACGCTGTTGCCGCGGGCGCGCCGGGCGAACTCGCTCGTCGAGTAGAGCGTGTCGTCGATATCGAAGAATATCGCGGACAGCGGTTTCATAAGGGCGCCTCGGGTGCAACTGAAATTCTACCACAAGTCCGCCGGCAGTCAACACCGCGCCCGCGAGGCCGCCACAAGGCCGTCGTAAGCCCGGCACTGCCGCAGAGCAGGGCTTCTCAGGCGCAAAACTCTTGCGTCTTTCACGGAGTCGAAGCGCCCCGCGCGGGGGAAACAGCGGCCAAACGGACTTCAGCACGGATAAGCCAGTCGCCCGTCTTGAAGGGGCTTGGACTTGTGCCCGGCAGGCTCAGATACGAATTCCCGGAAGCCGCCTTGTCATAGTGGACGTAGATACCCTTGGTCTTGGTCGGGTTGAACCCCGCGCAGATCACGAACCTCCGTGGGACCTTGGTGGGCCTGGTGGACAGCGTTACCCACCCGGCGTTGCCGCGTTCGAAGGACGAATATGGGAACGGAAAGTCGGCTATGGTTCTGAAGTTTCCGTCGCAGAGCCACACGTGGAAGTTCTCGGCGGGCGGCTGCTCCGTGCCGTAGCGGGAACCATATATCTTGACCGCGGTGAGGTACCAGTCGCCGCTGGGGGCATCAAAACGCACGGCGTGCCCCGAGCCCGACATGCTTCTAATTCCAGCGGAAGCGCCGTCGTCCCGGGAAAGTTCGGCGGTCTTGTCGGAGAGGTTCTCCACCTGGGTTGTTTGTTCGGCGACGGCGCTCTTGGGGCGCCGCTCGACGAAAGCGCCCTCGGCCTTCCTCCACCAGCCAGCCAGGCGCGGCTCGGAGTTGGTCGCCAAGAGCGCCTGCCGAAGAGCCGCGCCGGGGTCCTCGAGGTCGACGCTCGCCTTGCCCCAGGCGGCGAGTATCGGCGCAATTCCCTTGTCGCCCACGATGTTGACTAATTCCATCCACACGGCGGCGGCCTTCGAGATGGGGTCGGTCTTGGCGATCTGCCCTTTGAGCCGCGCCGTGCCGTCGACGCGGTAGTCGTAGCGGTCGGGCCACAGGTCCACCCCCTCGCGGTCGCGGACGATATCCACCAGCCGCGCTCCAAGGTAGCACGCCCAGCCCTCACCCGCGTCACTTGTCATCCATAGTCGTTCAGGGATCATTCGGTACATGGCCATGTGGCCGATTTCGTGGCAAACGCCGTAGATGTTGAAGACGCCGCTTGCACTGGGCTTGCGCAGGTCCGCCTGCGACCGTACGGTCAGGCTCATGAAACCCGCGCCGTCGGTGAAAAGGCGCGTTTTGGCTCCGATCGCGACCTCGATGGAGATCGTTTCGGGCATATCGAAACCGAACTGCTCGATCGCTGCGCCGCGAGCGACTTCGGCAACGCGGCCAAGGGCCTTCGCGTAACTGTCGCTGATGCCGGAGTACTTGACTACGCTGTTGTCGCCGCGGTAGGTCTTGCCCTCGGCTGCCCTCGTGTCACGGCAGGCCGACGCGACAAGAAAGGCAACGGCGAGAATAGCCGCGGAACCCTTCACCACAGTGCCTCCTCTGCGCGGACCCCGTTGTTGGCAGCAGCCCGCAAGGGGTAGTTGCCGCAAGCACCGCCTCGTCACGTTAGTGCGTATCGCGCCCCGTGCGTTCCGCGCATTCTACCGTTTCCGCCGAAGTGCGCGTAGGGAAAAACCGACCGCCTCCCTCGCCTTCCTCATCACCTCCCTTGACTAATCGCCCCATATCCTTCCCAGGTGTTTCAACCCTCTTACCAGGGGTTCACGATGTCCGGGGTTCTTCCCAAGGCGCCTGGCTGTTTTGTTTTGACAAAAGCGGCCCCTCGTGATATAAACAGTGGGTTCGTGAGCCGGTACTTTCCCCGATTCTCCTGCCATTTCGGAGGCATTCTTGGCGGAAAAGAACA
>Ga0172362_10004797_pt1 | contig 11741 bp, 14 predicted proteins | sample LakKivs1_kivu2a2_FD_114534 | JGI IMG/M metagenome (GOLD analysis project Ga0172362, IMG submission 114534) | Sediment microbial communities from Lake Kivu, Rwanda - Sediment s1_kivu2a2 | ecosystem: Environmental > Aquatic > Freshwater > Lake > Sediment | place: Rwanda: Western Province, Lake...
CGCAGAGCGCCCTAAATAGCCTCGCCCTCGCAGCCGCGCTCATCTGAACACCGCCTATCGGAGTTTCACAAAAGCTTTTAGCCGTTCGGCACGCTTTGTCAAATGGTGAAGGCGTGGTTAAACGTTTCGAACTCGCCGCGCGTGGTGCAGCGGAGATAATCACCGAACCCGAGCTGCGCGAGGCGCTAGCGAAAGAAAAGCCCGTCGTTTACTGTGGTTACGAACCCTCGGGTAAGGTCCATTTCGGGCACGCGCTGACGGTGCGGAAGCTCATAGATTTCCAGGAGCTGGGCGCCCGTGTCATCGTGTTGCTCGCCGACCTGCACGCTTACCTCAACGACAAGGGCACGTTAGAAGAGATTCGCGCAACGGCTGAGTACAATCGGCACTGTTTCATCGCGCTGGGGCTGAACCCCGCGAAAACGGAGTTCCTGATGGGGTCGGAGTTCCAGCTCAAGCCCGAGTTCATGATGGACGTCCTGCGGATGGCGACTGACACCACACTGCTCCGTGCCCGGCGCTCGATGGCCGAGATAGCCCGTTACCTCAAAGATCCAGACGTCGCGCAGGTGCTTTATCCACTGATGCAAGCCGTCGACATGGCGTACCTCGGCATCGACATCGCGGTCGGGGGAATAGATCAGCGCAAGGTGCACATGGTCGCGCGCGAAAAGCTGCCGGTGCTTGGCCACCGAAAACCCGTCTGCCTCCACATGCCGCTCTTGCACGGGCTCGATGGCGAGGCAAAGATGTCATCATCGAAGAGCAATTTCATCGCAGTCGACGACGAGCCAGTGGTGATAAAAGAAAAAGTGGGAAAGGCGTTCTGCCCGCCGAAGGTCGTGAAAGACAACCCAGTCGTTGAGTGCGCCGAGCATTTCGTCCTTCCGTCGCTTGGCAAGCTGAAGGTGCAAAGGCCAATGAAATACGGGAGAGCCCTTGAGATCGCCGATGTGGCCGAGCTCCGAAAGCTCTACGCGGTGGGCAAGCTCCATCCCGCCGACCTAAAAGCGGCGGTTGCTGAGGCGTTAATTGATCTCCTCGCGTCAGTAAGGAAGTATTTTGAAGAGCACCCCGAGACAAAACTTTCGGTCACCTAAAGTTCTCTGAAAGACTTGTTATAGACTTGTTGTATATAACAATTAAGCGAGGCGGGGCCCATCTTTTTAAGATTTGAGCAAGAGTAAAGAGAGGGTCGAAATGCGTGCAAGACCGCGTTCAATAAGCATCACTTCGGGCAAAGGCGGCACGGGCAAGACTACCCTTACCGCAAACCTCGGCGTGGCGCTGGGCACCCTCGGGCACGATGTCACGATTTTGGACGGCGACCTAGCGATGGCGAACCTCGCGATTGTCATGGGAATGCACAAGTGCGAATTGTCGTTCCTAGATGTGCTGGCGGGCAAGGCAGACGTGAAGGACGCGATTTACAAGAACTACGGCATCAAGGTCGTTCCCACGGGGTTCCGCTTCGAGGATGTCCACGACGTTTTGACCAAGACGAAGCGGGAGCGCGTCGAGGAGATAGTCACCGAGCTGCTCAAGCAGACCGAGTTTTTACTGATCGACGCCCCGGCAGGGATTGCGGACGCTACCGTGATTTCGATTGCGGCCGCGCGGGAGATGCTGCCCGTCTGCAACCCGACTTACACAAGCCTCGTCGACTGCTACAAGACGATTCGCCTCGCAAACGTGCTCGGGGCTTGGACGCGGGGCATTGCCGTAAACCGCGTGGGCAAGACGGCAGATGTCTCGACGACAGAAATCGAGCACTTCATGGGTAAGACCTTGGGGGCGATGCCGGTGCTGGCGGAAATCCCAGAGGACGCGAAGGTGCAGGAGGCCGAGCGCGAAGGCGTGCCCGTTGTCGTTTACGAGCCAGGGTGCGATGCGTCTGCTGCGATATCGGAACTCGTGAAAGTCATTGTGGGCGAAGCGGACTTGCCGTACAAGCCGGAGAAAGAGCAGGAAATAGGGGAGACGGTAAAGCGTTTGACCCGTGCCCTCACCGGTCGGCGCGTTTGAGCTTTTTTCTGGTCACTTAAGGAGCATCATAATTGGAGCAGCCATGACGACAAACACGATGCTCGCGGCCACGAAGCTCATTGGAAGTCCTATCCTTGGGATGCCGAAGTAGAGGGCCGCTGCAAAGCCAACGTTCGCGATCATCGCGGCGAGTACACCGCCCGTAAGCCCGCTCGCGCTCGCCTCGCCACGGTGCAGGTATTCGAGGAATATGGTGCTGCCCGCTCGGATGGGTGCCCCAGCGAGGATGCCGCCGTAAATTGGGCCGAGCAGAGATGCGACCAAAAGTGCTCCCGCAACTATAATGCCGCCGAAGATGAAGTCCAAGACGACCGTTCTAATTTTAATGTTCATGTTTCACCGCGTTATTGTTAGCGCGAACATTAAAGAGGTTGCCGTTAAAGTCATCTCGGTGGACGATGCGGGCACGGCGGATCTTCCAAGCATTTGAGCGAACTTCCTCGGTCATTTGTTTCGTGATTTTACTCTCATTCACCGTGGAACTCGCATCTACTGTCTACTACATCACGACGTCTAAACAATCAGATTTCATGGCGATGGGTACTGTTCAGGATTATGAGAACCGCATCGAAAATCAAGTTGCCCCAGCGGATGAATGGACGCGAACAACTTACTACTGGAAGAACAATCTCGGCGTCGCGGCGAACCGCATCCTCTTTACAGTTTGGTATCCGGGGGTCTCGTCGGAAATCCTACAGGCGTATGTAGGCGGCTTGATCAACACCTATCAAAACTATGAGAACACGATGGTGCCGTTTCGCGCGGCAATCGAGATGCACGGTCTCCTTGAGCTCACCGGATTTTTCATCATTACGGCGATAACCGCGCGTCTCGCTTGGAACTTCTGGAAAGCCAGCGGGTATTTGATCTTGTCTTCGTTTCGCGGGAGCAAAATTGAAAAGCGAGATTTTAAGAGGAAACTCAAGAAATACCGGAAGCGCATTATGGAATTGTTGGGCGATTTTGTAATCCTTTCATCGATTGGCGCTCTTCTGATTTTTCTGGCTGCGCCGATTGAAGCCTACGTCTCTCCCGGCATGTGGGGTTATTTTGACCAATTTGTAGTACCCGCTTACGTTTTTCTTGTACTCGTCGCACTTTTTTACGTCGCAGTATTTTTTGTGAGGTTTCGTGGCTGGGAGATGCTGAAAAAAGACGCGAATAAAATCCACGGCGATATCAAGCGCGCACTCAGGGGCAAATGGGTCCCATCCCACCTTTCGCTCCTGATGTTTATATTTTTCACCACGCTCACGCTCATCGCCATTTTCGCCTGAAGCCCCGCCAAACAATTGAATTTAAAGCGTGCGGGTAACGTGAGTACGAGTTCCATGCCAAAAATGGGTGATTTGGCGATTGTGGTCAAGCGCGGGGACCTGACGAAGGAACCAGCCGATGTTATTTGCAACCCGGCGAACAGCTCGCTGCGAATGGGCGGCGGCGCGGCGGGGGCGATAAAGCGCGCGGGCGGCGAGGAAATCGAGCTAGAAGCGTTGAAGCACGCGCCGGTACCGGTCGGGAAGGCAGTTGTAACCGGGGCAGGTAAGCTCAAAGCCCGCTGGGTGGTCCACGCCCCCACCATGGAGTACCCCGCGATGCCAACGACAGCCGAGAAGGTTTATCGGGCGACGAAAGCGGCCCTCGAGTGCGCCGAGGGAGCAGGCGCCAAGAGCTTGGTGATCCCGGGCATGGGGACCGGAGTGGGTGGCGTCTCTTGCGAAAACGCAGCTCGCGCGATGGTGAAAGCCCTCAAGGAATTCAGCGAGGCACCGAGGTCGCTCAAAAGAATCGTTTTGTGCGACTTGAGCGACGGGATGGTTGAGGCTTGGACAAAGGAGCTGCGCACGCGATAACCGGGATGGGAGCTTGCAATTCTGCCTTGGATTTCTCATAACTCACGTCACGATTTCATCGAGTGCGCCCAGATCCATCGCCCTTTTGATCTCAATCGAGGGGGAGTGATTGGGAGGAACTTGGAGAGATATTGTATACACGGATGTTCCCCGAGACATGTGCTTCCCCCTCAAGCGGGATCTACGTGACTTACTCTCAGGAGACGAGCTCGCGGTGCTGGACAAGATTATAGACATCAAGTAGCGCGAGGATCCGACTTATGGCGTGATGTAAAAGGCCGTTTCAAGTAACTGTTTCTGCTAACTTATTACTCTTGACAGCTTGCTTAATCTCTATAGCAATGCGTTTGCCCATCCACATTCTTTCACCATATTTCAGATAGGCGTACGGCGAGGTGCCGATGCCTACGTTGGTCCCCGCAACTATTCTCGCTGATATCTCGAACGTGTAAACTTTGAGGTTATCTGTAATGACAGTCTCTAGGCAGAAGGGGCCTATGATGCCTGGCGGAGCAATTTCCTCGGATGCTTTTGCCACGTTATCCCCCATTTCAATGTACTCGGAAAGTAGGGACTCTCGTAGCGTTATTGGAATATTGCCGATGATAGTGTATGAGGGATTGATGTTGACATCAAGTTGAACATTCGCGGGCACTCTCCCTAGGTTGTCTACTGCGGATTCATATCTTTTGTCAACTCCTAACAACTCAACTTCAGCTCCGAGCAATGAACGGAAATAATGTGGATAAACATTTACTCCAAGAATGTACTCTTGAAAATGAATCTTTTCTAAATCATCCTCCAGGTTTCCTCTTTTTATCATATCTTTTGCTTTTTTACGAAAAGACTCAGGAGAGGTTGCCAAGAAATAGCCTCTTCCGCCCTTTGCGCCTGGGAATTTTGCTATAACCAGTTCTTTAATTTCGTTTGGGTTCTTGAAAGTTTTTGGTAGAGTTAAGCCCGCTTTTTGCAACCATTCTCTTTGTTTTTCTCTGTCAGCCTCCCAGTGCAGCAATTCTCTGTTTCCGAACATGGGCACGTAGAGCTTGTCCATTATCTCGTTTGTGCTGAGATATGCGGTAAATGAGCCATGTGGGATTAAAATTGTGTTAAGTTCTCTGAGTTTATTCTGAACCTTGTCATCCAAGAGCTCCCTAAGCTCCTTGACCAGAATTATTTCATCTGCCAACGGAAACCTTTTGTAAATAATCTCATCGTTTTTCCTGCAGATGCAGACAGTCTTCAGGCCTTCTTCTTTTGCGCCTTTAAAGACATTCAATGCAGAATGAGAACCTATCGTGCCTATTGCTATCTTGTCTTTTTTATATTTCTTTAAAACATCCTTTATTTCGTCATTGGTAATCATGTAACAACCACCTCGAGTTTGTCTTGTTTAATCGCCTGTTTTATTTCCATCGCGACTCTTCTTCCCGGACCGACTTCTTCCCCATACTTATACTTCATGTATGGCGAAGTGGGCTCCACGCAAGGGCAGCCAGGTATTCTTGGACTAACATCGAAAACATGGAATGCAAGGTCCGTCGTTACAGCCCCCTGTAGAGCGAACAATCCTATGATTCCTGGAGGATACTCTTCTTTGCAGACTTTCACGAAACTTTCGCCGGCATCAAATATCTTTTCTAATTGGCTTTCCCGCATTGTAGCGCCCATATGACCTATCTCGATGTTTTGGGTGGCTATCTCGAGCTCTAGCTGCTCGCTTGCGGGCAGATCGAGGACTCCATCCAAGTCAGTTTGTATTCTTCTATCGAAGCCTAGGAGGTCAATCTCGTCGGTCAACGGAGACCAGAAAAAGTTGGCGTTAAACTTTGCTCCCAAGACGTACTCTTCTATGATGACTTTTTCCAAGTCATCGCGGCTGATTATGTTCTTTTTGATGCGTTCTTCTGCTCTTTTCTCGAACTCTCCTGGAGATGAAGCGTAAAAAAATGCCCGCTCTATCTTCCGCTCCTTCTCAGGGATCTTTACTATTGCCAGCCTATCTATCTCCTTATATGACTTGAACGTTTTGGGTGTTGGTATCCCCGCTTTCTGCAGCAGATAATACTGGTTCCTTGGCATGTTGCGTTCTTCGGCCTTGAGTATGTATCTGTTCCCCATGATGGGTACCTGAAATTTTTTCTCTATGTTTTCGTACCCCACATAAACAGAGAAGGACCTATTTGGGACAAATATCGTGTATAGCTCACGGAGTTTTTTCAGGTTTTCATCTTTCACAATGTCAGCAAATTTATCAAGAAGTATCACGTGGTCAAAGAGGCTCCCGTAGTATTTTGTGTATGTTTTTTCTCGACCTTTTTGACAGACCACTACTGTTTCCAAGTTCTCCTGTCTGGCTCCAGATGCGATTTCAAGGGCGGAATGTGAGCCTAAAACACCTATCCTGACTTGGCTGGCGTCGTATCCGGAAATTATCTCTTTGATTTTGTTAATCATACTTCTTTTTCACCCGCACGATTCATTTAGCCTCACTTAAATGAACTACTTATGTACTATCCTTTAATAGTTGCACTTCTTCGGAGAGTCCTTGAAGTACACCTCCACCGGGAATTGATAATCCAAGGCCTGGTGTGGTCTATCGTAGTTGTAGATTGGCCCACGCGGCACATAATTTTTAAGTGTGCAGGGTTAGCTGTCTTGGGGCTGCAAAGATGTTCGAACCGAAGAAATTCATAGATGAGAAGGTCGGCTGGCTCCGTCAGGCGATAAGGGGCGAGAAGGCGCTGGCTGCGACCTCGGGGGGCGTCGACAGCATGACTGTCGCCGTGCTTGGTCATAAGGCGGTAGGGGATAGGCTAAAGGTCATTTTCCTCGACGATGGGCTGATGAGAGCGGGAGAGCCCAAAGAAGTCGCAGGCGTCCTAAAGCGGTTGGGGATCGAGGCAAGGGTTTATGATGTCAGGGAAAATTTCTTCAAAGCGCTCAAAGGCAAAATCAATCCAGAGGAGAAAAGAAAAGCATTCAGAGGGACTTTTTATCGCACCTTCGCTGAGATTGCGCGCGACCTCAGGGTAAAGTACTTACTACAGGGAACGATTGCCGCGGACGTGTTAGAGACGAAAGGCGGGGTGAAAACCCAGCATAACGTGCTTGAGCAAGTAGGCATTAGTCCTCTTGAGGAATATGGCTACAAAGTGCTCGAGCCCTTGAAAGACATCTACAAGCCACAGGTGAGGGAGGTAGCGCGAGCGCTTGGTCTGCCGCTGGAGGTGACGGAGCGAAGACCTTTCCCTGGGCCCGGTTTGGCAGTCAGGGTGATAGGAGAGGTGACACCAAAGCGAGTTGATCTCGTGAGGGAGGCAACCGCCATCGTAGAGGAGGAGACGAAGGGCGCCCCATGTTTTCAATCCTTTGCCGTGCTCATGCAAGATAGGGCGACGGGCGTGACAAAGGCCAAGGAGCGAAAATACGGGGAGATAATCGTGATAAGGGCAGTTCAATCGGAGGATGCGATGACCGCTGAACCCGTAGAGTTGCGATGGGAAACGTTGAAACGGATCGAAAGCAGGATTGTCGAGAAACTCCCGACCGTCACCCATGTCCTTTATGACTTGTCGGGTAAACCGCCAGCTACTATAGAGTTCGAATGATTAGCCCAAATGGGGGCCGGAGGGCTATAACTTGGTGTATGCGGAGTTCAAGGCACCTAAAGGCGTGATTAAGGTCGAGCTGGAGCTGACGGGTGAGAGAATTTCGCGCATTTCTATAAGTGGCGATTTTTTCATGTACCCTGAGGAAGCGATTGATAAGCTAGAACAAGCTCTTATTGGAACCGAGGCCGATAAGGAGAGTTTAATGGCGACCGTGCGAAGTTTTTACGAATCCACATGCGTACAAACGCCGATGGTGGAGCCAGAGCACTGGGTCGAGGCGATTTTGCGGGCCGCAGGTGGGTAAGTTCATGGTTGGTAGTTGTTATATGTATTACAACAAGTGGAGGCGATGAGATTGGCAGACGAGTGGCGGTTGCTCCCATTGCGAATCGATGATGCTTTCACAAGTATGGCGATTGACGAGGCTCTGCTCAGGCTGAACGCCGAAGGCAAGTCGCCAAACACCGCCCGCTTCTGGCGCTGGCAGCCTTCCACGGTTTCAATAGGCTGCTTCCAAAGGGTGGAGCGCGAGGTGGACCTTGAGGTGGCGAGAAAATATGGCACGGATGTGGTGAGGCGGATAACGGGTGGTGGGTCGGTATTTCATGACTACGATGGAGAGCTCACCTACAGCGTCGTGTGTGGGCAGGGCGATGTGCCCGATGACATAATCGAGTCCTACAAGCTCATCTGCGGCGGCCTCGTGCAGGGTTTCGCGCAGCTCGGGTTGCGGGCAGAGTTCAAACCAGTTAACGATGTTCAGGTGAACGGCAAGAAAATCTCAGGAAGTGCCCAGACGCGCCGATGGGGCTCGATGCTCCAACACGGCACGGTGCTTATCTCGCCAGATGTGCGGCTGATGTTCGAGCTGCTCAAAGTCAGCCCGGAGAAAATCTCGGACAAGTTCATCGCCTCGGTCTTCGAGCGGGTGACGACGGTCGAGCGGGAGCTTGGGCGAAAACCGAGTTTCGAGCAAGTAAGAGAAGCGATGGTCAAAGGGTTTGAGAAGTCACTTGGGGTCAAGCTTTCTGAAGGCGAGTTTACGGATGAGGAGCTCGCGCTTGCAGCCGAATTTAAACCCAAGTATGCATCAGATGATTGGTTGAGGAAACGTTGATGATTACAGAGATCCAGCGCCGCGCGTTTTCGCTAAAAATCAAACGTGATTCCACATTTTTTTCTTGCTATCCCAATCCGAAGTTTCCAACGATTTCTATTACTGGTGACTACTGTGCGCTCAGCTGTAAACACTGCGGTCGCCGCTACTTACGGCACATGATTTCTTGCCCAGATCCAGATGTCTTATTTACGACATGTTCAAAGCTGGCAGCGAACGGCGCGCGGGGGGTGCTTATAAGTGGAGGTTACAACAGTGAGGGCTACGTGCCGCTGGAGCCCTTTCTCGAAGCGATCGCGCGAATCAAACGAGGGCTGGGCCTCTTCCTCAACGTGCACACGGGTTTAATCCCACATGAACTTGCCTGCGAACTGGGCCGCGTGGGTGTCGACATGGCAAGCGTCGACTTAATCGGTGGTAACGAAACGATAGAGCTAGTGCTAGGTATCAAAAAAACGACGCGAGATTACGAGCGAGTGCTGAGAGAGCTTAGGCAGGCAGTGCCGCACGTAGTGCCGCACATATGCATCGGCCTGCACGAGGGCAAAATCGAGGGTGAGGCAAAGGCACTAGAAATCGTTGCAAAGATTCAGGCCACCGCACTCGTTTTTCTTGTGTTAGTTCCGACGACTGGCACGCCGTTTGAAAAAATCAACCCGCTTTCTCCATCAGTGGTTGGTAGAGTGATAGCCGATGCGAGGCTAAAGTTTCCAGCGGCAACGATAGCGTTGGGATGCATGCGGCCGCGAGGGAATAAGAGGGCGGAGTTTGAACTACAGGCTTTGTACTCAGGGGTGGACAGGATTGAAATACCAAGCGAGCAGACGATTAAGGCCGCGCGCGAGTTGGGGCTCGAAGTGCGGAGGCTCGATGCGTGCTGCGCGGTTCCAGATGAGTTGACGAGGGTGTTGACTTGGTCGAGCACGTGAGGGTTGCACTTGGCACAGGCATCGTGCTTGGCCTCTGGCGCGGGCAGCTCGCAGTTCCGCCGACAACCGCGCATCTCCTCACGTACCACAAAGGCAGGTGCAACGCCAACTGTCAATTCTGTCCCCAGGCGCGCGGGAGTACGGCGGACACGAAGATGCTATCTCGCGTAGTTTGGCCACGTTGCAACTTCGAGCGGGTGCTGGTGGCCTTCGAGGAAAAAAACGGTGAATTTGCGAGGATTTGCATTCAGACGGTCAACTACAGAGGTGTGATAGATGATGTTTGTGAACTCGCGACAGGAATAAAAGCCAAATGCGAGGCGCCGATTTCAGTCTCATGCCAGCCCTTGGTGACTGAAGACATCAAAAGACTCGCAGAAGCAGGGGTCGACCGAGTGGGCATAGCGCTCGATGCGGCCACGCCTGAGCTCTTTGACAAGCTGAAAGGCAAAAGCGTCGGTGGCAGCTACACATGGGAGGGACACATCAGAGCTTTAGATGATGTCCGCAAGACACTCCGCGATAAAGTATCAACGCATCTGATCGTGGGGCTGGGAGAAAGCGAGGAAGAGATAACACAGACGATTCAGCTCTTGCACGACCGCGGCATTACAATTGGGCTCTTCGCGTTCACACCAATCGCCGGCACTCCGCTGGCAAATAAACCCCAGCCGGATGTGGCAAATTACCGCAGGGTGCAACTGGCTCGACATTTGATCGTAAATGGTGCTGTCAAAGCGGAGCGAATGCACTTTAACGATGGACGAATCGTGGATTTTGGGGTGCCCCAAGATGTCTTGAGTGAGGCAGTTGAGTCCGGCAAGCCGTTCCGCACCTCGGGTTGCCCCGGCTGCAACCGCCCGTACTACAACGAGTCGCCGCGTGGGCCAATCTACAACTATCCACGGGAGCCGACATCAGAGGAGATCAAAGTTATCCGGGGCCAGCTACTGCAACCTTTATAATTTGAAATGCTAGTTTTAGCTGGCGCGAGGTGATTGGATGAAAATAGGCGAAAATGAAATTCCTGAAGGGCTCTATTACACGAAGGACCACGAATGGGTCAAGTTCGAGGGCAATCTAGCCCGAATTGGTGTGACCGACTACGCGCAGAAGCAGCTCGGCGATGTGGTTTACGTCGAGCTCCCTGAGGTCGGAAAATCTGTCAAGCAAACAGTGGAACCGAAGGTAAAAGAGATGGAGTTGGGCGCGGTCGAGTCGATAAAAGCAGTGTCTGCGATTTATTCGCCCCTCGGCGGCGAGGTGAAGGAGACCAACCAAGCGCTGCAGGATCGCCCGGAACTGATTAATACTGCTCCGTACGGCGAAGGCTGGATCTGTGTACTCGAGCCGAGCAACCTTCAGGTCGAGCAAAAAAATCTGATGAGCGCAACTGCCTATGCCGAGTTTCTCAAGGGCCTGAAGTAGCGGCGGTAAGGATGGGCCACCCCTATATTCCCAATACTGCTGAGACTAGACAGCAGATGCTCCGCGAAATCGGGGTGGCGGGCATCGATGAGCTTTTTGTCGATATTCCGGAGAAAATTCGCCTGACGCGCGAGCTAAACCTGCCGCAGACGATGTCCGAGCTCGAGGTCAAGCGCCACGTGCAGGCGATGCTCTCAAAGAACAAGCCCTTCACGCAGATGATGTCATTCTTGGGTGGTGGTGTTTGGCCCCACCACGTGCCAGCTCATGTTCGATCGCTCGCCCAGCGCTCCGAGTTTTTGACCGCCTACACTCCATACCAGCCTGAGACTAGCCAGGGCATGCTTCAAGCGCTTTTCGAGTACCAAAGCCTGATCTGCGAGCTCACGTGCATGGATGTCGCGAACGCGTCGATGTACGACTGGGCAACATCAGTTGGGGAGGCGGCGCTCATGTGCGCCCGCGTCACAGGGCGCAGGAAAGTGCTCGTGCCGGAGTTAATGTCCCCCGAGCGATACGCCGTGCTGCAGAGCTACGCCGCGGGGCCCGGACTAGAGCCCGTCAAGCTCGATTATGACTGGAGCATGGGTCAGCTCGATTTGTCGAAAATGCGCGCGGAGTTGAATGAAGATGTTGCCTGCGTGTACGTGGAAAACCCGAGTTATCTTGGTTTTTTGGAGACAGGAGTCGACGAAATAGCCGACACCGCGCACAAAGCCGGCGCTCTCTTCGTGGTTGGGGTCAACCCGATCTC
>Ga0172362_10004798_pt1 | contig 11741 bp, 6 predicted proteins | sample LakKivs1_kivu2a2_FD_114534 | JGI IMG/M metagenome (GOLD analysis project Ga0172362, IMG submission 114534) | Sediment microbial communities from Lake Kivu, Rwanda - Sediment s1_kivu2a2 | ecosystem: Environmental > Aquatic > Freshwater > Lake > Sediment | place: Rwanda: Western Province, Lake...
CACCCAAGCGAACAGCGAGGGCGAGCGCATTTGTGCATTCCCGCCCCGAGTTCTGAACAGAGATTAGCAGGAATTCCGCATTGGAGCAAGGGGAAAATGGCGCGTGGGGAGGGGAGATACAATCGAGATTATTGGAGATTCATAGAGATCAGTAGAGATATGGTGGAGACTGGTAGAGATTCGTGGAGAATGGAGATACTGTGGAGGTGGGAAACGAAATCCAAATGTCAAAGTCCAAATGACAAACAAAGCCCAAAAGCCTGAATCCCAAGGGCGGGGGTGGGAACTCGAGGCTGGTGAGATACTTGGACTTCGACAAAAACGGTGTCAGTTTTCGCTCTGTTGGCGCAGCGCTAGAACGGCGTTCCGAGAATTCGTTGCGTTCCGATATTAGCCTCTAGTTTTGAGGCGTAGGCGTCTTTTTGATTTCCGCAACGATCCAGTCAAGCACAGAGATAAACTGCTGAATAGCATCCTTTTCTGTGAGTCTGCTTATCGGAATACTGGGGGACCTTTCGATCGCGTCATCAGGCAGTGAAATGCCTTTTATCCTATTTAGGCGTCCCAGCAAATCCTTGCGTTTTGGTTCTGCTTCAAAAGCCGACCGGGTCTTTAACACATAGAATTGAATACCGATCCATCCATTCGTGCTAACCACAATCGGATAATAACTCTCGCCCTTGAATTCTATCCCCGGAACAAAAGAACCATCGATTTTGCCTCTTCCCCAGTATATCTTTAGTGATTCAGATTTTGCCCAATCCAGCAATTTACGAGCAACCGTGGCTTCTCCGCTCCCTCTTTTTTGTTCGAGTGTACTGAAAAAGCTGGGTTCGTCCCATTGCTTAGTATCACCCCGATTATGTCTTTCCACAGAACTGCCTAGGACTCTGGGCACCATAGTCTTAAGCCCTTCTCCCATATATTGCTTAATTTCTATCGCAATGACCTCAGCAAATTCCATTTGATTATTCAGAAACTCGGCAACTCGTCTGAGTTCAATTGGTATTGTATCGGCAATGAATATCAATCGAACCCTGCCTGCTTGTAGGTTTGTTTTTACCTGTTGCCAAAATGCCTCTACATCGGTGTTGGGATCAAGAAACTCGTTGATAGCAGTATCAATGTCAGTGCCATTTTGTAGGCAGAGTGCTTCAAGCCATGCTCTCAACGTGTCAACCGGCCAATAAAGGATGGCATTGGCAGCATAGTCAAGCAGCTGACCAATTACCTCCCTTCGTATCCTGGTGTCGCTGCTTCGCTTCACCTCAACTATCGTGGGAATACCCTCCTGATCCAAAAACAGATGATCGGCAGACCACCTGCCAAGAGAATCCTCGCTGTCTTTTACAGCCGCTTCACGCTTTATCAGCAACCATCTTCGGGGTTGTTCAGCATTGATTTGGTCCCCCGCTAGTAATTTCGGGTATTGAGCCAGGAGCTCTTGAAGAACGTCTTCTGAGTCGTATGCATGCTCCCTGAGCTCCACTAATGTACCTTCTTTACCGATGAGATATATTACGCCTGGCATAAGCCATCTCCTAGACTACTTGAACAACGGCTAGTTCATGTCCGCTTCTTCCCCCCATCCGATCAACACCGCAGCAGTCTTAGTTGTAACTTACATGATGACATGTCACGATGTCACGCGGATTCTACTGCCCTCACGTCGCTCGTGTCAATCAGGATTTCCGCTTTCGTTATTCGAGGGACATATTACCTGATTTGTCCTTCACCTTGTGAAGGATGGTGTTCCTGGAATTCGGTCGAACTTGCAGTCTATGTAACCGTTGGGGTTCAGGATAACTCTAAGGTAATTGTATGTATTAGCGCCGTAACTACGCTCGTTCAAAGAGAGTTTGTATGCGGTTTCCAGATTATCGAGGGCTATGTGGAACAGCCACTCTACTACCGCCTTCTCGCCCCAACCTTCTCCCTTCTTCAGATCCCAGTGGTTCTTTATTTGCCTCTGGTCTTTTCTGATGAAGTAATGTCGCCTTCTACGATGGTCAACTCCTAGCTCCTCGGCATCCTCATCGATCCATTCGTGCAATTTACCGAATGCGTAGCCGGTTCTCCTCTCACTAATAGCACAGTGTTTTCTCACACTGGGCATGATACTTCTCCCGTATCCATAGTCGCTTGACCAGGGTGGTATCCCTCGTTTTCATCGGCAGCCATTGCCCATGAAGTAACCCGAGGCCATTTTCGTGACCTGGTAGTTGGCAGCGTGTCCCTGGAATCGAGAATGTGTATGGCCTCGTTGACCGGTGTTCCGCCGTGGTGTTAGAGTATGGAAGGGTCTCGAGTGACTCTTAACCTGGCGCTATTCTAGGACGTGGTAGAGACTCTGTGATAAGGCAAATTGTTATGGTACTTCGCCCGTAGGGAGGCAAGATATGGACCTTAGTCTATGCATTGAAGACCTTCGAGCCAGGCTCGAACGGCACAGGGGAAGCGATCTGAAAGAGGCGCCAAGTCGAAGAATCTTCGTGGAGACGCTCCTACAGGCTCTTGGCTGGGATGTGACGAACCCGGATGAGGTGGAATTGGAATGCCCGACGATAGACGGGAAATCGGTCGACTACGCACTCAAAGCAGACGGCAAGCCGGTGCTACTGGTGGAAGCCAAACCGCTGAATGATCCGCTGAGAGATCTCAAATCAGTGACCCAAGTGGTCGGCTACGCCGCCAACGCTAACGTCAAGTGGTGCGTCCTTACTAACGGTGTGACGTACAAGGTCTATGACAGCTACGCAAAGGCGGAGGCTCCCGAAAAGCTTGTGTTTGAGGTGTCTATCGATCCGGAGGAGGACAGCGGGACACCGGTTCAGGAGATTGCGGAGCGCCTTTCCCTTTTGTCGCCGGATTCAATGGCGAACGGCGTCCTTGACCAGATTGCGAGGGATGCGTTCACCATGGGGAAGATACGCAAGGTTTTGGACAGAATATTCGCTGACCCGCCTGCCGCCTTTGTGAGGCTAGTGCGCTCAAAGGTGGGAGATGACACGATTAAGCCGGCGGAGGTTAAGGAAGGTCTAGCTAAACTCTGGGCACGGCCGCCCTCGGTAGCGACGACCCGAAGCATTCGACCGAGCGTGGAACGCAGTGCAACGGGCGTGGTTCTGATAAAGGACAGGGCGCGCAGCTACAAGGTGTCGAGTGAGGATGTCGCAGAGGTTGACACCGTTGTGGTCCCAGCGCGAGAGGACGGCTTTAATGAGGTTTTCCTAGGAGAAGATCGGTGGTATGAGATCCGTTTACATCGTAGCGTGATCCCCGGGATAAAGTATATCGCTGCCTATCAGGTGGCACCGGTTTCCGCCATCACCCACTGGGCTCCAGTAAAGAACATCGAACCCTGGCAAGACTCCGGTAAATTCGTCGTCAACTTTGCGAAGCCGGCTAGGGAAATGAAGCCTATACCTCTTGTGCCAAAGAGCAGAGTGAAGGCCCTGCAGAATATCAGATACACCTCTTTTGATAAGCTCCAGAGGGCCAAGAACCTTGATGAGGCATTCTGAGTGGTGCTCCGGGGGATAACGCCTGACTTGAGCGGGCCTACTCCTTCACCTCATGAAGGATGGCGTTTCTGGAATTCCTCTACTTAGTAGTCAATAACTCCACAATTTTCTTGCATATCGCTTGGTTGTATTCCTTGTAAACTGTGGTTCTCCATTGGACTCCGGCATCAAATTCCTCTTTGGCGTACTCCAATTCAGCAAGCCCCCCGCATCGTATTTCAGCCACTTAACTTCCAGGCAGCGTCCCAGATTCCTCATAGGCTTGATCACACTGTCGTTGACTATGCCGACGCCCTTAATTCTGAGAACCTGCTTCCCACCTTTCTGGAAAAATGCCTTCATCACAACAATATCCCCGATGCCTATTTGCTTCATGATGCCCGATAGGTAGGGTTTGTCCTCCAGCTTCCAGCCTATGCGAGCCACCCCCCCTGACATGGAAATCATTGCCGACGTCCTTGCCATCGTAATAGCACCCGATGCCGTAGACAGCCATTGCTACACCTCCCTAGCCAGGAGGGACAGGACAGGAGCCACATGCTCGCGCCTCTACAGCTGTCCCTCCTCCCCAGTCTGCTTTGAGCTTGTCTTGCTATTTCTCGCCCGTATCCAGTTTACCAGCGCTGGCCCTTCCAATCTTCTGGTGGTATTCCCGTCACGCACGTAGACGTCCTTACCATCTAGACAAACTACGTCCTCGCTGGGCTCCACAGTTACGCGACAGATGATTCCCTCCCTTAGGTGCTCAAACTCGATTGATATCTTGCCGATCGGGTCAGGTTCAAGCCGATCCCTAATCAGGCTCCTAAGCTTCTGCTGAAATCCGTCGGCGTTATGCCTCGGAGATAGTCTCAGGTCCTTCTCCAGATTCTTTATCTCGCCAGAATCGGAGACACCTATTAGGAGGGTGCCCCCGCTGGCGTTGAGAAAGCCGGCAATAGTTCTCAGTGAAGAAATCAACACTCCTGCACGGTTCTCGCCAGTTTGGGCGTCCGCTTCAAGAGTCTCCTTGAACTCCAGGCCCTGATCCTCGCCGCGCGCTATTAGTTGAAGGATTGGATGGGACTTCCAGTAGGTGGCTGGCTTGGAGAGGATCAACTCGCACCTGGCCAGATAGTCTGAGTATTTCTCACGCACTTCTGCCAGGACGCCTTGCGCCTCGGCCAATTTGGGATAACGGCGACAATACCACAGTTCGACCTCACGAACGTCCTCGTCGGTGAGACCGTATGATCGGTATACAATAGCGTCGATTCTCTTTTGCTCATACAGGTGATAAGGGTAGCGATGGTCCCGGCCTTGTCTATCAATGATATTCAGGACGAGGGCTTCGATACCCTTGTCTGTACAGATCTCTTCCGACATCGGCAGGTCCTTTAGATCATCGACTTGCGAGTTTACGGTGTGGTTTAGAAACTGTAGGAACAGGTATCTGAGAAGAGTGGAGCACATGACCCCGCAAGCAATGCGACTGTTTATGTCGAAGAAGAATATATTTGAGCATCCGCTGTCGAAAGGCCCCATCGAGGTGACCCGAAATGTCGGGCTATAGATTCCCACCCGCGATGCAGTCAATCCTTCACGAAAGTAGTATTCCAGATTTCGCACAACGGCAGCGCGAGTAGTCTGATCGCTCCGTCTAATTCTGTTTGTCTCGCCTCTGCTACGTTTCACGTCGGCAATAGTAGCGGTGTGCAGACGCCGTACCGCATCCTCTGACCAGTCGATAAAGTATTGAGTGGGCACAAAATAGTTTGGCAACCAGCCTGCGTCCGCATCGCTTGCACCGCCTTTGTCGTATGGCACAAAGTGACGCCCACCATACTTCGCAGGGTCCACCCCGTTGCGTTTCTCGCCTTCAGTAAGGTTGCCTATGTCTCGTTCAGTAAGTAATTCAGTTCTGTCAATGAGATCGTAGCCGCCATGAGCGTCAATTTCCTTACGCAGATAGTGCTTATTGTCGGCGGTTGCCAGTCCTTGCTTGATGTCCGCCAGGTTGCCCAGAACAGAGAACCGCTCATCGGACAGCAGCCTGTACAAACTGGGTGAGGCAACAAAGAATGACAAATTCGCATAAGTAGGGATTAAGCCCTGGGCATATGTGTAACGCGCATACGTCGTTGTCTGTACATCCGGTATTTGCGTTGACACGGCAGCAAGGTTTGCTTCTAGCGCTGACCAGCTCCCGGCTGGCAGGTTTCGTAAGTCGACCGTAATAATCTTATGGCTTTCGAGGGCGGTTTGGCTGCGCACAGAGAGAATACAGGTATTGACAGTTGCCTCGAAAATCCACGGCGGCAAATCGATGACGTGGAGAATCGTAGTACCCTCCAATAGCCTCGCGCGCAGGCGATAGTGACTGCGAATGGTGCGCCACGTGTCCGATATAATGAAGGTCAGGAATCCACCTGGCTTTAAGAGTTGAAGCGCCCGCGCCACAAATAGTCCGTAGCTATCTCTTCCTTGCATTTCACGGTTGCTGTGTCGTGGAAAGTATTGAAATCTCAGTGGGTCTTCACACTTCAGTCCGTAGGGGGGATTAGCTATGGCAATGTCGAATCCTCCCTTTGCGAATACTTCAACGAATTCCACCGCCCAGTCAAAGCCTGCGACTTCCTTACCCTTGCGGGTCCACTGGCCGATCTGCTTCCGAAGCTGGATGATCTCCTGGCGCAGTGTTTGTTTCTCGCCAGCGCTATGTGCTTGTAGGTACATGGCTTTCTTGTCCCGAAACTGTTTGATCAACTCGGAACGGAACCCTTGTTCGATGCCGGCTTGAGGGTCTGGGGCAGTCAGACTGTCGCCAACCTCGATTTTGAAATCGAGGTTTGGCAAGGGCTCCGGCTTTTGTCCAGGGTATTCGACCGCTAACGACAGCCACAGGCGTAACCGGGCTATGTTCACTGCGAAGGAGTCTATGTCTACTCCATACAGATTATTCTGAATGATTTCTAGTTTGCGTTGATAGTTGTCGCGGAGCGATGTCGCCTCCGCGCGGGTATCCAGAAGGCCATGTAGGTGCTGGAGTTCATGGAGCATACCAACCAGGTACGCACCGCTCCCACATGCGGGATCACAGACTGTAATCTGAGTCAATTTGCGAAGTAGTTCCCGCGCTTCCTGCACACTGACACCGCTGCTATCATAGTCATCCACCAATTCCTCATAACCACCTAGGCACCCTTTGATTGCCTCGCGACACATGAATGAAACAACTGTCTTGGGAGTATAGTAGCTACCTGTCTCATGTCTACCAGTCACCAGTTCCTCGAACACCTTGCCTAGCATCTCCGGGTCGACTGCAACCTCGACGTCAAGCGGCGTGCTCTCGGTTACCGTGAAGTTGAACCGATTGAAGAGATTAGTAAGTATGTCACCGATGCATTCGTCAGGCACCAACACGTCTGGGTTGCGGTCGTCATCGTCTTCCTCAAACAAACCACCGTTCAGATAGGGGACATCGCCAATCAGACTCTTCAATGGACCGTCTCGATCAATATCTACGATATTGACGTCATTCGGCGTATTGAGGCCGCAGAAGAATAGAAGCATCAGTCTGTCGCGGTAGAAGTTTGAGCCCATGGTCGGGTTCGCGCTGTAGGCGCTCCAGAGTGCCGCCAGGTACTTCGTTTGGGAGTCGAACCGTAGCCACCTCTTCTTCTGAATGAATGCTATAAACAGGAGTCGGTTGAAAAGGCGCTGGGTAAAGAGCCGCTTGCGCTCACGGTTGTCAAAGCCTTTGATCCGGGCCTCAACCCTCTCAAATACCCTACGATACTCTTCGAAGAATCTCCGAGTCACCTTCTCAACATCGAAGGCCTTCTGCCATTCCCTGAGCCACATATCGTCGTCCCAGGTGTAGTCGTACCGGAGGGCCGGCAGGTTAAGCTCGCAGAGGGTGTGCACTGGCTCCTGCGGGGCCCAACCGAAGGTGGTGATCTTGGCACGCTCCGGTTTGTCGCCGCTGAAGTGAGCGAAGGTGAACTCCTGGCTGCCGCTGGTGCAGATGAAGAGCAAATCATCGCATTGCCAAGCGGGGACATTTGGACTTTGCATACGGCGGGATCGCACCAGGCGGCGCAGGAGCTGTCTTAGGGCGGTCGTGTAGACGTGTGGAGTAGCAAAATCGACGAGAAATATCCCCCAGGGCTGTCCGTCCCTTAAGGGTTGTATCTGCCTGATACGACCGCTCTTTAGCTTGCAGGTCACATCCTCACTGAGGTTTAACTCACTACCTGTCCATTCGAACGTAAGTTCATCAACGGTGGCTGGAGACGGCAACTCCCAGCCCAATTCTCTCGACATGAACGCAAACAGCGAATTACTATCGGTAATACTGCGTACCTTCTCCTCAGATATCACCATGGCGAAATCTCTGGTTAGGATAGTTCCATCCAAGCCTTCAATTTGGGTTGAATACCTACTGGCGCCTGGACTCGCTTCATATAGGTATTCTTAATATGCTTCTCTACCTTCTTGCGGACGTCCGTGAGAGTCTCATTGCTAAGGGAGCGGTATCTGGGGGTTTCGGGCCTGCTGCGAATTAGAGTCACAATCTCCCCCGGCTCCTGAGCCAACTTCTCGGTGGCAAGGTCATAGACGTACCACTGTGTAGAGCCCGTTTCCTCAGTCCACCTCCCGACCTCTTGTTCAGCGTCCTCGACAGGTTCCAGACCAGGTGCCGGCAACGAGTAACAGAAAAACACTGCCTTGGTGTTGGGCGAAGGATGCTTCTTGCCCGTGAATACCCGCCCTGGCAGCATGTTGAGCCGTGCTTCCAAACCAGGATGTTCTTTCAGCAATTTCTGCAACTCCAGGTGCATCTCTTCGATGGTAGTAGTTGTCCCTTCATAAGCCTGAATAAAGTCTTTAAGAGCATCATAGTCATCTTCCGGCTTGAGCAGCTTCCTTCCTTCGATGCCAAAGATCTTGGAAATTCTCAACGTTTTGTTCGACACCTTCTTGTATAGTCGGAGCAGGCTCTCCAACTCGCCCGGAGGTAGAAAGTTCCAGTATGCCACGGTCTTGCGAGTCGTCCTCTGGTTAGGATGGTCGGCGATTATTCTGTCCTCAATGTCCGGGTTGAGACGCCTATCAACACGGCCGATACGCTGCATCAGCCGCACCGGATTCCAGTGCACATCATAGTTGATGAGGCGGGTAGCGTCCTGGAGGTTAAGACCTTCTGACAGCACATCGGTGGAAATGAGGACCCTGGTCTCTTTCAACCCGTTCTGAGCAAGTTCGGAGCTGGACAGTCCGTTGTAGTAGGGGGAGAATTGCTCGATGACCTGCCCCCGGTCACGCTTCACAGCGCTGTCCACTTCATCCAGTTCCGAAATGCCAGCCTTTTCGAGCTCTTTCTTGAGGTACCGTGCCGTCGCCATAAACTCGGTGAATATGAGCACCTTTTCTTTATTCAGAACTGGTTCCGATTGCAGGAGCTTGACAAGCGTCCTCAGCTTGGCGTCGTGCTCGGGTTTGAACTTCCTGAGCTCCTCTAAGAATGCGGTAACCTGGTCCAGATCGAGGAACGTTTCGGCCAGTATCTCGTCGAGCCTGTATTCGTCAGGACTGAGGTCCTCTACATACTCCAGCATTTCCGGGGTGACGATATCCTCATTCTCTTCGCTCTCTTCATATTCCTCGCGGAACTCTTGCTGGCATTCTTTGATATACTCAACCACGTCTGTGTGCTGAGCCTTCCATCTTTCCAGCCTGGCAACCTCGGAGGGTGACCGGCTGTATTTGGTGGCAAAGGCAAGTAGCTTCAGCATCAGGTCCTGACATGACATCTGAAAAGCCCGAGCCGAGCTCTCAAAACGCTTCAAGAACAGTATGCGGATAAGCCCTACCAGCTGTTTCTGCCTGTTTAGCCTGAAAGCCACTTCCTCCTTGCCAATATCCAGCGGTTTCTTCGAGTAATACAAAGGGTAGTACATGGCCAGTGAGAAGAGTGGCTTTTCCTTGGCAAAAGCAACCTCCACTATATTGAGAAGATTCCCATACGTTTGCTTCAAGGAATAGGGGGCGACCTGGGGGTCCTCCCTCCTGGGGAAAATCGCCCGGGAGCCATTGTGCTGTTCCTGGCTCTTTTTTACGTATGCACGACTGCGTTGGACTACCAGAGCCCGGAACAGAGGGTCGCCGGACAGGACGTCGTCCGCCTCCACCTGGTTGATTTCGGCGGCGGGAGCCTCACCGTTTCCTTCTACTTTCTTAATAATTCTGTCGAGTTCGTTCTCCAGCTTCCCGATGTGACCGGGGAGTGAATGAATGCCCAGGGGCGCGGCGCTGAAGTAGTCTGACTGCCGCTGCGTGAATAGCTCAATCATATGCTGCAGGTCTCGGAGGCTGTTGTTTATTGGTGTTGCCGTTAGGGAGAAAACCGTCTTGCCCTCACAAATATCGTAGAGCTGCCAGTAGCGGGACTTGCCTCTGACGCCTGGATTACGGAAATGGTGACCCTCGTCTATCATAATGACATCTGCCATCTCCTTGATGCGCCGGAGGCGGGCGGGGAATTCACCGCTCCTTAATAGGTCGGTATGATTGAGGATGACGAGATTGCTAAAATCGCCACCTGCATGGGGTAAGTACAGTTGCAGGTGTTTCTCCCACACCGGCTTCCGTGCTCCTTTCGGAACAAGAAGTGCTACACGCTTTCTCTCGTGCATAACCAGCCGTTCGATGACCATTAGACCGATCAGAGTCTTGCCGAGCCCCACACCGTCACACAGAAAAGCACCGCCGTATTGCCGGGCGACCTTCATGAGAGCCTGGTATCCCTCTTTCTGATACTGATCGAGCACAGGATAAACGCGGGAGCCGGCATTTTCCGGACCGGCAAGCTCCCATTCACCGACCGTCATCTCATGCCCTCGGAAAAACTCTTGAAGGGCTTTAACGTAAACCTCAAAAGGCTGGTACTCACTGGTATGTCTTTCGATAACACGGAGAATCTCGGAGGACACGTCTTCGGCATTGGCCCAGTAGTTCTCATACCACTCTTGAAGAGCGCCAACCTGCCTGCCGGTGATCTGGACATTCAGCTCAACGTTTTTTGATAAGCCGGGGAGAGTGAAATTCGACGAGCCCACAAGGCCGAAGGCACCGATCACTTCTTGACGGGCTCTGGTAATGTACGCTTTCGCGTGGAACTTATTCTCGCGGTAGACCTTGCACTCGATCTTCTTGGACTTGATTCCTTCTACTATCGCCGGTACTCCTACCAAGAAGTCATTCTCTTCCTTCTCGGCCTCTATGCTATTGTCCAGCCTGCTAACGATGTCCTGCAAACCTTGATCAAAGGCCTTCTTTGTCCGCAAGGAGACCTCATCGCCCATTAATATCCGGAGTTTGTCAACCTTTTGCCACTCACCATCCAGCGCCAGCAAAGAGCCGATCTCGAAAAAACCCGTCGCGACGTCGATAGACTGGGAAAGCTGGCACCAATCATGGAGATAATTGCCTACTTTCCAGTCCTCGTCACTGTTGTCGATGATAAATAGATCACTGCCGGGCCTCTTCGGCGACCGATCACGGAACTCCCCCAGCCTGGTACCGAATAGCGCGTCTCCTAAGCCAAGCTGGTCCTTCTTGCTTTTCGCGGACTTAGCCATTAGACAATCTCTGCATTTTACTAGTCACGTGGAGGGCTTTTTGTTACCGGAATTATACATCCGTCGACGAGAGCCGACAATACATGACTATCTTGAACACGCCCGCCAAGACCAACTAGCCAGCAAGAGGCTTGGGCAAGCGCGAGGTTTCCAAGCTTCAATCGTATGCTCGTGGATGACAGACCAACAATGTAGGCAGGCGTACCCGCATCAGAGGATTTGTGCCTGGCTCAGGAGGCTTTGACCTGGTATCCGGCTTTGCCGTCTTCGCGGAGACAAGGCGGGTTTATAGAGTTCGTAGAGTTTATGGAGTTTGTAGAGTTTGGAGACTGACGGAGACACAATGGAGATGTGGTAGAGACACAATAGAGATACGTTCCAAATCCAAATGCCAAAGCTCAAATGACAAACAAAGCCCTAAGGTCGAAATCCAAATGCCAAAGCTCAAATGACAAACAAAGCCCTAAGGTCGAAATCCAAATGTCAAAGTCCAAATGACAAACAAAATCCAAATGCCTTAATGCCAAAGCGGCTTGGGGTCAGGGACCGGAGATACGATGGAGAAGCAATAGAGATACAATAGAGATTAGCGGAG
>Ga0172362_10004800_pt1 | contig 11739 bp, 14 predicted proteins | sample LakKivs1_kivu2a2_FD_114534 | JGI IMG/M metagenome (GOLD analysis project Ga0172362, IMG submission 114534) | Sediment microbial communities from Lake Kivu, Rwanda - Sediment s1_kivu2a2 | ecosystem: Environmental > Aquatic > Freshwater > Lake > Sediment | place: Rwanda: Western Province, Lake...
AGTTTTCAGGAGCGTTTGGACAGTGAGGTGATGTTTAACGGCCAGAAGGGATCGTTGAAGAGCTTTATCTATTTGCAGGCTCGTTGCGTGGTTCGCTTTTTGTTGAAAGAGGCGGAGTATGTGCCGTTCTGTTTGGGATGGTGATTGCAGTTGCGGTATGTCGTGATCTATGATATTACGGATGATAATCTGCGGGCTTTGATTGCTGAAACGTTGAAGGATTATGGGCTGCAGCGCATTCAGTACAGTGCCTTCATTGGAGGTCTACGGCGAGATAAGTTGAACAATCTGCTTGTGGACTTGAAGAATCTTGTCAAGGATCTGATTGAAAACGTGCAACTATTTCCTGTCTGCGACACTTGCTTCAAGGGAAGAAGAGAAGTTGGCAAACCTAAGAAATACGAGTTGAAAGAAGCGAAGGAGAAGGTAGCGTATTTCTGAGTTTGACGGAATCGTTAAATATAACTCCAGTATCATTTAGTGTAATGATGGTGTTACCGATGAGCTTGACAAAAACTCGTAAAGTCGGCGGATCCTTAGTTGTGACGCTGCCAAAGGGGCTAGTTGAAAGCAAGAAAATCAAGGAAGGAGAAATCGTGGAGATAACCGTCAAAAAAGTCAGGAAAGACGGATTCGGCACTTTCAAGGGTTTAACTCCGTTCACCGCCAAGGATGAGCTGACTACACATGATTGAAAAGTACATCATAGATGCTTACGCATGGATAGAATACCTTATCGGGAGCAAAGCAGGCGAGAAAGTCAAGTCGATCTTGGAAGATGCAGCGAACGAGACATATACCTGTGCCGTGACAGTTGCAGAGGTAGTCAGCAAGACGGCCAGGGAAGGTCGAGATTTCGAAACCGCTTACGACATTTTGCTGAGCAATTCACAAATCGTGAACGTTGATGAAGAGATATCAAAAGAAGCCGGTGTACTGCACTGCGAGATGCGAAAAACCACAAGGGACTTTGGACTAGCCGACGCGTACGTGTTAGCAGTCGCGAGAACAGTCAACGCAAAGATATTGACCGGAGACCCTCATTTTAGATGCGTCAAGGAAGCAGTTCTGATAGAGCGGTAGACTCGCTTTTCTGCACTTCCTCTAATGATCGTCACCGACTGAAGACTCGGAGAGAGAACAGGTAGACCGAAAAAACATGAATTGGGACAAGAGAAAGACGAGGTCGCAGATTGCCAATCTGCCTGTACTTGGGAGGAACAACTTGAAGAAGACTAAAGAGTCAGGAGAAGATAAGTGGTTAAGAAGCAAACGGAAGCTGCCTGTTTCTGACATTGCTGAAGATTTTGTGTCTGTTACAGATATTAAGCAGTATGTTTACTGTCCGAGGATAGTCTATTTTGATAGGGTTTTGCATGCGACGCCTATTTTTGGTTCGCAGCAGGAAGATAGCAAGGAGCTGCATGAGGATTATGTGGAAAAAGAGTTGAGAAGAAAGGATGCGGTCTATTATTCGCCCGAGTTTGTTGGGGCAGAAAAGTTCCTGTTTACTTCGCTTAGTTCTAGTATGTATGGTTTGCAGGGGAACGTGGATTGCATAATCAAAACCGCTGGAACAGAGTACGTTCCAGTCGAGTATAAGAACATGAATTCTGACAGGGGCAGAGTCTGCATGCAGCACAAGTACCAGTTAGTCGGCTACGCCTTGCTAATCGAAGACAACTTTGATACTGTTGTCAAACGAGCTTTTGTGGATTACATTCCAGAAGGGCTGATCTTGCAGTTTGAGATTACGCCTACTATGAAGATTTTCGTAAAGCGTGTTTTAGGGAGCATAAGACGAATAATCAAAGATGAAGAATTGCCGCCGATTAGAGTGGCCAAATACAAGTGTTCCGGAGGATGTGGACACAAACAAATATGCCAGCAGTCTTGAAGTGATGCATGGTTTTTCAGTCGGTGACGAGATGTTCAGCTTGATCATTTTTGGTTTTTATGAAGAGGATAGATTCTGGAGCATATGTTTCCTTGGAAAGCTTAATGTATTGCGCTGGGACATAGTATGGTGAGCGTAGTACCGATGAGCAAGTTGGAAAGTGAAGTTGTAGTAACTAGAAAAGGGCAGACAACCATTCCAGTCCGGTTCCGCGAGAAATTCAAAATTGAAGAAGGGACAAGGCTTCAGGTCATAGAAACGGAAGAGGGGATACTCTTTAAGCCCAAGAAGTCAACTTGGGATCTTGCGGGTTCCGGATCTAGGTTTGCTACCCCTGAAGAAATGAAGAAGCTCTTGGACAAGCTAAGAGAAGAAGATGTCTAGAACCGTTTACGATACTAGATTCTTCATCGAACACTACTATTCTAAGGATGCAAAAGTGCTTAAGAGAACTTTGGAAGAGAAAAGAAGCCGAGAAAAGTACATCTCAGCCATCGTAATCCACGAAGTTTACCAGTTGACCCTTGCACGCGAGGGACGAGAAACAGCCGTACTGAGAACGACACTGCTGGAAAAAGATTTCAGAATAGTGCCTGTGGATATCGAAGTTGCAAGGCTTTCAGCTGAACTGAGGCACAAGTACAAGCTTTCAATGGGCGACAGCATGATTGCCGCCACGGCTTCGCGGTTGAAAGCCTCGTGCTTCTCAGACGATCCTCATTTTCAACGCGTCAAAGAGATAAAGACTAAATGGATCTGACTTCTCAGGCCGACATGAACATGGGTAAACATGCCGTGAATAGCGTGGAAGAACACAATTTTCTTAAGGGAAGGAACGCGCTTTTAGTGGTGAGATGCTCTTCTGAATCGGGTGATGTCATTGCCCAGGAATAAGCTAACGCCTAGTGAAAAGGTGGATATAGCAATCAACATGACTGATGTCTGCGTTCGTGTTTGCGCTGACGGCATAAGAGCTCAGAACCCGAACATCAGCGACGAAGAACTCGTTGAACGAGTAAGGGAAAGATTCGTGTTTGCGAAAAGACACAGGAACAGGGTCTAGAACTGGAAACTTTTGACAGTCTGATAAGAAGAATCGTTGGCAGCTTCAACGACGCGGGAATTGAATACGTGCTCACTGGGGCTTTGGCTGCAAGTTTCTACAGTGTACCCCGAACCACGATGGATGCAGATGTTGTAGTAGAAATCCATGAGGAAGAAGCTCAAACGAGACTAGTTTCGGCGTTGAGGAAAGCTGGGTTGAAAGTTGAAGAGAACAGGATCAGTGCCGCTCTCAGGTCAGGTTTCAAGATCGCAACGTTCAGGGACACTGAGACGCCTTTCACGGTCGACGTTATACTTTCTGATGGAAAACTCGATAAGAAGGCGGGTATCATCTTGGGTCTGCCAACGTTCTTTCAGACGCCTGAAGATCTGATCTTAGCCAAGCTGCGTATGATAAAAGCGACGGTTCCAAGAGAAAGAGCTTCAAAAGACGAAGAGGATATCAAGGCCATTTTGAAGTTCAACAAAGTTGATATGAACGCTATCAGAAGCCAAGCAAGGAAGAACGATACACTATCAATACTCGAGGCCATAACAAGATAATATGGTTGGCTAGGTGGAAGAAAATGCTTGTGAAACGCAAACATGTCGGGTATAGGCTTAGGTTTGCGTGATGCAGTCTTTGAAGTCTTTGAGGTCGAATGCTAGATACCCGTCTTTTCTCAGGCTTTCTTTTTCATGGATCTTCTTTGCTATGATGCCAAAGTTGTCTTTTTTGCGGTTCCACCGGAAGAGTGACGAGTTGGCTTCTAGATCCTTGAGGATTCTCGAACAGTCTTGTTTGTTCAGGATGCTCCATTTTACCTCGAAGAACGTGGCTGTGCGGTTTTCTTCGTCTAGGGCTGCGAGGTCTATTTCGTGATCTTTGAACCACCACGTGCCTATTGCGTTGAAGGTGAAGGACAGTAGTTTTCTCTGCTTCACTTCTGTTAGGAATTCTGTTGCAGCATGTTCGAAGGTGTGGCCTACGTAGGTGTTGTAGTCTTGTTTGATCCTGTTTAAGACGTAGTTGGTGTTTCGTGTTTCGAGGTCTGCTTTGTTCGGGGAGACGTACTTGAACCAGAACCTGAGGTAGCTGTCCGCTATGGTGTATAGTCCTTTTCTGGGCTTGGGCTTGACGCCTATCGGGTACGTTCGTTTGATGAAGCCTAGGTCTTCCAGCACGCTCGTGTACTTTGAGAGCATACTCTTGTCCATGCCTGTGAGGCTCAGTATTTCTCCGTAGGTTTTTGCGCCTTGAGCTACTGCCTTCAGTATTGAAGAGTAGTTCCGTGGCTCCCTGAGCTCTTCTCTGAGAAGGAACTCGGCTTCCTCGTACAGGAACTCGCCTTTCGTGAGAATCTTCTGCTCAACGTTCTCCCAGAAGCCTTTGGCAGGGTCAAACTTCTGAAGGTAAGCAGGCACGCCGCCCAAGCAGCTGTGCACGTTTACGAGCGTTTCAACGCTGTATTCTGGGAAGAAAGGCCTCAGATGGAACAGCTTCAGCGGCTCCAGCTTCCATTGACCCGTTCTTCTTCCATAGAGTGGACTCCGATAGTTCAGCACTTCAGTTTCCATCATGGAGACAGAAGAACCGAGCAGGATGAGCATCACGTTTTTGTCTTTGAGATTTTGATCCCAGATCTTCTGAAAGATCGATGGGATCGCCTGATTTCCTTCAATTAAAACCGGGAACTCATCAATAATCAAGATTACTCTTTTGTCCTTCTGCCACTTCGAGAATTCTTGAAAGAGTTCTATCCAACTCTTAACGTCGAGTTTGGCAAAACTTCCATCCTTGAAGTAATCGCTCATACGAAGCTTTAGCTCACGTATTGACTCGAGTTCAGGTTGGCGACCGGCCAGAAAATATACGTGAGGCTCGTTCTTTGAGAATTGTGCAACAAGTTCGGTCTTACCGACTCTTCTCCTACCATAAATTACTACAAATTCAGCAGACTTCGCATTATGATGCTGTTCAAGGAAGGCAAGTTCTCGCTCCCTATCAACGAATAGTTGAAACATAAGTATCATACTCGTATTTCAACTATTTTAAGTTTACAGCGGAAGAAACATGTGCCAGATTTAGGGCCAGGCAAAGTCCTACACACGATAATCAACCAATGAACACCAGTTGCCGACAATAGAGTGGCAAGACACAAATGCACAGGCGGATGCGGACACAAACAAACATGCCTAAGCTCTTAACCTAATTACTCCGCATGCCTTAGAAGAGTAGAGCACTAAAATCAAATCCTGTTTCTTTAGAGTAAGGTATTCTTGCCACCCAGTACCACTTTTTCCCACCTTTGAATTCTCTTGTGATTAGCTGTGCTTTTTCATATTGTCTGAATCTGAATAAAGGAATTGGAACCTGATATTCCACGTCAAGACCTTTATTATCGCCCTTATAACAATCCCATGGTATTACATCTATTTTCTGTTCATCATCATTCCGTAGCTGGAATTCTCTTCCCTTTTCTTCATCGCCAAAGTTAATATCATATGGGGCAAAGCCGAAAAGCGAACATCTACAGAATACTGCTCGCAAATTAGTTGGCGTTGTTAATTCATAATCGGCGTATACACTATCGCAGAGGTGTTTCAATTTAAGATATGAATAAGGTCGTTCGTGCTCTATTGTATCTCGTGTTTTCTCTAGAAGGCTTGGGACATAAGGTTTTTCTTCAGGGTTTTCGTCGAAAAGTTCCTCCGTGATAAAAACTTTCATCTCGTATTCTAAGCCACCAGAAGACCAGTTTTGTCCCTTTCTGTTAAGTCGTCCACCCCTTTGTCCAAGCGCATCTGCTGGCGCTAATTCCGTGTACATTATGTCACATGAAATATCTAGGCTTATTTCGATGACTTGTGTGGCCACAAGTATGAAAGGTCGGGTTTTTTTCTCTTTTAAGTTTTTTAGAAGATTCTTCTCTTTGTCTGCGCGATCTCTATAAGTAAACTGCGAATTATGCAAGACAATAGTTTCTTCCGCTTCAGGTAGCTGATTCTTTAAAGCAGTATAGAATGACTTGCTTCTTTCTATGGTATTTAGTATTACAAACTGGACTAGGCCCTTGCGGTAATTCTCGACAATTTCATTAACTACTTGTCCGTTGACCTGACCTTGTTGAACCAATGGTCTAGAGCATGATATGCTGATTTTGAACGGTTCGAAAAGGATGCCTTCATCATCTGAATACAAACATTGAAATTCTTCATTTATCTCTTTGACTTTTTTTATGAAAAATTCTGGTAGTGTTCCGCTCATCAAGAGCGCGGGAATTCTCATTTTCTGCAATAATTCCAATAGTGTCATAAGGTGTTCTAGTGTTTGTTTTTCATAGTAGTGCACTTCATCAAAAACGATTATAGCGTTTTGCAAGTTTCCCGCTGCAAAGTCTGCCTGTGGGAATCCATGAATAAAAGAGTATACTAGATGATCGATGGTAGTAACATTAATTGGCTTAAAGAATACATTTCCTTTAAAATTTTCGCCTTTCGCTTCTGTTATATCTTCCGCGCTTTCGTAGTCCAGACTTTCATCACTTTCTGCCTCATTTTTCATAGTGTCTTTCAAAATAATGAGGCTTTTACCGTGAAAAAGACCAACCTGTAGTTTTCCATTTTCAACCTGTTCCGGCTCCGTTTTTCCTTCACCGAATAATTTGCAGAACCTTTCCCACATCGCGTTACTGGTGATTTGAGTGGGCATTGCAAAAACTATTTTGTTTCTTCTATACTTTTGTGCTGCTTTTAAAGCCCAAATAAGAGCGGCTTCAGTTTTTCCTCTACCACAAGGAGCAAAAAGAAGGCCGAAAAAAGGGACATCGCCGCAGAGCTTTCCAACATCTTCCCTCTGATAAGAATAAGGCTCATTATTATTCAAAACTCTTTCATATATCCTTTCTGTGGCTGGTCGAAGGACATATTTTTCTGGTGCCTTCAATATGGAATTGAATTCAGTGTTAGTACCGTCATAACGAATTATGAATTCTGAGAATTCTGCACTAGAATAAAAATCACAAGTCTTCAATATAGAGAGAAGAAAACAAAAAACTGACTTTATTTTTTCCTTGTCCTCAAAATAGGCGATTGCATTCATAACGTGGTTTCTGTAGCCCCTATGCTGAAGGCGAGTTAGATTTTTATCTTCTTGAGAAAGAATTTTCAGGTCTTCAAATCGAAACCACTTGTCAAAGCTAAGGTCATTGTGAATTATTTTTGATTTCTTAATAAAAACAGCTATATCTTCTTGGAGGAATGAAGGCACTCCAAATGTTGTGAAGTTTTCAAATATGTTATTGGATAGCTGACTATGATGCCCCATTATCGCTGCCTCTTCCAAAGGCACACCAAGTAAACTTGGCAAATCAATATTGCTTAGAATTGATAAAGCATTATACGCATGGGGAAATTTAAAAGAAAACCTTCCATTCTTAATGTTATTTTGAAACTCTGCGGTTAGTTTCCCTATATCGTGAAGATAAACGGTAATAAACATGCTTTTTAAGAGAGATTCTTTATCCAATTGCCATCGTTCACAGAATTGATCAATTACATCCAGATTAGTTTCGATATACCTATGTAGAATTTTGAGGGAGTCTAAAATGTGGCCTTCAAAAGTTTGAAAAAATTTTTTGAGTTTTTCCCAACTCAGTTGTTCATGGCAGTTGGGGCAGTCTGTCATGTAGGTGCTTACAGGGTAGTTGCATTTGTTACAGGTACATTGCAGTTTGGCATAGAGCGTCATTTGGTTTCAATCATCCACTTTCATCATAACATTAGCATAAGGCTGTATTCATAGTTATGAGAATTGAAGCACACTTGTTGGTAAGAAGAGCCCTTGCCTTACGCCAACCACACGTTACCACTGCCAAATGCCCAGCAATCAGTTTCTTCCTTAAGGGTTATAGTTGAAGTTGGGGGTATAGATATGGTTTTGTATTCGATGGAAAAGTCGTTATTTATTTGAATAAATTTGTATGGAACATTTTCAACTCTGCATTTTTCGTGGATACCCCCTATTATTCCCGTTACTTGTTTGGTCTTGACTTCATTTATTTCTGTAGGCTTTGAAACTTCAAGATCTATCAGATCATCTGAGCTGCCTAAATATAGGGGTCTTTGTGGCTGTTGAAGGGCGCTGTAAACGCAGTCTATTTTGTCCTTTTCTCCCGCCAGATATATTCTGTAGGTTGGCGTGATTAAAAACTCCCTAAAAATTGGCGATGAGGAAAAACCTCTATTGTATGAATTGCCAGTACCTTTGAGTTTCAGCATTTTTGCTATCTCTCTGGACCTGCCCAAGTTTTTGGGTGGACTCATACCTATTTTAACCCATTCTTGAATGGAATAATCATCCCTTTTCATGCCTAAGGCATTTGCTATTAGCCCTCGTAAAGTAGTGTATGGCGGCGTGATATAGCTCAGTACGAGGCTGGTAGATACGGGCCTTCTAAAGCTGACAAAGTACAAAGCATCGAGTTGGAACTCAAGTCCCCACATCATTCCACCAGATTCATTGCCTCTTCAATCACAGCACTCGGAGTTTTTACCTTGATGCCTTTTGCTTCAATCGCTTTCTTCACGTCTACTTCGTTGTTGATCACACCTGAAATCATACCAAATAGCATTGTGTCGCTATACTTTGAGACATCGTCAATTATCTCATTCAATCGTTGGATGTTTAGTTTCCTTCCTTCTTCTAATTCGAAAAGCTTCTGAAGTCTGTGTGAATACTTGTTCTGTATCGATATAGCTATTATATCCGGGGAGAAATCGGTTAAAAGTCGTGCCTGTTTTGAATAGTCAGTCAAGTATTTTAAAGCTTCAAGTATTTTTCTTATCCTATTGTATCTCTGAGTGGAGTCTACTGCGTTTTCGATGGAAATTGTTCGCTCGTCCTCGTTTATTTTCTCTTCACTGCCAACTCGAATTGCGTCTACAGAAATTCCTGCTTTGTATATGTTTGCGCCTATTTCTATATTGACGATGTCACCCTCCATTTTTTGTCCTTCTGAAACTCGGTGGCGTCTCGTGAGAAAATCCACGTTTGCATTCTGATCAAAAGGAAGCAACCCGATTGCTGGTGAAACTTTTACAGGGGAAACTCTCATTGTGGCACCTTTCCCCTTTTCGGTTTTCATAAATCCGAAGAGGTCGCACATAATACAATTCGTGATCTCGCCGCATGTTTCTCCCTTATCGTCAGGAACGCACATGTATTCTTTATCTTTGAGATTTCGCCTCATTGCTTCTCTTAAGTAGAACCGCATTGCTTGTCCGCTTACATAGGGATATTCTATGTCATCTTTCTTGAATTTCTTTACGTCTATGAAGTTACTTTCTCCTTCGCCTGCGTTCAGGTTTGTTAAGTCAGTTTTTGAAAGCCAGACAACATTTAATCCTTTCATTTCAGTCGTCGCTGTTCACCTCCTTTTGTTCCTGACAAGTAGTCTAATCTGGATAGCTCAACACAAGAAAAAATCACTATTGCATTCTTTAAGTCTTCAATGAACTTTCGATCAGACTCGTGCTTTTCCAATAATATCACGAGTTCTTCTAAAGCGGGTGGATAAACGAACGTTCTGTACTTTCCCTTTTCTTCTGGCTTTAATCCCGCTATTCTTCGGCTGACCTGCCGTATCGCGTCCAGCAGGGCAGTTTTGTCTTTTGCCTTGTCGAGTTTATATAAAAGACTTTGGTGGCTTTTGGAAGCCACTGCGATTGTTTTTCCCGCAGACTTCAACATTTTTAAATTTTCTTCATTTAATCCCATGTTTTCTAACCTCCATTTATAGATTAATTTTTCAAGATATGCCCTTGTTTCCTTTGAGAAACCTAGATTACCTCCTTTCTTAGGAGGAAATGCACTCGCGAAGGAGCGAAAATCGTTTTCTATGAAGGCTTTTGAGAGACTCTCTCTAGCCTCATTGGTTAGGTTCTTATCAAAAGGAGAACCTTTAGAATTGTTTCTAAAGAAGGAAATTGCTTTGACTATGTCACTGAAGAGACCTATGCGTTCATCTGAAAGCTGTTTCATTACTTGCAGAACATAATCGTCAACATTCAGTGTATTGAATTTAATATTCTTGACGATGCCCAAAGGTATCTCCATCACCGCCCACGTTCTATTGGGAATTTCTCCATGCACATCAAAAAAGAATTTCTCATAGAAACAGATCAAAGTGCTAAAGGTTCCTGAGGCTTTTTCAGTTTTATTGCTGTGTTTTTCTTCGCGTATGTTTTGGTATCGCTCGTTTTTATTCACATGTTCCCGACAGATTATTTTGAAATTTTTCAATTCCTTGAGGTTTGCTAATTGTGGCAAGAAGAGAGTAGACTTTTTCTTAACGGTATCTGTTCTGTAAATTAACGCATCGTCAGACCACTCAGCTATTCCTCTTAGATAGCATGCAGGGCAAAAATCGTCATAGTATTCTTGCAACGAGTAAGTCTTTTCGTCTTTGTAGCTTCTTATGCCGCTGAGGCTTTTGATTTTTGTAACAAAAGGATATGCGGCTTGTTGAAGTTTCTTTATCGGCTTAGAAAACGGCCTTCCACAAATAACGCAATTGCGTGTTCCGTCTTCTGTCATCAAGTCTAAGATTCTTGAAGTTGTGACAGCAGCGGTTTCCTTGTTGTACAGTCCTTCTTTGAAAGCAACTTCACCCTTGATTTTTGTCTTTTGGGGTTGGATAAGTATGTAGTCTTTCTTTACTTCTTTTTTCTCGCCTAATTCCTTATTCATAACTTTAACAATTAAATTTGATCGCCTTTGTTCAATTGCATTTCCCATTTTCTTTTTGAATTCGCTGAAATCGTTTATGGTGATAACTAAAGAGTTATTTTCGATTTTGGCATTGAAGCTTTTATCTTTCACTTCATTAAGGATTGTATAGAGTGTTTCGACTCCGTTATCCATCCATGCATCGTTGAGTGCAGACAGTATTATTTGCTTCATTTGCGTTCAGGTGTTGAAATACTATACTTTCTTGGGATATAAATTTTTCAACTCTGGGTTTCAACTAGCATACATTGAATAACGCGCCTTCTTTGCAAGACTCTAGACCCTTTTTGCTTCAATTAGTTTTGTTTGTCCATATGCTGCTGTTTTGTTTTCGCCCACGTTGTCGTATTCTGCGTATTTTTCAGTATGTGCGTTGTCTTGTTCTATTGGTTTTCTTCCATTTCATATGCGACTCAGCTCACGAACCTGTCACTTTCTTATTCAGCATAACCGCTAGTTTCATTCATGACTCATACTCGCGTACACACTCTTGTCTAGTACACTTTTTGGTGGTCGACATGTGAATTCAGACTTCACTTGTATGCTCTCACAAAACTTTTCAGTTGGACACCATCCTTCTCGTACGTAAGTCCTAGGAATCGGTATTTAATCCTGCTTTCAGATATTGCTCGCTTGATAACATCCCGCAGCTTATGCTGTGTGTCATACTTCCTCAGCATTTGTTCGAGCACATCCCGTTTCGCGTCGGCGAACTTCAATAGCGAGATTATGTCCACTCTGTCTTTCAACCCTTTTTCCGCATGCCACCTGTCCTTGGCAGCCTGAGCCTTCAGCAAGAGCAGAACCTCAGGAACCGCCACCTTGAAGCCTTCAATCACCGAATACAGTCCACGTTCAAACACGTCCAAACAAGGAACCACTAACCTACTCACGAAAGGACACGTAGATGTCAACATTCACATCACAAACCAAAACCTCAAACTTACGCAACGCCAGACACTTATTCTCAATGAATGGGCCAGTTTCACTTTCGCAGAAACCGCACATA
>Ga0172362_10004801_pt1 | contig 11738 bp, 9 predicted proteins | sample LakKivs1_kivu2a2_FD_114534 | JGI IMG/M metagenome (GOLD analysis project Ga0172362, IMG submission 114534) | Sediment microbial communities from Lake Kivu, Rwanda - Sediment s1_kivu2a2 | ecosystem: Environmental > Aquatic > Freshwater > Lake > Sediment | place: Rwanda: Western Province, Lake...
GGCGGTGGGCGATGACCAGGCTGGTGCGCCCCTCAAGGAGCTTCCCCAGGGCGCGCTGGATGAGCAGCTCCGTGCGCGTATCTACCGAGCTGGTGGCCTCGTCCAGGATGAGGATGCGGGGGTCCTTGAGAACGGCCCGGGCGATAGCCAACAACTGCCGATTGCCTCGGCTCAGGGTGGCGCCGCGCTCGCCGACCTCGGTCTGGTAGCCATTGGGCAAGCGCTCGATGAACGAATGGGCGTTAGCTACCTTCGCCGCCTCGATCACTTCCTCATCGCTGGCCTCCAGGCGGCCATAGCGGATGTTCTCCATCACCGAGCCAGAAAAAAGAAAGGTATCCTGGGGGACGATGCCGATCTGCTTCCGCAGGCTGGGTAGGGTCACCTGGCGCACATTATGGCCATCCACGCGGATGGCCCCCTCCTTAACGTCGTAGAAGCGCGCCAGCAAATTGACCATGGTAGTCTTCCCCGCTCCCGTGGGGCCAACCAAGGCCACGATTCGCCCCGGCTCGGTGGTCAGGGAGACGTCCTCAAGTACCTTTTGCTCGTCGGTGTAGCCGAAGGAGACGTGCTCATACTCCACGCGCCCCTGCACGAGGGGCAGCTCGATAGCATCGGGAGCGTCGCGCACGTCCGGCTCAGTATCCAGCAGGTCAAAGACGCGCTCCGCTCCAGCCACGGCGGCTTGCATCTGGGCGAAGAGCTGCGCCATCTCCCGAATAGGCTGATAGAAGCGCCGCACATAGTTGAGGAAGGCGACGATAATGCCGATAGAGACCAGCGGCGGGTCAAAGTTCAGCACCAGGTAGCCGCCAAATCCGATGACCACGGCTAGAGCGATCGTGCTCAACACATCCAGGAGGGGCATGAAGCCCGCGGTCAGGGTCTCGGCCTGGACGTTGGCCGCGCGGTTGCGCTCGCTGACGGCCTGGAACTCCTTCAGGCTCTCCGTCTCGCGATGAAAGGCCTGCACTTCGCGTACCCCGGCAATGTTCTCCTGCAGCTCGGCGCTCACCTCGCCGATCGTCTTGCGCGTCTGGCGGAAAGCCTGGCGCACCCGCCGCGAGAAACTGAAGGTGATCGCCAGGATCACGGGCAGAATGGCATACGAGGCCAGGGCCAGACGCCAGTTCAAGGCGATCATGGAGATGATGATCCCCACCAGGCTCAGAACCATCCTCAGGACGCGCATCAGGCCCTCGCCGAACATCTGGTTGATCACCTGCGTGTCGTTCACCAGGCGGCTCATCAGGTCACCCGCCTCATGCCGGTCAAAGAAGCTGAAGGAAAGCCTCTGCACCTGAGCAAAGATTTGCGAGCGCATCCTGAGCAGGACCTTCTGAGAGGCCACGACCATCAGGCGAAACTGGGCCACGCTCATGCCCCAGGAGACCACATAGCTGGCGGCGAGGACGATCATGACTACCGAGAGGCCCACTCTGCGGCCGGGATTATCCCCCAGGAGCATCCGAAGCCAGGCCGGACGTGAAGTTATACCAGGACTGATGAACTGGTCCACGGCCACGCCGAGCAGGTAAGGAGACAGCAGTTCCGCGAGCGTCCCCAGGACGAGCAGGAAACCGACCAGAATGAGCGTGCCCTTGTACGGCGCAAAGTAGGGCCACAAACGGCGAAGTACCTTGCCGCCGCTCTGGGGGCGGATCTCCTCCATCCCTCGCATCCCGGGTGGGCCGTGCATCATGGGGCCACCTCCTGAGCAGCCGCGGAGCTTAGCTCGCGTTCATCTTGGAGCTGTGAGCTATAGATTTGGGCATAGATCTCGCTACCCTCCAAGAGCTCCTCATGAACGCCCCGGGCGACGATCTCCCCTTTGTCCAGCACCAGGATCTGATCGGCGTTGAGCACAGTGGCGATGCGCTGAGCGATGACGAAGCTGGTGCGCCCTTTCATCAACAATTGGAGGGCCTTTTGGATGCGATACTCAGTGGCCAGGTCCACGCTTGAGGTGGCATCGTCCAAGATGAGGATTTTGGGGTTGAGCAAGAGCGCCCGAGCAATGGCGATGCGCTGCTTCTGCCCGCCGGAGAGGGTAACCCCTCGCTCCCCCACGTGGCTCTCATAGCCGTCGGGGAAGCTCGTGATAAAGTCATGGGCCTCGGCCGCCTTGGCCACCTCGATAATCTCTTCCAATGAGGCGTCCGAGCGACCGAAGGCGATGTTCTCGCGGATCGTGCCCTCGAAGAGGGTGCTCTCCTGGAGCACGATGCCGATCTGGGCACGCAGGGAGTCCAGCTTAAGGTCGCGCACATCATAGCCATCAAGAGTCACTCGCCCCTCAGAGACATCGTAGAAGCGAGGGATGAGGTTGATGATCGTGGACTTGCCCGATCCCGTGGCCCCTAGCAAGGCTATCGCCTGGCCAGGCTCGGCGACAAAGCTCACCTCTTTGAGCACCGGCTCGCCCGACTCATAATAGCGAAAGGTGACATTCTCAAAGGCCACCTGCCCACTGATCGGAGGCAGGGGAAGCGCGTCGGGTTTCTCGGCCACCTCCGAGCGCACGTCCAGAATCTCGAACACCCGCTCCGCCGAGGCTGCGGCAGAAGAGAGGAACGAGACGAGCATGCCAATCATCATCACGGGGAAAAAGGCCATCATCACGTAGTTGGTAAAGGCCACCAACTGGCCGATGGTCAGGGTTTCGGAGATGACCTGATTCCCCCCGATCCAATAGACGAGCAGTGTAGCCATATTGGAGATGCCAAAGATCGAGGGGAAGGCCAGGGAAAGGAGCTTGTTCACCTGAATGTTCAGGTCGTAGAACTCCTGGTTCACGCCCTCATACCGCTTGGTCTCGTACTCCTCACGCACGAAAGCCTTGACCACGCGCACGCCGGCCAGGTTCTCCTGCAGCACGGTGTTCAGGTTCCCCAGGCGCTGCTGCACTTGCTTGAAGAGGGGCATGGCCCGGCGCGAGAAGCTGCCAAAGATGACAAAGGTTACGGGAATGACCACCACCATGATCAGCGCCAGGCGCCAATCGGCCACGAACAGCAAGACCAGGGAGCCAGCCATCATGAACACCGCCGACAGGAGCATAATGCCCCCTTGCCCCACAAAGCGCTGTACCGTCTCCACATCGGAGGTGGCCCTGGTCAGCAGTTGCCCTGTCTGCGCTCGGTCATGATAGCTGAAGGAAAGGGACTGAATCTTGGCATAAAGCTCATTGCGCATATCGTAGGCGCTGCCGTGGGCTACGCGGGCACCTAATGCCCCTTGGGTGAATTGAAACAGGGCGGTTACTATGGCGAAAAGGACCATCACCAGCGACAGCCACAACACCAGGGAGCCACTCCGCTGAGTGATGCCCTTATCAATGATCGTCTGCGCCATACGCGGGACGACCAGAGTTGCGCCGGTAGCCACCAACAGGCTGAGGAACATCCCTACGAGCATCAGCCAATAGCTCTTCAAGAAGCGCATTGAGCGCCAAAGGGCTTTCATCCGTAATCTCCTCGCGGCAATGCCGAAACCAATCGCAGGGGTAGGGGGTTTGATTCCTTGACGTTGTTCGAGCGTATTCTATTCGGACACTCATTGGATGTCAACAAAGCCCCCTGCAACCTTTGCCAAGTCCCGAGTGTCATATCAGGCAGTTGAAAAGACTACTGCTTTGGAGGAGTGTTTGATGCGCATTCTCATGGTGTACCCCGAATTTCCCGACACTTTTTGGAGCTTCAGATACGCCTTGCCGTTTATTCATAAGAAGGCCTCCTCCCCCCCCTTAGGCTTAGTCACCGTCGCCGCCCTGCTGCCCAAAGAGTGGGAAAAGCACCTTGTGGATATGAACGTGACCCAGCTCACCACAAAGGACCTGGAATGGGCAGACTATGTCTTTCTCAGCGCTATGGTGGTACAGCGGGAGTCTGCGCACCAGGTGCTCAAGCAGTGCAAGGAGGCGGGGGTCAAAGTGGTCGCCGGGGGACCGCTCTTTCTCGCCGAGCATGAGGATTTCCCTGAGGTGGACCACTTTGTACTCAACGAGGCCGAGATCACCCTGCCCCTCTTCCTGAGCGACCTGGAGCGTGGCGAGCCAAAGCGCCTGTATGCTACCTCTGAGTTCGCCAACATGGAGCAATCGCCCATACCGCTCTGGGAGCTTGTTGACCTGCGCCACTATTCCTCCATGACCATCCAGTACTCGCGGGGCTGCCCCTTCGCCTGTGAGTTCTGCAACATCACCGCCATGCTAGGGCGCCGTTTCCGCACCAAAACCGCAGCCCAGATCATCGCCGAGCTGGATGCACTGTATAGCCTGGGCTGGCACCACGGAGTTTTCTTTGTGGACGACAACTTTATCGGCAACAAGCGCAAGCTCAAGACCGAGATCCTCCCCGCGCTCATCGCCTGGCGCAAGGACAAACGGGGCATGGGCTTCCAGACGGAGGCCTCGGTGGACCTTGCAGATGACCCCGAGTTGATGCAGATGATGGTCGAGGCGGGGTTTGACACCGTTTTCGTGGGCATCGAGACCCCCGATGAGCAGGGCCTGGCCGAGTGTAACAAGTTGCAGAACAAGGGGCGCGACCTGGTAGCCTGTGTCAAAGCCATGCAGCGGGCCGGATTGCAGGTGCAAGGGGGATTTATCGTCGGTTTTGATAGCGATACCCCCTCCATCTTCCGGCGGCAGATCGAGTTCATCCAGCGCAGTGGCATCGTTACCGCCATGGTGGGGCTGCTGCAAGCGCCCTATGGCACCAAGCTCTACGAACGACTCAAGAAAGAGGGCCGCCTCCTGGCCAACTCCTCCGGCGACAACACCGACAACACCATGAACTTTCTGCCCAAGATGGATCTGAAGGTGCTGCAGGAAGGCTATCGGCAAATCCTCGCGCATATCTACTCGCCGCGAGGCTATTATGAGCGGGTGCGCACCTTCCTCAAGGAATATCGGCGACCGAAGATAACCTATCCATCCCTCAATTGGGATTACCTATCCGCTTTCTTCCGCTCGATTGTCGTCTTGGGCTTGCGCGGCAAGGAACGCCTGGAGTACTGGAAGCTGTTCTTCTGGACTTTGCTCCGTCGTCCCCGCTTATTCCCCGTGGCGATCACGCTGAGCATTTACGGCTTCCATTTTCGGCGCATTTGTGAGCTGTACGTGCTCTAGCCCAAGCCGGTGTGCCCCATCACCCCGGACCGGAGCCCAGGCAACCCACAAGGTGCCTGGGCTTTCATCATACGCGCGAGACGAAGGCAGTGGATGGAATCCATCGCCTGGCAATGAGAAGCCCGCCCGGCAGGCTTGGAATGCACAGCCGACGGATTCCCCCCCGGCCTGCTTGGGTAGGCGCTCTCAAGTTGGTGGGCTTGAAAGAGAGCGCCTTATCCGCTACACTGTTCCCAACAACGTGAGATCTGCTGAGGGGCCAAAGTAGAGGCGAAGGATTTGCCTGGCGCAATGAGCACAAGACGGCGCAGCCTGCTGTAAATTCTTTGCCTCTGCACAGCGGCGCCAAGATGTTTTTCACGGGGAGGTGAAACATGGCCTTGCTGAATGATAAGGATCGCCAGTTTCTGGAGGGGCACCTCGCCAAGTCCTTGGTCGCGCCCATCAAGCTGCTCTACTTCACCCAAGCCTATGCCTGCCAATTCTGTCGGGAGACGGAGCAAATCCTGCGCGAGGTGGCGGGGCTATCGCCCAAGATCACCCTGGAGGTCTATGACTTGATGGCGGATAAAGGGGCGGCCGAAAAGTATCGCATAGACAAGATACCCGCCACGGTAGTTATGAGCGATGTAGACTATGGCATACGCTTCTACGGCATCCCTTCGGGGTACGAGTTCAGCTCTTTGATCGAGGACATTATCGCCGTGTCGCGGGGAGAGGCTGGCCTATCGGCCAAGACTTTGGAGATCCTCAAGGGGATCAAGGAGCCGGTACACATCCAGGTCTTTGTGACCCCGACTTGACCCTATTGCACAAGCGCGGTGCGCTTGGCTCACAGTTTGGCCATCGCCAGTGACCAGATCACTGCCGATATGGTCGAGGCCATCGAGTTCCCCCATTTGGCCAACAAGTACAGCGTACAAGGGGTGCCGCGCAGCGTGATCAATGAGAAAACCCATATCGAGGGCGCGGTCCCCGAACCGTTTTTCGTGGCCAAGGTGCAGGAGGCGCTGGGCTTGATTACCGCCGAGGACGTAGAAAAGCTGCTGGCGGAGACATGAGGAACCACAAAGCCACAAAGACACGAGGACACAAAGGTTTACTGATGTTTTCTTGATAATTCATTAGTTCCCGGGTGTCTTTGTGTCTTGGTGGTAGAGATACCATTGTAAGGAGAGAAGGATGACTGGCGAGACGATGAAGCTCAGTTGCTGCTGGCTTTATGCCATCAGCCGCTATGGGTATCCCGTGCCCGTGGCCGATATTCCCGCTGCGCTACAGAAGATGGCCGAGTTGGGGTTCCACTACGTCGAGCTTGAGGGCGCTTCGGCGGGGGGCAACCTTCTGCAGGTCTATGAAGAGCGCCAGGCACTCAAGGAGCTGTGCGCCAGGTTGGGGCTGCGGGTGGTCAACTTTTGCCCGGTCATCCCCGAGTTGGTCAGCCTGGACGCGGCGGAGCGCAGGAAGGGCCAGGAGCTATTCCAGGTGGCTGTGGAGCTAGCTACCTTCTTCCAATGTGCCACCATCCAGATTGATAGCTACACCCCACCGCTCAAGTTCGTGGGCGAGCGGCCCTATAAAGAGATGCTCAACTATGGCATCGAGTTTCGCATCGAGATTGATCCCCGGTTTGATTGGGGTGAGCAGTGGCGCGTGCTGGTGGAGACCTTCAAGTATTGTGCCCAGGAGGCCCGGCGGGCGGGCTTGCCCTTCTGCTTGGAGCCGCGCGTGGGCGAGATCATCTCCAACACCGATGCCTTATTGCGCTTGATGGACCACGTAGGGGCCGACAATTTCGGCGCGGTGCTGGATACGGCCCACCAGCACGCCCAGAAGGAGATCCTGCCCCTCAGCGTGGAGAAGCTGAGCCGGCGCATCATGTACCTGCACGTGGCCGATAACGACGGCAAGATTAACGAGCACAAGGCTCTAGGTGAGGGAACGGTGGATTGGGCGGGGGTGTTCATGGCCCTCAAGAAACACCACTTTACGGGCTACGTAGCCATTGACATCGGCCGCCTGCCCGATATGGACGAGGCCATGCGCCGCTCCATCGCCTTCCTGCGCGACCTTTTGCCCAGGCTGGGGATCGCCTACGAGATGTAACAAACGCCACGAAAGACAAACGTCAACAATATGTCAAGAATCTGGTATTGACCTAGCGAATCCACAGTAGTATAATTAACCTAGGTGCTCAGGACCGGTCGGACGTGTGAAGAGGAGGTTAAGAATGAGACACGGGTCGGTCGTGAGATGCTTGCTTCGGGTTACGGTTCTTCTCTCTCTCTGATTCTCTCTAGCTCCGCTGCTACTCCCCACGATTCACCTCAGTCTTTAGCAGGAACTTGGTCCACCAAAGCGCCGATGTCCACGCCCCGCGATAGGCCGGCGGCGGTAGCTTTGGACGGCAAGGTCTACGTCGTTGGCGGGACCGATGCCAGCGGCGTTCTGGCCTCGATGGAGGTGTACGATCCGGCTACAAACACATGGAGCGCCAAGGCCAGTATGCCCAGTGCGAAGGGCTCGCCAGGAGCGGTGGTGGCCAATGGCCGAATCTACGTGTTTGGCGGAGATACCCAGGTCTATGAATATGACCCGGCTACTAACTCCTGGGCGACCAAAGCGCCATTGCCGGTCACTCCAGGGGGAGTGGCTGTGGCGGCGATCAGCGGAAACATTTACGTGGCCTTCAACACGGCCGCCAACACGCGCCCCAAGCTGTACAGGTATGATCCCTTCCAGAACATCTGGGAGCAGCGCCAGGAGCACCCGGATGTTCGCACCATCGTCAGCCTGGGCATCTCCAATGGCATGATCTACGCGGTAGGGGGCTGGTTCCCCAACCAAACCCCCGCCGAGCCGACACGGGTGGATCGTTATGACCCGTCAAACGACCAGTGGACGACGAATGCCATTCCGCCCTTGACGGTGCGCCGCACGCACCTGGGTGCAACATTGCCTACAGTGGACGGCAAGATGTACGTCATCGGCGGCTGGGACGGCTACTCTGCGCTCACCTCGGTGGAGGTCTATGACCCCTGGACTAACAGCTGGAGCTCCGAGACGGCGCTGCCCAGTGCACGTTATGCTATGGCCTATGCGTCGGTGGGTTACAGAATATATGCCCTTGGCGGCTCTACAGGAAGCCCCTTGACAACCAACCAGGAGTTGGCCCTGCCGGAACCGGCGCAACCACAAAACCCGATTGTTTTCGTTACTGATTACGACGGCACTTACGAGTTTCACACGATTAACCCAGATGGCACAAAGCGATTGCGTATCACCAATGACTCCTATGCTGAATGGGTACCATCCTGGTCTCCTGATGGGACCAAGATTGTCGGTGCCGTGGCTCGTGGACAAGACTTTGACGTGTACGCCATAAACGCCGATGGCTCAGACTGGCGCAGGGTGACGACCGATAGCCGAAATGAGTTCAAGCCTACATGGTCGCCCGACGGTCGGGAGATTGCTTTCTTGCGGGAGGAGTCCGCCGACGTCCAGCATGTCTGGATAGCAAGTGCCTCAGGTGGCTCAGAACGCAGACTGACATCTGGGGCGGGCACGGAAGAGGAACGCCCAGCCTGGTCGCCTGATGGCCAGAAGATCGCCTTTACGTCAAACCGAGAGGGTACTTGGCAGATCTATGTGGCGAATGCTGCTGATGGCACGAATGTGACCCGATTGACCAACCTCTCTGGCGGCGCCCATGCTCCGGCCTGGTCACCTGATGGAAGACGCATCGCCTTCTTCAGTGAGGATCACATTTATGCGATGAATCCCAATGGCAGCAACATCCAGCAATTGACTTCTACTGGAGCACCAAACCTCACGCCTCAGTGGTCCCCTGATGGCACAAGAATCGTTTTCTTCTCCACTCGCAGTGGCTATGCACAGGTTTATGTGATGAACGCCGATGGCAGCAACCAACAGAATATCTCCAATAACTCTGCCAGTGAGTGGTCGCCAGCTTGGGCAGGTCTTCTGGCTGGGGGTCAGCTCGGAGGGAATCCTCTCGCCTTTGTCAGCGATCGGGATGGCAACGAAGAGATCTACGTCTTGACTCCTGGCAGCAGCATCGCTGTGAACGTCAGTCAGCACTCCGGCGTGGACGGACACCCCGATTGGTCACCTGACGGACAGAACCTTGTTTTCCATTCCAGTCGTGATGGTGAGTGTTGTGAGATCTACACCATGAAGGCTGACGGTAGTAACGTCAGGCGATTAACCAACAGCTCCGGATGGGACGGTCAACCGGTTTGGTCTCCCGACGGTCGGACGATCGCCTTTGAATCCTTGCGCACCGGCATTTACGAAGTGTATATAATGAACACAGATGGCACTAACGTGCGTAACGTGAGCCACGGTGTGGGCGGTTACCCGTCATGGTCGCCAGATAGCACCAAGTTGGCATTTCACTCAGACCGATCGGGGCTGAACGACATCTACATTGTCAATATAGATGGTACGGGGCCCACCAATCTCACGAATAGCCCGTCTGCTGTTGAGTGGATGCCCACATGGTCCCCAGATGGACGTACTATAGCCTATGCCGTGCAGCATGGAGAGGGTTGGGATCTGTACCTACATGATGTTCAAACGGGTGGCCGTACTACCTTCATGACATCGCCGACGTATAGCTGGTGGCCAGTCTCATGGTCCTCTGATGGCCAGCGCCTCGCGTTCGTCTCGCAGTGCGATGGGCAGGAGGAGATCTACCTTGTAGGCATCAACGGCTCAGGCTTGACTAGATTGACTAACAACCCAGATCAAGACTGGTGGCCGGCGTGGGCAAAGTCCTCCGGCGGTCAGGCCAGGGTAATCTACTTGCCCCATGTACTCGGGGGCCATTGACCTAAGCAATGGCCCGATGTAGGCAATCCGTGGTCATCGAGCATAGGCTACCAAGACAGCAACTAGAGGGGGCCATCAAGCCCCCTCCGAGTCCTCTTGCGCCAGTCGGAACGGGCGGACTAAATATCTGGTCAGCGCGTTCGTGCTGCTAGCACGATGCCCAGGACGGCGACCACTGCTCCTAGAACCGTCCCGATGATCTGCTTGACGCCGAAGCCGGGCGAGCCAAAGCCCAACTGGTTTGCCAGCAGTGACACCAGAAGCACGATGATCCCCAACACTGCGGCGATAATGCCCAGGGTTTTCTTGTTCATGCACCGACCTCCGAAGTTAGTTCGCCTTGCGGACGCTCAAGCCCGCAATGATCCTATCTTGGGCTGATAAGGTGAATGGAAGATGAACGAAGGGCAAGCGGATAATGACAATCTGTTCAGGGAAAGGCCACACAAACAGGATGGGCAGGATAGATGCTAGAAGATTAGCCTCGATATCCTATACGCGCGCCAGGAGGGTGAGCAATACGCGCTCGGCCAGCTCGACCAGGAGGAGAGCGATCATGGGCGAAAGGTCGAGGCCGCCCAGGCTGGGCATCACCCGCCGGATCGGCCCCAGGATCGGCTCAGTGATGTCGTAGAGGATGATGACAAAACGGTTGTTGCGGTCTACGGGTATCCAGGAGAGCAGAACACGGGCCAGAATGGCCACGTTCAAAGCCCGTGCCAGTACGACGACAAAGATATAGAGTACCCTCATTTCTTGCTCAGCTCCCCAAGAAGTTTGGCCTTCTCATAGGCTGCGGCGACAGCTCTGGATACAGTAGCCCGCAAGCCCCCCTTCTCCAGCCGATACAACGCCTCGGCCGTGGTGCCGCCGGGCGAGGTGACCATATTGCGCAAAATCGCCGGATGCAGGCCGCTGGACTGGGCGAAGGTCGCCGAGCCGCGCACCGTCTGCAATACGAGCTTCTCACTGACGGCCCTGGAGAGGCCCATGTGCACGCCGGCGTCAATCAGCGCCTCGATGAAAAGAAAGACGTAAGCCGGGCCAGAGCCGCTCAGGGCCGTGGCCATATCCAGATACTCCTCATTCTCCACATACACCTCTTCGCCCAAAGCGGCGATGATCTGCCGTGCCCTTTCGCGCTGCGGGGCCGATGTGTCGGGGGTGGCGGTCCAGACTGATATGCCCTCGCCGATCTGACAGGGCGTATTGGGCATAATGCGCACGATGGCCCCTACTCCCAGCGCCTGGCGGATGGCCTCGATCTTGGCCCCGGCGATAAAGGTGAGGAGCAAGATGTCAGGGCTAATATGACCGGCTAGCTCGCGCAGCACCTTGCCCAAGACCTGGGGTTTCACCGCCAGGACGACGATCTCTGCCCCCGCGATGGCCTCCAGGTTGGAGGCGCTGACCTGAATGCCCAGCTTCGTGGAAAGGTGTGCCCGCCGTTCGGCAAGGGGATCGCTGGCGACGATCTCCTCGGGCCTGGCCAGGCCCTTTTTCAGTATCCCCTGGATAAAGGCCTCGGCCATGACGCCGCCGCCGACGAAAGCGATCCGAGAACCCGCGCTCATCTTCATGATGTCTCTCCCTGAAAGGTAGCCGCACCATCCTGGCCGACTGACTGGCTGATAACTGATGACTGAAAACTGACACCTAATAGCTTGCCGGGCCGAAGATGGCCCGCCCGATGCGCACCATCGTGGCCCCCTCTTCGATGGCCACCTCAAAGTCGTCGGTCATGCCCATA
>Ga0172362_10004806_pt1 | contig 11733 bp, 5 predicted proteins | sample LakKivs1_kivu2a2_FD_114534 | JGI IMG/M metagenome (GOLD analysis project Ga0172362, IMG submission 114534) | Sediment microbial communities from Lake Kivu, Rwanda - Sediment s1_kivu2a2 | ecosystem: Environmental > Aquatic > Freshwater > Lake > Sediment | place: Rwanda: Western Province, Lake...
ACAGTTGCGCTGCTGAGAGTAGCGGTTCCAGTTGTTGGGCCTGAGGTCACAATTACACCATCAGTTCCGTCACCACCAACCACTTCTAGACCAGTCAACGGATTAATGACTTCAAATGTCACGCTTGATTCGTTAGCAAAATCAGATAGATAGGTTGGATTAGCTTGTAAGGTAGCTGGTGAGAAGGTTGATCCATCGGCAACAACATAAAGCTTTCCGCCAGCGACATTGGTTACTCGGAAGACGCCAATGTTAGCTGAGTTGGTTGAGTTGACAACTTGAAGAGCCTTGCCAATAAAGCTAGCATCAAATACCTTGGATGCAGAACTAAATTCGCCTTGATTAAAGAAGGCTAAGTTTCGGCCAATATAACCATCATCTCCATAATGAAGGGCCTCTAAGCTTTCATTAACAGTATAGAAGTATGAGTATCCGCCTGGAGCTGGAGTATTGCTGAAAATAAAGCTATTCGTGGTTGGTTGACCAGAGGTATCCAACGTATAGAAAGGCAATTTATTTGGCAATAATTGAGTTTCCACATTAGTCGTATTGTTTTTAACGAAGAAGTGAATTTCAGAATTAAAATCAGGAATTACTCCGATTGGTAATGGAAAGATAAACTCATCATCATCTGGAGATAATGCGTTGATTGATTGTTCTAAAATGTAAGAGGTTCTTCGAGGAAGTGCAGGTGCAGCTTGGACAGTCATTAAGGCTGGAGCACTATTAGCAAAAGCTAATTGAGCACCTAAAGAAAGGTTGTTAGTTAGGCTTGGTAAACCGTGGCGTCTAACGACATCACCTAATCCTTGAAGTAAGATTGGGTCATTTAAATCAGTGGTTGCAATATAGTTGGCAGTTAGGGAGTCATTTCTCACCAATACACCGCTGCTAACGACGACTAAGAAGCCATCGCCTTCTCGGAACGGAGAAACGTAGTTTGGGCCAACTGTGGTCTCGGAAAGAGAGAATTGGATAATTCCATTGCTGACTACATTGTTATTGGCAACCCAAACAATTGGATTTCCATTGGCATCTAGCTTCGATCCAGAAACTGAACCAAACACTAAGAATGACGCTGTTCCACCAATGGGGGCATTTAATGCATCGCGTTGAACCTTAATGCAACGAATGGTCCAGTTTTCTGGTTGGGCATTGACATCTACCAATTCTAAGTTATTGACGGAACCGAGACCCACGTTTGTGGAGAGTGCGGTCCAGAGCGAACCTCCTTGGTCAACCAAGTGGGCTCGTTGCAATTCAATTTGGCCAGTGGCGATATCAATTCGATAATCATAAGAATTGCTAAAAGAATTGGAATCAATAAGTGCTTCCAAACCTCGTAATGGAATTCCATTTTTAAATAAGTTAGTTCGGTTAGAGATGAGCGGGAATTTGCTCAATAAAAAGTGACGACCATCTCGCCCTGTCGTGCCGCTATAGCTTGGGTTCAAGCCATCTTGACCGCCACCAACAGCTTGTGAAACAAGTGTCTCATCAGTTGTACCTTCACCAATCATGGCGGCAATACGTGAGCCACCAGGAACAGACACTCCACGTGATTGGGTAATTACATCAGTAAATACGCCCGGAAGGACATTTGTAGCACCAGGAATATTAGGCATGATCAGTCTCCATTAAAAAAATATTGTTATTTGTAAGATATATAGAATTATTCGTAGATTGCATTATTTGTGTCTTATTCTACTCCCACCATCACTCATATTGCGCTTAGCCTCTAATGGGCGCAAATTTTTAAGCGACCAACATTCCTTGAAATTATTATCTTCCATTGAGGTATATGGCAAGTCAGATTGAGGTGTGATGTGATCGATATGCCAATATATTCCGTGATTATCCCAAGACATTTTATCATCAAATTGATTTTCTATATGTATTTTTAGATCTTGAATAGTATAATCAAGATATTTTAAAATAGATCTCCCTGATTTATTAGATTTGCCTCTCTTTAAAGCTTTAGAGATAGCATTTGAGATATTTTCTCTCATCTTAAAAATAGGATCATGATGTTTACGATTCTTTTTATATATTCGTTTATTTTCTTTACATTTTTTAGTTTGAGAATTCTTTCTGAATTGTTCAATATTATTCAAATAATATTGTTTTTCGTATTTTTTTCTTTTATCTAAATTATTTTTAAGCCATTTCTTTTTTCGATCTTGAGACCGGGCACTACCATTTGCCTTTTTAACCTTATCTAAATTTAATTTTCTCCATAATTTTATTTTTAAATTTTCACATATCTTGCAATAGATGTTAAGATATTCTTTTATCTTATTAGCTCTAAGTTTTCTTTTTCGTGTTCCAAATTCAGAAAGCTCCTTTTCTAAATTACAAGATGAACATTTTTTCAAATTTATCATTATATATTCAAAATCGTGTCTAATAAACTGACTTCAGTGTTGATTGTAATATTGGCCGGAACTGGACTGCTGGGTCGACTCACATCAGCCAAAATAGCAGTAAAGAAAATCGCATCAATAATATTGCCAACTGGAATTTCACGTCTCCATTCTGTTCTAATTTCTAAAGTAATTGATTGTCGAAATAATTTATCATTTCGGTCATCGCTTTCACTTGCAGATCCAATACTGACAGGTTTGACAATAATTCCGATATCATATAGACTATCAAAAGAAAATTCCGTAAAACACATGGCAATGGCTTCAGTCAAGTCATCTCTTGCCCTTAAGCTTCTAGATAGCACATCTATGATAATAGTCCCTTCCCAGGCCCCGGCCGTAACAAAAGCCTTCGGTTTCGAGACAATAGTTTGATTTCCATATCCATCTTCAAAAATGACATCTTCATATTGAACGGAATCTTGTTCACGATTAATTGAAATTGGAACATAACGACTACCACCACTTTTAATTAAAATAGCGGGGTAATAAATTCCATTATATCGATAATTTTCCCCAATAAATAACCTAGTACTTAATCCATTTTGATTAGCACCATATTGATTATGGGTTGTTGGTATGTCTGCTCCTAATGGCAAATCAGTGTGGTCAGTGGTATTGGCAAATCCCCATTGATCTTTGGCATAATGATAATAATCATCTTTCGAGAAGAAATCCCTTAAAGTTGAAATAATAATTTCTTTCGGATAAACTAACATTGATGCCTGCACAATATTGTGCAAAGGCATCAAGTTGCTTTTGAAAAAATTATTAGTACCCATTGATTACCATCGATATGTGATTACGGCTGGAGCAATCATAAAGTTAACTGAAAAGAATGGAGAAGCTCTTTCCCATCGAGTATCTAAGGCCAAAGTCATTCCAATTCCTCTTCCAGTAATATATCTACCAGAAATATCAGACCCACCATAAGTAGTTAAATCAATAGTAAATGGAATAGCTGCGCTGGTGGCATTGAAATCTCCGCCACTAACATTAGAGAAGATAGCACTAGATAATTCAAAAATACTATCATCATTATCGCTGGTTGAGCTGAAATTATCTAAGGCAAACGTGCCGGCACCAAAATTCTCCATATCCTGTGAGCTTAAATTAATCCAGAAGTTAGAGGTAAGATTTTTATTAGCTAGACCATCATACTCTACTTCACTGCCAAAGGATCTAATTCCCGACTCAATCTTGAGGACGCGAACATTATTTGGCAAATACGACTCTAAATTAACTTGAGTTCCCCAAGTTCTAAATGAACTGCTTTCAGAATCTCTAAATCGTAACATTCTTGATCGATATGATCCATTAAATGTTCCAACAGGAATATCTGTGGCTGGTCTAGTGTAAAGATCATCATAACCATCTGGGCCATAAGCTGCTCCAGGAACCATATGATATTGCAACATTCCATTCGTCCAAGGCACAATAGCTTGACCAGTTTGATTCTTGTTTCTTTCAACAATCCAACCGGGAGTAGCACTAAAGGGTATATTAATAGTTCCAAAGAATGAAACACCATTGCTAATGGTAGTTATTCCTAATGCATTGATAGTTGGTTTATCAAAGAAATTATCAATAATCATTCCTTCAGAACCCGCCCCCTTTCCTCCTGAGTGGCCGCCCCAAACTGGATTTTCAAAGTTGTCAAATCTAACATATGAAGTAATATCAACATTATTTCGATAAATATAGTTTCCTTTAACAGTATTCTTCTTTCCACCAACTAAAATTAAGTTACCTGCGGCCCCTCTTAAATTATTTTCTGAAATAATGCTAGAGCCTTGGCAGAAAATATAGCCGTGAGAGTATGTATAATTCGTAGCTGCCCCGCCAGTCTGTGTCCAGAAACCTTCATTCACAATGTTTTTGGAAACAATAATGGAAGTATCATTGCCTTCTGATGGAGATTCCACTGGGCTTAAGACATACTTATTAGAGCCAACAAAGATTGCATATCGATATGATTTGATGCCAGAGACCGCGCCATAACTATTGGTATCGTTTTCTCCATACAGAGTTAAAAAGTTTTCACTATTGGCTTGCAACATATTTTTAGAAATAATTGCCCCGCTATGTTGCTCATAGGCCACGCCAACGTGAATCCAATTAGCTTTATTCTTATTGATATTAACATATCCAGTTGGATACGCACATCGATTAGAGCTGTAACCATCTACTAATTTTGAAACCAAGAAATAAAGCCCTTTATGATCACAGTTGTAAATTAAATGACACAAATTATTTTCAATAGTTAAACTGGTTGATTTGTCAGTTAAATTAGTATAATTGGGATACAAATTAACTGTTTGAACTGCGCTTGAAACAAAGTATCCAATAGTTCCACAAACATTGTTTTTAATAACGCATGATTGGGCCGCCAAACCAGGATAATTCATCACGTTATTACTATCTGGTCGAGAAGTGACGATAATAGATTGATTGTGGCTACAAGCATTATCAGTAATATTGACATTAACTAAGCGTAATTGTTGTGAGCTAGAAATAACTGGTGATGAGAGTGCTGAATAGTTATTAACAATTGCGATTGCAGCGTAATAATCACTCACCAAAGTACCAGCATTTAAGTGATTGAACTTACAATTAGTAAAATTAGAGTTGCTTAAAGTCGCATTAATATCTATCAATTCAAAACTAATGAATGGATGTCTAATCGCTAAATCTGCATTAGCGGTTGGATCTCCCACAGGCGAATAGTTGAATGAAACATTATCAACTAAAATACCATCTACTGGATTAGCCATTCTGCAATATAGATAGCCATTTTGTGAGTTAACTAAACTGGTCGCATCAAATCCATCAGAGACTGGATTGTAAGTTGAAGTTACTGTTGAATTAGTAAACCTAAAATTGCTAGAACCACTTAACAAGATGCTACGATTAACGTTACCGGAAAGTTCTGAGTCATTGATGATCGCATAATTTGTATTAATCAACACAAAATGGCCGCCGGGAATAACTACCCCAGGATTAGCCGTTGTATAATTAACTGATAATGATGAATTATCAAAGACAAAGTTAGTAGTATTTGTTAATCTTAAGAAGCATGGATAAGTGGTTTCAACTCCATAAGCCGCCACCGGTAATGCCTTGTTCCAAGTGACCACAATATTACAGTCTTTAAACTTAATATTATTTCCATTAACTACATCCATCATGGCGGTAGTATTTGGAGCAGAAGTTGGCAAGGTAATATTTAAAGTGCAGCCTTCAAATACCAAATTAGAAATATTGGTATTTGCCTTGACAAAGATACCTGCATTTAAGTTTAAAGTTGTATTTTTGAAAGTTAAATTAGACCCAACTGTTAAGGCGGCGGTAAAAGTAATTTGACTATTGTTTTGGCCATCAATAGTAACATTTCCACTGCTAAAATGTAATTCTGTTGCCGCAGTAACAGTAGCATTCGTTGAGTTGGCCCCCTTAGTAATGACGGTGCCATTAAAAGTATTATTGTACTTAATCCAATTGAAGATTGGAACAATTTTCTTAAAATTACCCTGACTGTTGCTAGAGGTAAGTTTTAATGGTAAAATAGTGTCGCCATCATTGACAAATTTTCTAGCATCATGCATTACCAAGCTAATCGTTGGTGGGCCGCCTGAAACTGAAGTAGCGGCGGCAATATACAAGATGGTTAAATCTTTTCTATTGTTAATAATATTCGAGAAAGTTGAGCCATTTAAACTATAGCTATTGCCAGAAACTAAATTTTGTCCAATAAATGCTCTAGTTGTATTGGATGAAGTATTCAAGATTGGATCTGGATCCAAAAGTGGTAGAATTTCATATTCACCCCTAGAATTGACACAGACTAACCAGTTAATCTTGAACGTTGGGCTAATACCAGAAGTTACTTCTCTCATTGGAGGAATAATAACAGTATCATCATTCTTTTGAATGAATTTACCATTGACTAAAACCTCTCCGCCAGTAATAAAGATTTGTCCACTATTTGGATTAATTAGTTTTGATTGTAATTCAAATCCTCGAATTACACCATTGCCATGTAACAATCTTTCTCCGGCCGCAATGTAATTAAGTGCGGAAGTAGTTAGATCCTTTTCTGAAGTATTTCCAAATTGACGGTCATCTCTAACATAATTAATGACATTAGAGACGTCATTATATTGGAACAATCCAATTTTCATGATTTGATTATCTAAGGCCAATGTTGGGAACAATTGGAAATCTAATCTTTGAGCAGTGAGTGCTGAAACAGAAGTATTAAGATCGAAAACTAAATCAATATAGTCAACATAGGTCTCGTCATAGAATCGTGAGACTGTTCCTTGTTTACCAGAGATTACTGGACCTAAATGATTAGCTGGTGTTGATAGATTTCCATCCCAAGCAGCTAAATATCCATCATAATTCCCGCTGGAATCAAACGAATTCATAAATAAAGTAATTTTATTAACTGAACCGTATTGATATCCTCTGAGTTTTGGAGACACACCAACAATATTGATTTTAATCAACTCTGAATTATTGACTAATGGAATATTTTCATTAATTAATAATGGTGAAGTAACTCCCGCATTAAATCTAGCCCTTTCATGTGTGAAAGTATTTCCATTTTCATCAACATAAACTTCAAAACTTCTTTTGAATGGTGAAACTCCAGTAAAATCTGTAGCGCTTTCAGCATTAAAAGAAATTGAATCAGATGAGAAGTAAATTCTAACTTTTCCATCAATTCCTAAGGCCAATCCGCTCGAACCAGTTGTCGCTAATCCATGAACAGAATCAATAACAGTAATATCTGTGTAATCATTAGCCGTGCAACATGTAAAATTAATATTTTCAATAATAAATCGACCAAAATCATTAGGGAATACGCCATATCCATCTAAAGATTGAACAACAAGCGTTTTACCTTTCTTAAGTTTAGAGGCCGAAAGATCAAGGGGAACACGATATGTAGTTTTGACTTGTCCTGGAACACCAGGAATAATAGTTTGAGCTACAATTGTACCAGACCAATAACCATCGCCATAAGTATCCAATATTTGTTCAATATCAAAGTTTAGCTTCTCTCGCTCTGTCCCATTAACATAGTAATTGTTTCTTTTTAATGGTAAATATAACTTAGTTGGCAATACTGCTGCTTGAGCAGATGGATAAGCTGCTTGATAGGCTGGACTCGCGATCGCAGAACCTGTTGGTCCGAAACCTAATGGATCTGGAGCTTCAAACCCTGCCGAGGCAAACATACCAACAACGTTATTGGGGAATGAAATATTGGTTCCATTTTGATCGAAGTCTCCAGCTCCAGTCACGACTGCATTTAAAATCGAAAAACCAGCATTATTATAAGGATCAGCCAAAGCAATACCAAATTCCCCTTGATATTGGAAAGCTACGAAACGATAATTATATCCTGGTTGTCTAAAAGCACGATTAGTTGCCTCAACAACAGAATCTAACGTATATGCGCCAGGAGTTGTGCCCTGATTTCCGGTAACGTCAATACCTGGTAAAATAACATATCCATCAGCTGGTGAACCAGTTGGGAACAAAGCTAAATACAAGAAATAGTGAGTAGAATCAAATTGATCTGCATTAAAACCTAATCCTAATGCTTGTGCACCTCGTGGATTAACTGTAATTAAACTAGATTGAACTGAAGGGAGCCCACTATTCGCTGCTGCCACTGACAAGACACCATACTTATTAATATTAACTAATGGTTTGTCAATTCTTACAGAAGCATTGGCGGTATACTTTAGATTTTTACCCGCAATTCTAACAATAAACTTTTTATTACCACCATTTTGAATATACTTCTTTTCTTTGATAATAAATGGCAGCTCAACAGTTCCATAATTAACTCTAATGATATCTCCAACTTGAACTAAAGCAAATTGAGAGTCAAAAGAATTGTTTGATAATACAGAGGCGGCTGGCAATAATTCTACAATGTCATCGCCAAAATTAATATCATCAACAGGAAATCCACTAGTTCCTGTATTATTGAAAAATGCAATGGCTGGAGTGGATGGGACGATTGGGGCGCCATAACCATCATTCACCAAGGAAGCGGATCTAGATTCACGAGAAATTCCATTGGAATATAGATTTTGTAATCTAGTTCCTAGTAAAAAGATACTCGTACTATCGATAAATTCAGCTAATGCCTGCAAGTCATTGGCAGTTTGAGGAATAGTCGCAAATCGAGAAGTATTAAGGAAAATACCACCAGCAGTGTGAGCATAATTAGTTGAAAAAATAGATCCATCATTGGTCGTAACGTTACTAACTGGATTAACAATTGAACCATCAGCCCATTGATGAGTGATTAATTCATTATTCATATCTTTAATTAATTGATATGAATCACTATTATTTCTTAATAATCTTAATTTGTTTTGTAAGAAATTAACTGGTAAGCTGCTGACATTGATGTGGCTTAATTCGTGACGATAAATTTGACCAACTAAGTGTGGATCTAGCTTAATACCGGTGCTATTAATCCAACCAATAGCTAAATTGACATCTCCAGATAAATCTCGAATATAATTGAATAAATCTTGAGTTTTGTGATCTAATTGTAATTTTCTTTCAGGGATGGCAGCCCAATCGGCAATTTGAGTATCGACAATTGGCAATGTCACCAAACCCATGCTCGCAATCGCAGAAGGCTTGATATTGCCATCAGGCAAGAGAGAAACATTGAGGCGGGAAGCGATGCTGGGCATGCTTCCTTGAGCATTTAAACCAATATTTTGCTCAATATCAATGACTGCATCACGAACGGCATTAATTGCTTCCGCCCCAATTTCAGTAATGTTATCATTGACAAATGGCAAAGTTGTGTCATCATCAAAGCTATTTGGAAAATTCATATGCCTACCATAGTTAATTAACTATTATTATTGATCTTTTGTGGATTCGTCTTGTTCAGATTCATCTTTAGCAACTTCAGCTTTATTTAAGTGCATTAAGCCCTTTAATTTACCAACCAATTCAAGTGCTCTTCCAGAAAGTAATGCTTTATATAACCTAACTACAATTCCTGATGAAAAACCTGCTACTAATCCGAAAATCCAACGACCACCAGCAGAAGTAAATCCTTCAGGAAATGGATAAGAAGTCACTAATAATGCAATAATCTGTCCCAATAAAACTGGAAAGATTGGTAAGAGGAATTCTCTCCACCACTTTGCATTTTTTTTAGTTTGCCCAAGGGCAAAATCAACTCCTAACCTGACTACATAAACAATCGCACCAAGTGCAATACAAAAGAATAAGAATTGCCAAGTAATAAAACCAAAAAATATCTGCTCCATATGAACACCTCTTATGGATGCTAGATAATTGGTATATTATGGATGCTAGATAATTGGTATAACATCTAAACGTGAACTACCTTTGCCTAAAGGCAAAGGCTTCCACGATCGTATCTGATCGTGTACATGCTCCATCGAGCATGGTCTGTCCCAGACAAAAAACATTTTTAGCCGCATTCTCATCTCGGTCATAAGTTATGCCACAATTGCAAACTATAATTCGATCCGATAGTTTTAGATCGGTATGCACTTTGCCACAATTGTTGCACATCTTGCTGGTATTCTTTGGATTGACTAATACTAGCTGATTGACCTTGTATCCGAGAAAAGAAAGAAACTGTGCAAGCTTCGCATTGCGAATGCTCTTGTTTAGGTTCGTACAATTGCCTTCCGACATATTTTTCACCGAAAGGTCTTCTGCAAAAATCGTATCATATTGACGAGCCAGGCATCGAGACGCCTTATGCTGAAAGTCATTTATTTTTCTGACTTTAGCATCATACAATTTTTCTGACGTACTCTCACGGCTGAAGCCGTGAGGTTCTCAGGTTGCAAAGCAGTTTTATAAAACACGCTGCACATTGCCTGATCGAGCCTTATCAGTGTTTATCTTCTCATAATCTGGGAAGATAGAGAGGCTCTCGTCAATATCTCTGTCTATTGACGACTGACCAAACATCTGTCTTTGAGCAATATTAAATGCCGCATTAACATCTGCATGATCTGTGTGTTCACATTGCTGACAACAAAAAATCTTTTTATCTCTAACACCAATCATACCACATCGACTACATTGTTGCGATGTATAATGTGGATTAACTTTAAAAATAGTTACCCCATAACGAAGCGCCTTGTAGGTCAGAAAATTTTCTAATTGATAAAAAGACCAACTATTAACTATTCCATTAAGTTTTTTACCTTTTAACTTTTGTTTTCTGATACCTTTCAAATCTTCCAGAACAAGACCAACTTTGTTTTCGAGACAATACTGAATGATTTCTTTAGCAATTTTATGATTGATGTCTCGCATTATATTGGCTTCTCGTTTGTCAAGTTGTTTCTTAATGAAGCGATATGCTCCTTGTTTTTGTGCTGATTTGCGTATGTTTCGATATTTATTGCGAAGATGTGAACACGATTTACCTAATTTAGCAACTTTTCCATTTGATGGATTAGCAAGCGTCGCAATATGCGATGTTGCATTTCTATCAAGACCAACATAGCCTGTTGGAGAAAAAACTATAGCTTCGGCAACCTCTACTGAAATGAACGCAAACTCATTAGACAATTCTACTTGATTGACTTTTGTGAAAGCTGGCAAGTAGCTGATATTTAATACCAAGTTTAATGGTACAATTTTGAGTAATTTATCTTTAATTTGAATTGATTGGCTGGGAACTATGAGATTAACTTTCTTAATTGATTTACACCTCTTATTTCTTCCGTATTTGCGGAGGATTTGATTAGATATTGCTGATTTAAGACCAATATGAGCAACTTCTTTAGAAGACAATTTGTTACGATTATTGATGGCAAACTCCGCTATCTGACGAGCCTTTTGTAAGGCATCTAATAAATCGAATTGATGTCGTAGTTTGTAAGTTACAATCATTAGTTTTTCTTTTGGTTATCAATGTATTTTTTGACTACTTCTTCACTAATGCAACCAACACTTTCGGCAAAGTATGATCTTGTCCATAGCGTTGGTAGTCTTTTTTTCAAATGTGGAAACTCTTGTCGTAAAGTATGGCTACTTCTGCCTTTTAATTGAGCAACAATATAGTGTGGAGAATGTATTGGGCTGCTCTTGACAAAGATATGAACATGATCTGGCATTATTTCCATTGTTTCTATTGAACAATCAATAGAAGAGGCAATTTCTTTTACCAACTCTATTAGTCTTGTTCCAACTTGGTCTACTAAGACTTTACGACGATACTTTGGACACCAAATTAGATGGTATCCAAGATTATAAATTGATTTGTTAG
>Ga0172362_10004808_pt1 | contig 11732 bp, 10 predicted proteins | sample LakKivs1_kivu2a2_FD_114534 | JGI IMG/M metagenome (GOLD analysis project Ga0172362, IMG submission 114534) | Sediment microbial communities from Lake Kivu, Rwanda - Sediment s1_kivu2a2 | ecosystem: Environmental > Aquatic > Freshwater > Lake > Sediment | place: Rwanda: Western Province, Lake...
TATATTTTAATTTCTTCAAAATTTCGGGAACCAGATGACTCTAGTTGTTTTTATATCTAAAAAATTTGTGAGCGAGCTCGCCCAAAGGGCGGGCGAGCGAAAGGCGAAAAAAGAGGAGGCAGGCGGGGCAAAGCCCCGCCTCCTAAATTTAGCGTTTGAGATTTTTTCTCCTTGATTTATGAATTAGATTTGGTAAGATAATGAAGAAAGTTTGAAATCGTGTAATACAAGCGCCCGAAGCCTATGTTCCAATTTTTTAAGAGAAAGAAAAAAGAACCTGAAAACATAAAAGAAGTATTATCTGCTTTAAAGAAAATCGAAAAGAATATCGAAAAGCTTTCTTTAGCTTTAGAGTTATTACAAAAAGAAAGCAAATTTCATTTGCAAAAAGTAGGAATAGTGAGATATAACCCTTTTTCCGATGTGGGTGGAAATCAAAGCTTTTCTATAGCCTTACTGGATAGCGATGACAATGGCTTTATTATTACCAGTTTATATAGTAAAGAAGGAAATAGGGTCTATGGTAAAGCAATAAAAAAAGGTGGGTCGATTTATCATTTGTCAAAAGAAGAAAAAGAAGCTATAGATAGAGCAAGAGAAAAAAATGAAAGAAAAAATCCGCCAACCGGCGGAAAAAAAACAAATACCAAGACCTCCGGTCGTGGTGGTCTTAGGACACATTGACCATGGGAAAACTAGCTTACTCGACCAAATTAGAAAAACCCATGTAGCCGAAAAAGAATCAGGAGGTATCACTCAGCACATCGGTGCTTATCAAATTAGTCTGCCTGCCAGCAAGCAGGAAAAAGAAGAGAAAAAGATTACCTTCATTGATACGCCAGGCCATGAGGCTTTTTCGGCTATGAGGTCGAGAGGAGCAAAAGTAGCTGACATTGCTATTTTGGTCATAGATGCAGTAGATGGCGTAAAAGCTCAAACCAAAGAAGCTATTTCTCACATTAAAAAGGTCCAGATTCCTTTTATTGTTGCTTTAAATAAAATCGACAAACCAGAGTCTGATCCCAATAAAGTTAAAAGAGAGCTGCAAAAAGAAGAAATTTTGGTTGAAGACCTGGGAGGAAAAGTTCCTTCAGTATCTGTTTCAGCTAAAACCGGTCAGGGTATACCCGATCTCTTGGATTTGATACTTCTGGTGGCTGAAATGCAAGAGTTAAAAACATCTCTCGATGTTTTAGCTGAAGGCGTTATAATTGAATCTTATTTAGATTCAAAAAGAGGACCTGTGGCTACCTTACTTTTGCAAAATGGAATTTTAAAAATCGGAGATATTGTAGCTACTGTATCGACTCTTGGTAAAATCAAAAAATTAGAAGATTTTCAGGGAAAAGAGATTACCAGGGTAGAGCCCTTTCAACCTGCGGTTTTGCTTGGTCTAGAAGACGTTCCTAGGGTTGGAGAAAAAATTAGAGCTTTTGACGCTTTAGAAGAAGCCAGAGACTATCAAAAAACAAAAGAAGAAAAAGTTGTTTCTCCAATTCCAGAAATGTCTCCAGAGAAAAAAGTTTTAAACTTAATTCTCAAAACTGACGTTAAAGGCTCTATTGAGGCTATTGAGCAGGTAATAAAAAATCTTCCTCAAGACAAAGTTTTTTTACAGGTTTTACAATCTGAAGTAGGGGACATTAATGAAAATGACTTAAAATTAGCCAAAGAAGCTCAAGCTGTTATTTTAGCTTTTCGAGTCAAAATGACAGCTACTGCTCAAATTTTATCCCAAAGAGAAAAAATAAAAATAATTAAAGCAGATATTATTTACGATTTAGTGGAAGCGGTTAGAAAGCTCATGGAAAGGGCCATAGAACCCAAAATAATAAGAAAAGATTTGGGGAAAATAAGGGCTTTAGTGATTTTTTTGACAGAAAAAAATCGTCAGATTGTTGGGGGAAAGGTTATAGAGGGAGAAATCGAAAAGGGGACAAAAATCGAAGTTTTCAGAGATGAAGAACTTATAGGAAGGGGGAGATTAATTAATCTTCAGAGAGATAAAAAAGACATTGCTAAGCTCTCTAAGGGCCAAGAATGCGGAATATTATATGAAGGAAACGTGAAAATACAAGAAAAAGACATATTAGTCATATATAGAGAAGAAGTAAGGAAAGAAAAGTTAGAAAATGTCAAAAAGGACCTCAAGGGTTAATCAATTAATTCAAAAAGAGCTGTCTGGCATTATTTTAAGAGAGGTGGAGCTTGCCCGTGGTGTTTTAGCTACCATTACCAGAACAGAAGTAACTCCTGATTTGCGAGAGGTTAAAGTTTATATAAGTTGTTTCCCGGAAAATAAAAATCAAGAAATTTTCCGAGCCCTAAAAAGAGAGATTTATTTTATTCAAAAAATTCTTGATAAAAGATTAAAAATGAAGATTGTTCCTAAAATCAAGTTTTTGGAAGAAAAAAAGACCCAAGAAGCAGGTGAAATCGAAGCTATTTTAGAAAAAATCAACAAGTTGAAAGAAAAATAAAAAATGGTAAAATAAAGTTCGATGGCCGGGTAGCCAAGCAGCTAAGGCAGCGCTCTGCAAAAGCGTTATACGCGAGTGCAAATCTCGCCCCGGCCTCATAATTCTGCCGCGGTGGCGGAATTGGCATTACGCGACAGACTTAAAATCTGTTGGGATAATATCCTGTGTGGGTTCGAACCCCACCCGCGGCATATTTGATATATGAAAGGATTACCTATAAATAAAAATTTCTTCAGTTCTTGGAATCCCCCGATGAGTTATGTTTTAGGATTTATTACCGCCGACGGATGCGTCGGTGTTAAAAGAATAAGAAAAAGAGATGGTAGTAAACAGTATTATCTCAATATCACAAGCAAAGATAAATTGCATTTAGAGAATATTAAGAAAACAATGTCAGCTCAACAGAAGATAATTCCAAAAAAGAAAAGTTCTAATGAAAAGGTAAACTATTTTCATCTTCAAATTGGGTATCAAAGAATTTGCAAAGATTTATTAAACTTAGGAATTCAACCAAGAAAAACTTATAATTTAAAACCTATCGAGGTTCCTAAAAAATATTTCTCTGATTTTGTTCGTGGCTTTTTTGATGGCGACGGTTCTGTTTATATTTATAAAGTTAATAATGTCCCCCAGATTAAGGCTGGATTTGTAAGTCCAAGTCTTTCGTTTATAACAAAGCTTAACCAACAACTTTGCGACAACTTGAGCATTCCAACAAAATCTATTCACAGCACAAATGATAAACGAGCGACTGAAAGAATGACTCAATATAGTATTTGTTTCTATGTGGAGGATTGTGAAAAATTAGCCCAGCTTATGTACGGGCGTAATCCAATTTTATATCTTCCTCGCAAGCGAAAAATCTTTGAAAAATGGAAATTGATTAAAAGACGACATTATATTAAACAAAATTACCCTTCAAAAATCGGCTGGCAGCTAAATCAGAAAGCTTTTGCTTAAGATGCCGGTTAGTTGCTCCCCAGGTACAACAAAAAACCCGCCCCAGAGGCGGGTTTTTATTTTTTTTATTTTACACCGATCGGGTTGGTGTTAAGTTAACCTTCTAAAACTTCAATATAAGTTTTTTTGGCGCCAAAATTAAGAGCTTCCCAATAAGAAGGAAACCAGATATCAACATGGTAATACCCTTTTTTCCAGTGCATTCTATCTTCTACCACAAAAATTTTATCTCCGTATAGTTCAGGTATTCTGACCTTTGTTCCAAAAGGCAAGAGGTTATTGGCTATAATTCCATCTTTGACCCATTCTCCAGAGGCAGTAATAAATGGATTGCCATCGGTCTCCCAGGGTGAGCTGGAATAAGCAGTGATTACTACTGTTATTGTTTTAATTTGAGAATCAGAAGAGAAGGGGTTGGTGAGGGGCAAGAGACTATTTTGATTGATTATAATTGGTTCTCTTAATTCCTCTTGAAGAGAAAAAACCAAAGGAGAGCCCTCAAGCGTTTGGCTTTTTGATTCAAAAAGAGGAATAATCACTAAGAAAATTCCTGAAATGATTAAAAGGAATAAGTAGTTTTTCATCTTAAAACCCCTTATTTCAGGGGTTTTGTTATAATAGCTTATTCACAGGGGGGTGTCAAGGGAATCGAACCCTCTTCTTCCCACCCTTTCTTTTAAGCGGGATACCAGGATTGAACTGGCGCCTTTACCTTGGCAAGGTAACGTACTACCACTATACTAATCCCGCATTTGAAAGGGCGGGGCATAATAACTATTATACTACACCCGCACTAAAAACTTATTTGTAAGAAGTGCCGCGGACCAGACTTGCACTGGCGACCTCAGCTTTTTCAGAGCTGCGCTCCACTACCTGAGCTACCGCGGCCTAAAAATAACTTTACATTATTAAATATAGACTATAAAGCTAAAAATTCAATTGGTGGGCACTGAGGGATTTGAACCCCCGACCTTTCGGATGTAAACCGAACGCGCTAAACCACTGCGCCAAGTGCCCCTTTGTGCCCAGGGTGGGACTTGAACCCACACGCTCATAAGAGCACTGCCCCTCAAACAGTTGCGTATGCCAATTCCGCCACCTGGGCTTATTGATTGTCTATATTTTTTTTTGGCGCCCTCTTTTTTAATCTTGCTTTTTTACCCTTAGCCTGTCTTAAATAATAAAGCTTTGCCCTTCTAACTTTTCCCTTTTTGACAATTTCTATTTTTTCTATAAGAGGGGAATGAAGAGGTAATATTTTCTCTACGCCAATTCCAGAAACTACTTTTCTTACGGTAATGGTTGAAGAAACTCCTTTACCGTGTTTTCTAGCCAAAACTATTCCCTCGAAAACCTGAATTCTTTCTTTACCTTTTTCTTGAATTTTCTGGTACACTTTAACGGTATCGCCTGGTTGAACATCAGAGATGTTTGGTTTTAATTGTGTTTTATTAAATATTTCAAGTTTAGTATTCATAATATTTTTAGTACGTTTTTTAAATCTTCGGGCAATTCTGAATTAAATTCTTTTACTTTTCCTTCTGGCAACTCTATTTTTAGACAGCTGGCGTGTAAAAACTGTCTTTTTAATCCCTCGGGACAAGGACTGTTTTTGAAGCCATATAAATTATCTCCTGCAATAGGATGGCCCAAATAAGCAAAATGGGCCCTGAGCTGATGTCGTCTTCCGGTTTTAGGCTTTGCTTCCAAAAATGTATATTCTTTAAACTCTTTTATTACTTTATACTCGGTTATGGCCAATTTCAATTTTTTTCTCTTCATCTTTGGTTCAAAAGGAGAAAAAACTCTTTGTTTTCTTCTATCTTTTCCTCCTCTAGCCAAAAAGGTTTTAATTTTGCCCCTTTTTGTTTTAAGTTTACCCACTACCAACAAAATATATTTTTTCCCCACTTTTCTTTCTTTAAACTGTTTTTGTAAAAATTCTAAAGCCTTATCGTTTTTGGCTATCAAAAGCACCCCGGAAGTATCTTTATCCAATCGATGAACCCTCCTAAGTTTTTCTCCGGAAAATTTTGGAGGCTGAACTCTTTTTTCAATATCATCACAATTTACCCTGGCCGGTTTATCTATCACTAATAAATTTTCATCTTCATAAAGGACCCTCACTATATTCTATGTTCTAAATTTTGTCTTTGTGGGCGGTATAGGACTTGAACCTATGAACCTCTTCAATGTCAGTGAAGCGCTCTAACCAAACTGAGCTAACCGCCCAGAAAGTGGGCACGGTTGGATTTGAACCAACGAAACCTCGTCTTTATAAGAGACGCGCTCTAACCAACTGAGCTACGTGCCCTATAAATGTCTGATTTTTACTTTAATTGATTTCTCTTTTTTTGTCGAGATTTTGGGTTTTTTTTCTTTTTTTTCATCAATTAATCTTTCAAACTCCTCTCTTTCAATGGTTTCTTTTTCTATTAAAGTTTTAGCAATTTTTTCTAATAATTTCGTTTTTTGTTTTAAAATTATCTGAGCTCTCTTTTGGGCCTCCTTGATAAATTTAGCCACCGCTTTGTCAATTTGGGCTGCTACTTTTTCAGAATAAGTTCTCTGCTCTGAAATTTCTTTTCCTAAAAAAATTAGTTCTTCTTTTTTGCCAAAAGTAATTGGACCCAGAGAAGACATGCCATATTCTTTGACTAATTTTTGCGCCAAGTCCGTTGCTTTTCTCAGATCGTCGGTGGCTCCGGTGCTAATTTCTTTAAACTTAATTCTTTCGGCTGAAAGGCCGGCTAACAAAACGGCCATTTCAGATAAAAACTCTGATTTTGTTTTAATTTTTCTTTCTTCGGTCGGCATTTTTAGAGTATAGCCCGCAGCTCTACCTCGAGCAACAATAGAGATTTTTCTTACAGGTTCTGTCTCGGGCAGAGAAGAAGAAACTAAAGCATGGCCTGCTTCATGAAAGGCAGCAATCTCTTTTTCTTTTTTTGATAAAATGTGACTTTTCCTTTCAGGTCCCAGGAGAACCTTTTCTATTGATTCTAAGAGCTCTTCTTGAAAAACTTGACGTTTTCCGTATCTGGCAGCCAAAATAGCTGCTTCATTAACAACGTTGGCTAAATCTGCGCCCGAAAAACCAGGAGTTCTTTCTGCCACCTCTCTGAGATTAACGTTTAAAGATAAGGGTTTTCCCTGACAATGAATTTTTAAAATTTCTTCTCTGTCTGAAATGTCAGGAAGGTCTAAAACTACTTTTCTGTCAAACCGGCCTGGTCTTAAAAGAGCAGGGTCTAGAATATCAGGTCTATTTGTTGCTGCTACGACAATTCTGGTATCGTCTCTTTCAAAGCCATCCATTTCAACCAGGATTTGATTTAAGGTTTGTTCTCTTTCGTCATGTCCGCCGCCAATTCCTGCTCCCCTGACCCTACCTACGGCGTCAAGTTCATCAATAAAAATTATTGACCTACCCGCTTTCTTGGCTGTATTAAAAAGGTCTCGCACTCTTCCAGCTCCCACTCCCACGAAAAGTTCTACAAACTCAGACCCAGATATTGAGAAAAAGGGCACATTACTCTCTCCAGCCACTGCCCTGGCCAAAAGCGTTTTTCCGCAACCTGCCGGCCCCACCAATAAAACTCCTCTGGGAATGCGAGCTCCCATTTGTAAATATTTTTTAGGGTTTTTAAGGAAATCAACAATCTCTTTCAATTCCTCTTTGGCTTCTTTTAAACCAGCCACGTCTTTAAAGGCGACCTTTTCTTTAACGACTCCTCCTGCTCCAAATAATCTAGCCCTGGCTTTTGTAAAATCAAATGCCTGCATAGCTCCTGTTTTTGCCTGACGGAAGATCATCCAGAAGAAAAACCCAAACAACAAAAGAGGCAAAACAATGGAAAGCAAGGTCCCCCAGATTAACCAGCTTTCTCCACCTTCACCCTTTGGTTCAACATCTAATTCCTTTAGCCTTTCAGCTTCCACTCCATAGTTAATTAAGGATTGAGAAAGGGAAGCTTCAGATTCTTTTTGCGATCGAGCCTTAGTTTCATCCCGATAAACGATAAAAAGCTCATTTCCTGAGATGGTAATTCTTGTAACTTTTTCTTGATTAATGTCGGCAACCAATTGTGAAAAAGATATTTTTCTTTCTTTTTCAGATGGCAAGGAAAATAAATTAAAAACCCAGGCAATTATTAAAAAAATTAAAAAAATTAATATAAAATTTTTAATTAAATTTTTCATTTATCCTTTTCCTCTAAGCCAAGAGTAATTTTATGTTCTTCTGGATCGATTGATAGAACTTTAAAATTATATTTTTGACCAATCTTTAAAACGTCTTTCATTTTTTTCTGAGTGCCAAATTCAGAAATATGAACCAGCCCTTGAATTTTTTCTTCGAGCCGGATAAAGGCTCCAAAAGGATTGAACTTGACTACCTTTCCCAGAGCAATATCATTTTTTTTGTATTTTTTCTCAACATCTTCCCAGGGATTTTTCTTCAAAGCCTTAAGCGAAAGAAAAACCTTGTCATCAGAGATTTCAATAATTTTAGCCTTAATTTTATCTCCTATCTTGACGATTTCAGAGGGATTTTCAATTAAAGACCAATCAAGTTCAGAAATATGAATTAAACCCTCTAATGTTTCTTTTTGGCCAAAGCGTACAAAGGCGCCAAAATCAGTTACTCCGGTTACTTCAGTCATAACCTCATCTCCTACTTTATAGTTTTTTAAAATTTCTTTTATTTTCTCTGAATATTTGGCTTTTTCCGACAAAATCAGTTTTTCTTCCTCCCGAGAAAGGTCAAAAATTTTTACTTCCAAATTTTTTCCCACAAAATCCTGAAGAGCTTTCAAGATTTTTTCTTCTTTTCCTCCCTCAACTCTTGGGTAGTTTTCTCTACTTAATTGAGAGACGGGTAAAAAGGCCGGAATATTTGAAACTTTTGCCAAAAGACCACCCTTGTTGGCTCCTGTTATTTTTACCTTTAAAACTTCTCCCTTTTCTTTTTTTTCTCTGAGAATCTTCCAGGCTAACTCTTTTGAGGCGCCACTAGCTGAAAGTTCAATATAGCCTTCTTCGTTATCTAAATCTATTACCTTGGCTAAAAGTTTATCCCCCTTTTTTAAATTCTTTAATTCTTCTTTAGCATTGTAAAATTCCTTTCCATAAATTATTCCTGTCCCAAAAGAGCCCAGGTCCAAAAAAAGGCTAGACTTTCCTCTGCCTAAAATTTCTCCTTCTATAATCTGTCCAATCCTGATTGGTTTCAAGTGGGTGTCTTTTTTCAAAACATCTTTCATATATTTAAACTTAATTTATTAGTTGGATGAAATAAATTTCATCTTTTCAAACCGAGGACGAAACTTGAGACTCGTTGCTTCTTTAAGCTTATAACATTTGGGATAAAATTTCAACCTCTAAGCTAGGTTTTACTGGGAATCAATAGTTGAAATAAGCTCTCAATTATAGTAAAATTAAAAGAATAAACTTATGAAAATAATCTGGAAAGGACAATCTTGTTTTGAAATTATGACTAAAAAAAGGGGTAAAAACCCCATCCGCATTGTTATTGATCCTTTTTCAGAAGACATTGGTTTGAAACTGGGAAAACTCTCGGCCGATATTTTGTTGGTCACCCATGACCATTATGACCACAATAACATTAAAGCAATTTCTGGTAATCCATTTCTAATTACAGGACCCGGAGAATATGAAATCAAGGGAGTTTTTATCCAGGGCATTCCTGCTTTCCACGACAAAGACAAAGGAAAAGAACGCGGGAAAATAACCATTTATACAATTGAAAGCGCTGGCCTTTCTCTCTGTCACCTGGGTGATCTGGGCCAAATCGAATTGACTTCAGAGCAAATTGAAAAAATTGGCGAGATAGACGTTTTAATGATTCCCGTAGGAGGGAATTATACTATTTCAGCCAAGGAGGCTCTAAAAATTATGTCTCAAATTGAACCCAAAATTATAATCCCGATGCATTATGCTCTCCCGCAATTAAAAGTGAAATTAGATGGTTTAGATAAGTTTTTAAAGACCTTGGGAGTAAATTCAATTAAGCCAGAAACAAAACTGTCAATTATTAAAAAAGACTTGTCAGAAGAAGAGGCAAAAATTATTGTTTTGACTCCTTCAAGATAAAATGGTTAAAAACCTTGCCAAAGTTAATAAGGATATAGGTAAAGTTCAACCACGAGAGATAACAGAAGAAATGAAAGAAAGTTATATTGATTATGCCATGTCGGTAATTATTTCTCGAGCCTTACCTGATGTTAGAGATGGTTTAAAGCCTGTTCACCGGAGAATTTTGTATACAATGTATGAAGATGGCTTACGTCATGATACAAAACTTAGGAAATCGGCTACCGTTGTGGGCTCAACCCTGGGTCGTTATCATCCCCATGGTGATATGGCTGTTTACGATTCTTTAGTCAGAATGGCTCAGGATTTTTCTCTTCGTTATCCTTTAATTGAGGGTCAGGGAAATTTTGGAAGCATTGATAACGATCCGCCAGCCGCCCAAAGATACACGGAATGTCGACTGTCAAAAATCGGAGAACGGCTTCTTGAAGACATTGAGAAAAACACGGTAGATTTTGTTGATAATTATGATGGAACAAGAAGAGAACCTACTGTTTTACCCTCACCTCTTCCCCAACTTTTATTAAATGGTTCTTTGGGTATTGCTGTTGGCATGACCACCAACATTCCCCCCCACAATCTTTCTGAAATTATAGATGCTTCAATTTATTTAATTGACCACGACAAAGCAGACACCAAAGAACTTTTTGAATGCATAAAAGGCCCTGATTTTCCAACCGGAGGCGAGATTTTCAATAAAAAAGAAATAATTCAAGCCTACTCACAGGGCAAGGGTTCAATTCTCATCCGGGGAAAAGCAGAAACTCTCAGAGATGAAAAAAAAGGAAAACGGCAAATTATTATTACAGAAATTCCCTATCAGGTTCAAAAGTCTTCATTGGTTCAAGAGTTTGCCGATTTAGTTCAAAAAAAGAAGTTAAGAGGCATAAGAGATATCAGGGACGAATCAGACAAAGAGGGCCTCAGAATTGTTATTGATTTGCATAAAGGAACAAACCCCCGACAGATTTTAAACCGTCTTTATAAATTCACCAGCTTACAAAAGAAATTTTACTTAAATATGTTAGCTCTGGTAGATGGGATTCAGCCCAAAGTTTTATCACTGCCAGATCTTTTAAATTATTTTATTTTACACCGAGAAGAAGTTGTTTCTAAGAGAACAAAGTACGATTTAGAAAAAGCCAAAGAAAGAGCTCATATTTTAGAGGGACTGGCAAAATGTCTTTCGCGCATTGACCAAGTTATTCAAACTATTAAGAAATCTGCCGATCGCCAGGAGGCCCACCAAAGATTAATCAAGGCGTTTAAGTTAACCTCTCTTCAGGCCAATGCTATTTTAGACACAAAACTTTCTGCCCTGGCTCGTTTAGAAAGAAAAAAAATTGAGGACGAACTAAAAGAACTTAAGATTAAGATAAAAGAATTGACTATTATTTTAAAGAGTCCAAAGAAAATAAAAGAGGTTATTAAAAAAGAACTCCAAGCCTTAAAAGAAGAGTTTGGTGACGAAAGAAGAACTAAAGTTAAAGAAGAAGGACTGGACGAGTTTAAGCTAGAGGATTTGATTCCTCAAGAGCAAACTATTATTACTATCACCCAGTCAGGTTATGTTAAAAGAGTCAAGCTCTCTACCTATAAAACTCAAAAGAGAGGGGGCAAGGGTATTTTAGGAATGAAAACCCTGGGAGAAGACGTGGTCGAACATTTTCTTTTGGCCAATACTCATGACCAACTTCTATTTTTTACCGATTCAGGAAAAGTTTTTTCTTTATTAGCTTATGAGATTCCAGAAGCAGCCCGGGTAGCCAGAGGACGGGGACTTTTGAATTTTTTAGAAATTTCTCCTCAAGAAAAAATTTTAGCTCTTTTTGCTCTGCAAAATAAAGAAAAGCAATTAAAAGAAAAATTTTTGGTTATGGTTACCAAAAATGGTATAATTAAAAAGACAAAACTTGAAGATTTTAAGAATCTTAGACGTTCAGGATTAATAGCAATTTCTTTAAAAAAAGGAGACCTTTTAAGAAAAGTAAAAGAGACAGAAGGGTCAGATGAAATAATTTTAGTGACAAAAAAAGGCCAGTCAATTCGTTTCCCTGAAAAAGAAATAAGACCGATGGGGAGAACAGCTTCTGGAGTGAGGGGAATTAGATTAAAGGGGGGAGACGAAGTGGTTGGAATGGAAATAATTCCAGCTCAAATTTCAAAAGGTAAAGAGCA
>Ga0172362_10004809_pt1 | contig 11730 bp, 11 predicted proteins | sample LakKivs1_kivu2a2_FD_114534 | JGI IMG/M metagenome (GOLD analysis project Ga0172362, IMG submission 114534) | Sediment microbial communities from Lake Kivu, Rwanda - Sediment s1_kivu2a2 | ecosystem: Environmental > Aquatic > Freshwater > Lake > Sediment | place: Rwanda: Western Province, Lake...
AGGGGCTGGTCGGCTGGGGCGAGCCGACGATGGAGGGCTGGTCGCGGACAGTCGCCGCCGCCGTCGACGAGATGGGCCGCTACCTGACGGGTAAGGACCCGCGGCGGATCGAGCACCACTGGCAGGCGCTGTACCGCGGCGGGTTCTACCGCGGCGGTCCCGTCGTCACCAGCGCGCTTTCCGGCATCGAGCAGGCCATGTGGGACATCAAGGGCAAGGCCCTAGGCGTGCCCGTCTGGCAGCTCCTTGGCGGGGCCGTCCGCGACCGCGTGCGACTCTACTGCCACGTTCACGCCCCGACGGCCGACGACCTGGTCGCCCTCGGCCGGAAGGTCGTCGGCTGGGGCTTCGGGGCGATCAAGACCTCCCCGGCGCACGGGGCGATCCGCTTCGTCGAGCCGCCGGCGTTCGTCGAGGAGGTGGTGCGCCGGATGACCGCCCTCCGCGAGGCCCTCGGGCCGGACATCGACATCGCCATCGACTTCGGCGGACGGACCAGCCCGGCCATTGCGATCCAGCTCTGCCGCGCGCTGGAGCCCATGCGCCCCATGTTCATCGAGGAGCCCTGCCTGCCGGAGAACGTCGAGGCCCTGGCCACCGTCGCCCGCTCCACCAGCGTGCCCATCGCCACGGGCGAGCGGCTGTTCACCAAGTGGGGCTTCCGGGAGCTGCTGGCGAAGCAGGCGGCCGCCATCCTCCAGCCGGACCTCTCGCACGCCGGCGGGATCTTCGAGGTCCGCAAGATCGCCGCGATGGCCGAGGTGCACTACGCCTCCGTCGCCCCGCACTGCCCGCTGGGGCCGGTGGCCTTTGCCGCCTGCCTGCAGCTTGCCGCCTGCACGCCCAACCACCTCATCCAGGAGCAGGTGGGCTTCGGCGAGGGCTACCTCAAGACGCCGTTCGTGATGACCGGCGGCTGCGTGGACATTCCGACCGGCCCCGGGCTGGGCATCGAGATCGACGAGGACGCCATCCGCGGCCAGCTCCACGACGGCTCGTGGGCAAACCCGCGCTTCTGGAATCCCGACGGCTCCCTGGCCGACTGGTAATGGGCGATCACCGGCCATTGACCCGGGCGCAGTAGTAGTCGCCAAGGCGCGGATCAACAAGCACGGGGCCGATGCCGTCCTTGGTGACCACGACGTCGACCGCCTTGGTCTTGAGCCCGCCCGGGACGGTTCGTTCGCCCGCGCCGCCCTTCCCGGGAACATGGTCCAGAACATATTCACCCCCGTCTGTCCGTATGGAGAAGGGAGGACGCGGCGTCACCTCTTCGGGGCGGAACCCACCCTCCACGACCAGGCGGCACGCCACGTACCAGTGCAGCGGTTTGATGTGCCCGGCACTCTGGTAGGGCGACTCGCAAAGGACGAACGCCCGGAGAGCGTCGCACAGACTCACCCACTGGCACTTCGCCGCTTTCCTAGACACAGTGCCTCCATTCGTGCATCGTCGCGATGCCGTCGGCAACCGCCGCACTGTCGGCCGCCGAGCCCGGCCCGCCCCTGCGGAGCAGCACGCGGGCGGCCTCACGCGGTTCCATCTTCAGCAGCCCGCCGCCAAGGGGATGGCCCTCGATCTCGCAGCTCAGGCGGGTCAGCGGCCTGTACCAGGCCGACTGCAATTCTGCCATCGTCATCGCGTTGGTGACGCTCACCAGGTGCACGGAGTTCGTCCCGGCGCAGGCAGCCCGGTTGGCGACGAGGGCCGGTTCCCCGCCGCTCATGTACGACAGGAACCCGTCAGGCACCGTCACGTCGGGAACGACATACCAGGGATCGCGGTTGCGGCACTTGTAGGTCTGTCGCGCCTTCCGCCCGGCCGGCGAGTCCAGGTAGTTCCGGACCCCCGGCACCAGCTCGTCTTGTTTCCTCAGGCGCAGCAAGAAACACGGCTCGTCGCGCCGCCGCCAGGCAGCCACCCGCGCCGGTGTGATCGCGCGCCCCTTGAGCAGTTTCCCGCTGCGCACCGTAGGCTGCAGCAGACGCGCAGGTATGTTCGACCTGTCGGCCTCCGAGGGACGGAGGTGAAAGAACTCGTTGTCCCCCGTCACGTAACCGATGCCGACCTTGGCGACCTGCCCCAATCGCACGGTCCGGGCCTCCGCGGCGGCCGCAACGTACAGGTCCCTGGCCTCATGGGACAGGAGAAATGGCCGGAGGCGGAAGTTCCATCTGCGCCACTCCCGGACAGTGACCCGGACGCCTATGGAAGGCGGGCGGGCCATGAACCCGAAGCGGGTCATGGGCGAAAGTAGGATCTCGTCGGTCGCACCGCCGCATCCCTCGGCGTACAGAAGCCAGCAATCCTCCGACAGGTCCGCGAAGATCTTGTGTCGCACGGCCACGATCTGCACGCGGGCAAAGCGCCGACAGAGGTGCTCCAGGACCGGCTTGGCATAGGGAGCGTGCCCGATTTCGGCCGGAACCACCAGCGCCATCCGCCCTCCGGGCGCAAGCAGTTCGGCCGTCGCGACGACGAAGGGCGCCCAGGAGGACGAGAGCGATGAGAAGCGGACGCCGTGCCCGGCGCAAAGCGCCAGGGCCTTCTGCCGGACTGCGCCGTTGAACCGCTGGTACCGTATGAACGGCGGGTTGCCGACGGCACGGTCGTATCGTGCGCCCGTCTCACCTGCCCACGCGAAGAAATCCGCATGATGGACGAGCGACCCGGGACAGCAACGGCGGGCCTCCCGGACGGCCCCCTCGTCCTGTTCCACACCCACGCTGTTCGTGTGGACAGCAAGGAACCGCCCGTCGCCGCAGGCCGGGTCCAACATGCGGTCGGAACTCCTCCGGACGGCCCAACGCACCAGCGAGCAGACGGCAGCGTCGGGTGTGTAGTAGGCGCCGCGGGTTTTCTGCTGACCGGCGTCCATGGTCCCATTGGCCCTGTCGCTCGCGGAACGCTGGCATTCTACTGCGCCCCGAAAGGCCGGGCAATCCGCCGGTCGCGGGCACACGCATCCTCGCCCGCTCTCACCGCACGTCAAACACCGACAGGTCCCACTCGTCGTGCCAGCGGACGCGCATGGTGCCCGGCGGGCCGGGCAGCTCTATCGGCAGCCGGATGTGCGCCGCCTTCGTGAAGTCCTCCACGGCGAACTCGGAGGCGGCGTTGTACTTGTCGGCCATGTAGATGAACGCCCCCTCCCGCCCGCCCACCTTCAGCACGAAGCACGTCTGCCCGGCGAGCTTCCCGTTGTACAGGTCGGTGGAGCGGTAGACGTTCGTGCCGCGCCCGCGGTACCAGGAGAACATGCGCGGCTGGGCCAGCGGAATGGTCGGCCCGCGGAAGTCGGCGCCATACCAGTAGTACACCCCGCCGTCATGCAGCACGCAGCCCTGGTGGGCCTCGATGGGCCGGCCGTCCGCGTCGAGCCGCCTCTGGCCGGGCCGGAATGACCTGTTCATGTCGCTCATGCCCGCTTTCCGCGTTCGGCCGCCAGGCGCCGCCTGCAGTCGTCCAGGATCTCCACGGTGCGCGTGGCGCCGACGCGCGTCACGCCCAGCGCCCGCACCTCCAGCAGCCGGTCCAGGCTGCGCACGCCCCCGGCCGCCTTCACCTGCACGCCCGCCGCGGCGTGTCGGCGCATCAGCTTCAGGTCCTCGTCGGTCGCCCCGCCGCTGCCGTAGCCGGTGGAGGTCTTCACCCAGTCGGCCCCCAGCTCGCTGCATATCCGGCAAAGCGCGATCTTCTGGTTTGCGTTCAGGTAGCAGTTCTCGAAGATCACCTTCACCTTCGCCCCCCGGGCGTGCGTCAGGTCGATCACGGCCGCGATGTCCCCCCGCACGTAGTCCCACTCGCCGCTGAGGGCCTGGCTGATGTTGACGACCATGTCCAGCTCCTGCCCGCCGTCGTCCAGGGCGCGGGCGGCCTCGGCGACCTTGACAGCCGTGGCGTGCCCGCCGTGCGGAAAGCCGATCGTCGTGCTCGCCTTGACGGTGCTGCCGGCCAGCACCTCCGCGCAGCGCTTCAGGTAGTACGGCATGATGCACACGCTGGCGCAGTCGTAGTCGAGCGCGACGCGAAGGCCCTCCTCCAACTGCCCGCGCGTCAGCGTGGGGTTCAGCAGCGAATGGTCGATCATCTTGGCGATCTGCTGGTACGTGTAGTCCATGGTCCGCGTTCTCCTTCCGCGCCGCCGCCTACGGAAACTCGCTGAGCTGCACCGTTCGGCCCTCGCGGACCGACCGCTCGGCCGCGCAGACCAGCGCGAAGCTGCGCAGGTTGTCGGCCACCGTGGGCACGGCGCAGGCCCGGCCGCCCAGGGCCGCCTGAATCTCGCGCAGGACGCCTTCGCGATCGAAGCCGGGAAAGTCCCGCCCCTCGGCAAGCTTCGGTGCCGCGTCGGATGCCGGCAGCAGCGCCAGCCTGTCGCCCTCCCACGCGATGCTGCCCCGGTCGGTCTGCACCAGCCAGTGGCCGGCCCAGCCGGTGTCGAGGCCCAATGCGTCGGCCGTGCCGGAGTAGTTGACCACCAGGCCGCCTTCGAACGTGATCGCGGCGAACAGCCCCTCCGGCCCCCGCGACGCCGCCCAAGCCGGGCGGAAGGGGCAGCAGTGGATGGACACGGCCTCGCGGTCGAACAGGAACCGGCACATGTCGAAGTGGTGGATGGTGATCTCCTGGAGGAGGAAGCTCCACTGCTTTCCGCGCCAGCCGTCGGTGCGCCAGGCCGGGGGCGTGCGGCAGTTGGGGCCGGTGCGGAAGCGGACCTCCGCCCATTGCGGGCTTCCGGCGGCGGCGTCGGTCAGCGACGCCCGCATCGCCCACAGCTCGGGCCGGAAACGGAAGTTCTGGCTGACCCAGGCCTTCTGGCTGCGCCCGGCCAGGAACTCCGCCAGCTCCCGCGCCGGCTCGAAGCGGTCGGCCAGCGGTTTCTCGATGAGCACGTTGTGGCCGGCGGCCACGATCCGCCGGGCCAGCTCCATGTGCAGGTGGTGGGGAACGGCGATGAGGAACAGGTCGGCCTGGAGGCGCAGCGCCGCGGCCAGGTCCGTGAAGCACCTGTCATCGGGGATCTTCCACCTGTCCTTCGCCGCGGCGAGGTTCGCCCCGCCCCGGCTGACCAGTCCCGCCAGCTCGCAGCCGGCTGTTTTGTGGATGAACTCCAGCCAGCCGGCGCCCCACCCGCCGGCGCCGACCTGCACGATTCGCAAGGCCATGTTCGCCCTTTCGTGTCACCCGGCCGCACCGGCGGGCAGGAACTGCCGCAGGTAGCGGGCGCTTTGGCGCAGCGCCTCCTTGCGCGCCTCCAGCGTGGCCTCGTAGGCGCGGTCCTCCACCTCGATGCACACCGCTCCGCGGTAGCCGGTGTCGCCCAGGACCGACAGGAACCGGCCCCAATCGACCTCGCCCAGCCCCGGCAGCTTGGGCGTGTGGAACTGAAGCGGCGTCGCCAGGATGCCCACCTCGTCCAGGCGCCAGCGGTCCACGCGGGCGTCCTTGGCGTGGACGTGGAAGATGCGCCAGGCGAACTCCCGGACCGCCCGCAGGTAGTCCATCTGCTGCCACACGAAGTGCGACGGATCGAAGTTCAGGCCGAAGTTGCTGCCGGGAATGTCCTGGAACATCCGCCGCCAGATGGCCGGGCAGGTGGCCAGGTTCTTGCCGCCCGGCCACTCGTCGCCGGTGAAAAGCATCGGGCAGTTCTCGATGCCGATCCGCACGCCGTGGTCCCCGGCGAACCTGACCAGCGGGCGCCAGGTCTTCAGGAATCGCGGCCAGTTGTCCTCGACGCTCCTGGTCCAGTCGCGCCCGACGAAGGTGTTCACCACGCTCACGCCGAGCCTTTCGGCCGCACGGATCACCTTCCGGAGGTGCTCGACGCAGACCCTCGCCTCGGCCGGGTCGGGCGCCAGCGGGTTGGGGTAGTAGCCCAGGCCGCTGATTCGGGTGTTCGAGGAGATCACCATTTCAATGACCCGCGCCGCCTCAGACCGCCCGAACCCGACCACGTCCAGGTGCGTCACGCCCGCGTAGCGGCGATCGGCCTTCCCCTTTGGCCAACACATCAGCTCTACGCACGCGAAGCCCTCGGCGGAGGCGAAGTCGAGCACCTCCTCCAGCGACAGCTCCGGCAGGATCGCGCTGACCAACCCGAGTTCCATGGTCTGTCCTTTCCGCGCTTCGCTGCGGCCGGCGCCGCCGCGGCCCGGTCAGGCGATCCGGACGCTCCGCCGGCTGCGCATCGACTCGGCCGCCGCGGCGATGAGCTTCTGGGCGCGCAGGGCCTCGGCCGGGCCGCACGGCGGGGCGATGCCCTCGCGCACGACGCGGAGGAACTGCTCCATGTTGCAGCGGAGAAGCTCCTGGCGCGGCGGGGCGGGGTGGTCCTCGCTCTTGGTCTTCTCCTCCCAGCCGCGCAGGGCCCAGTCCAGCCTGTCGTACGTCCAGTCGCGCCCGCTGAGCCGCGCCTCGCCGTTGGCGGCAAAGACGCGAATCTGCATCGGCGTGCCCATCGCCCACGTGCCCAGCCCGCCGGCGTTCACCACGCCCGTGCACCCGCCGGCGAACTCGATCAGCATCGCCGCCGTGTCGGGATGCTCCCCCATCCCCATCACGTTGCCGCCGGAGGCGAACACCGACGACGGCTGGCCGCACAGGAAACACAGCGTGTCCAGCAGGTGGCAACTGCACTCGTTGATCAGCCCGCCGACGTTGTCGGCATCCCACGTCCAGTGCCCCTGCGGCGGGTTCCAGAACGTCTGCAGGTTGCCCTCGACGTTCAGCGGCGCCCCCAGCGGGCCGGCGCCCAGCAGCTCCGCGGCCCTCTGCACGGCCGGATAGAAACGCATGGGGTACTCGATCATCAGCGGGATGCCCGCCTCCGCGGCTATCGCCGCGAACGTCTGCGCCTGCGCGACGTTGGCGGCCATCGGCTTCTCGATCAGCACCGGCAGCTTGCGCTTTGCCGCCGCCCGCAGAAGCGGCTCGCGGAACTTCGGCGCCACCACGATGTCCACCGCGTCGATGTCCGCCTCCGCGATCATCTTCACGCCGTCGGCGTACGCGGCCGCGCCGATCTTCGCGGCGTACTCCGCCACGGGCGTTTGACCGCCGACGGGCTTGTCGTCGGCGACGGCCGACACGCGCACGCCGTCCATCTTGCCCACCGTGCCCACGTGGCACTGCCCGAAGCCCAGGCCAACGATGCCAAGTTTCACCACGTCCATGCGCCGTTCCTCATTCCGCCCATTTCACGCCCGCCTCGCGGGCCTTGTCCTTCACGCAGCCTACCGCCTGGGCCAGCACCTCCAGCGGCGTGTGCTCGACGACCGCCCAGTCGTCGCCCCCCAGCGTCTCGTCCAGCCGCCGCAGCAGGTAGGCCAGGTCCATCATGCCCTGCCCGGCCGGGCATTCGTTCAAGTGGATGATCAGCCGCTCCTCCAGCGCCACGTCCTTGAGGTGGGCGGCGAAGCATCGCCCCTCCAGCGGGCGCAGGACCGAATCGATCAGCCCGCGGTTGTCCCAGAGGCCCTCGAAGGTGCAGTAGTTCACCAGGTCGGCGCAGATGCCGACGGCGGGCGAGCCGATGGCCTCCAGGAGCTGCCGGCTGGTCGGGCCGTCCTTGGCCACGTTGACCAGGTGCGGCTCCAGCGCCAGGCGCGTGCCGGCCTTTTCGGCATGGCGGGCCAGCGGGCGCAGGGCCTTGCCGACCGCCCGGCGCGCCTCGGCCGTCCAGTTGTCCGGGTGTGCGGCCCAGGCGTTGCGCGGGTGGAAGCCGCCGGCGCCGAAGACCACGGTGCAGCCCCGCCCTGCCTCGGCGGCCAGGTCAATCGCCTGGCGCACCTGGGCGGCGGCGTCTTCCGTGGGCGCGGCCGGGTTGAACGACCAGCAGCCCACCTGCGCGATCGCCAGCCCCTCGTCGGCGAAACGCTTCAGCAGGCCCACGGCTCCGCCCTCCCCGGCCAGCTCCTCGGCGAACACCATCGCGCCGGCCGCCCCGACCTGCCGCGCAAGACCGAAACGGTCGGGAACTTCCGGCCCTATCGACAATCCCAATCGCATCGCGATTCTCCTTGTCGAAAGGGCGGGAGTATACGCGGCCCCCCCAAGGCAACGCCAGCCCCTCGGCGCGCCAAGGAGCGGCCCGCCTGTCTTGCGGCCGCGGCAGAGCCAGTAGTTGCGGGAGAGCTACTTGATCGCCTGCACCTGCCCGCGCAGCTCGCCTTCGGGGTGGGCCTTCGTGTGGACCTGGACGTAGATGTCGCCGGCCTTGATCTTCGCCACCAGGTCGGCGATCGTCTTGCCCTTCATCGGCCCGACGAGGTTGTCGGCCGTCAGCACCCCCGATGCCACCGTGCCGTTGGAAATGCCCGCGACGAGCTTGGGGGCCGTCTGCCCCAGCGGATACAGCCAGACCACGATGTCGCCGTTCTTGCCGGCCGCCGCCTCGTGCAGGTGGGCCATCAGCAGGTCGCTCAGGTCGTGGACGACGAGCTGGTAGGTGGCCGACTTCTCGTCGCCGCCGACGCGCAGGTCGAACTGGCCGGTGGCCTTGGTCTCCACGGGCGGCGTTTCGCTCTTGCCCGACAGCGCGGCCGAGTAGTCCCACTTCGCCGCCGCGGCCGCCGGATCGCCGGGGGCCTTGGACTCCGCCTTCGCCGGCTTCGTGGCGGCCGGTGCCGTCGCGGGCGGCGCCTTCTCGGCCGGCGCCTTGATCGCCGGTGCCTCCTCGCCCGGCGCGGCGGCCGGGGCGTTCGGCGATTTCTTCTCCGCGCGCGACGGGCATCCGCCCAGCAGCCCCACAAGCAGAATGCTCGCGCCCAGGCACAAAGCGGTCTTCATGGTCGTCTCCTTGTCTGCCCTGGCGACAATGCGTGTCTCGCGAGAATCGTAGCGCCCCGCCGCCGGGGCGTGCGGATTTTGCCGGCCGGGGGCTACTCGTAGCCCAGCTCCCGCAGGTCGGCCTCTTTCAGCCCGAAGTGATGGCCGATCTCGTGCAGTACGGTGATGCGGATCTGTCGGAGAAGCGCAGCGTCGGAGGGGCTTCGGCGGCGCCCGGCCGCGGCGTCGAGAATGCCCTCGCGGAAGATGCGGATCACGTCCGGAAGGCGGGCCAGGTCGTCGACGTGGCGATCCGTCAGCGGCACGCCGGTGAACAGCCCGCACAGCTCCCGACGGTCATCCAGGCCCATCTCGCGCATGAGCCGGCGCGACGGGCGGTCCTCCACCACCAATGGCACCTCCTCCAGCAGCTCGCGCAGGTGCGACGGAAGCTCGGCCAGCACCTGCTCAAGCAGATGGTCGAATCGCTCGGCTTCGCGGCGGTCCATGGCGCCAGGATACAACCGACGCCAGCGACAATCGAACGGATACCGAGACCGCGCCCAGATCGCGAGTGTCGCAACAGCGGAGCCGCGGCGCGCCGCCGCAGGTGCCTTCGCGGAGAGAGCCGTCCGCCCTACCCCCGCTTACGCCCCGCTCTTTCCTCCCGCACGCGCGAAGATCTCCACGACGGCGGCGTGTCCGGCGGCCTCGGCCGTCTGGGCGGCCGTCCGGCCACGGCCGTCCTTCGCCTCCCGGTCGGCGCCCTTGCCCAGCAGCAGCTCGACGAGGTCCGCACGGCCGCGCAGGGCGGCCAGGTGCAGCGGCGTTTCGCCGCGCTTCGTGACGGCGCCGATCTTCGCCCCCCGCGACAGCAGCAGCTCCGCCACGGCCCGGTGCCCGCCGCGGCTGGCCCAGTGCAGTCCGGCCATCCCGCGGCTGTCCGTGGCGTTCACGTCGGCGCCCTTGTTCACCAGCAGCTCGACGAGGTCGCGCTGGCCCGTCTCGGCCGCGCGGTGCAGCGGCGTCGTCCCGTCGCTCATCCGCACATCCACGCCCGCGCCGCGCGACAGCAGCAGCTCGGCGGCGGCGACCTGTCCCGCCGCGGCCGCCACATGCAGCGGCGTGCTGCCGTCGCCCTGGCGCGCCTGCGGGTCGGCCTTGGCCGACAGCAGGAGGCGCATGACCTCCACCTGCCCGCGGAGGGCGGCCTGGTGCAGCGGCGTGTTGCCGATGCGGGCCTGGGCGTCCGCCTGTGCGCCCTTGGCCAGCAGCAGCTCGACGACGGCCTTGTGGCCCTCCTGGGCGGCCACGTGCAGCGGCGCGTAGCCGTTGCGGTTGCGGGCGTTGAGGTCGGCGCCGCGTGCGAGCAGTGCCTCGGCCGCCTGGGCGTGGCCCTCCCAGCAGGCGGCGTACAGGGGCGTGCTGCCCAGCGAGTCGGTCGCGTCCACGGTCGCCCCGCGGGCCAGCAGCAGCTCCACCACGTCGCGGTGGCCGGCCTGGGCGGCCAGGTGAAGCGGCGTGGAATGCGCCTGGCTGGCGGTGTTCACGTCGGCCCTGCGGGCCAGCAGCAGCTCGACGACGCCGCGGTGGCCCTCGGCGGCGGCCAGGTGCAGCGGCGCGAAGCCCGCCTTCGTGCGGGCGTTGATGTCGGCCCCCGCGGCAAGAAGGACCTCCGCGACATCGCGCCGGCCCTCCTGGGCGGCCAGGTGCAGCGGCGCCATGCGGCGCGAGTCCTTGGCGTTCACGTCGGCCTTGCGGGCCAGGAGCATCTCCGCCGCCGCCTTGCGCCCCGCCGCCGCGGCCAAGTGAAGCGGAGAAAGCCCCTCGCGGTCCTGCACGTCGGGTCGGGCGCCCTTATCCAGCAGGAACGTCACGGCCTTGTCGAACCCCGCCTCGACGGCTTGGTGCAGCGGCGTCCGCCCGGAGCGCTGGGGCTCGTCGATCTTCCCGGCGGCGACGGCAGCGGCCGCCGCGGCCTGGAACTTCTCCTCTTCGCCCGGCTGGGGCGCCTTGGCCGGCGCCTTGCGCGGCGGCTGGGGTCCGGGCGCCGGATGCGCCGGCGCCGCGGCCGACATCGCCGCCACCAGCAGCCCCGCCAGCCACCATCGCGCCGCCCCGTACATGTTGCCAAGCCTTTCCACCGCGTCTGTGCCTCCCCCGGGGCGACATGCCCCGTCACCGCGGTAGGATTGAACACCCGCCCCGTCGGCCGGTATCGCCGCGGCGCGGCGTTTCGATGCCGAGCCGGGCGCGAAACGAAGATTTCCGGGGCGATCCCCGGCAGGGGCTGTCCAGACACCTCCGAGTGCCCGTTCGTCGCTCCTGCGCCGAAAAAACGGTAGTAAGCTATGGGATTTCAGGCGCCCCCGATGTACATCGGGGGGCGAGGCCCACCTGTTTGGCGGGGTGGCGGCGTCGGCAGAGCCCAGGCGTGTTCGCGGTTCAGAACGTGACAGACCATCGGCCGGTCGGGGGCCTGCAGAACCTTCCCATGCCCCGAATCCGCAGGGCGACCAGCCGAAGGCACGCGGGAAGGCGTTCCTGACCACTCGATCCCCGCGTCCATCCCACTGCCGTCCCCGGCGCTGGCGTAGGCTGCTGCTTGGTCTGTGTGGCGTCCCCAGGTTCCTTGCGATGTTTACGGGGCGGAACGGGCGTGGGCTCGGCAGAAGACCGCAGGCGCGGTGAATAGTGCGGGCTTCCTAGCGTCTCCCCGATGTAATCGCTACTATGTTCACCACCGTCCGGGTTGCCTCTGCACAGAGGGCAGCATCTGTGTACTTGGCGGTTCGCTTATGCTGAAGGCTATTCGCAAGGCTCAATGATGCTTTCGCGTGCCTCCGAAGCGCCTCGAGTTTGTGAAAAAATTGACGCCTTTGGGTTAGCCCGGTTGGGAGTTTCCTGTCGCCCCGCCGGGGCTCTTTTCGTAACTTACCATCCACCGGGGGCTTGCGC
>Ga0172362_10004810_pt1 | contig 11730 bp, 10 predicted proteins | sample LakKivs1_kivu2a2_FD_114534 | JGI IMG/M metagenome (GOLD analysis project Ga0172362, IMG submission 114534) | Sediment microbial communities from Lake Kivu, Rwanda - Sediment s1_kivu2a2 | ecosystem: Environmental > Aquatic > Freshwater > Lake > Sediment | place: Rwanda: Western Province, Lake...
AAGCAGCAATATTTTAGCACGAAAGGTTTTGTTTTATTTAAATGTTTTGAGTGTTAATTGTGGAAGCATTTCAGCAGGTTAATCCAGTTTCTGTTAATCCAGTTTATCGGCTTCATAAACATTTTCATAAACAAAATCCTGTTGGTCATAAACATTTTTTATAAATCGTGCTGTATCTGGACAGGCGATTTTCTTTCTAGAAACAATCAAATCAACTTTCCACTTTTCAACTATACTGCTCATTTCAGTGCAGTTTGTTGAATTGTAAAATCTTATTGCATCTTCAATTCGCTCTTCCTGCCTGTCAAATGTGCCTAACTGTGCAGGTATCAGTGCCTGAACCATGTTTTTGCTTATGGGATATACTGCAGAGCTCATGAATACTGGCGTCATTATGGTTTTATTGCTGTAATGCTCCCCAGTCCACTTTAAGGAATCATAATCCTTCTGATAGACAACCATTTCAGAATATGTCCTTCTGTCATCCACAAGCCCGTACCTGCTTGCGAATACAGAAACAAAAATAATTATTGTTATAAGAACTATTATAATTCTCGTAACATTCCTGCTTATGCTAAAATGCCCTAAAAGTTCATTCACATATTTCAGAAATGCTGTTGCGCCTATTGCTGATAAAGGAACAAGGGAAAGAAGCGCATAATAGAGTACTCTCTGATACGGGGCTAAGATGCTGAACTCATAATTGTGAAATATTGCTGTTAGAGCAGTTGTCACTATGGCAAATATCACTATAAAATTCTCCTTTGGTTTCTGAAGCCCTGTATAGATTCCTATCAAAGCAAGAATTGTTGCAGGAATTGTGTATAAGAATGGAAGGAAATATTTTATCTCAAGCCCTGTCCAGCCAAGAGGGAATATAAAATATTTAGCCAATGTTGCAAGCACAGGCCTTCCTGAAATTTTCAGCAGCACAGTGAGAGATGAAAAAGCAACTATCGCTAAAGCAGTTATCATTAAAAGAATTTTTTTCTGGGAAACAATGAATTTTTTATTCAAAAGCAGGTATATTATGGCTGCCGGGATGAAGATGGCTGCAGACGGCGGGTGTATAAGGAAAGTTATTGCCAGCAGCAAAACTGATTCAAGGAATTTTTTCCTGTCATTATCTTCAACCCCCTCTATGAAGAAGAGCATGAAAAGATACATAAAAGGAATGCTCATTGTAAGAGGGGTGAAAAAATCGATTCCGAGAATATTGACGCTGCTTTTTAGTAATGCAAAAAACAGGACAGAAAATATTGCTGTGCAATAATTCTTGGTTATCTTTTTCACAAAAATGAAGAGTGCAATTGAAGACAGCACTGCAAATATCGCTGGCAGATATGCATAGAAGATTATGAAATTCTGGCTTCCAAGCAAAACTGCAAAAATCGCCCATATGAAATGGAAGCCGAGTTCAAGGTCTAGGTGCGGCTCATTAAAGTAGGGGTTCCAGTTAAGCTTCCCTTCTGAAACAGAAACAATCTGGGCAAGATGCTGCCATTCATCTACATGAATTGGAAATTTATAGTTTGAATGAAGACTGTAAGTCCTGAAAAAGACAAATATTAGTATTAATAAGAGTAAAAGAATTTTGAAAAGACCCTTCCAATTTCTTTTATAAGTGATTTTTTCTTTTTTATAATTCATTTTATATCATTTATCTCATTTTATCAAAATCTTTTTATCTTCATTTATCCTCTTTGGAGATTATTTTTTATTTCCCTGTTCATTTCTCAAATTATCTCTTTCTTTAGCCATATATCATATTTTCTTTATTTGTTTTTTATTATTACTTTTTTTATCTTTTATTTTCTTTTATTTTTTCTAATGTCTCTTTCGATGCCAAGATGAAAAATTCAAAAATATCTTTGCTGCTCAGCTTTGAGCTTCCAAGCTTCCTATTTCTAAAAACAATTGGAATCTCTCTTATTAAAAAGTTGTGTTTAACTGCCTCGCAAACCATCTTCAGCTGGAATGCATAGCCGCCAAAACCTTTTCCTGATTTGTAGTCAATTGTCTCTAAAACCTCCCTGCGATATGCCCTGTAGCCTGTTGTTACATCCTTTACCTTCAATCCTGTGGCAGGATAGCTTACCAAATTCGCAAGGGCGCTTATAATCCTTCTTCTGGCAGGCCATCCAATAATCTTTCCTCTCTCTATATAGCGGGAGCCCAACACCACATCAGAATCTTCCAATCCTTTTAGAAGAAGAGGCAAATCTTTTGGGTCATGGCTGAGGTCTGCATCCATTTCTATAATGAAGTCAGCATGAAGCCTTTTGATTGCAAATTCAAAACCTGTAATATAAGCATTGCCGATTCCAGGTTTTCTTTTGTTGTTGATTACAAATATTTTTCCTTTATCCCTCTCCTGCAATTTTTTTTCTATCTTAAAAGTAGAATCAGTTGAGTGGTCGTTTATGAAAAGTATCTTTAAAGAAATTGTTTGAATTATTTTTAGCTTATTGGACTGCAAATCTTTCAAGGCAATTTGTTTCGGAATCCTTGTTTTCAATATTTTACCTGCTATCAGCTCAACATTTTCCTCTTCATTTTTTGTTGGAATGCAGATTACAACCATTGCTTTTTTAGCTGCCTTTTTCATTATCTTTTTTACCTTTTTCCTTTTTATATTCAATTTTACTTTTTTCTTTTTTTATATTTAATCTTATCTTTTTCTTCTTAATATTTAATCTTTTCCGAAGCCACAGGCATTGGACATCTTCACACAGATTTTTTAAATAAAATGCCGCTTAATAGAACCATGATAATGAATAGTTTCCTATTTCTCCAGGGCATCGGAAGAAGAGGAGAATCAAAACTCTGGAATAAGGGAATAAGAAACTGGGACGATTTTTTAAGGGCAAAATCAATAGCTGGCATATCCTCTGCCAGAAAGGCTTATTATGACAGAAAGATTATTGAGGCAAGAAAAAATCTTTTCTCACTAAACTCTTCTTATTTTTATGACAAGCTCCCAGCAAGCGAGCAATGGCGCCTCTACGAATTCTTCAAAGAAGATGCAGTTTTCCTTGACATAGAAACCACAGGGCTTTCTGATAATGCACAGGTTACTGTTGTGGGGCTTTTTGACGGAATAGACACAAAGACAATGATAAGGAACATAAATTTTGATGAGGGAATCCTGAAGAACGAGATTCTCAAATACAAGCTTGTTGTCACATTCAACGGTGCAAGCTTTGACATACCATTCCTAAGCAAAAGGTATCAAAACCTGGTTCCAAGAATTCCCCATTTTGACCTGAGGTTTGCATGCTCAAGAATAGGGCTCAAGGGAGGGCTCAAAACAATTGAAAGGAAATTAGGCATTGAAAGACAAAACAACATAGTCCGAGAGCTGAGAGGAGGAGATGCTATTGAGCTGTGGAAGACTTTTAAGGTTACAGGAGACTCCTATTATCTCAAGCTGCTGATTGAATACAATGAAGAGGACATAATAAACCTGAAGCTGATTGCCAACAGGATTTATGAAATATTGAAGAAAAATCTCATGCCGGATTGTGTTGAAAATGATTCTTATTTGAATAATTCCCTTAGTGCCAGAAATATGATTAATGATTAAAGAAAATTCTGACAAAATCGCGAAGATGCCTTGGGCATTAGTAATTCACTCGGTTAAAATAGCATAAAATTATTCTGAGAATATTTTTGATGATTTTCAAGTTGATATGCTTGGCTCTTGCGACTTCTCAAGCGCTTTAATCTGAGTGTCTGCAAATGAGCTTCCAATACCGCTGCCGAGATAGAACATGTTCTTGCTTAATGCAGAAAGCATTCTTTCAAAAAAGCTCTCCTTTTTTGTATACTCAACGAGAACAACGGGCTGTTTTATTTCTTTTTCAAGTATTTTTACAGCCTCTTCTCTGCCGCCTATCTCGTCTATCAGAGAAAGCCCTAATGCCTGCTCTCCTGTGTAGAATATTCCTGAAGAAACCTCTTTTTTCTGCTCTTCAGTCAGATTCCTGTTTTTCACAACCTCTCCAAAAAAATAATTGTATACCAGCTGTATCCTGTCCAGCATCAGCTTCTCCTCTTCCTTGCTCAAATTTCTGAACGGAGTGCCTATGTCCTTATAGGTGCCTGAAACTATTCTTTCATAGCCAATTCCATATTTTTCCATAAGCTTAGAAAATTCCAGGTATGAAGAAGTTACTCCTATGCTGCCAACAATTGAGAGCCTGCTCGCCACAATTTTGTCGCAAGCGCTGGCAATCCAGTATGCCCCGGAGGCGCCTGCTTCCCTTATTAGAGCGACTTTTGTCTTGTTAACCTTTTTCATGGCATTCACTATCTCTTCTGTGGCATACGCGCTTCCTCCGCCTGAGTTTATCTCAAACAGGATTCCCTTAATTCTTGGGTCATTATTTGCTTCTTCAACCAATTCAACTACGTCCTTAGAAACTACTGCGCTAGGCGCAAACAGCCCCTCTGGGCTTTCAGAAACTATTTCACCACTTATTGATATAAGTGCAACATTCCCAAAAGCTCCTGTTTTTAGTGAAGGAATCAGAGATGACAGTAATAATGCCAGCACAGTCAAAAATAAGACGACAACTATTGCATACACAACCCTGTTATTCACAATTTTCACCTTCTTTTCTTTATTCTTTTGTTTGTTGGTTGATATAAAATTGTTTTTTTTATTTTTATTTATTGTCGCATATGAAAATGAAGCTGAATATATTTGCAAATTTTGGCTTTTGATTATCTTCCTCTTAATTGCTCGCCGCAGTACGGACATTTTCTGGATGATGATTCAACTATTTTGCCACACTCAGGACAGGTCTTAAGCTTTAATATCTTCTCCAACTCTTTTATGTGCTTTTTGGCTTCTGCTTCATGCATCTTTGCTTCTTTCTCATGCAGCTCTATGTCTTCTTTATTCTTCAAATATCTGATAAGTTCCCTGTGCATCTTTGCTTCTTTCAGGTGCTTTTCCGCAATTTTCTTATGAAAAGCAATTTTTTTCTTTTCTCTTATCATCTGCAGAATTGTCTTCTTATTGAACTTCACTTTTGTGACAGTAAGAAATATTAATAGAAAAATAACAATTAATTCTGATGCGATAATTGCGCCCTGAATTATTTTATTCTTGACACACTCGTGATTTACCGGCTTTTCATTGAATTCACACTTGAGTTTTTCACACGCATGTTCTTTAATAAATTCATCATTCTTGCAATCAATCTTCAGGCAATTATGTTCATTGCAGAACTCATCAGTTTCGCAATCTGAATTTGAACAGCATTGATAATCGATGCATTTGTGCTCTTTTATGAACTGGCAGGCGCTGCACTCCAGCTTAAAGCAAAGATTTTCACTGCAGAACATGCTTTCAGGGCAGTCAGAGTCCTTCCAGCATCTAATCAAGGGCTTTGGCATCACTGTTATGTTCATTATGTCATAGCATCGCTCATCCAGCACAGTTATTTTGTTTTCTTGCATTTTGTAAAATGTAAAGCATGGCCTGTAAAAGAACTTGGTGTAGTTTGTTGCCTGAGGAACTGTGGCTTCAATGACTATTACCTTGTTTTCCCCGAAAGGGATTTCGGTCTTTATGTCATAATCTGCAACAACTGTCCCTTCCAAATCCTTGATTTTTATCTCATTTATCCTAATGGTTTCTGTTTCTGAATTTGAGATGTTTATTTTCCAGAACATCTTTCCTTCTGGGAAGCAGTGGATTTCCAGGCACTCGTGTGATATTATAAATGCTGCCTGCACCTTTTCAGCTGATAAAGAAATAAAGACGGGCACAAATAGGAATAGAATAAGTGAGAATAAGACTACGCGTTCAATTTTCCAGCGCACACCTCTTTTTTTCATCTTTATCTGAAATGATGTTTTTTGAAATAATGCCTTCTTATTATTTTTACGTTTTCTTTTTTTATATTTTTATTATTGGCTTGTTTTATCTGTTATAATTTGTTATATGCTCTATTTCTTGATTATTCTTGTTTCATCAGCGATATTTTTGGATTAATATTTAATTATTAATTTAAGTTATTTTTTTAATAAGTTTTTTCTAATGAATTTTTTATAAATTTTTTCTTATATGCCTAATATTAACATTCCCTCCTTTTTGTTATTTGGATCTTTTGTTGTTTTCAAAACTTAGTATTCCTGATACCTTACAGTTTTTGTCCATGTCATCAGCTCCAACAGTCTCCTGTGGTCTTTTCTGAAAATCATGAAGAGCGGGTCTATTATCCACAATAACACAATGGGGAAGAGTGGAATCAAAAAAATGCTTCTTAATATGCACTGCAGAAAAGAGGGATTAACTACTTTATCTTCTTTTCTAACTTTCCTTCCATTTTCCTTTGTTTCAACAGCAGATACTACCCTTATCCCAACCAGCATCTTTCCAATGCTCTGCCCAAGTTTTGATTCCAGAATTGCAAAATACAAGATTGCTGTTAAAGACACCATGAGCAAGACAGCATAGAGCTTGTCTGCAATCTCAGGGTGCTGCAGGAAAAAGTTATAGCTGGCGCTGAAGTTTTCATTATTTCCCCCTGCTGCTGAGAGCAACTCATTCAGAACTTTCTGAAACGGCAGCATTATCGTGAACCTTATTATTAGAATGTCTGCAGCAAATGCAATGGCTCTCTCCAGAGGGCCTGCATTAATTATTACAAATCTCTTTTTGGAAATCTTTTGGGCAGTTCTTTTGGCCATTTTATTTTAATTTTTGTTAATGTTTTTAAAACTTTTTGCCTGTTCAAACTTTTCTTTAAATTTCTAGATTAAATATCCTATTTTAAATACTGTTCTATTTCTTTGTAATTAGCAATCGGCTTTTTTATTAGTGCGTAATCTTCAGTTATCCTTGGGCAGGCCATGTTGATAAAGCATTCTATAAAAGGGAAGTTTTCAAGCTCCCCAAAGTCAAGGGTGTCAAACAGCAGCACATAGCCTTCTTTTCCCGTCTTTTTGAGTTTTTTCTTCAGTTCAAGCGCTTCTTTCAGCATAAACTGTCCGGGCTTTATTGATGCAAGTATCCCGATGTTTTTGGCATCCAGAAATTTCACTACAGCTCCTTTTCTTCGCTTCTTTATTTTTTCAACTTCGCTTTCGTCCAGCTGTTCAAACTTTTTTGAGTAAGGATTAAAGCAGAAAACCGGCTTTCCTGCAGCAAGAGCGATTCCCAGTGGATGGAATTTGCCCGAACCGACATAGAGAAACGCATCCACCTTGCCTTTTATGCTTTCAGCAGCATGCACATCACAGCCGAGCACTTGGCCCGGATATTTTGTCTTTTTGCCTTCTGACAAAAAAACCTCTCTGCCTGTCTTCTCTATTTCCTTTTTTAATTCAGAGATTCTGTGAATATGCTGCACAGTAGTTAAAAGCCCTATCCTCTTTGGAAGTTTTGCAATATCTGCTTTTGAAAGTTTTAAATCAAGATTTGCCCTTGCTTCAACAAAAATCTTCTGCATTTCACACCCAGAAAATGCACTGGTGTTTAAAAATTATTTCATTTGTCATTTGTCTCATTTATCATGTGTCTAATTTTTTATTTGTTTTCTGCTTTGCGTCAAAAATTTATGGTTATCTTCTATAACTACTCTAAAATTTATATAACTATTTTTATATTGATTTCAGGTTTTAAGGTGCTATGGCTGAACTCAAGCGCGAGATGGGCTTCTGGGCTGTTCTTGCATTAGCGATAGGCACTTTAGTTGGCAGTGGCTTGTTTTTCGGAAGCGCCTTGGGCGCGAGTTATTCTGGCAATATGTCCTTAATTGCTTGGCTGATAATGGCAGTTGTTTCAATTTATGTCGCATCACTCTTTGGAGAGCTTGTTTCAATGTTTCCGAAAGCAGGAGGCGCTTATGAATTCAGCAAGCAGACATATGGAAGATTTTTCTCATTTGTAATCGGCTGGCTTGTCTGGCTTGTCGCAAACATTGAGTTTGCAATGCTTATCATCGTCGCCCTGGACTATCTGCTTCCGCAATCCGCCCCCTTCTTCCTTCCTCTGAAGGTGATAATAAGCATAGCGCTTATACTCTTAATCAACTATATCGCCTACATAGGGCTTGAGGCAACTTCAATAACTCTGATTATTTTCTCTTCAATAACAGTGTCTTTGGTTGTTGCGATAGTTATTCCGGGCATATTCCATGTAAACATCCAGAATTTTTCGCCCTTTTTTACACAGCAGCCATACCTAATCTTTGTAACAATGTTCTTTATAGCTGAAACCTTTATCGGATGGGAATCTGTAACTTTTTTAGCAGAGGAAACAAAAAATCCTACTAGAGTAATTCCAAAAGCCCTTATAACTGCAGCAGTGATAATGGGATTTCTGGGCCTTGCATTGAATGCAGTTACTTTAGGGATAATTCCTTGGCAGAAGCTTGCAACATTGACAGCTCCTTTGGGAGAAGTGTCCCAAATACTCTTTGGGAGCTTTGGCAGGAACGTCATAAGTTTAGGCATATATTTCACAATGATAGGCTCTGCTGCTGCGGGCATAATAGCAACTCCCAGACTGATTTTTGCGCTTGCAAGAGACAAACTGTTCCTTTCCCAGATGACGAGGGTTCATAAGAAGTACAAGACCCCTTATGTTGCCATAATCTTTCAGACAATAGTTTCAATAATTGCTTTATTCCTTTGTTTAGGCAGGTACAAGGTATTCTTGAGTTTATTAGTTCCTCTTTCATTTATAATGTATATTCCGATAATACTCTCAGTTCCGATACTCAGGATAAAAAAGCCCAACGTGGAAAGACCGTTTAAAGCCCCTTTTGGCATCATAGGCCCCATCCTTGTGAGCATATTGTTCGCGGCAGTGATATATTTCTGGCTTATAACAGAGGCAAATGCCAAAAACCTTTTCTTCCTTGGAATATCGCTGGCAGCCCTTGGAATTCCAATCTATTTCCTGCTTGAGCTTTATTATGATCCAAAGGCAATAATAATTGTCAATGATTTGTTTGCATACCTTGCCCTTTATACAGAAAGATTCCTTCTGCCAATTTCAGTTAGGGAAGAACTCATAAAGCTTCTTGGAAACATAAAAGACAAAGCTGTTCTGGAGTTTGGATGCGGTGTTGGCACTCTGACAATGCATCTTGCAGAGAAAGTCAGCAGGACAGGGAAGGTTTATGCTACAGACATCTCAAAGCGCGAACTGAACATAACAAGAAACAGGGTAAAGAATGCGGGGCATGAACATGTGATGGTGCTTCATGAGAAAAAGGACACTGTGCATCCAGATATTAAAGACATAGATGCTGCAATTTCTGTATCTGCATTAGGCTATGTGCAGGATTTGAAGACCGTTCTAAAGGAAATAAACAGACGATTGAAGATGCACGGCAGGATAGTTTTCCTTGAATATGACAAGTTCTTCTATTTCATTCCAAATATTGAGTGGCTCTCAAATGACAACGAGATAAAAGCGATATTCTGGGAATGCGGTTATTCTGTGGATGTCATAAGAAAACGCGGCATACTGTGGCAGTACATATTCATATATGGAAATAAATTTAGAAATCTGGAAATACTGGCGCCAAAGGAATAATCCAATATTGGAATTCTAATATTAGACTTAGATATATTGGAAAATTTTTTAAAGTGTCTCATCATAATATGAAAGATGATTGTCAAAAAATTTTTAATCTGCTTTTTCAGATTTAATGAATAAAAGATATGAGAAGATAAACCAAAGCTGTTTTGAGAAAATATGCGTGACTTATTATTTCAACAAAAATTTCACTGGCTGATATGCTGGAAGAACAGCTGAAGAAAAGATGTTTAGCTAATTTTGCTGATGTGGGCGATGTTCCGAAAAATAGGGGCAGGATGCGATAAGTTTTAAACTCGGTTTATTCATGAATTAAAATGAAAGACAATAATGAACGAAGTGTTTTTTTTGACAGTATTGCTAGAACCTATGCTTTGAAAGAAAAACATGATTATGAATTCTCCTTCAGAAAAAATGCCCTTTCTGAAGCAAAAAAATTTATTAAAAAAACCAAACATGCAAAGAAAAGATTGTCGATTCTCGAAGCAGGCTGCGGAAATGGAGAATTAACGCTTGAACTTTTAAAATATCCCGAAATCGAAATAACCGCGATTGATTTTTCCCAGGAGATGCTCAATGTCCTCAAAGCAAGAATTAGTTCATATGTCAAAAAGAGGAAAATAAGGAGAAGGGTGAGAATATTAAAATCTGATATAACAAAACTTTCATTTAAGCATCAATTTGATATTGCGCTTCTCATAGATGTTCTTGTTAATGTAAATGATAAATCAGCCTTAGCTAAGATGATAAAGAAAATTTCAGAAGCCTTAAAAACAGACGGCACTATAATATTATCCATAAACAGCATCAACATCTTTACCCGCATGTACTTCAGCCTGTGGTATAATGCAAGGAAACTCCTCAAGAAAACCGGACTTATTACAACTTACATTCCCGTAGTGAGCCATAACCCTGTTGAAATAAAGAAAATTTTGATGGAAAATGATATCAAAATAATAAAAGAAATACCTATTTTTCTTACTAAAAACCCAACACCAGTGAATCTTGCCCCTTCAAATATAAAAAATAAATTCTGTGCGATAATTCATGGAAGACAAAATATTTTTACGCTTATCCGTTATGTTTTCTTCAGTCTTTTCGTACAGCTTGATATTGTTTTTAAATCGAAAATTGGATATATCATCGTTGGAAAAAAAGAATAAGAATACTATAATAAGTTTTATATGAGGTTTAGCATATACACATTATGAACTTAAAATATGCTTATTGATAAGAAAAGGCAATACTCGTATGCCTGCCAGAATAAGGCAAATGGCAGATCTCACCTTAAATTCATTGCCTGCTATAACACGCTTATTCCTGATGATTCCAAACACCCTGCCTTTTATGCCGCTCCTAGGCACTTTCTCAAATCCAGCAGATGCCCTGAAAAACGAGGCAGAATTGTCCCCATGAAGCACAATATTCTTACCTTCAATCTTGACAATCCGGTGGCACAATACTTTCCTGCTCTTTTGATGATAAGCAATTACAATGTCAAAAAGTTTAAGTTTAGAATCATGTGAGAAAAGCAGGATGTCCTTGTTTTTAATAAGAGGCAGCATACTGAAGCCCCGGCTCTCAAAGCATTTAAAAATTCGGCTCATAGGATAAAACACGCCCTTTACCATTAAAAATCTTTCGCCTGTTTTTTTTATAAAAAGCTTAATAAGCTCGCTGGCATTTTACCAAAAAAACATGCGAAAAATCAGGATATCAGTCGGAATCCCAGCATATAATGAGGAGAAAAACATAACTGAACTTCTCAACGCAATTGCTTCGCAAAAAACAAGAATTGCAGAAATTGAGAAAATTTTTGTGATAAACGACGGGAGCACTGATTCAACAGAAGCAAAAGTCAGGGAATTCATAAAAAAGGGTAAGCTGAAGGGCAAACTTACACTTATCGGCCTGAAAAAGCGAAAGGGAAAATGGTTTGCAATAAATGTTTTCCTCAAATCAGCAAAAAGCGAGATCCTTGTGCTGGAAAGCGCAGATAACATCCCAAAAAAGGACTGCATCGAACAGATATGCCTTCCTTTCCTTGACAAAAATGTGGGAATAGTATCCTCGCGAGTGGTTCCTATCAACAATCCTGCTTCTTTTCTGGGATTTACCGCCCACTTGATGTACGAGCTTCATCACGAGGTATCCCTCTGCAGCCC
>Ga0172362_10004811_pt1 | contig 11730 bp, 6 predicted proteins | sample LakKivs1_kivu2a2_FD_114534 | JGI IMG/M metagenome (GOLD analysis project Ga0172362, IMG submission 114534) | Sediment microbial communities from Lake Kivu, Rwanda - Sediment s1_kivu2a2 | ecosystem: Environmental > Aquatic > Freshwater > Lake > Sediment | place: Rwanda: Western Province, Lake...
CATGATGATGTAGGCCAGCCGCCGTGAGAAGTCTCCCCCGACACCGAACGGATACGAACTTCCGTATCCCTTGACGGAAATCCGGTACGGGCCGCCTTCGGGAACCGAGGCAAGACTGATACGGTAGACAAAATCGCCCGAGGAGGCATCCGCGCCGACCTCCGTCAGCGTGCCCGTCGCCACCACCTTGCCCGTGAGTTGCTCGAATACCTCGTAGGTGGGCAAAGCGCCGCTTATCTGTTTGCTGCCGCCGTCGCCGAGCCAGATCGCGAACAAGGCGTAGTTGTTCTTCGCGAGCGCGCTGTACGCCGCCTGGTTGATCTTGATCGATGTAGTCAAGGTCTTGTGGTCGTCGAAATCCAGGGTGGCGTTGCCGTGCGGTGTTCTGATCTCATACTTGGTGCCGCTCGCCAGCGCGGGCACGGTGAGGAAGATGTGGTGGTCGCAGGCGCTGGCCTGCATCACGTACTTGTTGATTGCGGTGGCGGCCTGGCCGTTGACCGTCCATTGCGAGGGGTTACTCGTGTCCACCTCGTTCGCGTTGATCGTGGTGCTCGTGAAGTAGACCTCAATCACAGTATTCGAGGCGGTACGCACCTCCTTGAGCGTGAGCGCGGCGTTGGCTGTAAACGGCCAGCAGAGCAGGATCGCGGCAAGAACGATTCTTCGCATGACATGCCTCCAAATCTGGCCATGGTTTCTACCGTAGACTCGCGCACAAGGGTAGCCGTATCGGCTTAAACCATGCGGCAACCTCTCACCGGCTGGTACCTTGGGCGTCAGCGTCAAGCCGAGCGGTCGCAGGCGGTTGCGCGTCATGGGATAGACTCGCGGGGACGACGAGGTACCGCAAGCCGTTGAAGACCGGGTGGTCCTTGCCCCACTGGTTTATCGTCCCAGTCCCGGCCTTCCTGGTCGTGATGTCGAAGGAGCCCGGAAAGGCGAACGTGGAGAACGCCTTCGGATCGGTGGCCGATCTTCACCGGACTTCTCCTTTATTCCGCGAAAGCTCTCTGCACATACCCTGGCCCGTTGTACAAGGCTGCGGGTCCGCCTTGTGACGAGCGGTCCTATTTCCGTGACGAACGGTTGAAGTGGGTGGTGGCCGGGCAGGTTTGCCCGAGAGCAGGCGCCCGAAGCCGAGCGCCAGGATCTTGTCGCCGGAGATGGGGCTTTCGGCAAACGATTGCCTTGCACGTAGGGGAGGGAATAGAGTCGAACAACGAATGCCAACCTATCTACGCAAGTCCATCTTTGGGGTCGTAGCCGGAAGCGCCTTCCTGAGCGTGACCGGCTGTCAAACAGAACGCCGGGATCCGTGTGACAGTATCGCCGGGGCGTGCATTTCGGTGCGGGCCGAAGGCAACGTCGTCCGGCTGGATCAGATTACCTTCACGCTGGGAGGGGAAAGGCTGGAGACACCCGCCCTGCCGCGCGCGCTCACCCTGCCTTTGGACCTGGCAGTCATCCCGCCGGCTGGGACACGCGGAGCTGTGGTGCTCAGAGCCGATGCGTTTTCCGAAGGCACGGTGGCGGCCCAGGACGAAAAGATGGTGGTGCTCGATGGCAACGGGAGAGGGTGGGTGACGATGCTCTTCAATCGGGGCGTTGGGGTGGGCCCTCGTGACCGAGAAGACGCAGCCTTGGGCGATGATGCTGGCGCGGGCAATGGCGTGGGCGGGGCGACGGGCAGCGGCGGCGGCAAAGGCGGTTCAGATGGGGCTGCCGGTTCTGGCGGAACCCTCGGTCTGGGCGGGGCGCTCGGCTCGGGTGGAGCCACGGGCGGTGGAGGCGGCAGCGGCACCGGCGGACTTGTGGGCGCGGGCGGGATATCCGTCTCGGGCGGCAGCCCCGGGTCCGGGGGTGCGACGGGCAGCGGGGGAGCATCTGGCCTAGGCGGCATCGTCGGCACAGGTGGAAGGATCGGCAGCGGAGGTGCGACTGGCTCGGGGGGTGCAATCGGCACCGGTGGCGCGACCGGCACCGGGGGCATCCCCGGCACCGGCGGCTTTGTGGGCATCTGCACGCCCGCGGCCAAGCGGTGCAACGGGCAGGTGCCGCAGACCTGCGACCCCGCAGGCGCCTGGCAAGACGGCCCGGCGTGCGTCGACCAAGCATGCGTGGACGGCGCGTGCTTGGGGGGTTGCGCCCCTGGGACCCATCGATGCTCGAGCAATACCGTCGTGACATGCACGGCAAGCGGGCAATGGGGCAATCCCGTGGGGTGCGCCTGGCCAACTCCCTCGTGCACCAACGGCGCTTGCTCCAACGCCATGCTCGGGGTCGGCAAAATCGGCGCGGGCGGCGGCACGGTCACATCGAGCCCCCTCGGCATCAGTTGCGGCGCCGCCTGCAGCGCCTCCTTCGCCACGACTCCGGTGGTTCTCACGGCGACGCCGGACGGGATCTCCAACTTCTCGGGCTGGGCCGGCAGCGGTTGCTCCGGAACGGGTACGTGTACGGTGGATCTCACAGGGGGAGACGCAGCCGTGACCGCGACCTTCGCCAAGCAGAACGCGGTACTGACCGTCTCGAAATCGGGCGCCGCGACCCACGGCACGGTCACCGCGACCCCGGCCGGAGTGAGCTGCGGCTCCACCTGCTCGGCGTCGTATGCCGTCAACACCGTCGTCGAGCTCACGGCGGTGGCTGACGATCTCGCCTATTTCCTCGGCTGGTCGGGGAGCGGCTGCTCCGGCACGGGTCCTTGCAGGTTGACCTTGACGCAGGACACGGGTGTTGCGGCAAGCTTCGCGCTCAGGCCGGACACGGTCATCAATCGCAAGCCGCCGCCCGCGAGCAACATGAGCACGGTCACGGTCGAGTTCGGCTCGACCCAACTCGGATCCACCTTCGAATGCACGCTCAACGGCGGATCTCCTGCGGTTTGCCTTTCCCCCAGTTCATTCACGCTGGTTGCCAACGCGGCGAATACCATCAGTATTGTTGCGACCGACCGCAACGGCATGCGCGACTTGTCGCCTGCGGTGGTGAACGTGCGGCAGACCCCGGTCGGCACACCCATCGTCCGGTACGATTTCAACAACCGCACGACCAATGTCTCGACCGTCACCTCCGGCCTCTTTAACGGCGCGGGAAGCGGTTTCAGCTACACCAGCGGGAAGTTCAACCAGGGTGTCAAGTTCAACTCGGCCGATACCTCGAGCCTGACCTTTGCAGGAACGAACGACGCCCTCTGGGCGAGCACCAGCCCGGACTGGACCATTTCCCTGTGGTGGCGCGAGGATTCTCCGCCCAAGCCGCAAAGCTTCCTCTTCAGTATTCGTGGGAGCAGGGGCTGGGAAAGCTACCACGGCGTCACCGGCTTCGCGACCAAGCTCACGACCTGCTCGAGCGCCGGCTGTGTGACCTTCGCCAGTCCCACCCCGGCTGTCTGGCACAGTCTCGTGTATCGTTACGATGCCCCAAGCTATCTGACAGGGGGCCCAATCCAGATCTATCCGGATGGCGTACTGGCGGCGACCGTCGAGAACAGCAGCGGCGTGGACCTGCTCAGCAACGGTGCAGACGATCTCTTGCTGGGATCCAGCAATACGCCCAACTGGTACGCCGACTTCTACGTGGACGAAATCCGCATCTTCGACACCGTGTTCACGGACGCCGAGCAGTGCACAACGGTCATCGGGGGGACCTGGGCCGGTTCGGGTTGCACCCTGCCGTAGGGCTTCGGGCGGAAGCCTGCCATGGAAGAGAGGACGTAAGTCCGCGAATTTCCATGCTTGCAGGGGTGCGGCAGCGCCCCGTTGGGGCTCTCCCCGCGCGGACGCGGGGCGAGGTGGGGCCGCCCGGTTCGCGGGCGACCTCTCCCCGCGCGGACGCGGGGCGAGGTGGGGCCCGTCAACCGCCTCCGTGGACGGCCTCTGGCATCTCCCGACCGGGAGAGGCGCGGATCCAGGTCGCGGCCAACACCTTGAAAGGGGTGTGCCCCGGGGCCTTGCGCGAACCGGCGGCCATGCGCGACCCGCTCCTACTGTCGTCGAGCCGCCGGAGCGGGCGAGCCGGAACCGTCAGGAAGCCTTCAATCGCGCGCGCAGGTCCTCGAGCAGGAAAGCCAGCTCGCGGCAGCTCTGCACGCGTGCTTCCGGGTGCTTGGCCAGAAGCCGCAGGATGAGTTCGCCGAGCTGGGGCGGAATCGTGGGGTTGAGACTGCGCGGCGGAATCGGGGGCTGGTTCACATGCGCCACCACGACGGCCAAGACCTCATCGCCGTCGAAGGGAACCCGGCCCGTGAACATCTTGTAGGCGATGCAGCCCAAGGCATAGAGATCCGCCAGGTGGGTGACGTTGCCGAAGTCGCGCACCTGCTCGGGCGCCACGTACTGGGCCGTGCCGCCCATGGTGCCGGCGCGCGTGTAGCCCTTGTGTGTCTGCTGCTTCTTGGCGATGCCGAAATCCATCACCTTGAGAACCCCGTCCTTGGTGAAGAAGAAGTTGTCGGGCTTCACATCACGGTGGACCACACCGTGATCGTGCACGACCTGCAGCGCCCGGCACGCCTGAATCAGAAGGTCGATGCCTTGCGCGAAGGGCAACACGCCGGCGTCGAGCAAGGTGCCGAGATCCTGGCCTTCGAGGAACTCCATGGTGATGAACTTGTGCTCCCCGAAGCTGCCGAGGTCGTACATGCGGATGACGTTGGGGTGGCCGAACTGGCGCGACAGGGAGACCTCCTGCTTGAAGCGGCCGAGCACGTCTTCGTCGATCAAGCCCAAGGTAAGGAACTTGATGGCAACGGTCTCGTCGAGCTCGAGGTCGCGCGCCTTGTACACCACGCCCATGCCGCCTTGGCCGACCTTCTTCTCCAGCCGGTAGCGCGTGCCGATCATCGCGCATTCGCGCAACCCACCGGTTGCGATCGGCCCCGTGCCTCCGCCCGCCACGTAGTAGGTCGGGCTCGCGGCCTGCACCTCGCGATTCGGCTCGGGCGCCTGGATTTGCGACGGCGGATCACCCAAATCCGGCAACGAAGGCAAGGGCGGCAGCTCGGGCAAGGCGGGCGGCTCGGGCGGAGGCTCGACGTCTTTCTCCGGCACCGACGGCTGGGCGCGCGGCTTCGCATGGCGCTCCACCGCCTGGCGGAAGGACTGCTCCTCGACCACGATGCGCTGGAAGTCTTCCGCCGAGGCCCCGCGGTCTTCCGCCTCGGCCGCGGCGAGACGGTCCTTGGCGTCCTGGTTCTTCGGATCGCGGGCGATGATCTTGCGGTAGCAGGCCACGGCGCGATCGAAGCAGCGGTGGGTTTCGAAGAGCAGGGCCAGGGCGTAGAACGCGTCCACCTCGTCGGCGTTCGTCGGACCGGAGGCCATGAAGGACGAGAGGAGGTTCTCGAGCTCGAAGCAAAGCGCGGAGCGATCCGCGCTGGTGTGGATGGCCTGCACGCAGGCCTCGCGGTAGCACGGGTGGTTCTTCGGCACCTTGAGCAAGGCGCCGAGCGCGCGGTCGCGGTTGCGGGCGAGGACGTAGCACTCGGCCGCCTCGAAGAACTGGCCAGCCTCCTCGAAAAAGCCACCCGCCCGCTCGTTCTGCCCCAAGGAGCGGGCCACACGCGCCGCCTCGGTCCATTGCCGGAGGCCGGCGTAGACCTCCATGGCCGCCTCGCGCTTGCCGGCCGCTTCCAGGCGGCGGGCCGCCTCGAGATCCGAGGCCACCTGGGCGCCGAACGCCCGCTCGTATCCGACCAGCTCGACGTAGCCGGTCCGGTCGGCTTCCACGCGGGCGGCGTTGACCGTGTCGCCGACCAGGCGCAGAAGCTCCACGGCTCGCTGGCGTTCGCCGACGGCCAGGAAGAGGTACACCGCCTGCCCGACGTCGCCCGCGCGCGAGAAGCAGATGGCGGCCTTGAGCAGGGCCCCCTTGGCGCCGGGGTTGACGGGGCCGGCCTTCTGCGCATCGTAGTCCGCCACGAGCAACAAGGTGCGCCCGGCCTCGGTGAAGAACCCGCCGGCCAGGTAGGCGCGCGCCGCTTCCTCGTGCGCCCCCGCGCGCGCATAGGCGTCACCGGCGCCCTTGAGGTCGCCGCGCTTCTGGCAAGCGCGCGCCTCGCGGAGCAGTTTCTTGCGATCTTCTTCCATCGCCGCCTTACGCATCCTCCGGCAGCTCGGCGGCCATGCGCTTGAGCACGTCGGGGAAATTGGCCACACGCAGCCCCTCTTCGAGGGTGAGAAGGCCGTCACGCACGTACTGGAAGAGGCAGGTGTCGAGGCTCTGCATGCCGCTCCCCGGATCTGCCGTCTGCAGGTAGGCATCGATCTGATAGCACTTGTTTTCGCGAATGAGGTTGGAGATGCCCACCGTCTGCAGCATCACCTCCATGGCCGCCATGCGGCCCTCGCCGTCGGCGCGCTTGACCAGAATCTGCGCCAGCACCCCGCGCAGCACCACCGACACCACGCCGCGGATCTGATCGCGCGCTTCTTCCGAGAAGACGTCGATGATGCGGTCCGGGGCCTTGGAGGCCGAGTTGGTGTGCAGGGTGGCGATGACCAGCACGCCGGTTTCCGCCGCCTGCAGCGCCACCTGGATGGTTTCGAGGTCGCGCATCTCGCCCGCGATGACGACATCGGGCGATTCGCGCAGGCTGGAACGTAGGGCCGCGGCGAAGCTCTCGACGTGCTTGCCCACCTGGCGCTGGGTGATCACGCTCTGGATGGGCTGGTGCACGTATTCGATGGGATCCTCGATGGTGATGATGTGCCGGCAGGTGGTCTTGTTGATCTCGTGCACCAGCGCGGCCATGGTCGTGGTCTTGCCCGAGCCGGTCGGGCCGGTGATGAGCACCAGGCCGTTCTGCAGACGCGTGAGCTTCTTCACCACCGGCGGCAGGTACAGCTCCTCGACGGTGGGCAGGCGGTTGGGCACGATACGGAACACGGAGCCGATGCCGCGCGCCTGCTGGAACAGGTTGGCGCGGAAGCGCCCCACGTTCGCGAGCTCATAGATGAAGTCGATTTCCTGATCGCGCTCGAAGCACTCGCGTTGCTCGGGGGTCAGGATCTCGAGCAGGAAACGGCGGGTGTCGGATTCGCTCAAGGTGCGGAAATTGAGCGGCACCAGGTCGCCGTCGTGTCGGATGAGCGGGGTCACGCCCGAGTGGAAGTGCAGATCGCTGGCCTGCTGCTCGACCACGAGGCGGAGAAAAGAATCTAGGCGAGCCACGCCGGGCCTCCACGCACGTTCACGTTGCACCCTCCGCGTGCTTGGCCGCGGCCTGCGCCGCCTTGGCCTCGGCCAGAACCTTGTCGCCGTCGGGACCGGCGATGACGATTTCGAAGCTCTTCTTGTTGGCCGCTTTCATGTACGCGTCTTCGGCGCTGACCACGCCGTTTCGGTACAGGCGCTCGAGGTCCGAATCCATGGACTGCATGAAGGCCTCGCGCTGGGTGGCGATGACCGACGGGATCTGGAAGGCCTTGCCCTTGCGGATGAGATTGGCCACCGCCTCGTTGTTGACCATGACCTCCACCGCCAACACCCGGCCTTGATCGTCCTTGCGCTTGACGAGGTATTGGCAGACCACGGCGCGCAGGGTGTCGGCCAGAAGCGCGCGCACCTGCGGCTGCTGCGGTCCGGGAAAGGCGCTGATCAAGCGATCCACGCTGGTGTCGGCCGACACCGTGTGCACGGTGCCGAGCACGAGGTGGCCGGTCTCCGACGCGGTCAGTGCGAAGCGGATGGTGTCGAGGTCGCGCATCTCGCCCACCAGGATGACGTCGGGATCCTGGCGCAGGGTCGCGCGCAGGGCGTGCTCGAACGAGCGCGTGTGGGTGCCGAGCTCGCGCTGATTGATGAGGCATTTCTTCTGCTTGTGGAGGACCTCGATGGGATCTTCAAGGGTGATCACGTGGCGCGACGAGGTGCGGTTGATGTGGTCGATGATGCCCGCGAGGGTCGTCGACTTGCCCGACCCGGTAGGGCCGCCGACCAGCACCAGGCCGTTCTTGAGCTCGGCGAAGCTTTGCACCACGGGGGGCAGGCCCAGTTCCTCAAGCACCGGGATCTTGTCCTTGACGATGCGGAACACCGCCGAGAGCCCCGGCAGTTGGTGGAAGATGTTGCCGCGAAAGCGCAGCGATTCGGATTTCACCTCGAGCGAGAAATCCACGTCGCGCATGGCCTCGAGATCCTCGCGCTGCTTGGCCGAAAGGATCGGCGCCAGCGTGGTCTTCACCTCCTCGGCGGAAAACACGTGCGTGCCGAGCGGCACCACCTTGCCCAGCTTCTTGATGTAGGGCCGCATGTCCGAGGCCAGGATCAAATCGTCCCCTTCGGCTTCCGCCATTCCCACGAGCAGCCGGTCGAGCAGGCCGAGTCCGCTGTGCTCGCGGTCGGGCGTCGCCTGGTCGACGTTCACCTTCCAGCGCACGAGCAGCGCGCTCGCCGCCGCGCGTACCCGATGATCCGGATCTTGCAGAAGCGGTGTCAGGCTCGCGGCCTGCGCCGGCTCGTCGAGCTCGGCGAGGCAGGCGAGCGCGGCCAGCTTCATGTCCGCGTCCGCGCTCGCCAGCAGGGCGGCCACATGGGGGGCCGCCTCGCCCGCGTGCAAGACGCGCAGGGTATCGACGCAGGCCCGCTGCAATTCCGGCTCGCGGCGCAGCAGATCGAGCACGTAGGGCACCGCCTCGCGCATGCCGATGGCGCCGATGGCTTCCAGGGCCCGCTCGCGCACCCACCAGTCGGCATCGTTTTGCGCTGCGCGCACCAAGGCGCCGAGCGCGGCCGGATCCTTGAGGCGCAAGAGCGCATCCGCGGCGTACCGGCGGACCACGTCGGAAGGGTCCTGCAGGTAGCTCACCAGGTGGCGCGTGAGTTGGCGGCCGGCCATGGCCACGAGCGCGTCCATGACCCGCTCACGCACCCACCAATCCTCGTCGCGCAGATAGCGCAGAAGGCGCGGGGCCAGCTCACCCGTCGGGTCACCCACCTTCTTCGAGATGTCGACCGCCATGCGCCGCACGTTGACGTCGGCGCTGCGTAAAAGCCACAGGATGGTGCGCGCCAGGTCGATCTTGCCGTCGAGGGCGAGTTGGGTCAGAACCTCGGCTGCCCGGGTGCGCACGTCGATCTTCTTGAAATTGAGCGCATCGACCAAGAGCGGGAGCACGCGGTCGCTGGCGATGGCTTCCGCCGCCGCGAGCACCGCCATGCGCACGACGTTGGGGCCCGCGCGCAGCTTGCGCCCGAGCGCATCGATCGCGCGGGGGGAAGCGAATCGGCCCATGGCGCTGATCGCGGCCCGCACCAGGTTCAGGTTCTTGGAATCGAGCAAGGGACCGATGGATTCGAAGAACTCCTCCTCGCTGCAGATGCTGCCGAAGGCGGTGATGGCTTGCAGAACGACGCGGTCGCTGCCGTCCCGGAGCGCCTCGGTGATGGCAGCGAGCGCGCCGCGGATGTCCTTGGTCATGGTCTCGGCGTCGCCCAAGTGGCGCAGGGCCAGAAGCTTCTCGGCCACGTTGCCGACCTTGAGGACCTGCGCCAAGGCGGGAATCGCCGACTGACGGCCTATGGAGATGAGTACGTCCATGGCCTCCTGGCGGCCCTGGAAGCTCGGCTCGGCGCAGTAGGAGGAAAGGGTTTCGAAGACCGTGGTGCCGCCCACCTGCTTGAGGATCACCGTGGCCGCACGGCGCACCGAGGCGTCGGATTCCTTGAGGACCGCGCATAGCTCAGCGTGACCTTCGACGTTGTTGACCCTCGGCAAAAGGGGCACGAGGATGGCGCTCAACTGGGCATCGCCCAGGCGAAGGGCGCGAACGTAGGGGACGAACAAGCCCCGGTCGATGGTCTTTTCGGCCAGCGAACGGAACACGAACAAGCGGTTGGCTTGGTCGCGGGCGTCACCCGGCAGGCCCTTGCCGGTGACGATGGCGAGCAGGCGCTCCATATCCTCGCGTGCAAGCGGCGGGACCTCGGCCAAAAGCGCATGGACCTGCGCCGGGCCCGGCCATCCTGCCGCCTTGAACCTGCGAAGCAGCTCCTTGCAGTCCATTGTCCGTCCGTCTGCGTCCTATCGCGCGGCAAGGTTCGCCGCCCGCGCCCCACGGTGACCGTAATATCGGCCGAGAGCGGGCCAACCCTTAGCCTGCTTTCCTATGCCCCCCAAGGGCTCGTGGCGACGTGAGCGGGATGGCCTTACCATGGAACGATGCGGATTCCTCTCGTCGCCTGCACAGGCGCCCTCATGGTCGCCACCTGTCAGGGAGGGAAGGGACCATCCGCTCGCAACCCGGCGGCCGATACGTCGCACGACGCCGCGGCCGACCTGGCCGAAGCGTCGCCCACCGACCTGCCGATCCAGTTCGCACCGCCTGACGCCTCACCGAGGCAAGAGCCCGAGGCGGCGGGCGGCTTGGCGATGGACGCGAACGACGAAATCGGCATGGACGTTTCACCGCCCTCCGACGCGCGGTACGACCGTCAGGAGGCGCCGCCGCCGGCCAGACCCGGGGTGACTGTCACCACCAACGCCACCATCTCGCTGCCGGCGCCATCCAGGGGGTCGTGCGTTCGCCTCGACGACGGTGAGGGCGCCTCTGCCTCACTGCACGTGGCCTTGGGCCGTTGGTTCGTCTTTTTGGTGGAAGGCACCGGCGCCACCGCCTTCCTCCGCGTGCGCAGCGCGGCCGCCCCTGATCTGGAGTTCGGTGCCGCGGTCAATCTCCTTGCGGGCGCGACGCGCGTCGACCTGCTTGCGGACGGCGGGCGCCTGCGCGTCCTGGCTTCGCGCCAGTTCTACGCCGTTCTGCTCGAATCGGCGGACAACGGCGCCACCTTCACGCAGGTCGCGAACTTGGCCACGAGCCCCGTCGACGCGCTCTGCACCGGCTACACACCTGCGCTTTTTGCGCGTGGAACAACGCCCGGTGCGTTTGTGGCGGCCGGCCGCGACTACAACACGCACATCTTCGGCTGTGCGTCCCAGGTCGAGGTTGCCGTCCTGAACGCAACCGGCATCGGCACTCCCGTGGTCATCGGCAAGGGCCTTCCGGTTCTGGCCTATCAGGGCCAGAACATCTTGACCGTGGCCTCGACGTTCGGCGTCTACACAAGCCAGGATGGCGGCGCGACCTTTACCCAGACCCCGAACGGTGATACCACGGCTGACCAGATACGGGGAACCGGTGGCACGTCTTCCGGGCTCCACGTGGCGCTCGCGCAGAACTACAGCTACGGCGTAACCAACCCCAACACCATCGCCGTGCTCTTCAGCGATGATGGAGGTGCCTCTTGGCCCCGGCGCGTTGTGCTCCAACGCACCGCCACCTATCCCGGCGATCCGTTCATCGCGTCCGACGGTGACCGAATCGCGGTGGCCTGGCAGAACGGCGCCAGCTTGAGGCTCATGACCAGCCCGGACATGGGCCAGAGCTGGAGTGCTGTCGCCAGCCTGGCCATGCCCGCCGGAAGCGCGTCGAAGCTCTGGGGTGTCGCCCTCCACGGCGTCGACGTCGCGATGGTGCTGTCCGGTGCGGGGGTCAACCTCTGCCTCGCCCGCTAGCCCGCATTCTTCACGACGATTGGTTTTCCGACGAAGCACATTGAACAATCCGTGGTCACCTGCGTGAAGGATGGCGGGCTAGCTTCATTGTGATGGAAACCCTAAGAGGGTTTCCAAACCTTCCCGCGCTCTGGCTCCGCCGGGCAAAGCCCGGCTGCGCCAAGTTCATTGTGATGGAAACCCTGGGAGGGTTTCCAAACCTTCCCGCGCTC
>Ga0172362_10004812_pt1 | contig 11730 bp, 11 predicted proteins | sample LakKivs1_kivu2a2_FD_114534 | JGI IMG/M metagenome (GOLD analysis project Ga0172362, IMG submission 114534) | Sediment microbial communities from Lake Kivu, Rwanda - Sediment s1_kivu2a2 | ecosystem: Environmental > Aquatic > Freshwater > Lake > Sediment | place: Rwanda: Western Province, Lake...
CAGAGCCCTGGTAGTTCAGTTTGGATAGAATAGCGCCCCCCTATCTATGATGAAGAGATGTCCGATTGAATGCGAAGCATGATGATATACATGCACCTCTCAGAGGGAAAGGCGAAGGTCGTGGGTTCAAATCCCATCCAGGGCGCAATTTAATAACATGTAATAACTATTCTCACGGTATTACTAGGGGAGATAGCTTTAACGATATTTGTTCCTTGATTTCCTTGAAAAGAATTCTTACTTAACGTCCCAGGTTCTATTGCTTTACCAAAAGTCCCTATGAGTTCATCGTTGATGTAAATCTTAATTTCATCTTCTTCTATCCTGGTATTCCCTTTGTTAGAAATGGTCAGAGCTATTATATCCGTCGTTCTATCACAAGAATAAGCCATAACAGAAATGGGTTTACGGATTAGAATGGTTGTTGTTAGAGTTGCATTCATGAGCGTAGTTGTTGTCGGAATTGTTGTTGCCAGTGTTGTCTGTTTTAACGTTGTTGTTATGGGAATTGTTGTTACGGATATGGTTGTAGTAGATTCAGTTGGTATGTACAACTCAGGAATAGAAATAATAACGATAATAACTAGAATGCATATTAAAGCAAGAATAAACCAATTTTTATTAGAAATGTGTTTGGTTCTCATAGTTTAATTTTATCTCTTCAAGAACAAAAATCTATCTGATTTCTTCATTAAATCCTATTATCTCTACTTGAATATTAGTTTTACTGATCTAAGATACTATGAAATTTAGTCAACTCCCAACTTCGTAAAAATATTAAATTTTTTCGCGATTAAACCGCAACCAGGGCACATAAAACAATCATGATATAGACATAATTTACTGCCACAGCTATAACATCTCCCCCTCCTCAAACTATCCGTTTCTATTTCCGATCTCATGATGATTATAGGTATGTGACAAAAGATAAAATTATTTTATTAAATTTTATACAAATTTAATATTATTTATTAATAAATTAACAAAAAGTAAAATAATTTTGATAATTTCATTTACAAAAAAAGTTAACCTCAGAAGCCTTCAAATAACTCAGTTTTCCCTAGTTAAATTACAGTGAATTAAACAGTATAGAAATTATTAAGAACAGAAACTATCTGATTTTGTGTTTTGAAATTATTTAGAGATTTAGTCAGATGATATGTTGTATTCTATAACAAGAGTTCTTACACCTCTATCTGGGCAACCTTCTCCAGAACAAGCTGTTTGTTCTCTTTCAACCTCAATATTAACCTCATCAGATCCCTCTAAATGAGAAGCTTTACAGTAGTAAATCACGTTTTCAGTGTCTACTCGAGCCTCAGACTTATTTTCATTCAATTTAACTTCTCTTTCTTGACCCAAAAACTTCCTCAGTTCTCTTGGGCAATACTGCTCAGCCAATGTGTCATAAGTTATAATCGTTGTGCTAGTAGTTATGGTATCGGCCTTGATACTGACTTCGGAAATAAGACCAGCAAGTCTAGGGCTGAACAAAAAAACTAAAGCAAACACTATGACACAGAATAAAATTATCCAACCGAATTTATCCTCCATGTTTTTTTTATTAAAAATAAAAAACTTAAATCTATCTGATTCCTTTATCTTGAGGTTCTTTCAGAATAACCACATTTACGACAGAAATAAAAGCTCCGAGTTGTCCACGATCCAGTACTCTCTCTTAAATTTGAACCACATTCAGGACATTTTAGGTTTGTTTTTTTCGATAACCTATCAGTCCAAAATTTATCCTTTTTTTCCATAATTATATTTTCTTTTTTCAGAACAAAAACCTATCTAATTCTTAAATTTCCAGCCATTTTGGCATCGAAAAGTAACACTTAAATAATTAACTTATAATACTCGGTTCATGAGAAAATCGAGTTTATTCCTCTTAACGATTCTTATAGGGATTATTTTATTCTTCATAATCGTTAATGCTGTAAAAACAGAACCAAAACAAAACATTCCAACATCAACATGGATTAAAGCTGTATGTAATGAAAAAAACTACTGTTTGGACGTTCAGATAACTTGTAGTGAAGATAAGATAATCGACATAAAGCCAACGGGTGAAGGGGCATATTTTCCAGAAAGTTGGATGGATCCCAGACCGATAGAACTCATAAAAAAATGGTGTTAATCAACCCTAAAAAAATGCTAAATTTTATAAATTAATTTGACAATTAATGACTACTGTGAGATTATGAGAAAAAGAAACAAGTCACCGGTTATAATCGTGACTACTTACATCTTAATTTTTATTCTAGGAATTGTAGTCGGTAACCAGATCTTAATTCCATACAAACCTGCTCCTGAACTTACTCCATTATCAGTTCAAAATTACTCTGCTTCAGCAAACATCTTAGCTGTAAAAAGTAACGATAATTCTGGTGTCTTAGGCCAAGTTACTGTTGAAATCTATCCTGGAAAGGGAAGAGTTTTAATGAATACTAATCCATTCCTCGAGCCAGATACTCAATTTTCAGCAGAGACAGCTGTTAGTGTCGCTCAAAACTACACAAAAAAAGATTTGAGTGATAAGGATGTAATAATTTCCTTTGATATTGGTGGTGAATTGTTAGGTGGACCTTCTGCTGGAGCGGCTATGACTACTGCGGCTGTAGCAGCGATAGAACAAAAACAGGTCAAAAAAGATGTTGCTGTCACAGGAACTATAGAACCTTCTGGAAAGATTGGAGTTATCGGTGGGGTGATAGAGAAGGCTCAAGCTGCTGCTGATAACGGGGTTAAATTATTCCTAGTTCCAGAAGCTGAACTATACTTGACATACTATGAGAAACAAGTTAAACAACAGAAAATAGGACCTGGTTTTACTATACAAAGAATTAATTATGTTCCTAAAAATTTAGATTTGAACAATTACACAATGTCTGAGTTTGGTATGGAAACAAAAGGAGTTTTTGGTATTGGCGATGTTGTTAAGTATATGCTAGAATGATTTCCTCTCCTCGGTCTAAAAGGCTTTCTTCATCTTTTATCGAGTCGCCCATCAATCTTCATCGGATTTGAGGTAATATTCAATTTAAAAGCAAACTATTTAGGAGTTACGTTGAAAATAACGAATGCCCAGACTGATGTCACACTAATTGCGATTATAAATAATAGAATCAAGATGATGTAATTTTTCTGCATTCCTTCTATTAAACCGGCTATTCCCAGTGATTCTGTCTTTTTCGATGCAACTGTACTGCTGCCAATGAAAAGCATCGGTAGAAGAACTATTAAAAGAAATATCAACGCAAATACCCATATCAAACGGGTAGGAAATACCATGATAATAATATAGATTGTGGTTTTAAATTATTGTTTTAATTATGTTTGTAAGACATACGTCTCATTATATAAATAAAATGGCCGAGATTTTTTTATAAGACAATTGTCTTATATAGATTATGCCTAAAAAGGGGCCAGACCCAGAAAAGTTAGAAAAAATTAGGAGAGTATTAAAACTCAATCCCCAAGGATTATGGGTCAGAGAGATTGCAAGGAAGACGGGATTAGATAAATCTCTCGTTTCAAGGTATCTAGCAGAATTTTTGTATGATGAAGTAAAAGAAGTTTATTCAGTTAAAGGAAAATTAATCAAAATCGTAAAATTAAGGAAGTAAGACATATGTCTCAAATTAGGAAAATCCATTTGGATTCATTACCAAGAGATAAATTGTTTATTGTCTTGGGCGATAATTTCAGAAAAGAGCTCTTTAAAAGACTATACAAAAAAATCGGGGGTTCGACAATTCTCAGTAGGATTATAAAGAATGTTAAAAATGAGGAAGTGAGAAGGTGGAAGACCGGTAAAAGGTCTATACCACTTTATGCTTTAATCAAGTTAGTTAAATTACTGAATAATGGTTTTTCTGTCAATGAAATAGAAAAATATATTATAGCTTATAGAGGAAAATCCTCAAAAAATGCGATATTCAGGCCGAATTTACCTCTAATCGAAGATGAACGACTTATCAGGTTTGTAACTCATATAATGTGTGATGGATACGATGGTGGTAAAACCCATGGTCCATCTTATGCTAACACCGAAAAATCACTAGTCGATGCCATTGAAAAAGATTTAGAATGCTTCGGAAAAGTAAATACTAAAATGCGTCATAGAGTACAGAAAAATAGAAAGAAAATTTATTTACTGGAAATGCCACGAATAATTACTTACATCATACGAAAAATCTATAAAATTAATTTCAGAAGTAAAAAGGTTAGACTGCCAAAGGAATTTTTTAATCACCCACCGTATCTTGCATATCAAGTTATAAAGGCTTTTGCAGATGACGAATCCAGCGTTGGTGAACATTGTATTTGTTTCTTGTCAGTAAACAAAAAATTCCTGAATGATATTAGAAAGTTACTCATTTTAAGGGTGCCAGGGATAAAAAGAAAAGGCATTACTAAAACCAAGTATAAGCCTCATTCAAAATGTTACGAATTTCGTATTAACAGAGATAATTTGCCTCAATTTTACAAATATGTCAATTATACTCATCCTAATAAAAAAAAAAAACTATTATTTATTTTAAATAGATCGCAAACTACCGGAAACAAATTCCCAAAAGGAGTAGCTAAAGAAATAATTTTAGATCTATTATCAAAAAAACAAATGACATCGAATGAATTAGCATTTGAACTTGGAATTAAACCTAAGAATGTAAGATACCATTTGTTTAATTTAGAAAGGGATAAAAAAGTTGAAAGAATGAATAAAGTATCTAACTACTCTGTAATTTGGAGTGTGAAAAAATGAAAAAAAATATTATTAAAATTAACGGATGGTGCGAAGAATTGCGTGACTTGGGAGGAATAAAATTCATTAAACTTCACACTATTTCTGGCGATATTCAGGTAACTCTTCCCAAGAAGAAAGTCTCTAAAGAACTATTCGATAAAGTTGATAAAATAACTAGGCAATCTGCGATATCGGTCGTAGGAAAAATAAAGAAGAATAAAGAAGCCCCTGGGGGAAAAGAGATAATACCAGAAAAAATAGAGATAGTTAACCTGGCTGAGACGCCTTTGCCGCTAGAACCCAGTGAAAAAACTCCAGCTGAACTCGACACAAGACTGGACTGGAGGTTTTTAGATTTAAGGACTGAGAAGAGTCTGGCTATCTTTAGGATTCAGAATGAGATACTAAAATCTTTTAGAGAATTCTTAATTAAGAATGGTTTTATCGAAGTACAGCCGCCTTGTATAATATCTTCAGCGAGTGAAGGCGGGGCTGATCTATTCAAGATTCCCTATTTTGAGAAAGAGGCTTACTTGGCACAGAGTCCTCAATTGTACAAGCAGATGTGCGCTATTTCTTTAGAGAAAGTGTTCATGATAATCCCAGTCTGGAGGGCTGAAAAGTTTAACAAACCGACCCATCTGAACGAGATAAGACAGATGGATATTGAAATGGGGTTCATAGAATCAGAAGAGGATGCGATGAAAGTCTTAGAAGAAGTTTTCGTGTATATCCTTAAAACAGTGCAGAAGAATTGTAAGAAAGACCTCGAATCGTTAAAAGTGAAATTAGAAATACCAAAACTGCCTTTGAAAAGAATTACTTACACAAAAGCTGTTGAAGAATTGAAAAAACATGGGGAAAAGATAGAATGGGGGAATGACTTTTCAAAACTGCAAGAAGAAAAATTATCGAAGATATTCGGTTCTGCATTCTTCATGAAAGATTGGCCGACTAAGATTAAGACTTTCTACACGATGCCTTATGAAAAAGATCCTAAAGTTTGTCGTGCTTTTGATCTAATTTACAATGGTCTAGAGATTGCTTCTGGGACACAGAGGATTCATATTCCTGATTTGCTGATAAAACAGATAAAGGTTTTTGGCCTAAATCCAGATGATTTTAAGTACTACATAGATTGCTTTAGGTTTGGTAGTCCGCCACATGCCGGTTGGTCCATTGGTTTAGAAAGGATAACGATGACGATGACAGGGATTAAGAATATCCGTGAGTGTTGCATGTTCCCAAGGGACAGAAATAGACTAACACCATAACTTTTTTCTACTCTGAGAAGTAGAATTTATTAATAAATTATCAAATTATTAGTGATGGAATGATTAAATCCCCGCATTTACTTTTGATCACTTTCCTTTTTTTGCTGGTTTTACCTTTATTTCCTAGTTTTGTAGTCGGGTTAGTAACAAACAGTACACTTGCGTGGTTTAATGTTTCCAATTTAACATATTTTAACTGGACTTCGGGTAATATAACGATTGGTTCTTTTAACAATTCTATTCAGATTTACATTGATAATAAAACTACATTTGTATCTCCAAATTACTCACAACATGTTGGTATTAGTGGCGATTATGATGCAACGAATGAATGGGGCGTTTGTTTTCCAGAGTATCAAAATCAAAATTATAATTTGAGTTTTGTTGTTCGAAATCAAAGTGGGACTTATATCAATATTACAAATACTCTAAATGATGGAAGTACAGAAGAATTCATATTATCTATACATCCTTTCTGCCCACCAGGAAAATACTATGGCTATTTTAAACTATACAGAGCTGGGAATTCTTCCGACAATGCAACAGTTTATGCTTACGTTGATATCCCATTATCAGTTAACAACACTTTCAATACAACTGCAAACGATGCATATTTTAAAGGAAACAGAGCTTTAAATGATTCATACCATTCTTATTATTTCAACACCAGCGAGCTATCAGAAAACATAACATACTTAACCCTAGTACTCACTAACCTAGATGATGATGTTGATCTATTTTTATTTGACAATTCAGGTAACCTACAGGGTAAATCGATAGAGAAGAGTACAAACAAAGAATCCATAATGGATATAAGTTTGCCAACAAGCCCAGCAATGTGGGAAATCAGAGTTTACGGGAATGTTAGTTCGGGATACAGAGGGTATCTTTACTATTCAACTCTGAACATAACAAACACCAATTCTCCAGGTGCAACAGTCGGTTCTTTAGATTTTGGTGACTTAGACCCGAATACTACTTATCCAACTACTTTGAAAAACTATACACTTAAAAACGAGGACGATCGAATCTTATTAAATGTTAACGAATATCCTGAAATTTATCATGTTGATACATGGACCTTCAAAAACACTAGCCAAGATTTTGTGAACTTCCTGGTACCTAACTTCACCCAAAAAATAAAAGTAAAAATAGAATGGATTGATGAAAATGGAAAAAACATAACAGACTGGAATCTGTATTTAACTGATCCATCTGGTACACTAATCGATAATTCAACGAATAAATTTGTCAACTCTAATAAAACTAATGCTACAAGAGAAGAGTTCATAGTTTACAATGGCCCCTTTACTACTAAAGAAGGTTCCTGGAATATATCAGTTAGGAATGTGACTAACTCTACTTATCCGATGAGTTATTACAATGTAACAGCGTATATATTGGTTAATGCAAGTTCATGGATATCAACAAATTACGAAGCAAATTTTGATTTTAATTCAAGTTTAAATCGAACTTTAGATCGGAGCGATAGAATAAATAACACATATAACGTTTCTCTCAATCTAACAATACCGGAAAGGGAAGTTTTAGATGGTAAGTATGAAGGCTATTTAAAGTACAACAATACTGAAGGTTGGGTTACAAGACTCCCCATTTCCTTTAACATAAGCGCTGGCACACTAACTATAAATGAAAGTTTAAAAAATAGTACAATAAGACTCACAGACAATATAGGATTTAACAAAACTTTGACCCTTAACGTAACATTCAACAACACAGGAAGTTACCCGATTTACTACACTAATTCTACTTCTAATTACACACTTACCTTGGGCAGTAATAACATTAGTTTTACTGTTGATGATTGGCCTACAAACCCAATCAATGCAAGTAGGAGTGGGACAATAAATATTACTTTTAATATAAATACAGCTTATACTGGCAATTCCATTGGAATCTATAGAGGTTGGATATTTTTCAATACTACTAATATGACGCTAAACAGTTCTTCTTATCCCTACAAAACCTTTAACCTAACACTAGAAGTCAACCTGACTAATTTGTTGGATGTTAGAATCTTGGATTTCTATACTTCTGATTCTAATAAAGTGATTGAAAATATTTCGAGTCAAGAAAACATTACACTTATTACGGCTGTATATCTAATGAACGGAACACAATTGGGTGATGACAACGATAACGTTGTAAAAACTCTTTACGTTGAGAATTACACGTCAGCATGGATAACTGAATACGGTGTCACACCATTAAATTCGACTGTAAACTATACCCTGACAAATAGAACTCAATACCAAAACCCTGATACTCCGTCTTGGTTATGTGATGGCATTCCACTGAGATGTCGTGTTAACTTTACAGTTCCATTCAATAGAATTGGTGGAAGTTACAATGTTTCTACCCGAGTAAATTGGAACACTGATAGTGTAACACTCACTGGATTTGGCGTATCCAATGATTCAATCAAAGTCAACCGTACAGGATTATATCTAACTGCCCTTACTAGTATGTATCCTGATCTGCAAGAAGGTGGAAATATCAGTTATTTGAACGTTAGTGTTATAAATTATGGATTTTTAAAAGCCACGGGATCGATAAGTTTTAGTAACACTTCTTCATGTGGCTCTACTATCACACAGTTTGCTAATGAAAATTGTACATCATTTTCAACAATGAACTTAGATGGCAACGGAACAACCACATGTTTATTTTCTTGGAAGATAGTCACTGTAGATGATGTCTCGGGGAGCTATGATGAGTGTGACTTTACTATTTCTACTAGCGATGCTGCCTTTAACTCTATTCCAGGAACGATAACTGTTTGGAATGTTAGTGTCTCTTCAAGTACTAGTACCAGCACCAGCACTTCTACATCGTCTACAAGCAACGCATCAACAACTAGTAAAGTGTCAGGAGGCACAGATTATCTCAATATAATAGATTATCCTTCCAGCATTTCAATCGAACAGGGAGGAAGTAAAAAGGTCGAGATAACAGTTAACAACACTAATAAAACTCTGACACAAAACATGGTAGTTTCTGTGGACGGTATAAACTCTTCCTGGTTCAGTGTAAATCCTTCAACAGCTGTAAAATTAAAAAAAGGTGAAAGTTACACTTTTGAAGTTACGTTCAACATACCAAACAATGCATCGATTGGGAATTACTCTGCTAAATTCAATGCTACAAGTGTTTACATAAACCCGGTTAGACCCACAGTCTCTTTCATCTATGATACTGTGTTAAAGAGTTTCACACTAAAAGTAACTCCTGGAGAAGCATTGAAATCTGAAATTAACACTAAACTTTCTCAGTATAAAAATGAGATGAATAGTCTTGAAGAACAAATAAATCAAAGCAAAGCCAAAAACTACAACACAAGTGAAGCCGAAGATTTATTCAATCAACTCCAGACGAAAATAAATCAGGCTAATACTTATGTTAGTAATGGCGACTATAATTCGGCTTATAATCTTTTAGATGGAATTGCAAGTTTAATAAATCAAACAGAATCTGCTTTATCTGGATTAAGTTCTATAACAGGAAAGGCCAGTGGAGTCAAAGGAGATTGGTGGAGCTGGGGTAAATGGGTTGTTATTGTCGTGGTAGTAATAGTATCTTCTGTGCTCGGTTACATGTTGTGGCCCGCAAAACCGGGTGAAACCAAACCAGCTCCGGTAACCGTCATTCAAGGAGCAGTAGGAGAAAAGAAAGATAAAATCACCGAAACTTTTGCTAAATTAAAAGAAAGGTGGAAAATGATTCGAGAAAAAAGGAAGGAGTCATAGATAAGATATGGACATGAAGACTGTTTTAATTTCTTCTTTGCCAGCGATTATATTTTTTACTGGAATTATTTTCTTTTCTTATTCATCACTCACATTCTCAAGAATCATTGCCGTACAGAATGAAGTTTTTGTAGTTTTTTTCAACAAATTAAAAGAGGCAGATTTATTATCGGCATTGATAAAAAGTTTCAAGTATATTTGGATTAATGTTCTTTGGATTGTGCTGATATTCCTATTGATAATGAGTTTTGGTTTTCTGGCGTATTTGCATTTTTTTAAGGAAGTAAGTTTTAGAGTTGTTATAATTTCCCAAATTGCAATGGTAATATTGGTTTTAATCCTAACCAATTTTTCAATAACTATGTTTTTAATTTCTCTTTCCTTGTTAACAGGAACTCTTTGGATACGTAAAACTTTTGAGCCAGAAAAGAAGGCATTTTCAACTGGATATTCAGTCATCACTTCTAGGATCGGTTTATTGAGTATTTTTTTGACTATAGGAATTCTGCTAACACTATTAATCAACATGAAAAGTTATGAAGAAGAAATGTTGAAAACGAACATGAACTTGATAAAGAATTTTATACCTGATACGTCTGTGGTAAAAGATGCTCAGAAGAATCAGATAGAGCAGATAACAGGGGGTTTGAAGTATGCATTGAGTGAAAGGTATGATTATTTGCCAGAAGAAACTAAGACAGAATGTAATGTTTTGTATGATGGGTTAACAGAGAGTTTGGATAATTATAAGAGTCAGATGTTCCAGAAGATAAATGAACAGGAGACGGTTGTGACTGAAGAAGAAATCATGCAGGTATTTCCATTGTTTGATTTAATCGTGAAAGCCACTCCTATCATAATTGCAATTTCTGCTTATGCCTTACTTACTGTTTTGACTCCTATCATGGGAGTAATTAGTGGCGTTGTTTATTCTATTGGTAAGAAAAAATAACTAACACGGATTAGGACATTCAGAACATGGGACAATAGAGGGATAGATGTCTTCATGTAATCGACATATGGTTTTAGCTTCTCTTACACTCTTACAGATGGAACAGAATCTTGCTTGGACTTCTTTTGCGTTTAACCTACCTGCTGCTATTTTTCTGGTTAAATCATCTATCATTCTCATTATTTTCGGTTGTTTTTCTAGTAGTTTGACTTTAAAACCTCTGGATTCTCCATAGTACTGGGAAATGGCTGGTTGTGTTAAGCCGAGTAAATCCGCAGCTTCTTTTTGAGTGAGATGATAAGTGCTAAGCAGTTCTTTTGTGATAATCGACCTGATGGCTGGTAAGATTGTAGTAACTATCACTTCACAAAAAGGTTTCATAACAATTTTTTAGTGAGTTAGATATAAATAGATATAACAGTGTTATATTTTATTACAGTGATTTTTATGAGAAGGGTTTATATGGATTATGCTGCCACAACACCAGTTGATCCTCGAGTGTTAGAAGCCATGAAACCTTACTTCTTGAAAAAATATGGAAATTCCATGTCGCTCCATTCGTTTGGCATAGAAGCAAAACAGGCATTAGAAGATTCGAGAGAAATGGTTGCAAGCCTTATGAATGCAGATGCAAAAAGGTTAATATTCACCGGTAGTGCGAGTGAATCTGACAATTTTGCTTTGAAAGGCATTGCGTTTGCTAACAGAAAGAAAGGAAAACACATCATCGTTTCTTCAATCGAACATCATGCAGTGTTAGAGCCAGCAAAGTGGTTAGAAAAACAAGGCTTCGAAATTACTTACTTGCCTGTTGACCATTATGGTCTGATAGATTTGAACAAATTAGAAAAAGCGATAAGAAAAGACACAATCTTAGTTTCAATAATTTTTGCCAACAACGAAATCGGTATCATTCAAGACATAGAAGATATTGGAAAAATATGTAGAGAAAAAGATGTTTATTTTCATTCTGATGCAACTCAA
>Ga0172362_10004814_pt1 | contig 11729 bp, 7 predicted proteins | sample LakKivs1_kivu2a2_FD_114534 | JGI IMG/M metagenome (GOLD analysis project Ga0172362, IMG submission 114534) | Sediment microbial communities from Lake Kivu, Rwanda - Sediment s1_kivu2a2 | ecosystem: Environmental > Aquatic > Freshwater > Lake > Sediment | place: Rwanda: Western Province, Lake...
ATCAGTTCCGGCAAGAAGAAGTTCCCGAAGAGAGCGGTTATTTCCGGGCCTCAACCGGCTTAGATTACACCTTCAACAGCAAAACCTACGGCTTCGTCGAGTACCATTTCAACTCGGCCGGCGAGAGCGACCCCCAGAAATATAACGGACTCTTCGGCCAGACGGCATATCGAGACGGGTCAGTCTATCTTCTGGGCAAGCACTACCTGAACGCCGGCTCGACCTATCAGCTCAGCCCTCTCCTTCCTTTCACCGGTCTTGTCATCCTGAACCTCAGCGACTGGTCTTTAGTTGTCTCGCCTATGCTCGAATACAATATCGCCGAGAACATTTACTTAGCCGCCGGGGCTTATCTTGGCTGGGGGAAAAAACCGGCGCTTGCCATCGTCCCGCTCACTTCGGGCCCGCTGCTTTTCAGATCCGAGTTCGGCACCTACCCGGATATGTTTTTCACCTCTTTCCGCGTCTATTTTTAAGGCCAAAGAAAAAAGTTTGACAAAAAATCGATTCTGTTTTAAATAGTAATTTCATATTTGGTATCGAGGCGGTCGGAGGAAGGGAAAGAAATTTTTTGAGCAACGCGATTCCCCGTTGTCCGGTCTCCCGGCTTCCGGTTTCGAGGAAGCCGCCTGGTCAAAGAGGTAAGGGGTGGTGGAAGTCTTGCCGAAAGGATTCCCAATTACCCCAAACGGCGGTAGCGTTTCGAAAATAGAGTTGCTGACATAAGGACGAGAAACGGAGAGAGGATCACAAAGGATTTTCTAGCATGAAAAATAGACCAATTCATTGGGCGAATCCATCATGAGGCATGACCTAAAGAAAATTTCTAAAAATTTTGAAATGCGGGGGGACTTCCTCTCGGCTGAATCCTATGGCAGTGGTCACATCAATGATACATATGCAGCCTGGTATGACCAGGCCGGGAGGGCTGTACGCTATATACACCAAAGGATCAATCACGCCATATTTAAAGATCCAGATTCGCTTATGGATAATATCTCACGTGTAACAAATCACCTATATCAGAAACTTATCATCGCTTCCACATCAGACGTTACCCGTAGGGTCATCACGTTAGTGCCAACTATCGATGGAAACTCGTACTATCGCGATGAATATGGAAACTATTGGCGTACATACCTATTTATTGAGAACGCCAAGACATACGATCAGGTCGTGACCGCAAAGCAAGCCTATGAATCAGCGCGGGCCTTCGGCCGTTTTCAGAAAGACCTCTGCAACCTTCCAGGCCAACGTCTAGTTGAAACCATCCCAGGATTCCACAATACGCGCGCAAGATTTGACGCGCTTGTCTCAGCCATTGAAACCGATTCTCTAAACAGAGCGCAGAACGTCAAAGAGGAAATTAGCTTCGCGCTTAATCGTGAAGGTATGGTCGACACGCTGCTTAATCTTCAGCATGACGGATCTATCCCCGAAATCATAACCCACAACGACTCTAAATTGAACAATGTAATGATGGACAATGAAACATCTGAGGGAATTTGTGTTATCGACCTGGATACCGTTATGCCTGGTTTGTCACTTTATGATTTCGGAGATATGGTTCGGACGACTACTAGCCCAACAGCAGAAGACGAGCGAGACCTATCTAAAGTCCAGGCTCGAATGGATATGTTCGAAGCCATCACACAGGGTTATCTAGCTTCCGCCAGCAGTATGTTGACGCGAACAGAGATTGAATATATGCCATTTTCATCGAGGCTAATCACGTTTGAGATAGGAATTAGATTTTTAACCGACTACCTCGAAGGAGACACCTATTTTAAGATCCACCGAGAGGGGCAAAATATCGATCGAACCCGGGTTCAATTCAAAATGGTTCAATCCATGGAAGAGAATGACGGTAGCATGATTAAAATCGTAAACGATTGTTATCAAAGGAACCCTGAAAATGGAATAAAGATATTCCACACTCGGTAGCCATGTTATAAAATTTTATTGAATGCCCTTCCAATACGATATGTTAGGTACTTTGCTTTTGTTCCATGCAAAGGGTAATTAAGGATTTTCCTATTATCTTCTGATAATTTGAAAAGGGGCTCTTTATATCGTAGGAAAGTAATAAAAAAAGTTTTTCTTAGATTTTGCTAAAGCTAGTTGACATGGATTATATCCAAAGATTTATGTTTCTCATTTTATGAGTATGAATTATTTTTGTTCCTCTTTTACAAAAGCTTATGCCCAAAGATGAAGCCCTTCATCCGAAAATCCGTGAGTTCTTGAAGTTAACTGCTTCTATCATCCATTCTCGAGATAAAAATGTCCTCTTGAAGCCCAATCGTTAAAGAGGCCAAGATGCTTTGCCAAGAGTTTTAAGGAAGAGAGATTCAACTCCAGGGACTGACCAAAACAAATACAATGAGGAAATATCCAGACGATTTTAATACATAAATGAATTCTTCCGCCGAAAAATGACCTGAGAGGGGTGGAAGATAGGCAAGAGAAGAACCAGCATGTAGAGACGATGTTCGACGAATCGCAGGACTCCTGACCGGTATTCTTGCAGATGCTGAAAAAGCGCGGTCTCAGGCGAGCCAATCTCGGTATTTCGGTCTCTCATGCCTGCAATCAACGCGGCGCTAAAAAAGAAGCTCTTGTGTATTTTCTGAAGCACACAAGGTTCATCTTACACGCAATTTCCTGGTCAAGGTTCCGCAATGAGAAGAAACGGAACTTCGCTGGATATCTGAAAGAGATCTATCTTAAACCGAACAAAAAGAAATCCAAGGGTACTACGACTTGGGTGGTTTGAAAAAAACTGCGAACGCTTTGCCCAAGCTACATTTCTCTCAAACATGGGCTTGAGGAGTCGCTACAATTCTAAGATTTTCCAAGCTCGATCCCAAGGAGATCTGCTCGACGATCATGTACTAGTGAATAAGCTGCGAGGTCCGACGCCACAATTTAGTGGTCAGTATCTTTCCCATACAGTTTTAGGTCCCTTTGGACACTTGTTATCTCGTGGAGTTCTCAGAAGACTCGTCTACCGACCGTGGCTATATCGAACGGGAGAATGTTCAGGAAGGCCATAGAACGTGGGTTGGCGATACTTAAAACTTAGGCAGCAAACTTAGGAAAGTATGAACACTCCTAATTTGTCAATTTTGCTAGTTCTAGAGATTAACGACAGCCTTTGCTGATTCGTTTACATCCTCAACATAAGCTCATCAACCACCTCGAGATTAGAAAAAAGCAGGAACCTCAGCCGCAGTAGTTGGTTCGCGCTTCTAAAAATATAAAAATAAATATAATAATTTTGCGTAATAAAACATATATTCAGAAACAAAATCTATTGACATCAATAGTTTTCAATGTTTATCTCGAATCATAACTTTGAAAGACATAAAAATGATAAGGCTTGCGCTTAATACAGTAATGGTTTTGGTTGTTCGCTCCGCTCTATCTAAGCAAATATCTGGTATTATCTATGGGGAACTTATTGATGATAATGAAGAATCTCTTGCAGGCGTAAATCTTGCATTAACGGGATAGGGCCAATAGCTATGATTGTACGGTCAGGGGGAGTTTTTAAATATCCGTTCCCTTCCCCTGCTAGAGATTGTGAGGTTATAGCTAAACTTTGGGCAATTAGAACAATAGCTGAAGACGGCATTGTCGTCCAAGACAGAAAAATAGCAGACCAAACCATTGTCATGGAAAGGGAGAAAATTCAAGAAGAACTAAGGGTAGTAGCAAAGGATTTTGCTATTGGCTATAGAGGAACTGCTATTGCGGCAGATTTAACCGAAAAAATTATGAATACGATCCCTATAGGGGAAGACACCCAAAGACGAATGTCTTTGGTCCTAGGTTTAGTGCCCAAAAAAAGAAATGTGAGGAAGGTTCAATAAGGCGGTTTGATGATTGCCAACTTAATAGAAAGGGGAAGGCTAGATTGCTGGTATCAAGTGGCCCGTGACGGCCAATGGGTGACGCCAAGATATTATAAGGGAGATATTGAGGAGATTCAGGTAAGTGTCAGCGAGAACGACATAAAATCGAGATCTGGAGATCTTCAACTGAACCTTATCGCAAAAGGAGAAGTAAACGATTTTGTATGGGGAGCTCGCTTTTTTTTGAGAGATGAGAAATTCAAGGCTCAAAATCTCACACAGGGTCTCATAGATGAGGGCGCTTCTGTAGCAGGCCAGATCGCTGCACCAGGAATGCTGAAATTAGGATAAGAAATCAGGCGTATCACTATGCCGCAAACTGTGCTTCTTGAGAAGATCAAGAGGCTTGGTTTGCTACTAAAAAGAGAATGCCAATTTATATTTTCAGAAAAGAGGCAACATGAAAAAGTCCGTTAATCTCGTTCTAGCATTTTTTCTCTTGGTGGTCGTTACTCCCTTAGTAGCCCAACAAGCTACTATCAAGGAGGAAAAACAAGTTATCAAGACGTATCCTTATTCGGGAGGGGACCCTACTCCGATTATGACCAGGTCGAGTATGTGGGGCCGCGGTCAGAAAATCTACCCGTATTATTTCATCGACGAAATGAGCGTGGATGGCAAGAATCAAGTCTGGAACGTTGTTCATATGGAAAATCCGTATGTCCAGGTTTTGGTTCTCCCGGCCGAAGGGGGGAAGCTCATTGGGGCTATTGAAAAAAGCACGAATAAGGATTTTATATACTACAACCGTGTCCGGAAATTCCGCCAGATTGCACTCCGCGGACCTTGGACGTCTGGAGGTATCGAATTTAACTTTGGAGTTGTCGGACACGCTCCCTGGACGGCCTCGCCTGTTGACTATGTCCTCCGCCATAATCCAGATGGCAGCGTCAGCTGCGTAGTTGGTACAATGGACCTCCCTTCTCGAACTTATTGGAGTGTGACCATCACAATTCCGCCGGATAAAGCTTTTTTCGAGACCCGAACGCTCTATTACAATCCAACTCCCCTCCACCAATCATACTATACGTGGATGAATGCGGCGAATAAGGTAAGTGATGACTTGGAGTTTATCTTCCCTGGAACGACATATATCGGCCACAACTACAATGTCCCGGAACGGCCTTGGCCGATAATGGAAGACGGTCGAGACTTATCCTTTTATAAAAACCATGGTTTTTCAGAGGTTCCCGGGGACTTTTTCATCTCAGGTAAGCGGACAGATTTTGTCGGCGGTTACTGGCATAGTTCCCAATTCGGTTTCGGTCACTGGGCTCTTTACGACGATATGCCCGGCCATAAATTTTTTCATTGGTCACTTGCCCCTTCGGGGGAGATTTGGGAACGTCTCCTTACAGATAGCGATGGTCAGTATTTCGAGCCTCAGATGGGTCGGCTGCTCACTCAAGAAGACCATGATTTCCTCGCGCCCTATTCCTCCGATCATTGGGCTGAAGTTTGGTTTCCATACAAAAAAATCGGCCCGATGGTTGAGGCCACGCCATTTGGCGCCCTCAACGTTGAGAACGAAGGCGAAGTCCTATCCCTTGGTTTTTGCGCCCTGCAACAAATTGATGAGGACATCATCGTTCGCACGAAGGGCCAGGAGATACATAGAGAACATCTTGCCTTGAAACCGATGGAAGTCTATAAAAAAGTTCTGCGACGAAAGGTCGAAAAAGGTACTCTTCAGGTCCAGGTCGGAGACAAGCTTTTTTACTCAGATGACCCTGATATCAATCTAATCAAGAGGCCACTTAATTTCCGAATTTTCGATGAAACCTCACTTGAAGGGTTATACCAGTCTGGCGAAAGGCTCCATAGAGAGAGAAATTACGATCAAGCTCTTGTCAAGTACTTGGCCTGTCTGTCCAAGGAGCCGTTGCACATGCGTGCTCTTGTCGGTGTTGCCGAGATCATTGCCTGGCGCGGAGAATATGAAAAAGCTCTTTCGTATGTCCAAAGAGCTTTGGATTTCGTTATGTATGATCCGGATGCCAATTACGTTTATGCTGTCATTTCAAGAAAACTCGGCCATCTTGTCGACGCTAAAGAAACTCTGGGATGGGCGGCCCGCTCCCTTAACTACCGGTCCGGCGCGTATTGCCAAATGGCTGAGATATTTCTATTGGAGGGCCGTTTGGATATGGCTTTGGATTATACGCAGAGATCTCTCGAGTATAACACTTCGAATATCAAGACGCTTCAAGTCCAGGCGACAACCTATCGTTTGCTCAAAAAATTCGACGAGGCCAATCGCGTCTTGACCAGACTCTTAGAACTCGATCCCCTCAACCATCTCGCCAGGTTTGAACTTCATCTCCTTAAAGATTCCCCTGAGACGCTCGCTGAGTTCCGTTCGATGATCAGGAACGAAATGCCGCATGAGACCTACCTCGAGACCGCATTGTACTACGTAACGTTGGGTCTTGATGAAGACGCCTTGAAGGTGCTCGCTGCCGGGTCTGAATACCCAACCCTATTGTATTGGCAGGCCTATCTGATTAAAGACCAGGATCCTGCTAAGAGCCGGGCACTTCTTGAAAAAGCCAATGAGTTATCCCCCTACTTTGTTTTTCCATTTCGGGAGGAATCCATCCCTGTTTTCACCTGGGCAAAGAGTGCTCTTCCAGAAAGCTGGAAGGCGGCTTATTATCTGAGTCTCATCCTTTGGGGGAAAATAAGGAGTGATGAAGCCCTCCACGAAATGGCTGGATTGGGCGAAAAGCCGGATTTCGCACCTTTTTATATAACGAGAGGCTACCTGGAAAAAGCAAAAGACATTCAAAAAGCGGCGGCCGATTTCGAAAAAGCCTTAGCCCTGGACGGCAAAGACTGGCGGAACTGGCATCACCTGATTGCACTGCGGAATGAGAGGGGCGAGTTCGATAAAGCCCTAGCCCTAGCTCAAAAGGCGAACCGACTCTTCCCTCAGCAAAGTCCAATCAAGGTGGACTTGGCGCGAACGCTACTAAATAGCAGGCGTTATCTTGATAGCTATCACGTTTTCGCAAAAGCCATAATACTCCCTTATGAAGGACAACGGGACGTCCATGCGCTCTATGTCCGATCTCTGATCTGCCAGGCTCTCAGTGATATGAAGGCCGACCGTTACAATCAGGCAATTAAATGGCTGGAAGAATCTAAAGAATATCCTGAAAACTTGGGAACAGGGAGGCCGTATAATCCGGATTATCGTATTCAGGACACTCTTCAGAGAATTTCATACGAAAGGATGCAGAACGCTAAACTCGCGGAACAGGCCCGTCAGCGGGTTCTCACATATCGAGGGCGCGGTGCACAGGAGATACCAGAAAACCTCGATATGAAGATCGCCCAATGGTCCAAGACTACTCTTATCAACGAGGATGAAGGCAAGGCCTTAGATGAGCTCACTCTCATCATACGAGGACCGCAACAGGGCCGAAGATAGAACAGCTAGTTTTCTATCACAATTAAGGTCTTTATGCTAGTGGAGGTATTATGAGTCCGTTTTCAGCAGAAACTCGCTCGAGCCTTCGCGGGCTATTAAATATCTTATGCTGCTTGATCATCGTCCCCACATCACTTATGGCTGAAGACATCAAGTTTGGAATCGGCTCTTGGGATTCCGATAAATTTGGGAACCACCGGGCGGTAATCAATGTGGCGGATAAGGCTGACGCTATATGGGCTCATATCCCTTGGAGGCGCAGGGATTTCAACCCAGATAAGAAAAGGCTGATTATTGTCGATGCAAAGACAGAAAGGCCGCTTAGGTTCTTCTTGGCTGCAGACATTCAGCGGGAATATGGCGATTTAGTTTTTCAGCCGACCACGACCCCGGGGGATTACTTCGTTTATTATCTTCCCCATGAGCAGACCGAAAGTTGGGGATCATATCCCGACTACATTTATCCTGAGCCTCGACCCCTCCTTCCCAGCGGTGATAAGTTCATGTTCCTGGCATGGCTTACAAGCAATGGCCTGACGGCCGATCGTCTCGTCAAAAGACCGTGGGAATTACTTCCTAAAGCCCGTGTCCTGGAAATCCAAGCCATCGATGAATTCAATAGCTTTTATCCGATGGAGGTCATTGCCACCACGGCGGAAACTTCGGACCTGATTAAGCGTTATCCGGATGCACCTTTCCTGATGTTCCCTGAGGATCGTTCTTATCCGATCAAGATGCAAGACGACCTCCCTTGGCGGTGGATAAGTACGGGGGCTGCAAGTTCATTTCAAGGCTTTGCCTTGCGTGGCGAATATTATTCCTTTCAGATTGGGCTCTTTGCGAGCCGTGTGGCCATTACTGATGTTGAAGTGGTTTTCAGCGATTTGCGGAACCGGAATACAGGGGTCAAGATCACTTCAGCAGCTCTGAATTGCTTTAACACAGGCGGGGTGGATGCTAAAGGCCTTAAGTTCAAGAAATCCTTGACAGTTGAAAAAGGAAAAGTGCAAGCATTGTGGATAGGAATTCAGGTTCCGAGAGAGACTATCCCTGGGGATTATGAAGGAGAAGCCACGATCACCGCAGAAGGATTAAGAGCCCAAAGAATTAAGATCGGTCTAAACGTTCAGCCGGAGGTCTTGACAGATTCGGGAGACAGCGATCCCGCTCGGTACTCACGGCTACGATGGTTGAATTCAACAATCGCGATTAATGATGACCCGGTCGCACCCTTTACGCCGATGGTTGTTAGCGGCAGGACGATTTCTTGCCTGGGACGAAAGGTAACTCTGGGAGAAACGGGATTTCCCGAACGCCTCCAGAGCCTGTTCGCACCTGAAGTTACCCACCTGGTCGAAAAAGCTACAGACATCATATCTGAGCCCATCAAGATGACCGTCGAGGCTTCACGAAACCTTATCTGGCCGTGGGTGCCGGATGATTTTTCTTTCCTGAAAAAAGCGTCGGGGGCTGTCTCTTGGAAATCAAGAAGCCACGCATCAACGCTCATAATGGATTGCCGTGCTCAAATGGAATTCGACGGCCATCTTGAATTCAGCGTTACGGTGATGGCTACGAAGCCCACTCAGGTCAATGACATCCGTCTGGATATCCCTATCGCCAAGGATGTCGCTGCTTACATGATGGGTATGGGTGTCGAAGGAGGAATTCGTCCCTCTCAGCACATCTGGAAATGGGACGAACACAAACTCCAAGACTCCTTATGGATCGGATCTGTAAACGCGGGTGTTCAGTGTAAGCTCAAAGGAGAAAATTACAGACCAATCTTGGGCAATGTATACAGCCGCTTTAAAAACTTAGATAAGCCGTTCATTGCCCTGCCGCCGGCCTGGGACAATAAGGGGAAAGGTGGCTGCGTCATGTTCGAGTCGGGCGAACAGACATTTCTGTTTCGAGCTTTTAGCGGACCCAGAATAATCGAAGCAGGGGAGAAACTGCACTTCGATTTCACGCTCCTCATTACCCCCCTGAAGATATTGGATCCTAACAAGCACTTCGGGACTCGCTATTTTCATAATTATCAACCGGTCGAGGAAGCATTGAAAGTTGGGGCGAACACGATTAATATCCACCACGGTAATGACATCAATCCCTACATCAACTATCCTTTCCTACGCCCATACGAGCTCAACAATTATATTCAAAAAGCCCATGATAATGGCTTGAAGTTGAAGCTTTATTACACTGTTCGGGAATTGAGCAATCACGTCTCTGAACTTTGGGCATTGAAAAGTCTTGGCCAGGAGATTTATCCATTAGGTCCTGGCGGAGGCTATCCTTGGCTCCAAGAGCATTTTGGCGATGATTATGTTCCCGCTTGGTTTACTCGAAGAACAAATTGCGCTGCGATCGCAACGGGCGGAAATTCCCGCTGGCACAATTATTACTTAGAAGGACTCGACTGGCTTGCGAAGAATATGAAAATAGACGGCATCTATCTAGATGACGTTGATTTCGACCGTTATATAATGAAACGGATTCGCAAAGTATTGGAAAAGAGAAGGCCCGGCTCGCTCATTGATTTTCATTCCTGCAACCATTTCAACGAGCGTTTCGGATGGGGAAGCTGCGCCAATCTTCACATGGAGCATTTCCCCTATATAGATAGCCTCTGGTTCGGAGAGTACTTTGATTATAGCTTGTCCCCTGATTATTGGCTCGTCGAGGTTTCGGGCATCCCCTTCGGCTTAATGAATGAAATGCTCCAAAGCGGGGGCAATCCGTGGCGTGGCATGATCTACGGAAGCATCAGCCGTCGCAGTGTGCCGACCGAGCTTTGGCAAGTTTGGGATGAAGTCGGGATTCGGGATAGTCAAATGTTCGGCTATTGGAGCCCGTCTTCGCCAGTTTGGACAGGCAGGGACGATGTTCTGGCTACCGTCTATGTAGGGAAAGATAATGTCCTGATTGCAGTAGCCAGCTGGGCAAAAAAGGCCGTTTCATGTAGGCTACGGATTGATTGGGATAAGCTGGGAATTCATGAAGCCGGTGCGAAGTTACATGCTCCGGGCATCAAGAATTTTCAGGACGAAGCCATTTTCAAACCTAATGATGAGATATCCATTGAACCTGGAAAAGGACGGCTTATTATCCTGAGGCGTCAATAAGTGAAAACGTTAAGATAAGCTCGGCAATGAAAATGTCTCAACTAGAGCTTTCTCTCGTATAGCTCTGTCCTATGTTTGAGTCCCTATTATATGGAATTTTGTGTTATATTCTGCTATATTTGTAGCATGAAAGATGATTTCCTAGTTATATTCAAAGATGATGTCCAGAAGATTTTTGATAGTTTCAGCTCAGCGTTCGATCTGAAAATTCTGTTTTACACACCTGGGGGACAAATAATAAAGGTCGGCCTCAATCGCCCCAATGCCCTATATTGCCAACTGATCCAGGATAGGTTATTTGGGATTAACAAATGTCTTGAGAAGGACCGCGAAATTAGAGAAAAAGCTCGAACGATCGGCGAGTCCGTTTCCCATTACTGCCACGCTGGTGTTAAGAACGTCATCTCTCCTATTTTCGACGGAGCAAGCCTTCTCGGATATATTGGCTACGGGCAGTTCCGGCAAACCGGACATCTTCCGAGAAGTGTAAGAACGTCGTGGGTACGAAAGGGGGAGGATCTTGCTGAAATTAAAGAGGCGTTTCTCCAGCTTCCTTTTTACTCAAAGGAAAAGGAAAAAAATATTAAAGAATTATTCTCTCACCTCTTAGATTATATCATTTCCCAACATATGATCTCTTCAAAAGGCGATCTTATCCTTCAAAAAGCCCTGTCCTATATCTATGCTCATATCCAAGAGACAATCCGTTTGAAGGATGTGGCCAAGGCCGTAGGGCGAAGCCGTTCGACGGTCTCACATCTGTTCAAAGATAAAACAAAATCCGGATTTAAGAAAACAGTATTGAATATAAAGTTTGATAAAGCCGAAGAATATTTTAGGACCTCGCCTTACCTCAAGATCAAAGAGGTTGCCGAGAGAATCGGATATGAGGATGCTCTACATTTTTCTAGGATTTATAGAAAGCATCGTAAAATTTCACCTCGTCAATTCATCCGAGATTTGAATCGCTGATGATCCGCAAGTTCCCAATGTTTCAACTTCGAGAGAAAAGGATTAAACTTGGACGTGGCCTTCTACAGGCAATTTTATATTCGGCCTTCCCCACTCATTTTCTAATAGTCGATATGAATGTGGCTTCCTTCCGCCGCCAGAGCTATCTTGAGTTGACTGATGAACGTCAAGCATTATTCCGGTCCAACGACAATTAAAATTCCCGATTCCGTGCAGACCTCTTTCTCGAGCCCAAAAGGACGATTTTTTGGGGCCTCGCCGAAAAACGGCTTCACCAGA
>Ga0172362_10004815_pt1 | contig 11728 bp, 10 predicted proteins | sample LakKivs1_kivu2a2_FD_114534 | JGI IMG/M metagenome (GOLD analysis project Ga0172362, IMG submission 114534) | Sediment microbial communities from Lake Kivu, Rwanda - Sediment s1_kivu2a2 | ecosystem: Environmental > Aquatic > Freshwater > Lake > Sediment | place: Rwanda: Western Province, Lake...
AATTCCGGATAAAATTGAGCAGTATATTATAAATCTAAAAAGTGTAAAGAATAAAAGAATAAGTTTGGCACAATTACTTACAGATTCAGGACTTACCAAATCTAACAGTGAAGCCAGGAGACTGGTTGCTCAAGGAGGAATAAAAATTAATAACAGGAAAATTAGCGATCCAAATCTGGAACTTAGTCTAAATGATATCAATAAAAAAGTAATTCAGAGGGGTAAAAGGCATTTTAGAAAAATAATTACTAAAAATTAAGCATGCACGAATATTCTATAACCTGTTCCACCATTAAAATATTTTAAATAAAAATAATTATAAGTTTATTTTGTGCCTGTTGACTTAAATTAATGCTATAGTTAAAATAAAAGCAATTAATAATAGCATTAATAATTACTTGGTTTATAAGTTAATTTGCACGGGTTATGATAAGTATTATTAGCGATAGAAAGATAATTTTAATACAATAAAAGGGAGTTGATGGTTTTAATAAATAAATGTTATCTTATATTTTTTATAAAGTTGCTAATGATAATTCTGGTAAAATAATAAACCAGAACGTAAGTTAATAGTTAGTTTAAAATAAATTGTCTTTAGTGTTTATAATGAGTTTTTTTAGAGCAAAAAAGTTGTAGTTCTAATATATAAATATTAGATTTTTATAAATATTAGAAATATTTAGTTTAAAATTAATTAGTGCAAATTAATTTATAAGTCGGGTAATTAACTCGGCTTTTTTATTTGGAAGGAAGGTTTATAAAATGGAATTGTTAATAAGAATAGTTACATTGGCTATTGCAATAGTAATGGGCTTTTTCATAGGCTTTTTTTATAGAAAATATATAATAGATTCAAAACTAAGTTCTGCAGAGCAAAAGGCAAACTTACTTTTAAGTAATGCTAAAAAAGAAGCGCAATCTATTAAAAAAGAAGCCCTGTTAGAGGGTAAAGAGGAGATTCAAGATTTAAAAACACGTGTTGAGGAAGAAGCCAAAAAACAGAGATTAGAACTTAAAAGGATGGAAGACAGGTTACTGGCCCGGGAGGATTCCATTGAAAAAAAGAATCGTTACCTTGAGAAGGAAGAACAAACAGTAAATCAAAAAAAAGAGGAAATCGAAAGTAAAAATAAAAAATTAGACGAAGTGATAAAAAAAGAAATACTAAGACTTGAAGCTATTGCTGAACTTACTAAAGAAGAAGCAAAAGCAATTTTAATTAAAAGAATAGAAGAAGAAGCAAGATATGAATCTGCAAAAGAAATCAGGAATATTGAGGCAAAGTTAAAAGAAGATGCAGACGCTATGGCTAAAAAAATAATTTCCCAGGCCATACAGAGATGTGCGCTGGATCATGTTAGTGAAACTACGGTATCTGTAGTAAATTTACCCAATGATGAAATGAAGGGAAGAATAATAGGAAGAGAAGGTAGAAATATAAGAGTTTTTGAAAATCTTACAGGTATAAATATAATTGTAGATGATACTCCTGAAGCTGTAATATTATCTTCATTTGATCCAGTAAGAAGAGAAATTGCGAGAGTAACGCTGGAAAATTTGATAATGGACGGAAGAATTCACCCTGCAAGAATTGAAGAAATGTATGAAAAAGCAAGTAAAATTATCAATAGTGAGATTAAATTAGAAGGTGAGCAGGCTGTTTTTGATATAGGCATATCTGAACTAAATCCAGGAATTGTAAAAGTGCTGGGTAGATTAAAATACAGAACCAGTTATGGACAGAATGTACTGCTTCATTCAAAGGAGGTTGCCTATATAGCAGGTGTGATTGCAGCTGAACTTGGTATGAATGTTAAAAAAGCAAAGAGAGCCGGGCTATTGCATGATATTGGAAAAGCATTAACTCATGATATAGAAGGGTCACATGCAATTATTGGAGCTGAACTGGCTAAAAGACTTAATGAAGATGAAGAGATCTGCCATGCAATAGAATCACATCATAATGAAGTCGAAGCTAGATCTGCATTAGACGTAATTATACAGGCAGCAGACCAGATATCGGGTGGAAGGCCTGGCGCCAGAAGGGAAACGCTGGAAAGTTATGTTAAAAGACTGGAAAGCCTGGAAAAAATTGCTACTAAATTTAAGGGAATAGAAAAAGCTTATGCAATACAGGCTGGAAGAGAAATAAGAGTCATGGTCAAACCTGAAGAAGTTGATGAAGATATGTCTTTAGTACTGGCTAAAGAAATAGCGAGAGAAATAGAAAAAGAAATGGAATATCCTGGACAGATAAGGGTAACTGTAATCAGGGAAAGTAGAGCCGTTGAATATGCAAAATAGTTCTGATATAAAAAGATTTCTGTCTGAATTAAAATTAAAAGATTCACTGAATATAGAAGAAGATTTAGGGGATGGATATGTCAGATTAAAGATTTCAGAAGCTGAAAGGAGACAGGCCCTTCAGGACATAAATTGTGTTGAAGATATAATTGTAGAACTACTCCGCAATAGCCGGGATGCAGGCAGCAGGAATATCTTTATTGGAACAAAGAAAATTGAAGATAAAAGAAGAAAAATTTACTTTATAGATGACGGTAACGGTATCCCTCCTAATTTGCAGAAGCTTATTTTCCAGTCAAGAGTAACTTCAAAGCTGGAAAATGGAATAAAAGACCCTTACGGTTTTCACGGCAGGGGAATGGCATTATTTTCAATAAAATTAAATGTTGATGATATAAGCATAGTTTTTTCTGACATGTCAAAAGGTGTCTCCTTTTATATAGATATAGATCTCTTAAAAATTCCTGAAAAAAAAGACCAGTCTGTAGTACCTCAAATAATCAAAATGGACGGGGATTTAAGTATTATAGGTGGTGTAAATAATATTATAAAAACTATAATTGAGTTTCAGCTTCAGAATAGGGATATTAATTTTTTTTACGGAAGTCCAACCCAGATATTAACTACTATGAGGGAAGTTCTAAGAAAAGATAAGAGATATGACAGTTATCCAAAATTTGACCGGTGGGAAAAATTAAAAAACTTTATTCAAGAAAATAGAGTAAAGGTAACAGAAATTCCAGTACTTACAGATAATTATAATTTAATGGATATAATTTCTAAAAATATATTTAATATGGATATATCCCAGAGAGGTATTCAAAGAATTATATATAATGAAATTAAAGCGCTGGAGCCCCTTAAAATTGATCTAGCCAGTAACTTAAGGGAGCAAATTAATAATTCAAGCGAAGATGAAGTGGGCAGTAAACCGGATAGAAAATTAATGCTTTATGATGAGTATAGATTAGCAAGCAGATTTAAAGATGAAGAGATAAGATGTATAATTAAAACTGTAGAAAATAAGATTAAAGAATTAGGCGAAAAGTATTTCATTACTACTGGTAAAAACATAGAATATAAGAAGGCAAATAATATTATAAAATTATTAATTGAATTGAAGCAAAAAGAATAAAAATTAAAATAGCAAGAATAATAATATGGATGCTAGTATTAAATTGCTTAAGGTTTCTTCAAAATCAAAACCCAATTCAGTAGCAGGCGCAATAGCGGGAATAATTAGAAGCGATACCAGGGTTCAAATACAGACCATTGGTGCAGGAGCATTAAATCAGGCAATAAAAGGTGTTGCTATAGCCAGAGGTTTCATAGCTCCTACCGGCCAGGAACTGGTATGTATACCTTATTTCAAAGATATTGAAGTAAATGGAGAAATAAAGACTGCTATTGTTCTTAGTATTGAATCAAAATGATTGTTTAACCCTTAAATATATCTGTAAATCACTTTTTATATAAGGATTTTCACACCAATGAAAGCATATATAAAAACTTTTGGATGCCAGATGAATGAAAATGATTCTGAAAGAATAATGTATTTACTCGAAAAAGAGGGATATGAGAGGACTTATGATATTGAGATAGCCAGCCTTATTATATTGAATACCTGCACAGTAAGAGAGAAAGCAAAAAATAGATTATATGGCCATATAGGAAATTTAAAAAGATTAAAGAGTAAAAATAAGCATATTTTAATTTGTATTGGCGGATGTACAGCTCAAGACCTGAAGGAAAAATTAATAGAAGATTTCCCTTTTATAGATATTGTTTTTGGTACACATAATATTCCCGAACTTCCCGAATTGATTAAAAAGCGTATTTTAACCAACAGGAGTATTTGTTCTATTAAGGATAATGGGTTTGATCCTGACCTTTTTGATGTCAAAAGGGAGTATAATTTTAAGGCATTTGTCCCCATAACTATTGGATGTGACAATTATTGTTCATATTGCATAGTCCCTTTTGTGAGGGGAAGGGAAAAATCTGTAGAAGTAAAAAAAATTATAAGAAATATTAAAGGACTGGTATCTCAGGGAGTAATAGAAGTAACACTTCTCGGCCAGAATGTTAACTCCTATGGAAAGGATTTGAATGAGGCCTGCACCTTCTCCGGATTACTGGAGAAAGTATCAGATATAAAAGGACTTAAAAGAATCAGATTTATGACTTCACATCCTAAAGACTTTTCCAGAAGCATTATTGATATCATTAAGAATAGGGATAACCTTGCAAGGCATATTCATCTTCCCCTGCAGGCAGGTTCAAATAAGACTTTAAAGGAAATGAACAGAAATTACACAAGAGAGGATTACCTTAACATAATAGAAAATATAAGAGAAGAAATTCCTGATTGTTCTATTACTACTGATATAATAATCGGTTTTCCTGGTGAAGAGAGAGATGATTTCCTGGAAACTCTGGATATGGTGAGAAAAGTTAGATTCAACAGGGCATTTACGTTCATATATTCTCCAAGAGAAGGAACAAAGGCATCAAAGATGAAAGACTATATTTTGATGGAAGAAAAGAAAAAATGGTTTAAAGAATTGCTTGAAAATCAAAACATGATTTCTTATGAAGAAAATAAAAAATATATTGGTAAAAAGTTTGAAGTATTGGTTGAAGGTAGAAGTAAAAAAGGCACCAACTTACTGGAAGGCAGGATGGAAAATAATACCATTGTAAATTTTAAGGGTGATACCAGTCTTATCGGAAAAATTGTTTCAGTTATTATTACCAGAGCTAAAACATTTTACCTTATGGGAGATTTAACTCGCAAGAATTATTTCTGATAATATAATTAAAATGAAAATTATAAAAAAAACTGACTTAAATTTAATCAAATCTAAATTAAAGAACATCTACATCAATTTAAATGAACTGCTTGAGGAATTAATTAAACAGAAAAAAGTTATTGTTATTTGCGGCCCAACCTGTACCGGTAAAAGTAGAATTGGTATTATTCTTGCAAAACTGCTCAATACAGATATTATCTCGGTAGATTCTATTCAGATTTATAAAGGCATGGATATAGGTACAGATAAGCATGACACGAAAAAATATAATTTAAAGCAATATATGACCAGCATTTTTAATCCTGATCATTATGTAACTGTAGTTGAATTTAGAGACATTTGTAGAAAGGTTATTGAAGATGAATTCTTTTTTAAGGATAAAATTCCTATACTGGTTGGGGGGTCTGGCCTATACATAAGAGGAGTGATAGATGACTTAGACTTTTTTCCAGGGAGAGATAAAATAATTAGAAACGAATTAAAGGAGAATATAAAAAAATATGGTCTTTCTGTATATTATAAGAAGTTAAAAAAAATAGATTCTACTTATAGCAAAAAAATAAGTATTAATGATGAGAGAAGGATAGTAAGAGCTTTAGAGGTTTACGAGATTACAGGAAAACCTTTTTCATTTTTTCAAAATAAATGGGAAAGTAGAAAATCTATTTATAACACTGATATTTTTGGTATTGAGGTTGATAGACCAGAGTTATATAAGAATATAGAGGAAAGAGTAAATAGAATGTTTGAGAGGGGATTAGTAAAAGAAGTAAAGAGCTTGATTGAAAAAGGATATAAAGATTGCAATAGTATTTTGCAGGCGGTTGGCTACAAAGAAGTTGTAAAGTACCTGAATGGGGAAATAAGTCTTCATGAATGTATAGATGAGGTTAAGAGAAATACCAGAAGACTCGCTAAAAAACAGATGACCTGGTTTAAATCTGACCCAAGAATAAAATGGATAAGAACTGATAGTTATGGTAATATTATAGACTTAATAATAGATATTTTTAATATAATTAATAATAATGTTAATGTTGTTAAATTAGGCTGATAATAACATTTCTAGTCAAAGAAATGATATGAAAAAAATTAAATTTTCAAAGTTAAACGGTCAGGGCAATGATTTTATAATAGTTAATGCAACTACCGGTAGACTAGATTTATCTAAAATACAAATAATTAAAATGTGCAATAAAAATTATGGTGTTGGAGCAGATGGTCTGATACTAGTCAGGCCATCGGAAGTATCTGATTTAAAAATGGAATATTATAATAATGATGGTTCGATTGCAGAAATGTGTGGAAATGGTATAAGATGCATAGCAAGATTTGCCTATGAAAACAATCTAATAAAAAGTAAAAATATCAGTATCGAAACCCTTGCAGGAATTAAAAAGATATCAATTGATACTAGAGATAATGAAGTAGTAAATATAAAAGTCAACATGGGAATACCTGAATTTAGGCCGGAAAATATTCCTGTAAATATAAAAAATAAGACTGAGGTTTTTAACCATAAAATATCTATAGACTCAAAAAAATTTTTTATTAACTGTATCTCAATGGGGAATCCTCATTGTGTTATATTTCTTCAAGAAGGCGAAGATATAAATACTATTCCATTAAGTAAATGGGGATTTAAACTGGAGAATTATAAAATTTTTCCAAATAAAACCAATGTAGAGTTTGTTCAAATTAAAAATGATAGGGAACTAAATATGAGGGTATGGGAAAGGGGAATAGGCGAGACCCTGGCATGCGGTACTGGAGCATGCGCTGCAGCTGTATGTGCAATTAAATTAAAAAAAGTTAAAGGCAATAATATTATTGTCAATTTAATGGGTGGAAAATTAAATGTAATATGGGATCCTTTAATTCCAGATGTCTTTCTTGAGGGTAGGGTAGATCATAATTTTGATGGCGAATACTTTATATAAAAAATAACTTTCAAATAGATGAAGAGAGGAAAGTAATGCAATTTGAAGAGTCTGAAAGATTAAAAATATTACCCCCATATTTATTTGCTGAAATTAATAAAATTATAAACAGGAAAAAAGAGGAAGGATTGGATGTAATAAGCCTCGGTATAGGTGATCCTGATATACCAACATCAAATGATATTATCGAAGTTCTTTGCAGGGAAGCAAATAATCCGGAAAATCACAGATATCCTTCAAGTTATGGTTTAAAGATTTTCAATGAAGCTGTATCCAGATTTTATTATGAAAGGTTTAATGTAACACTTAATCCGGATAGGGAAGTTATACCTATTATGGGTTCGAAAGAAGGTATATCTGATATGGCATATACTTACATAAACCCGAATGAGTATGCAATTATGACCGACCCTTCATATTTGGTATATAAAATAAGCACTATTTTTGCAGGCGGTATACCATATACAGTACCTCTGGAAGAAAAAAATAATTTCTTATTCAATGTAGAAGATATTGATCCAGAGATAGCAAAGAAGGCAAAAATTTTATATTTTAATTATCCCAATAACCCAACTTCAGCAACATGCAGCGTTGACTTTTTTAAAAGAATAGTAGATTTTGCAGAAAAAAATAATATTATTATCTGCCATGATAATGCCTATTCAGACACTTACTGGGGCAATAATAAGCCAATGAGTTTCTTAAATGCAGGTGGTGCAAAGGATGTAGGAATAGAGTTAAATTCACTTTCAAAGACATTCAATATGACAGGATGGAGAATTGGATATGCAGTTGGTAATGAGGAAATAATCAGAAGTCTGGGTAAATATAAGACTAATGTGGACTCTGGTGTTTTCAATGCTATTCAATATGCTGCTGTAAAAGCTCTGGAAAATTACAGGAAACATACTGAATATAATAATAAAATTTATAATAAGAGAAGAGAAATGGTTAAAAAAGCGCTGGATGACATTGGTATTGATTATTATAATTCTAATGCTACCATATATGTATGGGCAAAAGTTCCTCAAGGATTTACTTCCGAATCATTTTCCAAAATGATACTTGACAGAGCAAATGTTGTGGTAACCCCGGGCAGCGAATTTGGGAAATATGGAGAAGGTTTTTTTAGGATTTCACTGACTATAAATGAAAATAGATTGGAGGAAGCTTTAAACAGGATAAGGAATGGATTATAAAGTAGCAATAGCAACAATATAATTTATGATAAGAGAAAAAGTTCTTTTAGTTTTTATTAATTTTGAAAACTTTAAAAATAATACTACAAAAAAGCAGCGATACCCTAAAACCATAAATGAAAATGTAGAAGAGTTAAAAAATTTAACTATAAGTGCCGGTGCCGATGTTGAAGAAATATTATGCCACAAACAAGATAAGCCAAATCCTAAATATTTCATAAGTACCGGAAAATTAGAGGAAATTAAAAATATTGTAGATAATAAGGAAATAGAATTAGTTATTTTTGATAATGAAATTACCCCCACGCAGCAGAGAAATCTCCAATTAGAACTTGATACCAAAGTCCTGGATAGAACTGCACTGATTCTGGATATTTTTGCGCAGAGAGCGCATAGCATGGAAGGCAAGCTGCAGGTAGAACTGGCACAATTGAACTATCTTCTTCCAAGATTGACTGGTAAAGGAATTGAACTTTCAAGATTGGGTGGTGGAATTGGAACCAGGGGTCCTGGAGAGACTAAATTGGAAGTAGATAGAAGAAAAATAAGAAAGAGAATCAGTCTCCTTGAAAAGAAAATGTACCAGATAAGCGTGCAGAGAGATACACAGAGAAAAAAGAGAGAAGAAAAAAACATATTTCAGATAGCATTGGTAGGATATACCAATAGCGGTAAATCTACGTTACTTAATGCTACCACTGATTCAGATGCTTATATTGAAGACAGGCTTTTTTCTACCCTTGACTCAACTACACGGAAATTAAAAATATATCCCAATTCTGAAGTATTGATTTCAGATACAGTAGGATTTATTAAAAAATTACCACATCAGTTGATAGCATCTTTTAAATCCACTTTAGAAGAAGTTAGAAGATCAGATCTATTACTGCTTGTTGTTGATATAAGCAATACTGATTTTGAGAATAATATTTACAGTGTGAAAGAAGTTCTAAAAGAAATTGACGTATGGCAAAAACCAGTGGTATTGGTTTTTAACAAAATTGATAAATTAAGCAGTGGAGAACTTAATAGTTTAAAAATAAAATATAAAAATTCAGTGTTTATATCTGCTTTAAAAAGAAGAGGACTGCCTGATCTGTACCTAAGAATAAAAAAAATAATTGAAAGGCATTATTTAAATATAATTGTAAAAATTCCCTATAACGAAAATAAAATTATGTCTTTTATTTATAGTAACTGCCAGGTTTTAGGGCGTAAAGATTTAGAGGACAGTACTATATTAAATTTAAATGTGAATTCAAAATATTGTTCTATATTATCCAGGTATATATACAGAGGAAGAGGGAGCAGGGAAGCTAATATTGGCTAAAAATATTTTCTAATTACCCCTATTACTTTTCCAAGTATTTTAACGTCATTTACAACTAGGGGTTTCATATAATCATTTTCGGACATTAATTTTATATTTTTATCAGTTTTAAAAAATCTTTTAACTGTAGCTTCGTTTTCCAGTAAAGCTACGATTATTTCACCATTTATGGCATTATTCTGTTTCCTTACAATAATATAATCCCTGTCCAGTATACCCGCATTGACCATGCTGTCTCCTCTTACATGAAGAATAAACACTTCTTTTTTTCCCTTTACAAAATCCGATGTAAGCGGGAAATAATCTTCAATGTTTTCATCTGCTAAAATTGGCCTACCGGCTGCTATATTTCCAACTACAGGAACGTAGACAAGATTATTAAAACCACGGTCAATTGTTTCATCTTTTTGCCTGGACAGCAGGGAAATAGCACGTGGTTTAGATTGATTTCTTTTCATGTATCCTTTTTCTTCAAGCTTTTTTAAATGGGAATGAACTGTTGCTGAGGAGCTTAAACCCACTGCCCTGGCTATTTCTCTTATAGATGGGGGGTATCCAGATTCTTTAATTTTTTTACTGATAAACTTTAATATTTTTTCCTGTCTGGAGCTGATATTATTATTCATAATTCATTTAAAAATGTAATAAAAATATATATTTTCTTAACTTGCATAACATTATAACAAAAAGGCAAACCTATGGCAAACATAGGTTCGCTTTTTATTATGTTATTTATTTAATCTTCTTCTTTCTTAATCCAGGTCATCATTTTTCTCAGCTCTTTCCCCACTTTTTCTATAAGATGATTTTCTTCCTTTTTCTTTATTGCATTATAAACCGGTCTGCCGGCTTTATTTTCAAGTATCCATTCTCTGGCAAAAGCACCGCTTTGAATATCTTTCAGTATCTTTTTCATATTTTTTCTAGTTTCATCTGTAATAATCTCTTTTCCTTTTACCATATCACCATATTCTGCAGTATCACTAATAGAATATCTCATCCAGGATATTCCACCTTCATATATTAAATCTACTATTAATTTTAGCTCGCTCAGCACCTCAAAATATGCTATCTCTGGTTGATATCCAGCCTCTACTAAAGTATCAAATCCGGCTCTGATAAGTTCAGTTGTCCCTCCACAAAGTACGGCTTGTTCTCCAAATAGATCTGTTTCTGTTTCTTCTTTAAATGTGGTAGTAATTATTCCAACTCTTCCAGCTCCCAGGGCTTTTGCATACGCCAGGCAATACACCTTGGCTTTTTTTGAATAATCCTGATAGACAGCAATAATTGCTGGAACTCCGCTATTTTCCTTATACATTCTTCTCACAATATGGCCGGGTCCCTTAGGAGCGATCATAATAACATCAATATCTTCTTTAGGAATAATTTGATTAAAATGAATATTAAAACCATGCGCAAAACAGAGTATATTTCCTTTATCAAGGTTTGGTTCTATATATTTGTAATAAATACTTTTCTGTAGATTATCTGGTGCTAAAAACATTATAACATCAGCCATTTTTGAGGCATTGTCAGTAGTGTAGACTTCAAATCCTTTTTCTTTGGCCATATCCCAGGGTTTGCTGCCCTCCAGTTCTCCTACAATTACATTCATTCCACTGTCCCTTAAATTTTGTGCGTGTGCGTGTCCCTGACTTCCATATCCAATTATAGCGATCCTTTTTCCTTTCAAGATATTCATATTAATATCTTTATCATAATGAATTTCTGCCATTATTCCTCCTTTAATTTTATTAAATATTTATTACATAAAAATGGTTACAGCCAGATAGGGGACTATATAAATAATTTGCTTTCTATTCTAACAAATAACTAAAAAAAGTTATATAAGATTTAGATGGTATTTAAAAGAAATTAATAAATTTTTAATTTTTTATTGACACAAACATATGTTCGGTAGTATTATAAACCTAATATATGACCTAATATATGTTTGGTTTATAATAATAAAAGATCATTTTAAAAATTGTTTATAAGATAATTAATTGAAAAAAGTAAAACTAAAAATACTTGACAGGTCAATTCCAGTACCCAGATATGCCCATACTGGAGATGCGGGACTGGACTTATACAGCTCTATAAATTGCGAATTAAGACCATTTGAAAGAAAAAAGATAC
>Ga0172362_10004817_pt1 | contig 11726 bp, 4 predicted proteins | sample LakKivs1_kivu2a2_FD_114534 | JGI IMG/M metagenome (GOLD analysis project Ga0172362, IMG submission 114534) | Sediment microbial communities from Lake Kivu, Rwanda - Sediment s1_kivu2a2 | ecosystem: Environmental > Aquatic > Freshwater > Lake > Sediment | place: Rwanda: Western Province, Lake...
GACCCGGAATACCATTTTACGACGATCAACGTCGAGAATCAGAGCCGCACCCTGTCGTCGCTGCTGTGGTTCATGCGGCGCCTGATCGCGACGAGGAAACGATTCGCCGCCTTCGGGCGCGGCAACATTCAGTTCGTGCCGTCGGACAACAACAAGGTGCTCACGTTCCTGCGGGCGTACGGCCAGGAGACCCTCCTGGTCGTGGCCAATCTGTCCCGGTACTGCCAGGCCGTCCGGATGCAGTTGCCGGAATACAACGGATTCCGTGTCAAGGAGGTCTTCAGCGAGAACGAATTCCCGGGGATCTCCGAAACCCCCTACGTCGTGACGCTGACGCCGCATGCCTTCTACTGGTTCACGCTGGAGCGGACGGCCGAGCCGGCGCGTCTCGAGACACAGCGCGGCTTCGAGGTGCAGGCCGATACGACGTGGGAGGCGATCCTCGACAGCGACGCCGTGCCGGACCTCCTCGCGGCGCTGCGCCCGTACGTCCGGCGCGCCCGCTGGTTCGGCGGCAAGGGCAAGACCATCCACGCCCTGCGCATCGTGGATCATCTGGTTTCGCCGACGACTACCGGCTCCGTGTACCTCGTGCTGCTGGAGATCGCCTACACCGACGGCGCCAGGGAGAACTACCTTGTCCCCCTCGGCTGTGCCGACCGGGAGTTCCTGACGAGGGTCAACAAGGAATTCCCGACGAGCGTGATCGCGACGCTCCGGCTGAAAGACCGGGAGGGCGTCCTGTACGAGGCCGTGGTCAACGAGGACCTGCAGCAGGTCCTGCTGCACATGATCCTGCGCGGGCGAAGCCGGAAGATGGATGGCGGGCACGTCATCGCCCGGCGCGGCAGCCGGTTCTCCGCGCTGCTCGGCGGCCAGACGTTGCCGATCCCTTCGCGCGTCTTCCAGGGCGAGCAGTCCAATACCTCGATCCTGTACGAGAACACCTTCTTTCTGAAGCTGTACCGCCGGATGGAAGAAGGGATCCACCCCGATGCCGAGCTGTCCCGCCATTTGACGGAGGAGACCGGCTTCACGAATCTGCCCGCCTATGCGGGCTCCATCGAATGGCACCGGGAGCACCGGGCGCCATTGACCGTCGCGCTGTTGCAGCAACTCGTGCCCAATCAGGGCGATGCCTGGTCCTACACCCTCGACAGCATCGACCGCTCCTTTGGCCATGCCCTGACGCTCAAAGGCAAACTGGAGAAGCTGCCGGAACTGCCCGGTTCCGTCGCACCGATGGGACCCGACGCGGTCCCGACCGGCATCCGTGATTTCGTCGGCCCGGTCTACACAGAAATGGTGACTCTTCTGGGTCGGCGAACCGGGGAGCTCCATCTGGCCCTGGCGTCCCTTTCCCAAAGCCCCGATGTCACGCCCGAGCCGTTTTCCCTGCTTTACCAGAAATCCCTGTACCAATCGATCCGGGGGCTGGTGCTGAAGGTCTTCGGGGAATTGGAGAGAAACCTCAAGTCCCTGGAGCCGGCGACGGCCGAGGCCGTCCGCCGGGTGCTCGGAGCCCGCAAGACCGTCCTGAGCCGGCTGCAACCGTTGATCGAAAAGAAGATCGCGACCCTGAAGATTCGCACCCACGGCGATTATCATCTCGGCCAAGTCCTTTACACCGGCAAAGATTTCGTTATCATCGACTTTGAAGGGGAGCCGGCCCGCGCCCTGACGGAACGCCGGCTCAAGCAGTCGGCCCTGCGCGACGTCGCGGGCATGATCCGCTCGTTCCACTATGCGGCTCACGGAAATCTGATTCTGCGAGCCGCCAAGCTGGGCGCCGATGTTGAGTATCTAAGGCACTGGGCGGATCTGTGGTACTACTATGTCAGCGGGGTCTTTCTGCACGCGTACCTCCTGGCCGTGGCCGCCAGCATGGTGGTTCCGAAAGACGGGAATGAGCGCAACACCCTGTTCGAGGTCTTCCTGCTGGAGAAGGCGGTCTACGAGCTGGGCTACGAGTTGAACAACCGCCCGGACTGGCTGATGATTCCCATTCGCGGGATCGAGCAGATAATCGGGTGATTCATGATTTGCGATTGTTGATTTTTGATTTGAGGAGTGCGGTGCGTGAGCTTCTTCAAATCGACAATCAAACATCAAAAATAGGAGATTTATGACGGATCGGACTGCGGTGTTGACGGATTTCAGCCTTCTGACGGACCATGACATCTACCTCTACAAAGAGGGCACCCATTTCCGCCTGTACGAGAAACTCGGCGCCCACCTGGTCGAACGGGACGGCGTGCGCGGGACTCAGTTCGCCGTCTGGGCGCCCAACGCGGCGCGCGTTTCCATCGTGGGGGACTTCAATCAGTGGAATCCGCAGACCCACCCCCTTTCCGCCCGGTGGGACGATTCCGGCATCTGGGAGGGATTCCTCCCGCACCTCGGCAAAGGCTCGCTCTACAAGTACCACATCGTCTCGAACCACAACGGCTACCGGGTCAACAAGGGCGACCCCTTCGCGTTCTTCTGGGAGATGCCGCCCCGCACGGCCTCCATGGTCTGGGACCTTGAGTACCCCTGGACCGATAGCGCCTGGCTCGGCAAGCAGCGCGAGCACAACGCGATGAACCAGCCGATCAGCATCTACGAGGTCCATCTCGGCTCCTGGCGACGGGACCCGAGCAACCCCGGGCGGCTGCTCAGCTACAATGAGATCGCCAAGCCCCTGGCCGACTACGTGAAGGACATGGGCTTCACGCACGTGGAGTTCCTGCCCGTGATGGAGCACCCCTTCTACGCCTCCTGGGGTTATCAGACGCTGGGCTACTTCGCGCCGTCGAGCCGGTACGGATCGCCGCAGGACCTGATGTACCTGATCGACTACCTGCACCGCAACGACATCGGCGTCATCCTCGACTGGGTGCCCTCGCACTTCCCCACGGACGAGTACGGCCTGGGCTACTTCGACGGCACGCATCTCTACGAGCACTCGGACCCGCGCCTGGGCTTCCATCCGGACTGGCGCAGCGCCGTGTTCAACTACGGCCGACACGAGGTCCGCGCCTACCTCATCAGCAGCGCCATGTTCTGGCTCGACAAGTACCACGCGGACGCCCTGCGCGTCGACGCGGTCGCCTCCATGCTCTACCTGGACTACTCCCGCAAGGAAGGCGAATGGATCCCCAACCAGTACGGGGGACGCGAGAACATCGAGGCCATCGAGTTCCTGCGCCGTTTCAACCAGATGGTCTATCGCGATTTCCCGAACATCCAGACGATTGCGGAGGAATCGACCGCCTGGCCCATGGTCACCAAGCCCATCGAGACGGGCGGTCTGGGCTTCGGCATGAAGTGGAACATGGGCTGGATGCACGACACCCTCGAATACTTCACGAAGGACAGCATCTATCGCAAGTACCACCAGGGCAGCCTGACGTTCTCCGCGGTGTACGCGTTCTCGGAGAACTTCATCCTGCCCCTGTCGCACGACGAGGTCGTGCACGGCAAGGGCTCGCTCTTCAGCAAGATGCCCGGCGACACCTGGCAGAAATACGCGAACCTGCGACTCCTGTACGGCTATATGTACACGCATTCGGGCAAGAAACTGCTCTTCATGGGCGGCGAGTTCGCCCAGGAGAGCGAGTGGGCCCACGACCATAGCCTCGACTGGCACATTCTCAGCGACCCGCAACGGGAGAACGTCCGGAAGTGGGTCCGCGATCTCAATCACCTGTACCGCACCGAGCCGGCCCTCTACGAGACGGACTTCCACGGCCCGGGCTTCGAGTGGATCGATTTCCACGACGCGGACAGCAGCATAATCACATATCTGCGCAAGAACAAGGCGGCCGACGTCTTTCTGGCGGTCGCCTGCAACTTCACGCCGGTGCCGCGGAGCAACTACCGCGTGGGGGTCCCCCACGGCGGATTCTGGCAGGAGATCCTCAACAGCGACGCCCAGGAGTACGGCGGCAGCGGCCAGGGCAACCTGGGCGGCGTCGAGGCCTCTCCCGCCTCCTTCTACGGGAAGTTCGACCACACCCTTTCGATTACGCTCCCGCCGCTGGCGATCGTGGTGTTCCGCAGACAACTGAAGCCGGAGGTGGGCGGGGAGGCGCCGGCCCTCGGGTAGGAACAACAGGGAACCGGAAATCCTCGCATCTTGGGTTTCTCCACCCCGAGAGCCTCCAACAGAATGGGCATGGCCATGTCATTGCGAGCGGAGCGCAGCAATCTCCCCCCGCGGGACTGAGATTGCTGCGTCGCCCTCGGCGTGGAGCGCCGCTGCGCGTCGGGCCTCGCAATGACATTCCCGGGTTCATTCTGGGAGAGGCTCTAAGGCCTTTGCCGATCCTCTATCCGGACAACCCTTAGCACTTACGATTTACGATTCATGGTTTACTGTCTGGCGCGGTAGGATGAATCGTGAGCCGCAAATCATAAATCTTATCTTGTAGATGGAAAACCCATGAAGATCCTGCCAGGCCAGCCCTATCCGCTGGACGCGCGCTATGACGGCAACGGCGTGAATTTCTCATTGTTCTCCGAGTTGGCCGAACGCGTCGAACTCTGCCTCTTCGAAGAGGACGGCGCCGAGACCCGGATCAACATACCGGACGTCTCCGCACACGTCTGGCATGTGTACCTCAGCGGCGTCGGTCCCGGCATGCGGTATGGCTATCGCGTCTACGGGCCCTGGAATCCCAGGCAAGGTCATCGCTGCTGTCCGACGAAATTGCTCCTGGACCCCTATTGCAAGGCGGTCCAGGACACGATCCAGTGGAGCGACGCGATGTTCCCGTACCGCCCCGGGGACCCGAACGGACCGTGCAGCAGCGCCGACAACGCCCATCTGACCTGTAAGTGCGTGGTCGTCAACCCTTATTTCGACTGGCGCAAGGAGCATCGGCCCAACACGCCCTTGGAGGACACCATCATCTACGAGGTGCACGTCAAGGGCTTTACCAAGCACCACCCGGACATCCCCACGGACCAGCGGGGCACGTACGCCGGCCTGGCGCATCCGGCCGTCATCGACTACTTCAAGTCGCTGGGAATCACCGCGCTCGAGCTGATGCCCGTCCACCAGTTCGTCCACGATCGCCAGCTCATGGACAAAGGGCTCCGGAACTACTGGGGCTACAACTCCATCTGCTTCTTCGCCCCGCATAACGAGTACTGCTCCAGCGGACAGCGGGGCCAGCAGGTGCAGGAATTCAAACAAATGGTCCACGATCTGCACGAGGCGGGCATCGAGGTCATTCTCGACGTCGTCTACAACCATACCGCCGAGGGAAATCATCTCGGGCCCATGCTGTCCTTCAAGGGCATCGACAATCCCGCCTATTACCGCCTCGTGGACAACGATCCGCAGTACTACATGGACTACACGGGCACGGGCAACAGCCTGAACATGCGCCATCCCCACGTCCTGCAACTGGTCATGGATTCCCTGCGGTACTGGATCACGGAGATGCACGTCGATGGGTTCCGCTTCGATCTGGCGGCCACGCTGGCCCGGGAACTGAAGGAAGTCGACCGGCTCTCGGCCTTCTTCGACGTCATCCAGCAGGACCCGGTGATCAGCCAGGTGAAATTGATTGCCGAACCCTGGGACGTCGGCGAAGGCGGCTACCAGGTGGGCAAATTTCCCCCGTTGTGGTCGGAGTGGAACGGCATCTACCGCGACACGATCCGCGACTACTGGCGGGCCCAGGGCACCACCCTGGGACAACTGGCCAGCCGGTTCACCGGCAGCTCGGACCTGTACGAAAACACCGGGCGAAGACCCCACGCCAGCGTCAATTTCATCACCGCCCATGACGGCTTCACCCTGCACGATCTGGTCACGTACAACGACAAGCACAATGAAGCCAACCTCGAGGACAACAAGGACGGCACCGACGACAACCGCTCCTGGAATTGCGGGGTCGAAGGCGAGACGGACGACCCGGCGATCAACGACCTGCGGAGCCGTCAGAAACGCAACTTCCTGGCCACCCTCTTGCTCTCGCAGGGCATGCCCATGCTCCGTGGCGGCGACGAGATCGGGCAGACCAAACACGGCAATAACAACAGCTACTGCCAGGACAACGAGATCTCCTGGATCGATTGGGCCTACGTGGACCAGGACCTCAAGGACTACACCGCCCGGCTGATCGCCCTGCGCAGGGAGCATCCGGTCTTTCGGCGTCGCGGCTGGTTCCAGGGCCGGCCGATCCGAGGGACAGGCACGGGCGACATTGCCTGGTTCCGGCCCGATGGCGTGGAGATGGCCGATAGCGACTGGCAGGAGGGCTTCTACAAGTCGCTCCAGGTCTTCCTCGGCGGCGAGTTGGGTTACGTGGACCGCCGCGGAGAGCCGATTCTCGACGACGATTTCCTCATCCTGTTCAATGCTCACTGGGAGGACATCTTCTTCAAGCTGGCGCTGGCCGAGGAGCAGAGGCCCTGGCAGATCGTACTCAATACTTCCACCCGCACCGGCGATGGAGACGAAGGAGAAACCAAGGCGCCGGACATGAAGGTCAAGGTGGAAGGACGTTCGATGGTCGTGCTGAGCCGGGCGCGGAAATGAGGAAGCGAATCCCGGAATGGGGGAAAAGGGAGCGGGCGTCCCCTGTTCCCTGATCCCGTTTCTTGGAGCAAGCGAGTGACGCGAATCGGTGCGCAATACCTGGGCGACAACCGCTGCGAGTTCCGCGTCTGGGCCCCCCTGCGGCAGCAGGTCGCGCTGCGGATCGTTCTGCCGCGAGAACGAAACCTGTCCCTGGAGCGCGACGACCTTGGCTATTGGCAGACGACCGCCGACGACGTCCCGCCCGGCACCCGCTACGGGTATCTGCTGGACGGAACGACGCCGCGGCCGGACCCGGCCTCCCAGTTCCAGCCCGAGAGCATTCACGGGCCCAGCGAGGTGGTCGATCACGCCAGCTTCCTGTGGACCGACGCGGGCTGGGAGGGCGTGCCTCTGGAGGACATGGTCATCTACGAGCTGCACGTCGGGACCTTCACGACCGAGGGCACGTTCCCGGCGGTCATCCCCCGCCTGGCCGAGTTGCAGAATCTGGGCATCACCGCCATCGAACTGATGCCGGTGGCCCAGTTCCCCGGGGACCGCAACTGGGGTTACGACGGCACCTACCCGTTCGCCGCCCAGAACACCTACGGCGGCCCGCACGGGCTCAAGACGCTGGTGAACGCCATCCACCACCGGGGGATGTCCGCCATTCTCGATGTCGTCTACAATCACATGGGCCCGGAGGGCAATTACCTGCGGGACTTCGGCCCCTACTTCACCGGGCGCTATCGCACGCCCTGGGGCGACGCCATCAACTACGATGAAGCCTACAGCTACGGCGTGCGGGATTTCGTCCTTGAGAACGCCCTGTTCTGGCTGCGGGAATACCATTTTGATGCCCTCCGTCTCGATGCCCTGCACATGATCTTCGACCAGGGCGCCAAGCCTATCGTTCAGGACCTGACCGAAGCCGTGGCCAAGTACTCGCGGGAGGCGGCCCGCAAGTACTACCTGATCGGCGAAAGCGACCTGGACGATGTGCGGTTCATCAAGCCGGCCCGAGACGGCGGCCACGGCCTGGACGCCCAGTGGCTCGACGACTTCCATCACAGTCTGCACGCCCTGGTGACCGGCGAGAACCGGGGCTACTACGCGGATTTCGGTCGGATCGACCAGTTGGCCAAGGCGATGAAAGAGGGTTTCGTCTACTCCTGGCAATACTCCCCCTACCGCAGGAAGTTCCACGGGAGTAGCTCCCGTCAGCGTCCGGCCCGGCAATTCGTGGTCTTCGCCCAGAATCATGACCACATCGGCAACCGCGTGCTCGGCGAGCGGCTCTCCCAACTGACGGACTTCGAATCGCTCAAGCTCATCGCCGGCACGCTGCTGCTGTCGCCGTACGTCCCCTTGTTGTTCATGGGGGAGGAGTATGCCGAGGATGCGCCCTTCCTGTACTTCGTCAGCCATACGGAGGAGGAGCTGATCGCCGCGGTGCGCGAGGGGCGCAAGACCGAGTTGAAGGCCTTCCAGCAAAAGCAGGAATGTCCCGATCCCCAGGCGGTCGAGACCTTTCGGGAGTCCAAGCTCCGCTGGACCGACCGGGACCAGGGCCGTCACCGGCTGATGCTCGAATTCCACCAACGCTTGCTGACGCTGCGACGGAGCATCCCGCACGTCGTGGACCGGAAGGGCTTCACCGTAGATTGTCTCGCCGGGCAGAAGGTGCTGATGTGGCACCGCCGGCACGCCTGGGGCCAGATCCACTGCCTGATGAACTTCAGTCCGGAGGCCCAGACGGTCCGCCCGCCGGTGCAACACAGCGGCTGGACCAAGGTCCTGGACTCGGCCGAGGCGCAGTGGGACGGCCCCGGCGCGACGCTGCCCGACACCCTTCGCGACCGGCGCGAGGTGACTATACCGGCCCGGAGTCTGGCCGTCTTCCAGGCGGGGGCCCCGCTCGCGCTGGAAGACGCCGAGGCTCAAGCCCTCGCGGCCATACCCGGAGAGACTTCCGATGCGGATTCCACTGGCAACCTATAGACTCCAGTTCAGCGCCTCCTTTCGATTCCGGGACGCCAGGGCCCTGGTGCCCTACCTGGCGCGGCTCGGGATCAGCGACATCTACGCCTCGCCCATCTTCCAGGCCCGGGCGGGCAGCACACACGGGTACGACGTCACCGATCCCGGCGCGTTGAACCCGGAGCTGGGAACGCAGGAAGACTTTGAGGCCCTCGTGGCAGAGGTGCAGGCCCACGGGATGGGGTGGCTGCAGGACATCGTGCCCAATCATATGGCCTATTCCAGCGACAACCGGATGCTGATGGACGTCTTCGAGAACGGTCCCCAGAGCCGGTTCTACGAGTTCTTCGACATCTTCCGGGACCATCCCGATCCCGAGCTGCAAAGGCGGGTGCTGGCCCCCTTCCTGGCCGGGCCCCTCGAGGAGGTCCTGCAACGGGGCGAACTGCGGCTCGTGCTGGACGCCGACGGTCTGGCCGTCCGCTACTTCGACTGGCGCTTCCCCCTGTGCCTATCGACCTATCAGGCCGTTCTCGGGCACGGCGACGGTAAGCTCGCCATCGGGGCCCCCAACGCAGAATATCGCGTTGGTGACCCCGGCGCCGTGGCCGGCGACGATCCGAAGTTGCAGGCCTTCGCCGGACTGCGGGACACGTTCGTTCGTCTGAGCGACACGGAGGATTCGCCCGAAAAACGCGAGCAACTCGACCAGGCGCGGCGACTGCTCTGGCAGCTCTACAACGACGACGCGATGGTCAACGTCTACCTCGACGGCGTGCTGGCGGCCTTCAACCATCCGGCCGAGGGGCCGATGGAACAGAGTCCTCTCTACATACTGCTGGAAAAGCAGGTCTACAAGCTGGTCCCCTGGCCGGTCGCCTATGAGCAGATCAACTACCGACGGTTCTTCTATATCAGCGACTTCATCGCCCTGCGGGTCCAGGACCCGAAGGTGTTCGAGACGGTGCATCGGCAGACCGTGGAACTGACGCAGGCGGGGGTCTTCACCGGGCTGCGGATCGACCACGTGGACGGCCTGTACAATCCGAGGGGCTATCTGGCCCGCCTGCACAAGGCCCTGCCGGACTGTTACCTGATCGTGGAGAAGATCCTCGAGCTGTACGAGTTCCTGCGGACGGAATGGCCAATCCAGGGCACTTCCGGCTACAAGTTCTGCAACTACGTCAACGGTCTGTTCTGCCGGCAGAACAGCGAAGAGGCCTTCACGAGGATCTACCATCGGTTCATCGGCTCCGAACCCGATTACGAGCAACTGCTGTATGAGGAAAAGAAGAAGATCCTTGAGTGGCGGATGGGCGGCGAGATCGCGTATCTGACCCATCTGGCGCTGCAGTTGGCCCCGAGCGATGATCCGCAGGCCCCTGCCGCCATGAAGCAGGCGATGACCGCTCTGATGGCCGCGTTTCCCGTCTACCGGACCTACGTCGATGCGTACCATTTCAGCGAGCAGGACAGCCGGCTTCTCATCGATGCGTTCAAGAAGGCCCGCGCGAGGTGTGCCGACTGTGGACCGGCCGTCGATCGCGTGGTCGAATTGCTGCTGCCGAACGTCCGTGACGAATCGGACCCGGTGCTCCGCGAGGCCCGGCGGAACCTCCTGATGCGGTTTCAGCAGTTCACCGGCCCGGCGATGGCCAAAGGCTTCGAGGACACCCTGCTCTACGTCTACAACCGGTTCCTCGCCCTCAACGAGGTGGGCGGGAACCCCCGGACGTTCGGGCTCCCCCTGGAGACGTTCCACGAGTTCAATCAGGGGCGGGCCCGCGATTGGCCCCACGCGATGAGCGCGCTGAGCACGCACGACTCCAAGCGCGGCGAGGACGTCCGCGCCCGACTGAACGTGCTCTCGGAGATCCCCGAGCGCTGGGAGCAGGCGGTCACGCGCTGGGCCCGGATGAACGAATCCCACAAGCAGCCGTGCGACAGAATGCTCGCACCGCATCGCAATGACGAGTACCTGCTCTACCAGACCCTGGTCGGGGCCCTGCCCTGGGAGCCAGGCGAGCACGCTGAGTTCCCTCAGCGTATCAAGGACTACCTGATCAAGGCGGTGCGGGAGGCCAAGACCTACACGAATTGGGCCCAGCCCAACAAGACCTATGAGGAGGCCTGCACTCAGTTCGTCGAGCGGATTCTGGACCGCTCCTCGCAGAATTGCTTCTGGGCGGATTTCGCAGCCTTTCAAAAGGAGATCGCCGAGTATGGGATCTACAACTCCCTCGCGCAGACGACGCTGAAGATGACCTGCCCGGGCCTGCCCGACTTCTACCAGGGGACCGAGCTGTGGGACCTGAGCCTGGTGGACCCGGACAACCGCCGGCCCGTGGACTTCGAGAAGCGCGCGAGTCTTCTCCGGGAGATTACCGGCCATCCGGCCGGCGGATGGCGGGCACAGCCGACTCTCTGGCCTGACGGTCAGATCAAGATGTGGCTGATCCTCAAAGGCCTGCAAGCCCGACGGGAGAACAAGGAACTGTTCGACCACGGCGACTATGTCCCAGCGTCCGTGCGGGGGAGTCGCACGGAGCACCTTGTCGCGTTCTTCCGCGTGTTGCACGCGATGCGCGCGCTAATCGTCGTGCCGCGCTTCGTGACCTCGCTGGTCCGGCCCGGTCAACTGCCTGTGGGCCAAGAAGTGTGGCAGGACACGCGGATCGATCTGCCTCCCGACGCGCCCGCCGAATGGCGAGACGCGATCACAGGCAGCACGCTCTCGACCCGGGGAGAGCTCCCCGTGGGCGACATTCTGTCGCAGTTCCCGGTCTCAATCCTGCTGAACGGTCGCGACGGAGGACAATGACTCACGCCCGGCCGTAGGCGGTCGTGAGCTTGCGAAGCCTCTCGGCCAGACGGGATGTGGTCTGTCCCGGACGCATCCGCCAGCGCCAGTTGCCCTCGGGCTTGGCGGGGAGGTTCATCCGGGCCGCGGCCCCGAGCCCGAGCACGTCCTGCATGGGGATGATGGCGATCTTCGCCACCGAAGACATGGCCACGCGGATCAGCTCCCAAGAGATCTCCGACGCCGGGACCCTTCGACCGAGGTAATCGAACAGGTTCCGCCGGGTCTGCGGCTTGAGGTCCTTCTCGAACCAGCCGCGCGTCGTGTTGTTGTCATGCGTGCCAGTGTAGACGATCAGATTCTCGACGTAGTTGTGCGGCATGTAGATGTTGCGGGCCGGGTCGCCGTCGAAGGCGAAGTGCAGCACGA
>Ga0172362_10004818_pt1 | contig 11725 bp, 10 predicted proteins | sample LakKivs1_kivu2a2_FD_114534 | JGI IMG/M metagenome (GOLD analysis project Ga0172362, IMG submission 114534) | Sediment microbial communities from Lake Kivu, Rwanda - Sediment s1_kivu2a2 | ecosystem: Environmental > Aquatic > Freshwater > Lake > Sediment | place: Rwanda: Western Province, Lake...
CTCAGATCGCCTGTCCCTTGAACTGGCTCAGATACAGGTGATGGTAGAAACCACGCTTGTCCAGCAACTGCTGGTGAGTGCCCTGCTCGACGATCTCGCCACGGTCAATCACGATGACATTATCCGCATCGCGAATGGTGCTCAGGCGATGCGCGATGACGAAGCTGGTGCGCCCCTCCATGAGGCGCAGCAATGACTTCTGGATGCGGGCCTCGGTGCGCGTATCCACGCTGCTGGTGGCCTCGTCCAGGATGAGGATCGCCGGGTCGGATAGGATGGCGCGGGCGATGGCCAGAAGCTGACGCTGGCCCTGGCTGAGGTTGCTGGCCCGCTCGGAGAGCATTGTCTGATACCCCTGGGGGAGCTGGCGGATAAAGTGGTCGGCGTCAGCCATCTCGGCAGCACGGATCACTTCCTCGTCTGTCGCATCCAGCCGGCCGTAGCGGACGTTCTCCATGACCGTATCGGCAAAGAGGAAGGTGTCCTGCAAGACCAGGCCCAGCTTGCGTCGCAAGTCCACCTTGCGCACGTCGCGGATGTCCTTGCCGTCAATGGTGATCCGCCCGCCCTGGACCTCATAGAAGCGGGTCAGCAAGTTGACGATCGTCGTTTTGCCCGCTCCTGTCGGGCCGACTAAGGCGACGGTCTGCCCGCGCCTCGCTTCCAGGCTCATGTGCTTGATGACGGGGACGCCGGGCACATAGCCAAAGTCTACATCCTCGAAGCGCACCCGCCCTTCGGTCGCTTGCAGGGGGAGGGCATCCGGCGCATCGGGCACTTCCGGCGGGGTGTCAATGATCTCGAACACCCGCTCCGCGCCGGCCAGCGCCGCCTGAATGGAGTTGTACATGTTCGCCAGCTGGCGCAGCGGTTGAATATAGTTCTGCCCATAGTTGATGAAGGTGGCGATCATGCCCACGCTGACCAGGTTCCGCAGCGCCAGATAGCCGCCCAAGCCGGCCAGGACGATGACGAAAAAGTTGCCCAGCACGGCCGTCAGCGGCATCAACATCATGGCATACGTATTGGCGTAGATGGCAGCTTTGTAGACCGATTCGTTTCGCTCGCGGAAGGCCGCGATGACTGACTCGTTCCGCCGAAAGGCTTTGACCACCTTCTGCCCACTGATTGCCTCCTCCGAGACGCTGTTCAGCCTGCCGAGTTGCTGTTGTAGCTCGCGGAAGCCCTTCCGGGTGTATTTGGCGACGAACTCGGTGAACCAGATCATGATCGGCACGACCAGCAAGGTCGCCAGCGCCAGCCAGGCGTTGAGCACGAACATGGCGATGAGGATCCCCACCAGCGAAAGCACACTGGCCAGCAGGGAGGTCACGTTCTGCGAGACGGCCTGGTTGATGGCGTCAATGTCGTTGGTCAGGCGGCTCATCAGCTCCCCGGCGGGATGGGTATCGAAGAAGCCGATCGAGAGCGCCTGCAGGTGTTCGAACAGGTCCCGGCGGACATTCTTCAGCGCCTGCTGCGATACCCGCGCCATGACCCAGTTGGCCGCCGCCTGGAAGAGGTTGTTGAGCAGAAAGACGAGCAGCATATAGGCCGCGATGCGCAGTAATCCGGCCGGGTCATTGCCGCCGATGAACCTGTCTATAGCCTGGCCCATCAGATAGGGTCCCACTAGCCCAAGGAGGGTGTAGATCAGGACGAGGGCCAACACCCCCCCAAGAGCCAGGCGGAAGGGCCTAAGGTAAGGCAGGAGGCGGGCCAAAGCCCGGCGCGGATCTTGAGCTTTCTCTATGCGCAAGAACCGCGCCGCGCCGCCGCCCCTGGCCATCATTCTGGTGCGGTAATCGCTGGCGCTTGAATCGCTCTGACTAGAAAGCTGACTAGACATGCGCGCCCCCACTCAAGGCTGGCTGAGCCTCAGTGGCATGAAACCCATCTCCTAGTTGCGAATCATAGATCTCTCGATAGATAGGGCTGGTTCTCATAAGCTCAGCGTGTGTTCCCTGCGCGACAACCCGGCCTCTGTCAATAATGATGATCTTGTCGGCCCTGAGGACGGTGCTGATGCGCTGAGCGACGACGAAGTTGGTGCGATTGCGCATGAGCTCACGGAGCGCGTCCTGGATTTTGGTCTCGGTCTCCACATCCACAGAGCTGGTGCTGTCGTCGAAAATCAGGATCTTGGGTTGAGTGATCAGGGCGCGCGCAATGGCAATGCGCTGCTTCTGGCCCCCCGATAGGTTCACGCCACGCTCTTCGACGTGAGTATCGTAGCCTTGAGGAAGCTCCAGGATGAAGTCATGGGCTTGGGCAGCCTTGGCGGCGGCGATGACCTCCTCGTCCGTCGCCCCCGGGCGCCCGTAGCGGATATTGTCACGCACCGTGCCGGTGAAAAGGATCGTCTCCTGGGGCACGACGCCAACGTGAGCGAGCAGCGAATCCTGCTGAAGGTGGCGGATGTCGGCTCCGTCAATCAGGACCTGGCCGGACGAGGGATCATAAAAGCGTGGGACCAGATTGATCAGCGAGGTCTTGCCCGCGCCGGTAGCCCCCAAGATGGCGACCGTCTCACCAGGCTCGGCGACCAGGTCTATGCCCTCCAGAACCAGGTTATCGCTGCTGCCATTGTATTGGAAGCTAACACCCCTGAAGATGACCCGAGCCTGAGCGGTATCAGGTAGCGGCAAAGCCTGCGGATCATCGAGGACTTCGGGAACGGTGTCCAGAACCTCGTTGATGCGCCGGGCGGAGGCTATCCCGTTGGCCCAGGTGTTCGAGAGCATGGTCATCATGATCAGCGGGGTCATGGTGGTAAGCAGATAGTTGGAAAAGGCCACGATCTGCCCGACGGACATGCCGCCCTGGATGGCTCGCAAGCCGCCGGCATAGATGACGACGACCACGCCGATGTTCACGAAAATGGTCAGCACCGGCGACATCGTGGACATGAAGCGCATGACGTCAATGTTGCGAGCTGTGAAATCCTGGTTGACAACCTCAAAGCGCTTGCTCTCATGATCGGCGCGCACAAAAGCTTTGACCAGCCGCGAACCGGCGATATTCTCCTGCAAGACGGTGTTGAGCCGATCCAGCTTCTGCTGTACGCTGCGGAATAGGGGCTCCATCCTGGCGCTGAATACGACGATGAGGGCCGAAGTGACCAGCAAGAGAGGCACCATCGTCAGAGCCAGCTCCCGGCTTGTGCTGAACATGAGGATCAAGCTACCAATCATCATCATGGGCGCGCGCGTGCCGATGCGCAGCGAGACCTGAAACACGCGCTGCACGGCGGCAGTATCGCTGGATAGGCGCACCATGAGCCGCCCGGTCGTGAACTGATCCATGTTCCCATAGGAGAAGGACTGAATCTTGGCAAAGACGGCCTCGCGCAGGTCACGAGCGACGCCCTCGCCGACTCGAATGGAAAAGACGTTGTTGCCGACTGCAACCAACGTGCTCGCTGCCGAGATGGTGAGCATCAGCGCGGCAGTCTGTAGGACGATGCTCATGCTCTGCTGCTTGATCCCCTGGTCAATGATCCGTTGGATCAGGCGTGGGATGGACAGGTCCAGGAACACCTGCGAGGTTAGCAGGACCAAGGACAACAATGAGAGCTTCCAATAGGGCCTTACAAAGCGAAACAGCTTGCCAATATGCTTCATGCGGTCAGACTCATCCACCTTTCGTGGTAATGGGATCTACTCAATGAACGTCTTCTTGAGCGCCTTCATGCCCAGGAGGATATTGCCCAGCTCTTCAGGACTCAGAGAGGTCATTTTCTGCATCATCCAACGATGATTCTTCCTGAAGATGGCGTCGAGCATGTCTACGCCGCTCTGGGTCAGCTCAAGCTCAACATAACGCCGGTCTTGGGCGCGTTGGTGCCGGGTTATCAGGCCTTTCTCAACTAGCACATCCACAGACTGGCTGATGGCGGGTCGGCTCAATTGACTCACGGAAGCCAGCTCACTCGCCGAGTGGATGCCCTTGCGAATGTGGCGAAGGATGTGAAACTGCTGAACGCTGATGTGGAAGCTCTCAGTGGCAACCGCCCGCACGTTGGCTCGGACTTGGCTCCAGACCGGTGGGATCGTCTCCCAGAAGCGGTCAATCACTTGTTGCAGGGTTTCCTCGGGGATCGAGACATGAACAACCATAACCACCTCACTTTGATTAACTCTCTTAATAGTTTACCTTTCTAACTATTATACCAACAAATGGGCAATTGTCAAAGGGCACCTTTGGTGATTGTGCTCAAGGCAAGGGCAGGCTATAATCCACCCAGACCAGAATGGGAGGGTGGTGATGCGCGTTCTGATGCTTAGCTGGGAGTATCCGCCGAACGTGGTGGGCGGGCTTGGCCGGCATGTGGCCGAGCTGATACCCTCGCTGGCCGACCAAGGTGTGGAGGTCCACCTGGTCACAGTGGGCCGAGGCTGCGTCCAAGAGTTGGAGGCCCATAGTCGGTTCATGATTCACCGCATTGGCACCAGCGCGCCATCCATTGCCTATCCCGATCTCTTCACCGAAGTGTGGGAGGTCAACACGACCCTGGAGCAGGCCGGAGATGCCCTCATCGAGCGTAGTGGACCCTTCGATCTGATCCACAATCACGATTGGCTTACCTCCTTCGCTGCCCGGGCGCTCAAGCACAGGCATAAGCTGCCCCTCGTGGGCACGATCCACGCCACCGAGCGCGGGCGGGGACGTGGGTATCTGCAAGGGGATCAGGCGCTGCGCATTAACGACGCCGAATGGTGCCTGACTTATGATGCCTGGCGGGTCATCTGCTGTACGCACTACATGGCCGCCGAGCTTGTCTCCTACTTTGCCACGCCCAAGGGCAAGATTGACGTCATCCCCAACGGGGTGGACCCGACCCCCTTCCAGGGTCTGGCGAAGGCCGAGTTGGGCGACTTCCGCGCCCGCTATGCGACGCCGGAGGAAAGGATTGTCCTCTATGTGGGGCGCGTCGTCGCCGAGAAGGGGGTAGAGGTGCTAGTGCGTGCAGTGCCTGCTGTCTTGGCCCAGGTGCCCCAGGCGCGGTTTGTCATCGCTGGGGCAGGCCCCGAGCTGGGGAAGCTGCACCAGCTCGTAGGGCAGATGGGGATAGCTGACAAAGTGCGCCTCCCAGGCTTCATCAGCAACGAAGAGCGCAACCGCCTATACAAAGTGGCTGATTGTGCTGTTTTCCCAAGCCTTTATGAGCCTTTTGGCATCGTTGCGCTGGAAGCAATGGCTGCCAAGACGCCGGTCGTGGTCAGCGAGGTGGGCGGCTTGCGCGAGGTTGTGCGTCACGCTGAGACGGGGATCACCATCTTTCCCAATAGTCCAGAATCATGCGCGTGGGGGATCATCCATACCCTGCAGAATCCAGTATGGGCCAGGCAGCGCGCGGAGAACGCTTATCGTGAGGTGCTCACCATCTACAACTGGGGTACTATCGCGACCCAGACGCTGGCCGTGTTCCGGCGCGTTGTGGCTGAGCGGGGGCAGACAGCATGGTAAGGAAAGGAGAGCTAACCAGCACATGGTACACCCTACGAATTGGGGGAGAGAGTACAATGCGAGCGAGGACCAAAGAAGCCGACGGATGGTTGCCGTAATCCACTGTATCCTCAACCACAATGCCCGGGATCGGGAGGTGGCCAGGTATCCGGGCATCAATCACGATGTTGTCGCTGTTCTCAGGAAGCATGGAGTGGGCGTGATCCAGATGCCCTGCCCAGAGATGACTTGTCTGGGACTGCCGAGGACGAGGGGACCTAAAGAGTCGATCCGCGACGTTCTGGACACGCCCAAAGGACGATCCTGTTGCCAGAAGCTCAGTATCTCTGTGGCTGACACAATCGAGGAGTTCCAGCATCACGGCTACACTGTTGCCGCGGTGCTTGGAGGGGACGTGGGGAGCCCAGGATGCGCCGTGCCCTACCCTCTACCCGAAGCCACTGCGCCGACAGACGGGAGCAGTTGGGGCGTTTTCATAGGGGCGCTGCTCAATGAACTAAGGAGGCGGGGGATCCAGATCCCTGTCAGGGGCATTCGTGACTCGGCTTGGGAGACGATGCTGGAGGATATCAACTGGCTGGATCGTCTTCTGGCAGGCTAGTCCGCCTTTGTGCTACGCATGATCTCATACACTAACGGCGGCGGCGAGACCGGCTTCTCGGACCAGGTGCAAGCGGCCACCAGGCGCTCGCGCGCCGCAGCGGCAGTCTCCCTATCGCGGGCATGAATGGTCAGGAGCGTATCCCCAGAGGCAATCCACTCGCCTACCTTGGGCCCCAGCACGATCCCCACGGCGGGGTCAATCGGCTCGCCCTTGCGTGTGCGGCCTGCGCCCAACTCCACTGAGGTGAGGCCCACCTCACGGGCGTCAATGCCGGCCACGTAGCCGCTCCGTGGCGCAGGCACTTGCTCCACCACGGGTGCATGGGGCAGGAGCGATAGGTCGTCAGCGACGCGCACATCGCCCCCTTGGGCGTGCACCCAGGTGCGGAACTTGTCCAGAGCGCTCCCATCGGCAAGGGTCTTGAGGAGCCTGGCGTGGGCCTCCTCAGGGGAGCTGGCCAGGCCGCCAAGGAGGAGCATCTCTGCGCCGATGACCAGGCAGTGTTCCCGGAAGTCCGACGGCCCTCCGCCGCGCAGCGTTTTCACTGCCTCGACCACTTCCAGCGCGTTGCCCACTGCGAGGCCCAGGGGCTGACTCATGTCCGACAGCACCGCCGTCACTCGTCGATCGACACCCTCGCCGATGCGGATCATCAACTGCGCCAGGGCGCGCGCCTCTACCAGTGTTTCTATGAAAGCGCCCCGGCCCACCTTGACATCCAGCGCGATGGCATTGGCCCCGCCAGCGATCTTCTTGCTCATGATGGAGCTGGCTATGAGCGGCAGACTGGGCACCGTGGCCGTCACGTCGCGCAGGGCATATAGCTTGCCGTCGGCAGGAGCCAATTCGGGAGTCTGCCCAGAGAGGGCAATGCCATACTGACGCGCGTTGGCCAGGAGCTGCTCAATGCTCAGCGAGATGTTGAAGCCGGGGATCGCCTCGAGCTTGTCCAGCGTGCCTCCAGAGAAACCGAGGCCTCGTCCCGACATCTTGACCACGGGCAGTCCGGCCGCCGAGACCATCGGCAGGACAGCCAGGGTGGTCTTGTCGCCGACGCCACCCGAAGAATGCTTGTCCACGACAATTGGAGCCACAGAGCTCAGGTCGAGCGTAGCCCCAGAGCGCACCATAGCCATCGTTAGCTCAATGGTCTCCTGGGTGGTCATTCCTCGCAGGAGCACAGCCATAGCCCAGGCAGCAACCTGGTAATCAGGTATCTGCCCAGAGGTAAGGCCCTGAACGAAGAAAGCGATTTCTTCGGCGGAAAGCGCCAGGCCATCCCGTTTCCTGGCGATTATATCCACTGCGCGCATCTCTTATCCCGCTTTTCTCCGTGTTTTCTGCGTTCGACCTCTTCCCGCAAAGTGTACCTCAGCCAGCCCTGCTGCCAGGGCCAACAGCCCTTCGGCCGCAAACACCCTCCAGGGAAAGCCCCGCTCCCCGTGCATGATCTCTTTGAAGCGCGCTCCCTGATGGTAGCCGTGCTTGGAGAGAGGATAGAAGAAAGCCAGGGGAGCGCTGATGTCGCCCAGCAAGTGCACAACATAGCCCGTGAGCCAGGAGCGCCCAACCTTCGGCCGGCCTATCCCTCGGCCCACAAGCCAAGCCAAAGCTGAGCTCCCTACAAGCGCCCAGGCAGTGTGTGCCCAGAGACGGTCACTGGGAGTGCGCCGCGCGAGCCAGTGAAGGGCCTTATCCACCACGTCGGGGAAAAGCGAGGCTGCCAGGGCTGTCGGCCTATCCACGTCCAGGAATCGGGTAGCCAGGAGGACGGAGGCGAAATGCCCGGGGAAGATCATCGTCTGGCGCTCCGGCCAAACCAGACCCAGAGGGCTGCCAATACCACAGATCCCTCGACCGCGAGAGAAGCGGGTGAGAAATCGTTCAAGCTGCTCTTGAGCCCAGTAGGGCCGGTGTGCATGGCGTAGCGCCTGAAGGGCCACCAGAAATAGATGCGCCCCGGGTTCAAGTGGGCGTTCACCTCATCGCACAACAAATGGGCGCCATAGCCGACCACCCAGCCCTGAGCAAATCGCTGCCCAAAGAGAAAGCGGACAAGCAGGCTGCTCGTGGCGCAGCCCAGCAGGGTGTGCGCAGGGATGCGGTCGTTGGGCGTAAGCCGAAACAGCCAACGAATGGGTTTATCCACCATATCGGGGAACATGGATACGGCCAGCCCCGCTCGCAGATCGGTTCCGAGCGCCTTGCTGGCCAGGCTAGCTGCCGCGACGTGTCCGGGAAAGATCATGGCCGCCCTCGCTTCGCCGCAATGGGATACATCAGTTGGGCGCGTCCATTCTAGGAGGGACGGCGGGAGACGTCAAACCGCTCCGAAGCCTCACACGCGCCCATATACGGGTATGGCAGCACCGTTCAAGCTGCCCCCTTCCTCGCTACACAGGTGCAGCATGAGCGCCGCCAGTGCTTCCGGCCTGACCCAGCGCGAGAAATCGGCATCAGGCATCTGGGCACGGTTCTGGGGGGTATCAATGATACTGGGCATGATGGAATTGGCGGCGACTCCCTGGCGGCGGTACTCGGCAGCGATAGAGGCCGTCAAGGCAACCAGTCCGGCCTTGGAGACGTTATAGGCTGCCTGGCGTGCCGCAGGCTCGACCGCCGCGCGCGAGGCGATGTTGATGATCCGCCCCCAACCGCGCGAGATCATATGCGGTAGCACAGCGCGATTGATGAGGAATGCCGAGCGGAGATTCATCTCCAGCGTGGCGTCCCACTCCTCCTCAGACAGCTCGGCCAGCCGGGTTCCCCCTCGCCAGCCGCCGGCGACATTGAGTAGGACATCCACCCCTCCCCAGCGCGCGGCCACGGCCTCGATCAGAGCACCGACCTCCTTGGCCACGGTGAGGTTGGCGGGGAAGGTCAGCACGCGCTCCACCGGGAGCTCCAGCTCAGCGGCCAGCTCTGCCAACGCCTGATGTTGCCGCCCCGTCAACACCAACCGTGCCCCTGTCTCGGCGAAAGTGCGAGTCACCACGCGCCCCAGAGCGCCCGTCGCGCCAGTGACCAACACGACTTTGTCCTGTAAGCCCATCTGAGATCCTCCTTGCACAACCAGCCTGATAACGCGTCACTTCTTGCCAACTGCTGGGCTATCCAGCGCTTTCTGGAGCGCGAGATACGCATCGAAGGGGCAGAGGGCGCACCAGGGCGAGTAAGCATCGCCTGATCAACGGTAGCGCACGACCTTGAAGCGATACATCTGATAGCGCTCGTTGGGGCTGATCCAGGCCTTGCGCAAGGCGATGTCCACTTGCTGCTGGGGCGTATCCACGCCCTCCAGGTCGGGCAAGAGCAGGCCGCGACGCCCACCACACTCGACGATCACCCCGTACTCCTTCGGATCAAGCTCCTCCAGGGAGGAGATCGGCTCCGGCTCTCCGAGCACATCCACCGAGATCTCCAGATCGGCCAGCTCCTTTGCCGCCACAGGGGGGAAGCGCGGGTCGCGCGTGGCGGAGCTGATGGCATTCTGGATGATCTCCTGGGCCACGTTGGCGCGCACAGGCTCGATAGTGCCGATGCAGCCGCGCAACTGGCCGTGCCTGTGCAGGCTCACAAAAGCGCCGGCCCGCTTTGCCATCTCTTCGGGAAGCTCCTTGGGCGGAGCGATCACTTTGCCGTCACGTACATAGCTCTCGATCGTCCTGCGGGCAAGCTGGACTAGGGGATGTTCCTCTGTCATGGGCAAATCCTCCTCGATTCATACCGAAAAGCCAACTAGACGGCGGCGATTGTCTGGCGGCTGTGCATCCGCGCCAGGCGTTTGACGCCGATCAGCTCAGCCAGGCGGAGCGCATTACTCTTGATCCTGGCCAGCACTTCGGGCTTGAAGAGCGCCATCCATTCCCTGGGCACGCCCGCCGCTCCGTGCAGTGCTCCCGAGAGCATGGCGGCGCGCCCGGCGATAGTATCGGAATCGCGGCCAATGTTGGTGCCGCCGATGGCCGCCAGGCGAACATCCCCATTGGCGATCTTGAACATGGCCAGCGAGAGCGCCCACAGCTCCAAAGGGTCAATCATATGATAGAAGAGGCACCTCTCGTACAGCTCGGGGCGGGCCGCCAGCACGTCGTCATACTCGTCAGCCACTTCCAGGACGAAGGAAAGATACTCGGCCGCTGTCTTGTAGGGTCGCTGGTCAAAGGTGCGCAGCGGCTTGTCCCCGGCCGCGTCAATTGCGGCTCGCAAGACGCTTCCTAAACTCGCATTGGGGCGAAAGGCCTCGGAGACGGTAGCGGCCAGCATGGTGGCAGCTAGGTTATCGGTGCCCCGCTGGTACATGTAGGAGATGGCAGTGGCATCTATGGCCGCATAGTCGGGGTCGCACATATGATACAAGCCCACTGGCTCCATGCACATCACCGTCGAGCCGGTTACCACGCTCCAATGCCCGGTGATGCGGGGATCCCAACCCTCGCGGATCAGGTCGTAAGCATGGCCCATGCAAAGAGCGTAGAAATGGTCGCGGTCCAGCCGCTCACGCCAGGTTTCGCCGAAATGCCGCGCCATGACCGGCAGCCCATCGCGTGCCATGTAGGTCTCGACGAGGAGCATGGCCATCTGGTTGTCGTCCTCACCCTCCAGGCGCTTGGGGTCGAGAACCGTCAGTACATGATTGGGATACTGGGCGTCAATCTCCCAGTAATGCTTTCCTTCGACGACCGAACCCATAGCGTTGCCGATGGCCCCTGCCAGCAGGCAGCCGTACACCTTATCCTCCAGCAGCGACAGCTCGCCGGAGCGGGTGGCCCGCAATTGCTCAGCGTTGGCGATGGCAGTGCGCTCGGTCGCCAGGCGTCTGCGGATGACCTGCTCGATCGCCAGCCAGGGCGCAGCAACCGGCTCAGCCCAGGCCAGCCACTCTGCGGGGAAAGCCTGCGCGCCGTGCATGCCTCCGAGCATGGCCCCGCCGATGATTGCCGCCACAGGATGGCCGCCGGTGCCGGCATCGTACCAGGAAACGCTAGTGGGTGCAGTCATCAAGGCCATAAAGACACGGGCATCCTGGGCATAGCGAGACAACAAGGGCAAGACGTACATCATGGGGTTGTGGGCGATCCAGGCGGCGTTGTTGTTCCCATCTCCCCGGCCGCCGTAGGTCATCCACCAGCGGGCAAAGCTGGCGTCGTTGGACGAGTTGGCAGAGGCGAGTCGGAGCAGGTGGTTGATCTGGTAGAAGACGTCCTTGCAGTTGCGATGGGCGATCTTGAGCACCAGATCAACGATCCTCTCGGCATCGGCAGCGGGGTCAAGGGCGGCCGCGACCCCTGCGGCGCAAAGCGCCGCCCAGTCGGCGCCCTCTCGCGGCTGGGAGACGGAAGCCAGCTCGACGCCGTCCGGGTAGGCGTATTCGGGGTCGCCAAAGTGGTAGATGCCCACGGCCGGCATCGCGGCGGCGATCAGGCCACAGGGCGCGTTGAGCAGCCCAGCTAAGCGCGGGTGCATGCCCTCTTTGAGCACCTCCTGCGTGGTGTGCACGCCGTCCCAGGAAAAGACGCCGGCGGCGATCTGGGCATCATCCTTCAGACAGGCGGCAAAGGCCTCCGGCGTGGCGCGGCCTCCCGCAGAGAGGTAGGCCTGTACACCGAGGTTGATGAAGGGGATCAAAGAGGCGGTATAGACGCGCTTCTC
>Ga0172362_10004820_pt1 | contig 11721 bp, 8 predicted proteins | sample LakKivs1_kivu2a2_FD_114534 | JGI IMG/M metagenome (GOLD analysis project Ga0172362, IMG submission 114534) | Sediment microbial communities from Lake Kivu, Rwanda - Sediment s1_kivu2a2 | ecosystem: Environmental > Aquatic > Freshwater > Lake > Sediment | place: Rwanda: Western Province, Lake...
CCCTGCGAGCAGCGCCAGCAGTCGGTCACGCTCCTCGAAGACCTCGAGTGCGGCGCCGTAGGGATCCGAGATCCCCGTGGCGACCTTCGTCGTGATCGCCGCCAACGCATCGCCGGCGAGCGCGCGGTCGAGCCGCAGGCTCAGCTCGTCGCGCAGGATCTCGGTCCACTCCTGTACCCGGTCGCTCGCCTCGCTCTCCACGGTGCGCGCGGCCTTGCGCGTCGCGCCGTGCGCCGCGATCTTCTCGACCAGATCGTCGATCCCCTTGTTCGCCACCGCCTCGGTGAGCAGCACCGGCACGTTCCACGCCGCCGCGGGGCGGAGGTGCAGCATCACCTCGAGCTCGTTCTTGAGCCGGCGCGCGCCGTCGCGGTCGGCCTTGTTGACCACGAATACATCGGCGATCTCGAGCAGCCCGGCCTTCATCACCTGGATCGTGTCGCCAGCCTCCGGCACGAGCACGACGACCGTGGTGTGCGCGAGCCCCATGATGTCGAGCTCGGTCTGACCGACGCCGACCGTCTCGACGAGCACCACGTCGTGTCCGAAGGCGTCGAGCACGTGCACGATCTCGCGCGTCGCGCGCGCGAGGCCGCCGTGCCGTCCCCGCGTCGAAAGGCTGCGGATGAACACGCCCGGATCGAGGAAGTGCTCCTGCATGCGGACGCGATCGCCCAGCACGGCCCCGCCGGAGAACGGGCTCGAGGGGTCGACCGCCACCACCGCAACCGACTTCCCCTGCGCCCGGAACGCCGCGATCAGCTTGTCACCGAGCGTCGACTTGCCGGCACCGGGCGGACCGGTGAGCCCGACGAGCACCGCCCGACCGACGCGCGGGTAGAGCTGGCGCATGATCGTCGGCACCTCCGGCGTTCGGTTCTCCACCAGCGTGATGAGCCGCGCCAGCGCGCGACGGTCGCCACCGGCGAAACGTTCGAGAAGCGAGCGGATGTCCATTTCAGTCTTGCAGCGGCACCGGTGCGCCGTCTCCGATCGGGTTCGTCGAGTTCAGGGAAATCGTCGAGCCCACGGCAGAGCAGGTCGCCACGAGAGCGAGGTCGTCGGGCTGGCAGCGCTCCGCCCGCGCACCCAGCCGGCGGGCGAACGATGCCGCGAGCACCGGCGCCACCTCGTCGACCTCGAGCCCGATCCGCGCGCCGGCACCGACCAGGCTCGTCGCGTGCACGCCGGGAAGCCCGCACGGATCGAGGCCGCGGAAGCCCGCCTCCGCGCTCTGCTGAACGTTGAGCGCGCAGCCGTGCAGCGTCACCCCGCGCCGCACAGCGAGCCCGATCGATGCGAGCTTGCGGTCCGCCGCCGTCCAGACTCCCGGCATGCCGGGGCGCACGAACGCCCGCACGCCAAACGCCGTCGCCGTGTCGGACAGGGCGCCTTCGAGAAGGGCGACGAAAGCACGGACACCGCGGCCCGCGGCGCGCAGCGCCACGACCGGATACCCGATGAGCTGCCCCGGCCCGTGGTACGTGACGTTGCCGCCGCGGTCGGTGCGGACGATCGGGATCGGCGTTCCCGGTGGCGCCGCCGCGTTGCGTCCGACCGTCAGCACGGGCGGGTGCTCGAGCAGCAGCAGCAGGTCATCGCAGGCGCCGGCCGCACGAGCGTTCGCCAGGCGGCCCTGCAGCACTCGCGCCGCGTCGTACTCGACTCGGCCGAGGTAACTCCAGCGCAACGTCGACACCTGGTTGCGATACCGGGCTCCCGGTGGTGCCGCAACCGCCTGGCGCCCCGCGTGCCCGCCCGGGCGCGCCCGATCGCCATCCCAGAAGTCGCGCTGGTCAAGGGTCGTCGACCCGTGCCGGCTCGGCGTCCGCGGTCAGCCCGGCGCGGCACATGCGGCGCCACAGCGTCACGCGCGAGACACCCAGCTCGCGCGCCGCCGCGGCGCGACGCCAGCGGTGTCGGTCGAGCAGCTCGAGCAGTGCCGCCCGCTCGGCGGGCGCGACGCCGGCGACGCCGTGGGCGCCGCCGCGGGGCGTCCCCTGCGCGACCGGGGTATCGCTCGGGCACGCCCCGAGCTGGCTCAGCGCAGCGCTCCACCCCGCGGGCCACCCGACCGACGCCGCCACCACCGCCGCACGCTCGACGAGGTTCGCCAGCTCGCGGACGTTTCCTGGCCACGGATGCGCCCGCAGCGCCGCCATCTGCAGCGACGATGGGGCCACGAACGGCACGGCGGCACACCCTCCCTTCGACCGCCCGACGACCTCGCGCGCGAGGTGCGCGACCAGCGCTGGCAGATCGTCGAGCCGCGCGCGCAGCGGCGGCACGACCATCCGCAGGACATCGAGGCGGTAGAACAGATCGCGCCGGAAGCGCCGCTCGCGCACCATCGCTTGCAGATCGGCATTCGACGCCGCGACGACGCGCACGTCGGCGCGGCGCGCCCGCGTCGCTCCGACCGGCCGGTACTCGCTCTCCTGCAGCAGGCGAAGCAGCTTCCCCTGCAGAGACGTCGGCAGGTCCTCGATCTCGTCGAGGAAGAGCGTGCCGCGCTCGGCGTGCTCGACCAGACCCGGATGGTCGCGATGCGCTCCCGTGAAGGCGCCGCGCACGTGGCCGAAGAGCTCGCTCTCGACGAGCTGCTCGGGCAGCGCACCACAATTGATGGGCACGAACGGACCCGCCGCGCGCTCGCTCTCGACATGCAGGGCGCGCGCGACGAGCTCCTTGCCGACTCCCGTCTCGCCCTCGACGAGCACCGAGGCGCGGCTCGCGGCGTAGCGCCGCAGCAGCTCCCGCAAGGCGTGCATCGCCGCGCTGTCGCCCACCAGCGCCGCGGCTCCGACCGCACCCGGCCGCGCCACGGACGCGAGCAGGCCCGCCACGACGGCACACACGCGGTCGAGCGCGCCCGCCGACTTGACGACGTAGTCGAAGGCGCCGGCCTTGAGCGCATCGACGGCGCTCGACGCACTCGCGTCCGCGGTGAGCAGCAGCACCGGGGTCGCGATCCCTCGCCGCAGCAGCTCGCGCAGCAGGTCGAGACCGTCGCCGTCGGGCAGCCCGCGATCGAGCAGCACCAGGTCGAAGCGCTGCTCGTGCACGGCGCGGGTCGCGTGCGCGACGTCGCGCGCCACCTGCACGGCGAGAGCGAGCGGCGGCTCCGCGAGCGCGTCGACGACGAGGCGCGCGAAGGCCGGGTCGTCCTCGACGAGCAGCGCGCTGCCGCGGTGGTCGCCCCCGCCCGATCGGCGTTCCGGTCGTGCCTCCGTCACCGCGTGGTCACCGCTTCCGATCGCATCGCCGCTTCGCCTCCCGCGCACGCCGACCTACCAGCACGGGCGCTCGCGCGCCGCTGCACGGATGACAAGACGCGCAGCCCGGGGTCCGATCCACGGCCGTCCCGGCGTGGCTGCGCGAGGTCGCTCGTGGTGCCACGGCCTTCTCGTAGACGGGCGCGCCGTGCTCCGAACCGCGCCACCTGGTTTGACGCTCCCTCGCCGGGTGTCCGCCGTCGCGCTACGCGCGAAACGGGCGGGCCGACCGCGCGCGGCCGGCCCGACCTCGTTTCCCCCTGGCCCCGGGCCCGACCCCATGCCGGGCTCCGTGACCCCCTCGCGCCGATGCGACAGCAAGGCGCGCACCACATGCGGCAGCGAACCCACGCGGCGCCGTCCCGGGGCTGCGCGGGTCAGGATCCCGACGGCGGCGTTGCACGTTGCGTGCGGAGGGTTGCAGGATGGCGACGGGGTGTTTCACCCTTGATCGGCGATGCGTCCCGACACTCCACCCGATCGCTGGCACAAGAGCGGACTGCTCGTCGCGGGACTGGTGCTGCTCGTGCTCGGCATCGGCAACTGGGCCACCGGAACGGTGCGTCTGCGGGAGCACGAGGCGATCGTCCGCGCGCCGACGCCGGCGCCGCAAGGCGCCTCGCGTCCGCACGGGGGACTCGGCAGCTCGGGTCAGGAGGAGGTCGAGATCGCGCGCATCCGCATGGACTTCTACCACGTCGTGGCGAGCGGCGGCCGCTTGATGACGGTCGCCGGGTTCGTCCTGGTGACCTTCGCGCTTGCGCGCCGCGTGCGCCCATAGGCAAAACGATCGTCGGCGAGGGGGGCGAAGCGAGACTGAATGCTGAACCCGACAGATCCCACGCTGGCTCCCGACCTCTCGCTCGCGGACGGCGCCGATTGGTTCCTGCCGGGGCAGACGCTCGACCTGCTGGCTCGCGTCGCACCGACGAGGCTCCCTCTGCTGTGCACCGCCTGCTTCGGCGCAGCCTTCCGCCGCGTCGCGGACGCCGTCCACCGCGCCAGCGCGCTCGACGACCTGCTGTTCGTCGACCTGCGACGCAACGCCGGCACCCTGCCGGCAGGGCTGCCCGACGGCGATCGCGCCGGACGCTCGACGCTCGCCCTCGACGGGATCGAACACCTCCACGGCGCCGGGCAGACCGTACTCGCGGCACTGCTCGTGCGCGCACCCTACCGCCTCATCTGCGCGACCGACGCTTCCCTCGACGTCCTGCGCGCGCACTGGCGACCCGACCTGCTCGCGCGCCTGAGCACGGTGACCGTTGCCACGCCGGCGCTCGCCCGGCGCGGCGACGCCATCGCCGACATCGCGCGGCAGCGTCTGGCGATGCTCAGCCGCGATCTCGACCGCGCGGCGCCCGACCTCACCCCGGATGCGGTTGCGGCGCTCGCCGACCACCCCTGGCCGGGGGATCTGGCGGAGCTCGACGCCGTGCTGTCGCGCACCCTTCTCACGACGACCGCCGCCACGATCGACGGCGTCGCGCTCCGCTTCCGCCCCGACGTTGCCGCCTGGTCGGCGGGCGAAACACGATCGCAGGAAGACGCTCCCGCTGGAGCGAGCAGGTTCTCACCCAGCGACGGCCACACCGGGTTCCCCGACGACGAAGCGAGTCAGACTCGCTCGGCGCCTGCTTCGGGCGGGTCCGCCGCCGGGACGGTCGTACCCTCGCCTCTCGGCGAGCCCGCCCCCCCCGCCGCGACGGACTCTCCGCCCGCCGGCGACTGCGCGACCGCGAGCAGCAGCGCCGACGATGCGCTGATCGCGACGCTGCCCGCGCCCGGCCTGTTCCGGACGCGCCGTGGCGACGAGGTGCGTCAAGCGCCGGTCGCTGCCGGTAGCCCGAGGGCGCCGCACGCTTCCGCGACGCCGCCCCTCGAGGCTCTGGCGGTCGAGCTCGCGCACCAGCTGAAGAACCCGCTGGTCACGATCAAGAGCTTCGTGGGCAGCCTCGAGTCGCTGTGCGACCATCCGCAGGAGCTCGACCAGTTCCGCGCCCTCACCGAGGAGGCGGTCGGGCGCATGGATCAGATCCTCGACGGCCTCCTGGAATTTGCGCGCCTGCGCGCGCCGGTCCTCGAGCAGGTCGACGTCCTGTCGCTGCTGCGCGACGCATTGCGTTCGGCATGGCGGAAGCTCGCCGGCAAGCAGGTCGAGCTCGATGCGCCCGACGCGGCCGCCCTCCGCGTGAGCGCCGACCGCGAGCACGCCCGTTTCGCGTTCGCGACGCTGGCCCGACACATCGCCGAGACCATCGAGCCACGCGGCCGCCTCGCGATCACGGTGGAGCCTCCCACCACGCTATGCCTCGAGTACCGAGAGTCGGGGGCGATCACGCACCTGCGCGGCGTGTCGCACGACGGCGAATCCGGGTTGCCTCTGGCGCTGTTGCTGGTAAGAGGCGCGCTGGCACGCGCGGGAGGCGACGCGGAGATCGCGCTCGAGAGCAACGTGGTGTCGATCCGGCTGCGACTGTCGCCGCCGTGATCGGACTGGGGTCGGGCCCGAGGGGCCCGGGGAGCGGGCACGATGGCGGACGGCCAGGGACAGGCCTTCTTGATGCCGGACGGCGATCGCGAGAGCGGCACGCGGCGTCGCGTGCTCGTCGTCGATGACGAGGCAGGTGTCCGCGAGTCGCTGCGCCTCGTCCTGCGCGACAAGTACGACGTGTCGGTCGCCGAGAGCGGCGAAGAGGCGCTGCGGCGCGCCGTCAGCGAGCCGTTCGACGCGGTCCTGCTCGATCTGGTGATGCCCGGCCTCGACGGTCTGGCCGTCCTCGAGCGCATCAAGGGACAACGCCCCGAGATGCCGGTGGTGATCGTGACCGCGACCCGCACGGTGAAGACCGCCGTCACCGCGATCAAGCTGGGCGCCTTCGACTACCTCGAGAAGCCGTTCGATCTCGACGAGCTGCGCATCGTGCTCGCGAACGCCACGCGGACGTCGGCCCTGCAGCGCGAGGTCGACGAGCTGCGCGCCGAGGTCGGCCGCCGCTACCAGCTGGGCAACATCGTCGGACGCTCCGAGGCGATGCAGATCATCTTCCGGACCGTCTCGCAGGTCGCCCCGCTCAAGACGACCGTGCTGATCACCGGGGAGAGCGGAACCGGCAAGGAGCTGATCGCGAAGGCTCTGCACTACCAGAGCCCGCGCGCGAGCCGCACGATGACGGCGATCAACTGCGCCGCGATCCCCGAGCATCTGCTCGAGAGCGAGCTCTTCGGACACGAGCGGGGCGCCTTCACCGGCGCCGACGCACGCAAGCTCGGGCAGTTCGAGCTCGCGCACCAGAGCACGATCTTCCTCGACGAGATCGCGGAGCTGCAGCCGGCGATGCAGGCGAAGCTGCTGCGCGTGATCGAGACCGGGCAGTTCATGCGCGTCGGCGGCGTCAAGCCGATCGAGGTCGACGTCCGCATCGTCGCCGCGACGAACCAGGACCTGGACCAGGCGATCAGCACCGGCGCGTTCCGCGCCGACCTGTACTACCGCTTGAACGTCGTGACGCTGCACCTGCCGCCGCTCCGCGAGCGCCGGCACGATCTCGCCATGCTCATCAAGCACTTCACGCAGGCAAAGGCAGCCGAGCTCGGCATCCAGGAACGCGCGTTCTCGCCCGAGGCGATCGACCACCTGCTGCGCTACCGCTGGCCGGGCAACGTCCGCGAGCTGGAGAACCTCATCGAGCGGCTGCTCGTCCTTTCGGACTTCGGTCCGGTTCGCGCCGAGGAGCTGCCCGAGGTCGTGCGGCAGAGCCCGACCTCCGTTGCGGGCGGCAACATGCGGGGCGAGGTGCTGCTCGGCATCCGCACGCTGTCCGAAGCGGTGGACGACTTCGAGCGCGAGATCATCGTCGAGGCGCTGCATCAGTCGGAGTTCAACCAGACGCGCACCGCCGAGCGGCTGGGCACGACCCGCCGCATCCTCAAGTATCGCATCGACAAGCTCGGCATCCTCGAGAGGTGAGCGCGCCCGCAGGACGCATGCTCGCCGCCGTTCGCCCGCGCGACGGAGACAACCGGTGATCGCCTCAGCCCGGCGGCAGGCCCACGGCGAGCTTCCAGAGCAGGATCGAGCACAGCACCGCCAGCGCGAGAAACGTCCAGACGAAGTAGCGCGGGTCGTACCCGAAGAGCCGCGCTTCGAGCACGCGCGCGAGCGCGTAGGCGATGAGAGCACCGACGAGCGCGCAGCCCATCCACGGGGCGAAGCTCACGCCGGCCACGAGCTGGCCGCCCGCGCAGCCCGAGGCGACGGCCAGCAGCAGAGCGCTCGTCGCGCGCCAGCGCCCGATGTTCGTTCGGCCCCGCACCGACCAGTGCCATGAGCGAGTCGCACAGGCTTGGCAAGAGAGCTGGCCCGGCCGATCGGCGTAGCGGCGTCCTCGACCCCACTTCCCCGTCCGGAGTCGCAGTGAGGACCGCCGCCGCCGCGACGGCGGCGCTGGTGCTCGCCTTCGCGCTGCACCTCGAGGTCCCGGCGCTCGCGGTCGTGTTCGCGCTCGTCCGCGGCCGCGCCGGTGCGATCACGATGCTCGTCGGGGGGCTCGCGGGCTCGGCCGCCGGGCTCGTGCTGCTCGCCGTCCTCGACCAGAGCAGGGTCACGTTCTCGATCACCCTCTTCGTCCTGGCAACGGTGGGCACGTACGGCGCGCTCGGGCGACGCTTCCCGTTCGGCTGGGTGCAGGCGCTGCTCTGCCTCCTGATCCTCGTCGGGCAGTCGCTCGACACACCCGACGCCGCCGCACGTCACGCATTCTTCAACCTGGCCGGCGTCCTGGTTGCCGCGGCGGCGGCTTTCGTCGCCGACGCGACGTCGCCCGCCGCGACGCCGACGGTGCTGCAGGACGCGCTCGCGCAGCGACTGCGCGGTCTCGCCCGACTGCTCGATCGCGGCGCCGGTGCGCCCGCCGAGGCCGTCCTGGCGCTCGACCGCGTCGCAGGACGAACGCGCGCGCTGCTCGCCGACGCATGGCCGACGCGCCTCGCGTCGCACGTGCGCGTACGTGCCCTGTCCGCCTGCGATCTCCTGGTGGATCGCGCGCACGACGACGTGCTGATCCTGCTCGCCCGCGAACGGCTCGGCCAGCGACCCCACCTCGCCCACGCGTCCGGCGCAGGGCTCGCGGCCAACCTCGTCGAGGCCGCGGCGCGCATCGCCGCGCCGCAGGGTCCGATCGACGGCGGGCGCGCGCGTCGGGCCGCCGAGTCCCGCGCAGCGGCGCGCCGGCTGCTCCGTGGGTCGTCGATCGCGGGGGATCCGCTCTCCGTGGCCGTCGCCTGCAGGGCACACCGCGTCCTCGCCCGCATCGTCCTGCTGTCACCCTTCCTCCTGCCGGGAGCGCGTGCGCTGCCGCGGCTCGCCGAGCGCGCGCAGCGCGAGACCCGGCCGCCCACCCTCGATCGCGATCGTCTTGGGCATTCCGTGAAATCGGCGGCGGCGTATCTGCTCGTGCTGTGGGCATGGGTCGCGTCGGAGTGGGGCGCCATCGTTCCCGCCCTCGTCGTGTCCGTACTGGTCGCGACGATCGCGACGCCGGTCGGGGCGACGCCGCGCAAGGCGCTGCTGCGCGTCGGCGGCGTTCTCGCCGGCGGGCTCGCCGGCCTCGTGGTCGCCGTCGCTCTGCTGCCCTTCGTCACCGGGCTGCCGGCAATCTGCGCCGTCGTCGGCCTCTTCCTGCTGGCATTCCAGTGGATCCAGCAGCACCGCGAGCGGCTGGCTTTCGCGGCGCTGCAGGCGGCCATCGCCTTCGTGCTCACGCTGGTGCGCGGCACCGGGCCACCCGCAGGCTGGCGCGAGCCGCTCGAAAGCCTGATCGGCCTCGCGTTCGGCATCGTCGTCGTGGTGGGCGTCATGCAAGCGGCGTGGCCGACCGACGCGACCACCTCGGCGCGCGCGGCTCTCGCCGACCTGCTCGCCGGGTGCGGCGAGCGGATCGACGCGCTCCTCCGGCCTGGGCGCCGCGAAGCCGGGGCGACCCCTCGCGCACGGGCAGCCGCCAGGCGCGCACGCGAGCGCACCGCCGGATTCGTGCACGAGGTCGAGCTGTACGGCACGCAGTTCGGTCGCCCGGCGGAGGACCTGCCCCGGCTCATCCGTCCGGCGCTCGAGCTCGACGCGCTGATCGCCTTCCTCGAGTCGCTCGGGGGCGACGGCGGAACAGGCCCCGGCCGGCCCGCCCGGAGCGACCTTCACCCGGTCGCCAGCGCCCTGTCGCGCGACTGCAGCCGACTCGCCGCCGGCGCGCGAACGCTACCCGGCGAGCGCGAGGTCTGCCTCGAGAGCGAACTCGCCTCCGCGGCGTTCCTGTCGCAGGCGTTGCGGGACCAACACGTGACCCGCGTGGCCCGGCAGGATACGGACCGGCTCGACGGGGATCCGCTCGACGAGGGATTGCCGCTCGCAGCGGCATTGCTCCGCGACGTCGCCCGCAACCTGGCCCGGGACGTCCCGCCCGGGCACCGCCGCGCGGCCTGACATCCGCGCCGCGGGGCGACGGCGTGGCGCGTGCACCGCGCGGGCCCCTCAGGGAAGAACGTCGGCTCGCAGCGCAGCCGCGCCGCGATCGAGATCGGCGTCGATCGTGACTTCCGCATTCGCGCCCGAGCGCAGCGGCAGGTCGTCGGGCCGCTCGAGGAACGTGACGCGAACCGGAAAGCGCTGCGCGAGGCGCACCCAGTCCAGCGTCTGGCTGACCCGCGCGAGCCCGTACCCTGCGGTCTCCCCGTCGACCTGCTCGATGCCGGCGCTGACGCCCTCGACGACGCCGGTGAACGCGCGCCCGGGGTACATGTCGACGGTGATCCACGCGCGCTGTCCGGGGCGGATGTCGCGCACGTAGGTCTCCATGAAGTTGGCGGTCACCCACCAGTCCCGGTCCTCGACCAGTGCGAACAGCTCCTGGCCGCGCCTCACGTACGTCCCGACACGGACCAGAAAGTTCGTGACCGAGCCGTCAGCGGGGGCCGGCACCTCGGTGTACGACAGGTTCAGCTCCGCTGCCCAGAGGTCCGCTCGGGCGAGCTCGAGCTCGGCCTGCGCCGCACGCAGCGACGCGAGGTCGCTGTCGCGCTTCTCGCGCGAGACGAACTGGTCGCGCGCGAGTCGCTCGCTGCGCTGCAGGATCTGCTGCGCGTCGTACACCTCGGCCTCGGCGCGTCCGACCTTGCCCGCCGCCCGTGCGGCGATCGCCTCGTAAGGTGCGCGCTCGATGCGGAACAGGATCTCGCCCTTGCGCACCCGCTGGTTGTCCCGGACGAGCAGCTCGGTGATCGGGCCGTCGACCTGCGCGGCAATGCCGACCACGTTCGCACGAACGTAGGCGTCACGGCTGTGCGGGAAGCGGTGCTGCTCCTCCCAGCTCCACCATCCGGCCCAGACCGCGGCCACGAGCAGCGCGAGAACGACCGCCAACCGGAGCACGCGCAGCATCTCGCGTCGAACTGTCGCGCTCATCCTCGTACCGCCCCCACGTCCTCGCCGATCGCTCGCAGCAGAACCGCATGGCCCGTGAACAGGTCGGTCTGCGCCATGACCCGCACGGCGCGTGCGTTCGCGTACTGGGCCAGCCCGTTCTGCAGCTCGACCACGTCGCCAACCCCTTCGCGGTACGTCGCGAGCGCCGCACGATAGGACTCGCCAGCGGTCGCAAGCAGGACGTCGCTCGCGCGCACCCGCGCCAGAGACGTCCGGAAGTCGTGATAGGCGCGCCACACCTCGGCGACGACGCTCTGCGTCCGGTCGCGCAGCGCTGCGTCACTCGCCGCCCGGCGCGATTCGGCCCCGCGCAGCAGGTTCCAGCGCTGGAAGCCCTGGAAGAGTGGGACGTTCACCTCGATCCCGTAACGGTACTGGTCGAACGCGCCGTCGTTCGGACCGCCGAACTGCGGCGACTGCCGGTTGTAGCTGGCTCCCGCGACCAGCTCGGGCAGAAACGCAGCGCGCGCACCGGCGATCTGCGCCTCCGCGCGCAGCAGCTGTGCGCGCGCCGCCCCGAGCTCGGGCCGCATCACCTGCGCGCGCGCGATCAGGCCGTCGACGTCCGCCTCGACGAGGTCGAGCGGCAGGTCGGGCGGCAGATCCGCGACCTCGAAGCGCGCGTTCGCGGGCCAGCCGATCGCGGTCGCCAGGGCGCCTCGCGCATTGTCGACCGCGCCCCGGTCCGCGGCCAGATCGAGATCGATCCGCGCCTCGCCGGCGCGCGCCTGGTACACGTCGACGATCGTACCGCTGCCGACCCGCAGGCGCTCTTCCGCCGCGCGCCGCACCGTCTGCGCGTCTTCCAGGCTGTCCTCGTCGGCCTCCAGGAGAGCTTGCCGACCGACCAGCGCGTAGTACGCAGCGGCGACACGCAGCAGCACGTCCTGGATGTTCTGGTCGTAGCGCCAGTTCGCCGCGAAGAGGAGCTGCCGCGCCGACTCCACCGCGGCCTCCCGCTTGCCG
>Ga0172362_10004821_pt1 | contig 11720 bp, 10 predicted proteins | sample LakKivs1_kivu2a2_FD_114534 | JGI IMG/M metagenome (GOLD analysis project Ga0172362, IMG submission 114534) | Sediment microbial communities from Lake Kivu, Rwanda - Sediment s1_kivu2a2 | ecosystem: Environmental > Aquatic > Freshwater > Lake > Sediment | place: Rwanda: Western Province, Lake...
CCCACGAACGGGTCGTTCTTGGCCCTGATGGGCATCGCGGAACGCTGTGTCACCTCGATGTTGCGTTGGTTCACGACGTCCGCGAAGGCCTTGCTTATCTTCTCCTCGAAATCCCCGAGCACTTCCTTGCCCTGAAGCTGCGTGCGGATGGCGAAAGACGTCGACTCGGTCAGAAGCGTCGCCTTCCCCTCGCTGCCCGTCACCTCGCCCGGCTGCGCCAACTCCGTCTTCTCGGCCGCAAGGGCCTGGATCGTTGCGCCTGGAAAACCCGCTTTCTCAACGCGCTGCCGAACCTCCGCCGCCGAAAGGACTTTGGTCAGTTTCAGGTTCGCGATCGAACCCCCCGTGAAGTCTATGTCGAGGTTCTGTTTGCCCCTCTCGAAGAAAAGCCACAGCCCCAGCCCGATCGCCACTATCGAACATGCGATGGCGATGCGCGCGATCTTCATGAACGGGACGTTCGCCCGCGTGAGGATGTGCATCATACTGAGGTCTTTAATCAGCCCGTAGCGGGCCAAGAGTTCGAAAACGACCCTCGTGACGAAGACCGCCGTGAAGAAGCTTATGACGATGCCCATCGAGAGCGTTATCGCAAAGCCCCTCACCGGCCCCGTGCCGTATATGTAGAGGATCGCAGCCGTTGCGAACGTCGTCAGGTTCGAGTCGAATATCGCGGTGAACGCCTTTTCGTACCCGAGCCGCAGGGCCACCGGCAGTTCCCTGCCGAGCCTGCGCTCCTCGCGGAACCGCTCGAATATCAGCACGTTCGCGTCGACCGCCATCCCGATGGTGAGTATTATGCCCGCGATGCCGGGCAGCGTCAGCGTCGCCTGCGAGACCGCCATGAAACTCATCAGTATCAGTATGTTGAGGCACAGCGCCGCGTTCGCCACAATCCCGGCAGCCAGATAATAAACCAGCATGAACGCGACGACCGCTATCGCGGCGACGATGCCTGACCTCATCGCCGACCTTATCGTGGCCGTCCCCGCCGTCGGCCCCACGTATTGCTCGCTCTCAAGCAAGAGCCCCGCCTTGAGGCTGCCGGAGTTGAGCACCGTCACCAATTCCTCGACTTCCTTTCCCGTATAATTTCCGCTTATGATGCCGCGCGTCGTTATGCGGTCCCTCACCTCCGGCGCCGTCTGGATCTCGCCGTTGAGGACTATCGCTATGTAGTCCCTGACGTGCTCGCCGGTCATCCTTCCGAAGGCCTTCGCCCCCGCCGGTTTCATCTCGAAACCCACCGCCGGCAGGCCCTTCTCGTCCGGTTCGCGAAACGCCCTCTTGAGAAGCTCGCCCGTCACGTCGTATCCGTCGTTGATGTCGACCAACAGCCCCTCTGGAACCGGGTTTCCCTGCCTGGCGCTTGCCTCCCGCACCCTCTGCGAATACGGATACCACGCGTAGTTGGACAGCGTCTTTCCGGCCTTCAAAAGGTCGATCTTCGTCGGGTCCTGGGTCTTCGACACTACCCGAAACTCGAGTTTCCCGAGGTTGGTGGCCAGATTGATGACGTCCTTGGTCTGCTCCCGGGAGTAGCCAGGCAGCTGCATCACGATGCGGAATTGGTCCTTGCTCTGTATGAGAAGCCCCTTCTGGTCGGTGGGGTCGATGCGCTTGCGGACTATGTCCACCGTCTGCTCGGTGAGCCCCTGCAATTGGTCCGCCGACATGCCCGTCGTGTCGATCCTGAACAGCAGTTCCGCCCCGCCCCTCAGGTCGATCCCCAGCCGGATCGGTTTCGTGTAAAGCCCCAGAACCGCCAGGCCCACCACCGCCAGAATCACCGTGACTTTCCAGGCAAAAGAACCTTTCATAACCGGCCTTTCGAACTTGTCCCAGACAATCGCGCCGCTGCGCAGGTAAGAACTAATCCTTCGCGCTGTCGTCCTCGTCTTTTGTGATGACGCGCGATATGGCGCTGCGTGAGAAACGAACGCGGACGTCCGCGGATTCGTCGATCTTGAGTGTTACGTCGCTGTCCCGGACGTTTGTGACTACGCCATGAATCCCGCCAATTGTGACCACCTTGTCGTTCTTTTTCAAGGCCTTTAGCATCCCCTGCCGCTCTTTTTCCTGCTTCTTTTGCGGCCTTATCAGCAGAAAGTAGAAGATCAGGAATATCCCCCCGAACGGAATGAGAATCGTGAAGATCCCACTTAGAGGGCTTGTCGGCGGGGCTGTTTGCCCCCCCTGCCCCGCCGCCTGCGCCAGAATCAGCCAGCTCATCAACGCCTCCTTGTCCGTTACCCGCCGAACGCCGCGCCCACCCGGGCGCGGTACGCCTCAAGCCTCCCGTCGCGGATCGCCTCCCGCGCGCCTTCCATGAGCCTCCCGTAAAACCTCAGGTTATGAAGCGACACGAGCACCAGTCCCAATATCTCCCCCGCCTTGAAGAGATGCCTTATGTACGACCTCGTGAATCCCCTGCACGCGTAGCAGTCGCACCCCTCCTCAATCGGACCCCGGTCGCGCGAATACGGGCTGTTCTTCACCTTGATGAGCCCTTCCAAAGTGAAGGCCCACCCGTTGCGCCCGTTTCTCGTGGGCACTACGCAGTCGAACATGTCCGCGCCCGCCGCCACCGCGTCCAAGACATCCGACGGCAGGCCCACTCCCATGAGGTAGCGCGGCTTCCCTTCGGGCAGGAGCTCCAACGTCGCCTCCACCACCTCCCGCATGAGGGCCGTTCCCTCGCCGACGCTCACCCCCCCGACCGCGTAGCCAGGCATGTCGAGGTCGACAAGCCCCAGCGCGCTCTCGCGCCTGAGGTCCGCGTAGGTGCTCCCCTGTACGATGCCGAAGAGCGCCTGGTCGTCCCGCGCGTGACCGTCACGGCAGCGCCTCGCCCACGCGTACGTGCGCCGGACCGACTCCTCCGCCCGGTAGCGTTCCACCGGAAACCCCACGCAGTCGTCGAGTTGCATTATTATATCCGCGCCTAAGAGATTTTGAACCTTAATCGCCTCTTCCGGAGAGACGAAGAGGTTCGTTCCGTCCACGTGCGACCGAAACCTCACCCCCTCGTCGCTCACTTCGGCTAATTCCGCCAGGCTGAAAAGTTGGTACCCTCCCGAATCGGTAAGCATCGGCCCGCGCCACCCCGACCACTCCTGAAGCCCCCCGCACTGCGCTATCGTCTGTGCCCCCGGCCGGATCATCAGGTGATACGCGTTCGCGAGGACAATCCCCGCGCCCGTCGACCGGACCTGCTCGGGGCTCAGGCACTTGACCGTCCCCTGCGTGCCGACGGGCATGAACGTCGGCGTCTCCACCTCTCCGTGCGGCGTCTTGAGCCTTCCAGTCCGGGCTCTTGCGTCTGTAGTGGCGACGCTGAACTCTATCGCGGGCACTGCCTCTCCGCTGGTCAGTAAATTCTTTTCACGCTGGCGCCCGGGTAGTAGTACTCGAGGATCTCCACGAAGTTGAAGCCCCTCGAGGCCATTCCGTTGGCGCCGTACTGGCACAACCCCACGCCGTGGCCATAGCCCCTCCCCTCGAAAATGTAGTTGGCCCCAGACTTGACCACGATGAAGTTCGTGCTGTACAGGCGGCTCGTGCCCACTACCTGTCTCAGGACGTACCCGGCCAGTTGCTTGGTCCCGCCGCTCGCCACGATCTCGACCGTGTCGACCCATCCGCCGGGGATCGTCTTCGTAACCCTTATATCCTCGAGGCTCCCCGAAAGGTAACCCGCCTTCGCGAGCGCCTGCTCGATCTCCGCCGCTGAAATCGCTATCGCCCAGCGGTAGCGCTTCGAGGCCTTGCAGTAGTCGCACTTGACTCCCGAAAGCGGCGGTATCACCGGCGCCCCCCGCAGGTACGCCGCCCCGACCGTGTATCCCCCGCACGTACTGAAGAAAAACGCCGGCAGGAACTGCCAGTCGTAAACCACCACCGTCCCGCGCGTGCGCTCGGACGCCAGCCGCGACGCCGCAGTAGTGCCGCTGAGGCCCCGGTAGACCTGATCCGACACGTCGTCCTTGACGTCGTAGACTTGCAGCCGCCTCTGTTTCATCTGCCACAGCGCGAAGGTCCGCGCCGCGACCGCCTGCGTCTGCAGCGCCGACCGTTCGAAGTACGACGGCATCTCGCACGTGACCACCCCCGCCACGTAGTCCTCCATCAACACGAAGTTCACCGCCGCCACAGACTCGCCCCGCTTGACCAGCGCTATCTGACCGGGGTAGACCGTGTCGCCGACCTTTATCTGGTCGTCGGCGTCCGGCACGAGGATCACCGCGGGGGTACCCCACTGCGTGTTGCCTATCGTCACCGAGGTCTGGGTGAAACCGACCGGAGTCTTGTCGATCCCGATGCTGCCGAGGACGTCTTTGGCGTCCTGCGACCACACGGCGACCTCGCGTGCCGCCGACACGAAGATCGGCTGGGCCCTCGTGGCGACCCCCACCAATACCCGCACCGGGCGGATCTCGATCCTGACGTTCTCCACCCTCGGCACGTTCACCGGCGGCTCTATGTGCGCGCACGAGAACACCGCCACGACCGTCAGCGGCAAGAGCATCGCGAAGACCACCCTCTTCATCGGTGTGCGTCTGCTCACTTCAAAATACACGGGTCTATTCCCCGGCCCCCTCGACGTCTCGGCCAAACCTCTCGTATTCGCTCCAGATGCAGCCGCAGTACTGCTGCCGGTAAAGGCTCCTGCGTTTTGCCTGTTCTATCCCGAGCGCGAGCCTTCCCCGCCAGTCGCGGTACACGAACTCGATCCCCTCCCGCGCTGCGGCCGCCCGTCCTGCCTCGGCGACGGCCTCGTGTTTCTGGTGGGAACTCGCCAAGAGCGTCGTCGTAAACGCCCCGATACCCTCGCGCGCGGCGGTTCTCGCCGCCTCCTCCAGCCGCACCGCGTAGCACGCCTCGCACCGGCCCCCCGCCGCGCTCAAGATCCTGTCAAGGTACAACTGAAGGCCGTACTCTTTATCGGCCAACAGCCTCACCTTGTGCGCCTCGGCCGCCGTTTCCGCGGCGCGAAGCCTCTTCGCGAACTCGCGGTATGGGTGGACGTTCGGGTTGTAGAAAAACGCTGTGACGCCGTACCCCTCGTCGAAGAGCGCCCCGATCACGGCCTCGAAGCAAACGCCGCAGCAGGTATGGACGAGGATTTCGCCTTTGTCGGCCAACGGAAGCCCCCTACCCGAAGAGCCCTCCGGGCGAATCCGATCCGAGGTGCGAAAATGCCCTCTCGGTGGCCACGCGGCCGCGCGGCGTCTTGGTAAGCATCCCGATCTGCATGAGAAACGGCTCGTACACCTCTTCTATCGTCGCTTCCTCCTCGCCCACGGACGTCGCGATGGTCTTGAGGCCCACCGGGCCGCCGCCGTGCTGGACGAGGCACGCGAGTATCCTGCGGTCCATCGCGTCGAGGCCTATTTCGTCTATGCCTAACCGCTCGAGCCCCGACTCGGCCGTCCCCGCGTCGATCGCCTTCTTGCCGGCGACCTCGGCGAAATCCCTCAGCCGCCGCAGGAACCTGTTCGCCAGCCTCGGCGTCCCACGCGCCCGACGCGCTATTATCTCCGCCGCCTCGTCGTCCACGCCTATCGCGAGTATCCCAGAGGAACGGACCACTATCTGTTTTAGGTCCTCCCACGGGTAGTAGTCGAGTTTCTCGAGCACCCCGAACCGCGCTCGAAACGGCGCCGTCAGAAGCCCCTCGCGCGTCGTCGAGCCGATGAGCGTGAACTTCGGCAGTTCCAGCCGCACGCTCCTTGCGCTTGCCCCCGTGTCGATCACGATGTCCAGTCGGAAATCCTCCATGGCCGCGTAGAGGTACTCCTCCACCGCCCTGCCGAGCCGGTGGATCTCGTCGATGAAAAGGACGCTGCCGGGCGCGAGGTTCGTCAGTATCCCGGCCAGGTCAGCCGGCCGCTCCAGCGCCGGGCCCGTCGTGTGCCGCAGCTCCGTCTCGAGCTCGTTGGCGATGATGCCCGCCAGGGTCGTCTTCCCGAGCCCCGGCGGCCCCGAAATGAGTATGTGGTCGAGTACCTCGCCGCGGTTTCTCGCCGCCCGCACGTACACCTTGAGGTTCCCCACCACCCCACCCTGCCCGACGAATTCCCCGAACGTCCGCGGCCGCAGGAACTGCTCGAGACCGAGCTCCTGGCTGGTCGCCGTCGCGGACGATATCCTCTCATCGGACAAGACTTGTTCGCCCTCCCGCCTGCACCCCGAGTCCTAACCCCGCAGTACGATCCGCACGATCTCGGCCACCGCGGTGGACGGGTGTTCCGTTCGCGCCTTCTGAACCGCTTTCTCCGCCGCCCCCTTCGGAAATCCCAGGCTCACCAGCGCCATGACCGCATCCCTCTCGGTCGCCGCACCCGGCTCCTCTTCCGTCAGAAACCTCTCCTTGAACGCCACAATGTCGTCCTTGATCTCAGCCACTATCCGCCGCGCGGTCTTCGCCCCCACCCCGCGGATGCGCTCGAGCGCCTCGTAATCCTCCCCGGCCACCGCCCTCGCGAAGTTCTCCGCCGTCGTCCCGCTCATTATCGCCAGCGCCGAAGCCGGCCCGATCCCCTTGGCCCCCACGAGTATCCTGAAGAGCACCCTTTCCCTCTCCGTGGCGAAACCGAAAAGCCTCAGGTCGTTCTCCCGCACCGCAAGGTGAGTATAGAGGAGGACCGGCCCTTCCGAGGGAATGCGCTCGTACGTGCTTACCGGGATGCTGACCACGTAACCCACGCCGCCGGTCCTTATCACGGCCTCGGTCAAGTCCTTCCTGATAAGTTCGCCGGCTATGTGGTCGTACAATTATCCATGCCCCTTAGCGAGAGAACCCCGCCTCACTGCGCCAGCGTCAACCCGTAGGTCGCGAGTTTCTTCTTGACCTCGGTTAACGACGTGCTGCCGAAGTTCCTCGCTTCCATCAGTTCTTTCTCGCTCTTGGCGACGAGGTCCCCTATGGTGTTGACGCCCAGTATCTGCATGCAGTGCTGGCTGCGCACTGAAAGGCCCAGATCGTCCACCGACCGCGCCAGGACCTTCGCGTGGTCTATCGTCTTCTTGCGCAGCCCCTTGACCTTCGCCGTGGGCTTGCCCTCCTCGCCCTCGAGCGCCTGGCCGAGTCTGAGGCCCTTGCTCGTCATCATCTGCTTTATCTCGTTTAGCGACGTCTCCCCGAAGTTCTTGAACGCCAACAGTTCCGTCTCCGTGATGCGCGTGAGGTCCCCGACCGTCCTCACGTTCATCTTCTCGAGGCAGTTGCGGCTGCGCACCGAGAGTTCGAAATCCGATATCGGCGTCTCGAGGACCTTGTTGCGCCGTTCCCGCCGCTTCTGCTGCTCCTCGTCGAAGAACATGTCCTTAGACGCCTCCGCGTCCTTGAGGTAGAGCCTCGCGCGCAGGTTCACCGGGTGCCGGTCGTGCACCATTTCAAAGCACCTGTACGCCTCGGCCTCGCGTCCCATCTCCTCGTACAGCAGTCCCAGGTTCATGAGCGCCCTGCTGCGCACCGGTTTCACCTGTATGCAGCGCCTGTAATACTCCAGCGCCGTATCGTTGTCGCCGTGCAGGTCGGCCTGGTACGCCAGCCGGAAAAGCGCCTCCACGTTTGTCCCGTCGAGTTCAAGGGCCTTGCGGTAACACTCCTCGGCCGCCCGCGTGTCGCCCTGCATGTCCGCCAATATCCCGGCCTGCGCCAATAGCGCCGCGTTGTCCCCCGCTTTCTGCAAGCCCTCTTTCACGGCCTGCGCCGCCGCCTGGTGCTGGCCTTGCCTGCGCAGCGCTTCGGCCAGGGTCGCGTGCACCTCCGCGCACTTCGTCTTGCCCGCCGCCGTCCTCAGGGTCGCCGCCGCCTCGTCCGGCATCCCACGCGCCAGCAAGCACTTGGCCGCGACGAACTGCGCAACCTCGCTTGATTTCTCCGCCCGCGCGATCTCCAACGCCCTGTCGCACCACCCTTGAGCCCAGTACGCGGCCGCAAGCGCAGTCCTCTGTTTCGCGCCCGACGCGCCCGACTCCAATTTCGACACGAATTCCTTAAGCGCGGCCCTTGCCTCCCTGGAGGAGAAGGCCTGTTTCCTCAGCGCAAGGACCTCCGACGCCCCGAGGTCATCCTTTAAGAGCAGGCCCGCGTAGTCCCAAACAACGGCATTGGTCATGTTTTCCTCCGTTTGGCCTTCCAATGAACGGCATGTGCCCGGCGCCAAGCCTCCGCCCGGCAGTGTGAGAATTGTAACCCTTCGTCCATGAAAATTCAATAGCCTTTGACATTGGGGCCCCTCGGCGCTATTCTGGGGCACTCCGGCCGAGGCGCCGTTCGACGAGAATGACTGCGCCTTTGCCGTGCGGCGCGCCGAAAAGTCGCCTTGGGCCTCGTGTTGTTGTTTAGCCGCGGCGCCGCCTTCCTGAAAGCAGGGCAACAAGGAGAACATGAACGTGCTCACCCGCCGGGCGCCTCTGAATGTCTGCCTGCTTGCCCTCGCGCTGTTCCTGTCCGCGGCCGGCTGCGTCACGAGGACCACGCGCACGACCTACGTGCCTGCGCCCGCGAGCCCCCCGCCAGCCGAACTTCTCGCCTCAGAGGCCCCGTCCGCTGCGCTTGCCGGTTCCACCGGGCCGGTCTCGCCCGAAACACCCGCCGCCGCGCAATCGACCCAAGAGCCCCTCGTTTTCGCCGCCGAGTCCCCTGCCCCGGAGAAACCCGAGCCCGGCTCCCTTCCCTCGTCCGAAGAGCCCTCTCCCGGCCCGACCCAACCGCCCGCGCCGGCCGGCGAGTCCGCGCTCGACGAACAGTACCTAAGGGCGCAGCTGGCCAGCGAACAGAAAGCCCAGCTCGAACAGGTACGCCAGAGAATATCCTATCCCGACGAGCTCTCCGGCGGCGCCCTCATAAAGTCCGCGCAGAAGCCCGGCGAGGTCACGCTCTTCTATCCGCTTCGCGCCGTCGGCGCCGTTTCCGTGGATCTCGACCCCGCAAAGCGCACCGTCAAGATCACCCCGCCCAACGACGCTGCGATAAAACCCCTAACCGACACGCTTGCCAAGTACCTCGATCCCGAAAAGGAGAGCGTTGCGTGGTATCCCGTACGCAATATGCTCGAGATACACGCGCTCGAGGAGAACGTCACCTTCATCCTGGACCTGTTGGAGTTCCTTGACGCCCCGAATAGACAGGTCATCATCGAAGCCCGCATCTGGGAACTCACCGACGCCCAGGACTCGCAATTGGGCTCCCGCGTCAACGTCGCAAAGCGCACCGGCAGTGGCTCCTTCTTCAATATGTTCGACACGCGCTTCGATGCCCAGGCGTTTATCGATACGCTCACCTCCGGCCGGCCCTACGAGGGCAGCGTCCTCGAGTTCGTCACCGCCGCGGATGCCAACCACGCGCACCTCGATATCGTCCTGCAGCTGCTCAAGGGCATGGGCCACGCCGACCTCCTCTCGCAGCCGAGGATGCGCGTTACTACCGGACATACCGCGCGCATCATGACCGGCGAACAGGTGCCCATACAGACTGCCAAGGTCCTTCTCAGCGGCAGCGAGATAACGACCACTTACAAGGACGTCGGCGTCCAGTTGTACGTCACCCCCACTATCGTCGCCCCCGACGCGATCACCGTTGACGTCCTGCCCACCGTCAGCGAGGTAGTCGGCTACAGCGACCCCGGCCCGACCGGCATCTCCAACCCGATCATCGCCACCCGCGAGGCGCAGACCCAGGTCACCGTCGCCAACGGCGAACTCATCAGCATCGGCGGCCTCGACCAGATCAGAAAGACCATCACCGAGACCAAGGTCCCTCTCCTCGGCGACATACCCCTCCTGGGCTACCTCTTCAAGAGCAGGCGCGAGAACACCAAGCAAGTCCGCCTGCAAATCCTCATCCAGCCCACCATAGCCGGCACTGAGTCCCGCATCGTGATTCCGGAACTCATAACCCCCGCGCCTGCCGCCCCGGTCAAATAGTCCCTGCCAAAGTGACAGTCGCGCCTGCGCCCGTGCGAGGCCAACGCCATTTTGACAGGACGCCTCTCTGGCCCCACTCGTCTGCGTAACTCCTGTGCTGGTAATCACTTGCCATAAGATGGGCAGTTGCCGCAGCCGCCCGGTCCCGCGCGTCTTGGCACGACATTTGCTCTCTTTCAAGAGGGGAAACCCTTTTCGGACGAAAGAGTTGCCGTGATGGACGTAAACGTAAGCCCTGCGGGCCGCCTGAGCGTGCTCGTCGCCGAGAGCCAGGAAGTCTTGCGGCGGGAGTTGTCCGCCGCCCTCGGGCAAATGGGCCTCTGCATTTACGAGGCCGGCGGCGGCTCGGAGACGCTTGACATCGTCTCGACCGTGAAAGTCCACGCGCTCGTGCTGGATTTCGATATGCCCGACCTTACGGGGCTTGAGACCGTGCGCGTCATAAGGACGTTTCAGGAGGTGCCGCCGTATCTGCTTTTGGCGTCGGTGGTGACGCGCGGCCTGCAGATGGCCGCCCTGGACGGGCACGCCACAAGCGTTTTGCCCAAGCCCGTGGACACGGGGCTCTTGTCGGACATCGTCCAGACGATGCTCATGCGCTCCTATGGCGGCCGGTGGGCGCGCTGATAGGCAGGGCTTTTTTGCCTTTTTGTATGGGTTTGTCTATAGAGGGAAAGGAGACGGGTTGCGATGAAGATCAAACCGCTTGGCGACAAGGTTCTTGTCAAGAGATTGGAGGCCGAGGAGGTCACCGCCGGGGGCATCGTCCTCCCCGACACCGCAAAGGAGAAACCCAAAGAGGGCAAGATCATCGCGCTCGGGCGCGGCCGCCAGTTGAAGGACGGCTCCTACGCGGCGTTCAGCGTCAAGACCGGAGACAAGGTGCTTTTCAGTTCCTACGCGGGTACCGAGGTCAAGATTAACGGGGAGGAGTACCTCGTGATGGGCGAAGAGGACATCCTCGCAATCGTACAATAGGCAGGAGGAAAAGATGGCAGCGAAAAAGATCCTTTACGATCAGGAGGCCCGCGAGGCCGTCCGCCGCGGCGTCAGGAAACTCTCCGAGGCGGTCAAAGTCACCCTCGGCCCCCGCGGCCGAAACGTCGTCATTCAGAAATCCTTCGGCGCCCCCACCGTCACCAAGGACGGCGTCACCGTCGCCAAGGAGATCGAACTCGAGGATTCCTACGAGGATATGGGCGCCCAGATGGTCAAGGAGGTCGCCTCCAAGACCTCCGACGTCGCCGGCGACGGCACCACCACCGCGACGCTTTTGGCCGAAGCGATATTCGACGAGGGCCTCAAGAACGTCACCGCCGGCGCCAACCCCATCGGCCTCAAGAAAGGCATCGACGCCGCCGTCAAGGCCGTCGTCGCCGACCTCAAGAAAATGTCCAAGCCCGTCTCCGGCCGAAAGGAAATCGCCCAGGTCGGCGCCATTGCCGCCAATAACGACCGCGAAATCGGCGATATGATCGCCGAGGCCATGGAACGCGTCGGCAAGGACGGCGTCATCACCGTCGAAGAGGGCAAGTCCCTCGAAACCGCCGTCGAATGGGTCGAGGGCATGCAGTTCGACAAGGGCTACATCTCCCCCCATTTCGTCACCAACCCCGAGACCATGGAATCCATCCTCGACGAACCCTACGTCCTCATCCACGAGAAGAAGATTTCCTCCGTCAAGGACATGATCCCGCTTTTGGAGAAGGTCGCCCAGGCCGGTAAGCCGCTCGTCGTCATCGCGGAGGACATCGAGGGCGAGGACCTCGCGACGCTCGTCGTCA
>Ga0172362_10004822_pt1 | contig 11720 bp, 9 predicted proteins | sample LakKivs1_kivu2a2_FD_114534 | JGI IMG/M metagenome (GOLD analysis project Ga0172362, IMG submission 114534) | Sediment microbial communities from Lake Kivu, Rwanda - Sediment s1_kivu2a2 | ecosystem: Environmental > Aquatic > Freshwater > Lake > Sediment | place: Rwanda: Western Province, Lake...
TGGCCGAAGATGCGGAACGTCTCCATGATTGCGGGGCCGATGTGTTCAGCCACGGTCACGCCGCCTACAAGGATGCGTAGTCTGATGTGCTTCGGGTTCGCGGGTGCGGTCGCGTTCGTGGTCTGCGCAAAGTGGTTCCATGAGAAGGCGTAGCCTGCCCATTCAACCAGCAAACTTCCACCGCGATTTCCGGTGAGTGTAATGGTCGGGAGTGACTGCCAGCCGCCGTTGTAGTTCTGGAAGGTGCCGCACTCCCACTGAGTACCGGATACCTGATCGGAGCGGACGTTCACCTGCTCCCCCTCCATATCGGCCACGGTCGGGAAGCGTACCCCCAGCGTCGCAGGCGCCCATACCTGCACCAGCGCGTTCGCGGGAACGATGTCCTTGTCAAAGGCGTTGAGCGGTAGCTGAGTGCGGTCAAGGGTAGTGAAGCTACCGCCTGCATCGCTAAGCTCGAGATTCGGCAGATCGGGCGTCAGCGTGCCGCCAGTACGGGCCTGAAAGCGGGTCCATGTTTTCACGGCAACTCCTTTAGATCAAGCCAGTTTACCCGCGATGACCTGAGTTCCATCGCTGGCGAAGGCGAGATCCCAGCCGATGAAGATGACATCATCAGCAGTCTCGAATTCCCAGCAAAAGCTGAAGGCTTTACCGGGGGCCACGGCTACGCGCAGAGGAACCAGCCTTTCGCGCGACCAAAGGGCAGTTCCATCCATGACTGCGGAGTCAAACACCGGGAGGTCGGCAGTAGTGGGCGGCTGCGCTTTATAGGTGCGTTCTTCAACGGCTGTAAACCCACCATCTCTGAAATGGCGTACAGTTATCTCAGCATCTCCAGTAGTTAGTAAATGAACAACGACATACTGTACCTGCTTTAATGTAGCTGCCTCGCCACCATCCCACCATGCAGTCCGGTAGACCGAAGTGGGAGCAGCGCCGTATACGAAGGCATCTTCATCGACTGACCCGCCCAGCGCGCGTCTCGCGCTCATCACGAAGATGCCGGCCTCGACTGGAGCGTTCCCGGCGCTGGCTTCGAACCCGCGATTATGGCCGAAGATGGGTGTGCCGGAGGCATCCACGGTGATGGAGCCGACCGGCCAATCTGCGAGGCCTGTATCGGCGTTCGGCGGCCGGGTAGTCCATGTAGAACTCTCCAGCCTGTCCGTTTTATCGAGATGAAGAATAAGACCATAGTTAGGCCTGTCATAGCCATCAGCGGGGATCCATAGCTGGTACTCCCGCTGCTGAGGCCAGTAGCAGGCGTAGGCGCGGGACTCGCAGCCGCGCGTAATGCGCGCGATCTCTTCGCGGATTGTGGGCGAAACAAACACGGCCTCGATGGTGGAGCCGCTGGAAGTGATGGTGCCACGAATGGCATACACCCCATCCCGCGCGAGAAAAAGCAGTCCGAGGCCGGGTACGGCTGCGATGGAGTGCGCTGCGAGACAGCCGATGCCGGGAACAGCCGTGACTACACTGAAGCCACCATCTTCCCGCCGCACGCCGACATCAACGCTGTTTTCGCGAAAGATGAACAGCGCGCCTGCATGAGCGACCATCCCGGTGATGCCGCCGCCTTCGCCAGTCAGGCTGAAGGCGTTGATGACGGGGAACTGCTCGATCAGGTTCTCTTCGCTGTAGTAAAGCGAGGCTGAGTCATCGGGGCCACCATCCAGCCAGATGCGCCCCTCCCAGTACGCGCTGAACCGCGCGCGCGGCGCGGGCATGACGCCGGTCGGGATGACGGGTGCAGGCGAGATCAGGTTAACAGGCCGCACTGATTCAACGTGTAAAAGGTCAAAGTTGTTACGAATGAGTGTAGTAAAATATAGGCTATCATCACCAGCATCAGGAGAATCTTCATGGAGGTTCTTTGTTCTGTATATTTTTCTTGCAACTGTTCCTTCAGGGCCACGGGGAATACTGGAAGCGAAGGCGTACCAGAAACCAGAGGCGGTATCTGGAAGCTCCCATGAGACGCTGCCGATGTCGCTGATGGGGCCTTCGGAGCCGGTGTCCGTGATGAATGAGACAGCAATATTAATAGTAGCGCCGGTGTCGAGCGATGCCCCGCCCAGCGAGAAGCCCATGCCCCAGCGCGAACCGGGCGTGACTACCGGATCCACGCTGTCCGGGTTTCGGGGATACCAGAAGTGGGTGCCCACCTCCTCTTGCGAAGTAGTGGGCGTATCGAGCGGGGTGACCGTGTACGGCTGCGGAGCGGGGGGCTGATTCTGGAAACCGAAGTCTCGCGCGACTGAGGCGATGGCCCCGCTGCTTTCAGCGGCATCGCCCAGCGGCCACGGGTAGGCGAGAAGAGGCCAGTCATGGCCGTTCGTGATCAGCGTGCCGTGCGGGGTGTTTGTGTACCAGCTCGAACTCTCAGTCGGGCGGGGAACGTGCCTGTTCTGCGCGATCACGCGGAGAAGGCGCTGTTGCCCTGACTGGTAAAAGAGGATCAGGTTGCCTCCCTCTTCAAACAGCACGCTCTCGCGCGCACCGCGCGCGAGATCCTGCGCGGCATGAATCGAGTAAATGAAGGTAGTGGCCTGGAAGGGCTGAAAGAGGTCGGCTGTATCGGGGATGTATTTCTCATAGCCCAGGCGCGTGCTGAACCCTCCGGTGCGCTGATCGACCGTCAAGTTTTCCGCGCGATTTGCGTTCATAAACTCCTGCGGCTCGCGCGTGTCGAGGCCGCCGGCGCCCTTCGGGGTCAGTGCAGCGAGGGTCTGCTTCATGCTTCACCTTTTAAGGCGTAAATCTTACTGGCCCATACCAGGGAGGCGGGTATGCGCCTGCCATGCCCCCGCGAACGATGCGCCTCGGAGGGGAACCGAGATACCGCTGTTCCATACCGCGCAGAAGAATGTCTTTCTTTCGCAGGTAGGTCTGAGCGAGGGGCAGGTTATCGAGCTTCGTGGCGATCTGCTCCAGCGCGGTATAGGCGATGACCTGCGAGTGCGCTTCGGGAATAAGCGGGGTGTCGGTATCTTCGAGCATCTGCTCTGGAGCCCGGACGTACCTGATGCGCATGAGCGAGTCGGCTGAAGGATGCGGGTACAGCCTATAGCAGCGGTACGCGCCGTTTGAGGGGACGTACTTTATCGCGCGAGTTTGGAAGGTCTGAGACTGGAGGTAGCTCAGGCTCAGGTCGGGCGTCAGGGTCACGGCGCCGGCGGGGCTGATGGTGTCGCGGTTCGCGGTTCCAGAACCGACTGCACCCGCGATGCGAACGGGGGCGTAAATGCCGGCTTCGGGACAGGTGAAGTAGTAGCGGCGGTACAGGCCGCTGACGTTCGGAAGAGTCTCGGGGGTGAAGGTCAAGGTCTGGAGGGCGGTCAGGCTGTATGTCGCTACCGCGCTCAGTCCGCTTTCCCGCCCACCGCTCACGCCTTCACGGTACGCCGAAGGGGTCGGGTACTCGGGAGCGGAGACGTTCACCATGAAGACGTTGATGGTCCGCACTCCCTGCGCGACGCCTACAGCCGTGGCGATGCCGTTCGCTACCCGCGGCGCGGAGATGCGCGTCGCGGGGAAGGGAATGAAGGCCGTGGGGGTGCCCAGCATGGTACGGTCATACTGCCACGCATCTTCCTCGAATTGAGATAAGGCAATCTGGTTTCGTGGAAGTCCGTCAGTGATGTCTTGCACGTTCATCAGCGTGACGGCATCAGCCGGGAGCCAGACATCCCTCATGCGGAAGGTGGCATCATAGGTGCCAGTTGCCCCGCGAAAATCAGAGGTGAAGGTCAGCGCGTTGGTCGCGCTGACCCAGGCTACAGTGTTGCTAAACTCATCGCCATTTGAATCAGTGATAATACATTCAGAGCCATCTAGAATAGAGCCTGGAAGAATGGTGTTAGTAGATAACGGGAAAGATGCGCCAGTGGTAACGGAGGCAGAGCCGTTGCTCACGCCGACGGAGATGGTCTGATCAGTGTAAACCTGAGCGATGCCCTCTTTTTGCGCGAACTCCCAGGGTCGATCAGTCAGTACCCGCGACTGCGCGTCATTCAGCAACTTATTTAGCTGTGAGATATATGTCTCATTACTGGGATCCCAGTCGAGAAGGTTGGCGCAGAAGGCTCTAAGGTCTGCGAGGTTCATCAGTACCTCCTGGCGCTGAGTATAACGGACAAACGGGCCGGGGGCTGCGCGTGGCCTCCCCCGACCCGTGGATGTTTACCGCAGATCAGAACTGCTTATAAACCAGAACAGCGCCGACGTTGCCCGCCGAAGCGGCAGCGAGGGAGACGCCGCACGCGCCGGCGGTATCAGCCGCAGCGAGGGCTACAGCGCGACCGGCTTGGGTGTTGTCCACCACCAGGGCGATGCCAGCGGCGTTGACCGCGGCCGCCACGTTGGCGGACTCGACGAAGCCGGCGATGCAGACCTCGACGGTATCACCCGCGGCAGCAGCGGCGGTCAGGGCGACGCCCACGACCAGCGGGTTGCCATTGGCGAAGGCGGCGGACGCCTGGATGGCAAACAGCACCTTGTTGGCGCCGGTCTGGCTGGTGTCGACCTGAACCCAGTCACCGGCGGTGATCGCGGCACCGGCGATGAAGGTCTCAGTCTGCCGGCGGTTCGAGGTGGAGGCCGGCTCGCCGGACTCAAGGAACTGGACGAGGGTGGAAGTCGCCATGTTGATCAGGCCTCCGCGTTGAGAAGGACGCAGCTGGAAGCGAGGTGGCCGGTCACGAGCTGGCACGAAACCAGAACGCGCGCGGTCAGCGTCGCAGTACCGGGGATGGGGGTTAGCTCGCTAACGTCGAACTCGCCGCCCTGATCGAAGTAGAACTGGTTCATATCGGACGAGATCGCGTAGGCGCTAACGTTGGCACCCGCGGCGTTGGCGAAGCCGAGGCGGTTATCGACGTACACCTTGGCGCCGCGCCACATCGCCACCATCTCAGAATCCACCAGCCCGTCGCGACCGCTGACATCCATGTAGCGGTAGGCGTCAGTCAGGAGGGACTGGAAGACGCTGAAGCAGTTGGGCGACATAAAGATGATGTCGGGCCGCTTGCCGTTCGGGTGGAACAGGCTCGCCCGGATCATCAGGGTGTCGAGGTGGCTGAGGTCGAAGGCGCCGGAGCTGTTGAACACCTGATTCTGCCAGTTGTCCGAGGCGAAGGTGCCCTTGCTCAGACCGCCGACCGTGTTGGTGGCCTGCGCGCCGAAGGCCGCGGCCTGCATCCAGCCGGTGGTATCGACCGCCAGGGTGGCGGTGCCCATGCCGTTGAGGGTCTGGAGATCGGGCAGGATCGCGGTCTGGCCCGAGAAGATCCGGTCTGACATCGCTGTACGCAGCGAGATCATCACGTTCTTCATTTTCTCTTCAAGGATGGAGACTACGGCGAGGTCACCCTTCGACCGAAGCGTCTCCACCTCGGAGACCACGATGGGCTGAACGAAGTTCGCCCACTCGAAGTTCGCCTTGCGGAAGGGGTCGGTCACGGCGAGGCTGACGGGGTTGAAGCCGCTGCCGCTGAGGTTCGTGATCTGCGAGTGCTGACCGAGGATGACGGGCTGCTCGATGCGCTGACCGCCGGTCACGCGCTTCACCGAGCCCGCCGCGTCAAGTGCGCGGAACAGCGGGGTCGAAGTGAAGCTGTTATCGATCAGTTTATCGCGGAGAATCGGTAGAACGGTAGAAAGGACACTGTTCGGGGGAGCCATTTTGGCCTCCAGAGGGGGTTAGAACTGACTTCTGGCGTGCCCTCATCCGGGTGCCCTACAGGTAGCGCCGTGTTCCAGAGGAGGGCACTACCTGCAAGGGCAACTTACACGCGCTGTTTACGTTCGGCAAGAGACTTTGCATACGCCAGAATTTGTTCTGGCGTTGCTTTCTTCAGGTCTGCCGGAGACATCTTGATCGGCGCCTCTGGCGGCGGCCTGCGTGCGGGCGCGGTGATCGCGGCGGCCTTCTTCGCCGCCGCGCGCTGAGGATTTACAGGCTGAAGGGTAGGTGCTGCCTGTCTGTTCAGTCTGCCTTTTACAGCGTAATAGGCAGTCTCCAGATCAAGGGCATCATTCTTTCGCAGTATCTCAGCTACACCTGACTTCACCTCGGCATCTTCGAGAAGGTCGGGATGGGCCTGAGTGAAGCGGTCGAACTCCATATCGGCCTGGGCTGCGCGGTACTCGCTTTCCACAGGCGCGAGTGCTTCAGCCAGCCTGCGCGAGACTTCGGCTTCGATGCGGGCCTGAATGGAGTCAGGGTTCCAGCTATCGATCTCGGGGAGTTCAGCCTGTGGCGCGGTGGCGAGGGAAGTGATCGACTTGCGCCATGCTTCCCGTTCAGCCGCGAGTGCCTTTCTTTCATCCGCGAGTTGCTGCGTCTTGCGAGTGACCATGCCCTGTAAACCGCGGGCGAGGGACTGTAGGTCAGGCGGGAGCTTCTTCACCTCATCAGCCCATGACAGGCCCTTTGAGTCAGGAGCGCTTTCCTGCGCGACTTCTGCGGCTTCGGCCACGGGCTCAGCGGCGCTTTGCTCAGTAGGCGGCTCAGTAGCGGTGGCCGGGGCCTGAAGGGCCTGGGCGGCTGCGAGTGCTTCGGCTGCGATGCTCATATAGACTCCCTTGGGATGGTCTAGAAAAAGTGGGTTCAGCGCTTCATGCGCTTGCGGAACAGGTCGGCCTCAGTCTCTTCGACCTCGCCATCATCTTCCTGTTCAGCGCGCTCGAACTCAAAGGTATCCTCATCCTCCATTTCCTCTTCCTGCATTTCCTTTACAGGTAGCTCTTCAGCCGCCATTTCCTCTTCAGGCATGGCCGGCTCTTCTTGCAGGAACTTCTTAAAGCCGGGATCGCGGGCGAGGGACAGGAGATGGGCGGCGATAGCTACCAGCGCCTCATCGGTGACCGCGGACTTCAGGCTGACCGGGAAGGGCTCGCCATAATCTTCGGCGGCCTGCTCCATCATGGCGAGAACGCGCACTACTTCACCCGGCAGTCTCGCAGCGGGGGCATCGCTGATCTCGAGTTTGACGGGAGCGCCAAAGACCATGCTGGCCTTCGCGGCGGCATCAAGCAGGTTCTTCATCACCTTGCCGCTGAACGGCCTGCGCGGGGCAGGGATCTCGGTCATCAGCGCGGCTTCGAGTGAATCATCTGCGCTCATGGCGGCCTTCTTGAGTTCAGCGGGCATTTTCATAACGATTCTCCGGGAGTGGAAGGTAGCTCAGGCGGGGGCGCGGCGGGAGTAGTGAACGTGTCGGGGAGATTAAATGCGCGGACAAGTTCCTGTAGAAGTGCGCTGGCGGGAGCGCCCAGCTGAGACAGGGCAGGGATGAGCTGTACCAGCGAGTCGCGCTTAGCTGCATCGCCCATCGGGGTCGATCCGCTATCCAGCGCGAACGTGGCGAACTGACCCTTCAGGTCTTGCTCAGTCAGGATGACCGGGCCGACGCCGGGGAGGTTCAGCGCCTCGCCATCATCATCAAGGATGACTGCCAGCATCGCGCAGTACGCTAGCGCGAGATCGACGATCGCCTGATCGCGAACGCGCACCATTCGGCCCAGCGATGACGCCGTGTACTCCTGAAGCAGTCGGTTCTCAGTCGCGGTCACGCCGGTCACTTGCCCAGAGACGAAGGGCGCGTTTACTCCGCTTGACTGGATGTCCGTCTCCACCTGCTGTTCATGTAGCGCGATGTCGGCGGGAATAGGCACTAAAGGTACAGGAATAATGTTACCGTCTAAACTTTCACCGGGTTGAGTTGTACACTCAATCATCTCGCTGTCTACACCCTCGCCAATTTTCGCGACCGCCTCTTGATCGAGGAAGCCGGGGCGAACGAGCCACTGGCGGGCCATGCGCCGCACGCCGCGAAGGCGGTAGGTCCGCATGAGGTTGAGTTCCGCGACCAGCGGGTACACGCGGCCGACGAGGCTGTAGCCTCGGAGCGGTATTTCGGGATCGCGGCTGAAGTAAAGCGGGACGATGGGGACTACGGGGTTGCCGGCTGCATCGCGGAAGGGGATCCCGTCGAAGGTCTGTTCCTGAGCGGCCATCTCTTCGGGGGTGACATCATCCTCGGCCGGCTCGATCGAGGCGCCGGTCTGTACCTTTACACCCTTAAAGATGAAGCGATCATCGCGGTCATGGTCGGGGCTCCAGACTACCAGTCGATCGGCTTCGAGGTCATAGATCTCCACGATGCGGACCCAGCCGCCGCCGGGCTCAGCGCTGGTCTGCGCGAGATCCATCGCCGCCGAAGTCTGGCCGTTCATCGGGATGCCCGTCGGGGAGTCAAGCCAGCGGGAGTATGCGCGAGGTCTAAAGCTCGATTTCTTTTTGCCGAAGCGAGCGGCTGCATCTTCGACCGTGATGAGGCTGATCACGCCCACCCAGCGCTGCTGATCCCAGGAACCGGCGGTGTCATCCACCAGTACCTCCCAGGGCGGGAGCGCCGTGCAGACTACACGCCGAAGCGGGTCAGGCGAGTTCGTGGCTGCCAGTCTCAGCGCGGCCCACGGGAAGATGAGCGCGAGACGGGAGGCATCCTCTAGCTGTGCGCGCTGGCGAAGAAGCCACTCATTCGCGACGGCCTGAGCTACAGCCGCGTTGCCTTCGCCGCGAAGGTCAGGCGTCATAACTACTGCGGGATTCCGTGCATAAATGGAGCCGATGTAGCCCTCTACGAGCGAGAAGGTGCGAGCCACCTCAGTCACGAGCGGAACGGCGGTAGTGCCGTTCGCGCTGGTGCCATAGGGCAGGTTCGGGTCGCGCCAGAACTCGGTCATGTAGGCGCGCTTCCACTCTTTCATTCTAGGGCGTAATGATTCCCAGTAAGCATCATGGCGAGAAAGAAGATCGCGAACGAAGGAGGGTGTTAGCACTTTGACTCCCGGTTTTTTAGGGCGTGTTCGATTCGCGCTTCAGCGATGCGTAGGTACTCGGGGTCAAGGTCTATGCCGATGAAGTTCATGCCTTCTAGCATAGCCGCTTTGCCCGTGCTGCCGCTGCCGCAGAACGGGTCGAGCACCACGCCGCCCGGCGCGGTGACCATTTTTACACAGTAACGCATCAGGGCGGTGGGCTTGACGGTGGGGTGCTTGTTGCCCTCGTCACGGTCTTTCTTGTTTGCCTTTGCACAGTAAAAAAAGCGGGCTGCGGAGCCGCCGTTATCATCGTGGCTATTAGACGGGTCGCGCCTCCCCGAAAAGCCCCCGCTCTTCTCGCCACCCGCCTGCATGAACGGAACGGAGCGCTCATCGCTGACCTTGTTCTTCTTTGCGGGCGCCGTCTCGGGGAAGAGCGCCAGCACTTCATCGGAGTTGTCATGGATGAGGTTGGCGGGAAAGCGGCCCGGCGAAGTGCCGGCAGCGCAGGGACCGCGATCTACCGCGCCATGAAAGCCCATGCCGCGCCCATGCTCCCACTTCAGCGGCTCGTCACCAGCAGACGCCCCCACCCTGCACCCGTCGATGTTCATGCCGCCGGTGCCGTACTTCAGCGTGTTCTGTGCGACGGTGCCTTCGAGGGGCTTGCGCGCGACGATGATGGGCTCCCACGCCGGCTTTAGCGCGGTGCCCCATCCCGCCCACTGCTTCGCGGCTTCGGTGGCGGGGGCGGTGATGTCCCATTCACCGATGCCAAAACCTGTTTCGCCACGCTTGGCGGTGCCTAACCATGATTCGTTAGCGCTGCGACCATCTTGCCCCACCACCTCACGCTCGGCCCCCGCCGCTTTGTCGATCGCCTTGCTCACGTTCAGCGACTTCGGGAACCCGCTGCCGTAAACCCACATGATGCAGTCGCGGATTTCCCAGCCTGCATCCTCAATCGCGCACATGAGCCGGTGATAGGTCCGCGTGCCGCCGAAGGCGAGAAGATGGGCACCGGGCTTTGCCACGCGCAGCGCCTCTTTCCAGAACTCTTCACCGGGAACGCCTTTGTCCCAATTTTTGCTCATAAAAGCCAGGCCGTAGGGCGGGTCGCTGACAATAGAGTCGATCGACTCTGCCTCGAAGGTGCGCAATACCTCGCGCATATCTCCGAGGTGAAGGTCATAGTCCAAAATTAACTCCACTTTTGGAACGGGTTATTTGCGGACTTAATCCGCCGGGCACGGGAAGCGGCGAGAAGGTCTTGCACCCGCACTCCCGCTGACTGAACGGCTGAAGTGCGCCATGAGGCGGGGATGTCGCGGAGGCACCTGTATGACAGGGCCAGCGCCATCGCGCAGTCATCGTTGCCGCCCTTCGGCGCTTCAGGAGTGACCTTCCCTGAAGGGATGGTCAGGCTGCGAAGCTCAAGCCACGTTGCCCTGTCGATCATGCGAATGAGCGGGAGTGCTTCTCGCAGCGTGGAGAAGGCATCCAGCTTCGACGGGAGCGTAGTGGTCCACGGTTTGCCGGTCTTAGGGTCGCGCCACTGCTGGCGATACCCGCAGCTCTGCATCTCCAGAAGGAAGGCATGACCGTGGTTATTGCTTTCCGCGAGAACTAATGCTTCATTATAGCGGCTGCCAATAGCGATGACGCGGTGCGCCCAGTGCTGAGGAGTCATGCGGTTATTTCTTTCGATGTAAACCGGCTGCATAGTTCCCACTGAGACTACGCAGAGGGCAGAGTAGTCCCCGCCGACACCGCCGCCGATGTCAACGCCCATGACGTAGCGGTCGAGGGGCTGAGGTGCTTCGAGTTCTCGGCCGGGGCTGTCTTTTACAGAGTTGTAGTCGATCACATTTATTTGCGAGAGAAGAACATCCTCGTAGTAACTACCTTCGCGATCAATGAAGCAATCATCAATGCTGCCTGGGTATTCACGCTTAAACTTATGCTCTGAGCCCAGGCGATTAAGGGTCCGGCGCCGCCAGTGAAGCTGACCCAGATTTAGAGAGTAGGCGATTAGGAGTGCCTTCTCTGTGTCTGAAAGAGTTTTCTCAAACTCATCAGAGTCAAACGTATTTGGCGGATCTTCATACGCCGGATGTTCATGCCAGAACATCGTCAGCAGATGCCAGCCGTTCTCGGGCGCACCGCGAACGAGGTTGCTGAAGAAGTCATTGGGGTTCGCAGCGGTGGACTCCACCATGAGGAGCCCGTCACCTACAGCCGCGTCTGCCTGCGCGAGAACTTCCTCAAGGTCGGGGGCATAGGCCGCTTCGCTGATCAGCACGGCGGCCGGGGTGAATGAGCGCAGGCCGGTCGTTGAGCGGGAGGTGAACGCCTGAATCGAGGCGCCAGTGTCCGCGTATACGATGTGCTTTTTTGCGGAGGTATCGAGTTCACGCTTCAGCAGGTCGGGCGGGTCTTTGATCCAGCGCCGGTTATCGTTCATCAGCGAGGCAGCGGAGTCATCCCGCATGGAGACGATGGCGTGCATCGCCTCATGCTGCGTAGTGTAGGCGAGGTGATGGAGCACCATTTTACAGCCCGTAGTCGCGGCGACCTGACGGGCTTTGAGGATCAGGATGCGCTTATGACCCGCGTTTACTGCCTCAAAGATTTTGTCCTGCATCGGCAGCGGGTTAAACGGGATGGGCTTCTTAGTCTCCTTATCTTGCACTTGATGAAGTTTGGCGAAAGTAAAGACATCAGAAAGCAGGGCTGAGACCTGCTTCTTCATCTTTGCAGGTATACCCGGTGGAATGTACACCATATTACTTCACCAGTTTAAGAACTGCCGCCAATTGCTCCACCCCGTTCTGCGCGACGTTTGCCGGGGGCTGAGAGGCTGAGGCAGACTTAGCGTCGGTGAA